>LNFM01007568.1_pt1 | contig 28534 bp, 23 predicted proteins | sample 596031 | NCBI WGS metagenome assembly LNFM01 (sample SAMN04254537, study PRJNA301005) | activated carbon metagenome | isolation source: dual media filters at the Ann Arbor, Michigan drinking water treatment plant | place: USA: Ann Arbor
CAAGTACGACAGCATCAATGTGGTGAAATCTTAAGCACAGCCGCAGGTGTTTTCTGGTTGGAAACCAGGCATCGATTGACTGATTGACCCGGCACCACCGCTCTCCGATTGCCGGTGGTCAGCGATCCGGCCCGACACGCGCAGGCAGGCCGCCCACGAACGTGCCAGAGGGCACCGGTGTTTGCTTCCCCCGAGCCGTAGGCAGCCGCCTTCGCGGCTGTGACGTTGCGGATGGGGCAATTGGGAGCATAGGTAGCCGAATCACGAGTTGGCTGTGCGGTGTCGCGGCCTTGGTCAAAGGTTGAACCGCGACCGATGTGCCTATCGACCAATCACGTGAGGCGCGTCTGCTCAGATCTTCTGATTGTACTCGCCGACTTCGGGGAACCGGGACAGCGTCGCATCGAGGTCCGCGAAGATCGCACGCATGTTGGCCTCGCTGACCGGGCTCTCGACGACGACGACCAGCTCCGGCTTGTTCGAGGATGCGCGGATCAGACCCCACGTACCGTCCTCCAGCACAACGCGAATGCCATTGACGTCGATCAGGTCACGGATCTTCTGGCCGGCGATCTTCTCACCTCTGGCGGCAAGTCCCTTGTAGTGCGCGACTACGCGGTCGACGACGCCGTACTTCACCTCGTCGCCGCAGTGGGGCGACATGGTCGGGGATTGCCACGTCTTCGGCAGTTCGCGCTGCAGGACGGCGAGCGTTTTGCCGTGCGCGCGGTCGAGCATGTCGCACACCGCGATGGCAGAGACGAGGCCGTCGTCGTAACCACGGCCGAGCGGCGGCCGGAAGAAGAAGTGGCCGGACTTCTCGAAGCCGGCGAGCGCCTTCTTCTCGTTGGTGTAGCGCTTCATGTAGGAGTGGCCGGTCTTCCAGTAGAGCGTCTTGGCGCCCCGCTCGATCAGCACGGGATCGGTCATGAACAGGCCGGTGGACTTCACGTCGGCGACGAACACGGCGTTCTTGTGGATCGCGGACAGATCGCGCGCCAGCATCACGCCGACCTTGTCGGCGAAGATCTCGTGGCCCTCGTTGTCGACCACGCCGCAGCGGTCGCTGTCGCCGTCGAAGCCGAGCCCGACGTCGGCCTTGTGCTTCACCACCGCTTCCGCGATGGCGTGCAGCATCTTCATGTCTTCCGGGTTCGGATTGTAGCGCGGGAACGAGTGATCGAGCTCGCAGTCGAGTTGCACCACTTCGCAGCCGAGCCGCTCCAGCACCTGCGGAGCGAACGCGCCGGCCGTGCCGTTGCCGCAGGCCGCAATGACTTTCAGCGGATGCTTCAGCTTGGCGCGGTTGACGAGATCGTCCATGTATCGCTGGCCGATGTCGGGGACGAAGCGATAGCTACCGCCGGGCTTCGTCGTGTACTTGCCAGCGAGCACGATCTCCTTGAGGGCCGTCATGTCCTCCGGCCCGAACGTCAGCGGCCGGTCGAGACCCATCTTGATGCCGGTCCAGCCGTTGTCGTTGTGGCTGGCGGTGACCATCGCGACGCCTTCGACGTCGAGCGCGAACTGGGCGAAGTAGGCCATCGGCGAGAGCGCGAGGCCGATGTCGTGCACCTCGAAGCCGCCAGCGAGGAGACCGGTCATCAGCGCTTGCTTCACGCTGCCCGAATACCAGCGGAAATCGTGGCCGACGACGATGCGCTTCTTGACCCCGCGCTGATCGAACAACTCGGCGAGGCCCAGGCCGACGGCGTTGAGCCCCATCAGGTTGATCTCTTCCGGGAACAGCCAGCGCGCGTCGTATTCGCGAAAGCCGGTCGGCTTGACCAGAGGGTTCCGCTCGAAATCGGCAGTATTGGGCTTCAGGTCCGCGCGCGGGATCGGCAACATTGTAGGGCTCCCCCAGGGGTCAACGAAAATCAGCCAGAGTTCGGCTCACTTCTAGAGCAGTACCCGATCATATGCGATCACCATTGCGATCGAATGAGCGGACAGACCTACTCTAGTCTTCTGAATCTAGGTCATCTTTATCCGACAGATGAATCGCGAAAACGATTCCGTCCGACCGGAAGATGCTCTAGCGGCAGCCACCCGAACATCCAATGAACGACGCAGGGAAACCTTAGCAGAAATTGTGGAAGCAGGATTTGCGTAAGCGCGGGGTGGCGCGGCCCCGCCGCAGTGCACTTCCAACTGAAGATCATCGGGCCGATCACGCCAGTACGAGAACCCTGGCGCCGGCGGCAGGAGGGGCGGCTTCGCCCCTCGCCTTCAGGATCCCCTTGGGATCGGGAAGTGCCCGGTGGTTGATCTTGCCCGAACCGAGCATCGGGATCTCGACCACGCGTTCGATCTGATCGACGAACGACAGATTGGTCATGCCGGCGGCCTTGATCAGCTTCTTGACAGCTTCGAGCGAAATGGCGCTTTCCGTCGTATACAACACGATGAACGACCGCTTGCCCTCGACATCGACACCCGCGATCGCGACTCGCGGCCCGTCCTCTCCAGCGGGATAGGCGGACGCGATCGCGTCCTCGATCGAGGTCATGTTGACCATTTCACCGAAGGGCTTGAGGAAGCGCTTGAGACGGCCGGAAATGGTGAGATTGCCGTCAGCATCGAGATGGCCGAGATCGCCCGAATTGTAGTACTGCCGGCCCTGTAGGGTGACGAACGGGCTCGCCGTGCTGCCCAGGTAGCCTCCGAACACGCCGGGTCCGCTGATCAGCACCAGTCCTTCCATGCCCGTAGCCATGGGCTGGCTCATCGTTTCGATGTCGACCACGGTGACGGTCGTATCCTTGATGGGGCGGCCGACCCCGACGATGGCTTCGCCCGGCCGGTTGACCGTCGCCAGCGGCGAGGTCTCGGTGATGCCGTAGCCCTCCAGCAGTTCGCTGCCGAGGGCCTGGATGCGTGAGCGTAACGTTGCCGGCGATTTCTGTGCGCCCGCGAGCCAGATACGCACGCTGGCCAGACGTTGGCCGTTCTCCCGCGTCGCATCGATGATGCCGCTCAGGAAGTCCGGCGTGCCGGCCACCAGCGTGACGCCGAATTTCTCGACGAGGCCGGCGAGATGCTTGAACTTGCGAGGGTCCGGCGAGAAAACGACTTTGACCCCGGCGAGTAGGCTCATCGTCATCAGCTGTACCAGCCCGAACGAGTGGAACGGCGGCAGGAAGGCGAGCAGGACGTCCGACGCTTGCCCCTCGATTACCCCGAGCGAGCCCTCGACGTTCGACATGATGTTGCGATGGGTGAGCGGCACGCCCTTGGGCGCCGATTCCGAGCCCGACGTGAACAGGACGACCGCGACATCGTCCATCTGCGCCGTGTTGCCGAACGCGCGCAGGATGGCCTCCGGCGACCGGCGGACGAGCCGCGCGGCCGCGACGAGGTCGCCGAGACCGGCCTTGGTGCGGATATCCTCGGCAAGGACGATCCTCGAGGTCGCGAGCTTGGAGAGCGGAACCGCCGCTTTCTCCAGGAACTCCTCGGACGTGAACACGGTGTCGACGCTTGCGAGCTCGATCGATGCGTCGAGGGCGGCCGGCCCGTTCGTCCAGTTCAGTGGGACCAGCACCTTGCCGGCGATCATGGCGCCCAGGGCGAAAGTCGCCGCCCCCGCCGACGCCGGCAGCAGGAAGGCGATGCGCTTCTGAGTGGGGAACTCCCGCTGCAGCACGCGCGCCAGAATGATCGCCCGCATCAGCAGGTCACGATAGGTGACGAGCGGCTTTTTCCGGCCCTTGCGGACGAGGTCTCTGGCGTTGGCATCGAAGGTGAAAATCGCGCCCAGGCCCTGCGCTCGGCACTGGCGGATGATGGCATGGGCGAGGTTGTCGCCGTCCTGGAACGCAGGTTTCCGGCGCGAAGGCTCGTGCCAGCCCGGAGGCGCGATGCTGACGGCGTCGCCGCTCTCGACCTCTGCGAGTGCTCCTTGGCAGGCCACGATCAGATCACGCACCGTCATGATCTGCACGGCTGGGTCGATGGTGACGCCGTAGCTGTCCTCCGCCCAGGCCCGCAGCGTCACTTCGGCCAGCGAATCGAGACCGAGATCGCTGATCAGGTTCATATCGGGACCGATCGCGTCCGCGTTGACGCCCTGCCCCTGCAGCTCCGGCATGCCAGCGAGATAATCGAGCACGGCGGCCGTCACGGCTACATCGAGCGGGGTGGTTGCCGCCGCCGCCGCGGTGCGCGCGAAGCGGTATTTCTCGAGGTCGGCTGCGGTACGCAGCGCCCCCCGCCATGCCGGTGCGAAGTCAGGGGTGGCGTTGACGATGCTTTCGAGGTGCTCGTTGAGCGCGCGCGCACTCGGGAACGGCGGCAGCACCTGCGGCTGATGAAACTTGACCTGGACGGGAACGCGCTCCATCGCGAACCGCCAGGGCGCCCGGCACAGGATCTCCTTCACGTGGCCCGTGCCGGGCGATTGCACGCCACCGGTGAAGTACCGCGAAGTCAGCGAGTACATCAGCCCCTTCAACTCGACGATCACGACGGGTGTGTCGGGGTAGCGAGAAAGGATGTCATAGGCCATGGACTTGCCGCCGAGCGATTCCTCCGCGCCGGCCTTGAGCTGGCCCGACGGATAGATGGCGATCTTCTCGCCGCGGCCGAGCGCGTCGTGCACGGTTCCGATCGCGCGGCGGATTTTCTCCTGGGTCCAATCGCCCTTGCCATCGAACGTAGACGGGATCGGCAGTGCGCCGAGCTGATCCATCAGCCACTTGTGCTGCTTGTATATGGCCGTGTGCGTCACGAAGCGGGCGTGGTGGCCTTGGAGGCCGATCGCACGTGCGACCAGGAACGGATCGGATAGCGAGGTGTGGTTGAGGACGAGGAACAGGCAACCACCGATGTCGCGGGGCAGCGAGCCTTCGATGCGCAAGTCGTAGTGCAACGCGCTCACGCTGGAGGCGGTGAGAATGGCGTGCTGCTTCAGGGACAGGGTCATGGCGTGTTTTCCTGGCCGGCGCTTGCCGGAAGCTGAGCCGAAGGTTTCAGATCTGGTGGGCTGGGGCGGTGGTGGGCAGATCGGCGAACCTGCGCATCAACAAGGCGAGCACGATGCACTCGAGAATGAGAAACAGAACGGGCGTCGCCAGCGAGACGAAACTCCACTCCGAAGCGGGTATGGCCAGCACGTAGAGCCCGCCGCCGAGCGTCCAGAACGCCCAAGGCAAGATGGGTTCACGGGCCGGGTCACGCAGCAGGTTGATCCACATCGGCACCGACGCCGCGATTTTGCCGGCGAGGCTGAAGCAAATCGCAGCGACCCCGCTGCCGCTGATCGCCCAGAGGGCCACGGCAGTCGAAGCGACGCCGACGGAATAGAGATCCTTACTCGTCCACGCGTCGCGACCGAGCACGGCCAACAGCGCCGTTTCCCTGAACCGGGCACCCGGGGCGATGCCGTCGAGGCGTGCGGCACGCAGGTCGGACCACGCCATGGCCCCGAGAACGCTGAGGTTACCGGCGGTGAAGCCGAGCAACAGCCAGTCCCAGCGCGCCTCCATCAGCATGAAACCGAACAGCAGCAGGTCGGTGATCAGGATCATCAGCCAGGTTGGTCGCGTCGGCCGCATCTCGCCGCGCCCGATGCCGTGCACGTAGGGAAGGTAGGCCGCGAACGAGAATGCGAGTGATATGGCGAGAAGCGTGCTGTGTGACATGAGCCTGACCGTGGATTAGTATGAACTAAGTTCATATGGTAATTACGGGTTTTTAATGGCTAATGCAATAAAGATGTGAACTCAGTTCATGCAAGTTCGCGCGATGGTTGATGAAACCTTCGTGTTCCGAAGGATGGAAAAACGCGATGAACCGCCAACGCCGGCCGGCGAGCGGTCTTTGTGATGTGGTTTGTCAGATAAAATGGGGTCGGAGCCTGGCCCGTCCGCGGCTAGCCCGAAGGCGACTGGGCCAGCGCCGCTGGGATCAGCCCAGCCGCTCGGCTATTCCTCGAGGACGAGCGTGTTCCGCCTGAGTTCGGCTCGCGATAGGCGGCCCAGGAAGGTCATGCCGAGGAGCGTGCCGTTGAGACGCCCGGGTTCGGATACGGTGCCCTTCACGTCGCGCACGGTGATGCCGCCGATCGAGATCGAGCTGATGGTGATCGGTGCGACTTTCGCCAGGCCGTTGGCGGTGTTGACGCGGTGCGTGAAGTCGGCCGGCCCGACATAGATGCCAGCGCGCTGGGCGTCTTCCCATGTCAGCGCGACGATCGAAGCGCCGGTGTCGACCATCACGTCGATTGAGCTGCCGTTGACCTGAGCGCTGGTGCTGAAATGACCGAGCCTGTCCGCACGCAGTTCGACGGTGCTGCCACTGGACGACGAAGATGACTGCGAGGGCGCGGACGCTTTCGTTTGGGATTCATCGGCGTGGGGACGGGCGACCGCCGCGATCTCGTCGGGATTGGGTACGCCGAGCGCCCACCGTCCCGCTGCCCTCAGGTCGTCGAAGTATACGATCGAGCCGACGATGCAGACTGCGAAGAACGCCCATCCGCCCACGATATTGGCTGCATGGCCGAGTGCAGAGGTGTTCGACATTCGTTGGCTCCACGCGGCACGAAGGGCGCACCGGGCGAAAACCGTGGTCCCGAAGTCTCCCCTTCCGGTGAGAGCTTCAACCCCTCAAGGTCAGGAAATCGCCCGTGAATTCATATGAACGCAATCGCCTTAAGAAACTTATACCGAGCAGGCTCTCCTTGAGCGCGCCGGGGCGAGCGACGAGTGCGTCCACGCCGTCGAGGACGATGCTTCCGATAGCAACCTGATTGAGGCGAACGGCTGCCGCATAGGCGAGTCCGTTCGCGGTCTGGACGGGCACCGTGTACGACAGCCGCTCGATGTCGAGGCCGATCGAGCGAGCGTCGGCGGCGCGCAGGACCACGGTCGAGGCGCCGGTATCGATGAGGGCTGCCACCGAAATACCGCCCATGCTGACGCGGGCGACGAAATGCCCGTCACTGCGCCGCTTGATCTTGACGGCCAGCTCGCCGGACTGCCGGGGCTCGGCGCTGAGCGGCTCGCCCGGGGGCAGCAGATCCCCCGTGACGCGGTGGGCGAACTCGACCACCTCGGACTTGTAGGTGTATCCGCCCGCGATACCGGCGATGGCCGCAGCACCGATTCCAGCCGTCCGCACGAGGCGGCCGAGCCGGCCCCTGTATCCCGCGAGCACGGACGTACCGATGAACGCGAACAGCGTGAACCCGATCAGCAGTTGCGCGAACTGGCCCTCGTCCACGCCGAGAAGGAACTGGCCCTCCTGGCGAAACACCAGTGCTGTACCACCGACGATCAATGCAACCAGCGGAAGCCATTTCATTCCGCGTCTACCTTCTTACCGCCTGCAGCATTCCGCTCGTGCAGCGTTCTCATGACCCGCCACCGCTCGTCGCGGCTCATTGTGCTCCACGCGGCGATTTCGGCAAGGCTGCGGCCGCACCCTGTGCACAACCGCGTCGCCTGATCGATTTCGCATACCTTCACGCAAGGCGTATCGATGGCCATATCTCCGAGAGCGTCGCTCGTGCCGCTTGCCATGGGCATGGTTGATAAATCGTTCCCGGTTGCACCGCAGCGGGCGCGAATTTGCCCCGTCTCGTCCCGTCGACAATGGCAAAGCCCAAGCAAAACAGCAATTTGATTGCGGGAGGTATCACCGCACAATTTCTTTGTGCAGGGTTGCGTCCGGGCGCCCGGCTGCTACTGACAACAGGTAGCGCTGCGCTGGGCCGGCCATGGCCAGTGCGAGCCCCCGAGGCACCGAACGAGGAACGACCATGACCGATCTGGCCGCCGACAGGCGTGCGCGTCTGCTGGAGGCGATGCGCAGCGACGGGATCGACGCCCTCGTCGTATGTGGCACGTCCTGGCAGGAAGCCTACCTGCGCTACATCTCCGATTTCGGCATTCTCGAAGGCAACGGTCTCGCGATCCTGACCGCGGATGGCCGCTGCCGCATGTGGCTCGAGAGCGTCGCGGATTGGCAGCGTGCCGAAACGGAAGCCAAGGGTACGGAGGTCCAATTCGCACGCGACATGGCCCGGGACGTCACCGCCGAGATCCAGGTGATCGCGAACCAGAAGATCGCGATAGCGCCGCGCCATCTGATGCCCGCGTGGCTCGCCCAGGCCGAGCCCGAGCGGCGCTTGCGCCTCGACGACGCCGGCCCGCTGATCGAGCGGCTGTTCATGATCAAGATGCCCGGCGAACTCGACGCGATCCGCCGTGCGGCGCGCCTCGCCGACGACGGTTATGCCTATTTCTTGGAGGTGGCCCAGCCCGGCCGCACGCAGTTCGAGGTCGTCGCCGACGTCGAGGCGTTCTTGCGCGCGAAAGGATCTGCCGACAATTTCCAGATCATCGGTTCCGGCCGCGCCGATGTCCGCGGCATGACGCCCCCGTCCGACCGCAAGCTTGCCGTCGGCGACATGGTGACGACGGAACTCACGCCGGCGGTCGACGGCTACTTCGCGCAGATCTGCCGCACGATGGTGTTGGGCCGCGCAGACCAGACCCAGAAGAAGGCCTTCGCCATCTGGCTGGAGTCGATGGAGGCCGGCATTGCCGCGGTGCGGGCCGGCGTTACCGCGGCCGACATCGCCCGCGCCGAGAACGACGTTTTTCGCCGCCACGGCCTGGGCGAATACTGCACCTCGAAGTACACCCGCGTGCGCGGCCATGGCCTCGGTCTGATGCCCGATATGAAGCCGGCGATCCTGGAAGACGTGGACACGCCGCTGGAGACCGGGATGACCATCATCGTCCATCCCAACACCTTCCACCCCGAAGCCGGCTACATGGTTCTGGGCGATGTCGTCGTAGTCGGCGACACCGGCTGCGAAGTCCTGACGCGAACCCCGCGCCGGCTTTTCGAAGTATGACGAGAAGGCAACGGGCAGCAGGAACTCGGGCAGCAGGTCCCCTACAAACTTCCCCGCTGCCCGAGTTCCTGAATTCCCGAGTTCCTGCTGCCTGTGCCGATGCCTTTCATCGCAATATGGAGCCAACATGCGCCGAGGCTTGATTTCGTGGTCGAAGGACGAGTTGCCGGAGGCCTTGCTCGACAGCCGCATAGCCGCGCTGCAGGCCGCGATGGCCGGCGCTGGACTAGACGCCGTCGTCGCCTACACGACGCCGGCGCGCGCCGCTGCCGTATCATGGCTGGCAGGCTTCGTGCCATACTGGAACCAGGGCCTCATGGTGGTGCCGCGGCAGGGCCGCCCGATCCTCGTTTCGGCGCTGTCGAACCGTGTCAACGGCTGGATGCGCCGCAACGCGCACGTGGCCGACGTGATGAACTCCCCGCGCATCGGTAGTGAGGCCGGCAAGTTCCTGGCGGCGCACGCAGGCCAGGGCAAAGTAGGCGTCGTCGATCTGCCCCATCTGCCCGCAGCCGTGATCGACGATATCGCCGCCGAAGGTCACGCTATAGCTGATGCGTCCGCCTTGTTCCGCGCGATTCGCGTGGTCTCCGATCCCGCCGACATCGCCCTGCACGAGCGAGCCGCGGCCATCGCGAGGAGTGCGCTCGCAGCTTGCGACCTACGCGAGCGCGATGCCTCGCGGCTCGTATCCCGTATCGACGGCGAGGCGCGCAGATTGGGCGCCGAGGAGGTCTATCCCGCCGTCGCCGCCGATCTGACGAAGAGCCTTGGAATGATCCGCCTGGAGAGGGCCGCCGAACTCGGCGACTTCTCGGCGATCCGCATCTCCATAGCCTACAAGGGCGCCTGGATCCGGCAGACGAAAACTCTGGTCCGCGACGAGACGGTGCGTGCGCAGATCGAGCTCGCGGAAAAAGCCTTCGCCGATCTCGCAGCGAAACTTCCCGATACGTCGGCGTTGGCGACGAACGCGACATGGCTCGTCGAAGGCACGCGCACCGCGCTGCCCCTCGAGCCGCTTGCGGGTTCGATGATCGAAGACGGCGAGCCGATCCTTCCCGGCAGCATCGTTTCCGTCTCGGCCACATTAGATGTCGGCGGCGCCCCGATCATGGTCGGCGCACCATTCCTCGTCGGCTCCCCAACGCGGCTTCTGGGAACCTCGTAGGCGTGAAGTCTATGGCATCGGCGGGAAGCGTTCGAACGCCGGCAGCTCGTGCACCCGTTCCATCCAAGGGATCCGCTCGGCGACCTGGATATGTGCCTGCGCGGGAACCGCCGACGGGTCGTCATAGGTCGCGCTCTGGATGTCGATGATCCCGGGCAGGAACTTTTCGTTGATGTAGAACAGACCCGTGCCGCAGTCGGGGCAGAAATGCCGGCGGCCGTCCGTCGAGGATGAATAGACCTTGGGCGTGCCTCGCGTGACGGTCATCGCGCTTGCCGGATACATCGTCCAGCCAACCATTGGCGCCCCGGCGTGGCGTCGGCAGTCCTGGCAGTGGCACAATGCATGGTTCATCGCTTCGCCTTCGACGCGATATCGAATTGCGCCGCAGTGGCATCCGCCTTCGAGCATGATCGCCTCCATCAACGGCCGGCCAACCGGCTGGGCCATTGAGGCGTCATCTTATCACCCTGCCCCCACGATGAGCACCGTGCCGTTTACACCGGTCACCTTGGCGCGGGCGCCTTCCGGCATGTCGGGTCCTTCGGCGGTCCACACGGTATCTCCGACCTGAACCTTGCCGCGGCCGCGCTCGATCGCCTCGGCCACGGTCACGATCCGGCCGACGTACTGCCGCCCGCGATCGTTGAGATCGGGAGCGTCCGTCTTCATGCTCTGGGGCGCCCAGTAGCGGCGGGCGACCAGGATCAATCCCAGCGACAGGATCGCGAACGCGACGAGTTGAGCCGGCAGCGACAACGGCAGAGCCAGGACGATCCCGCCCATCGCGACGGCGGCCATGCCGAACCACATGAAGTGGACGCCCGGTACGATCGTCTCGAGCAGACCCATGGCGGCTGCGATGATGAACCAGTTCCAGGCGCCGAGCCCCAGGAAGAAATCGATCACGGGTGCCATTTTTCCCTCCTCAGCTGCGCGGAACGCCGCTCGACGATGTCCCGGCACGCCCAGCCGGAGCACCACCCTGAGCAGCCGCACCACTGCCGTTCGTCCCGAACGCTTCACTCGTGATCTGTGCCAGACCCGCAAGCGATCCGATCACCGACGACGCTTCGAGCGGCATCATGATGATCTTGGCGTTCGGCGCCTTGGCGAGCGCCTCCAGCGCCTTTACGTAATTGTTGGCCACGAAGTAGTTGATCGCCTGCACATTGCCCTTGGCGATGGCGTCCGAGACCATCCGGGTGGCATTGGCTTCGGCCTCGGCGAACCGCTCGCGCGCTTCTGCCTCGCGGAACGCGGCCTCCTTCTTGCCTTCGGCAGCGAGCACGACGGCGAGTTTCTCGCCCTCGGCTTTGAGGATGGCGGACTGCCGCAAACCTTCCGACTCCAGGATTTGCGCACGCTTCTCGCGCTCGGCCTTCATCTGGCGGGCCATGCTGTCTACGAGATCGCGAGGGGGCGCGATGTCCTTGATCTCGATGCGGGTCACCTTCACGCCCCACGATTCCGTGGCCGCATCGATGATCCCCAGCAGCTTGGCGTTGATCTTGTCGCGGTTGGAGAGCAGCTCGTCGAGATCCATCGAGCCCATCACGGTGCGGATGTTCGTCATCACGATGTTGACGATCGAATTGTCGAGGTTCTCGACCTCGTAAGCGGCCTTCGCGGCGTTGAGCACTTGATAGAAGCAGACGCCGTCGACTTTCACCATCGCGTTGTCGCGGGTGATGACATCCTGCGAGGGAATGTCCATCACTTGCTCTTTCATGTTGATGCGGTGTCCGATGTGCTGGACGACCGGCGTCAACAAGTGGAGGCCGGGTTGAAGCGTCTTCTCGTAGCGGCCGAAATTCTCGACCGTGTAGGTGAAACCTTGCGGCACGATTTTCACACACGACCACGCGACCCAGATCGCGAACAGGATCAATACGATCCCGAAAACACCGAACCCACCGACTATCTGCATATCCATCGGAAAAACTCCGCCAAATGCCTATCGAATCTATATGGGCAGCTCTGATCGATTTATGAGATACAATACGAGAATATAGTGTTAAATGATTGTGGCGATTAGAAGAAAATTGGGACGCGTAGTGTCCGGCAGCCTGCAGAGTTGAATTGGATTTGACGATTGCAAGCGCGCGCGGCGGTCCGCCGCCCGAACTGCCAAGCTCGATATCTGGACCTGGCGCATCCCTGCATTCCACCCAACGCGACGTCATGGCCGCGAAAGGCGGCCATCCATGGGTCTATGATATCTGAAGAACAGTGACGTGGATGCCCGCCTGATCCCTCGCACGCGCTCCCGCAGCCGGTACGACGGAGGTCGCGCGATCCAAAGGGTAATCGGGGATAAGCAACCGCGAAAAGAAAAAAGTCCCGCTGCGCCGGTGTTCCGGGGCGCGCGGGACTTTATTCATAGTCGCCGAGGTTCAGGATCAGGATGACGATCAGGGTCGGATTTCAGCCTTCCGGGCAGAGCTCGAAAGCCTTGTCGAGCGCGGCGTTGGAGGTCGAGAACTCGCCGACCTTCTGTCCACCCTTGGCGTACGCCGTCACATATGCCTCGATTTCGCGGGATTCCTGCCCCTCGTTCACATCGAGCACGGTGAAATTCGTGAACTGGTCGCCGCTGGCGCGGATGATGACCGCCTTCTGCCCGCCGTAGCTTGCCGTGAACACGCGGCATTTGGACTGCGCAGTGGGCTCGATGGGCGGCGGAGAAGCCTTCGGCAGAGCGACTGTCGTTGCAGCGGTCCCTTGGCCCTTGGTGACCGGCGGCTTTGCGGAACCGGCAGCGGATGCCGTTTGGAACGTCGGCTGCTTCTTGATGGCGGTCTCTGCCACGGCTACCGGTAACTGCGCCGATGCTGCTCCCGCGTCTTCGGGCCTGGCGTCGGCGGTCTTGTCGTTCAGGATCATGATACCCGTCGTCGGGGCGCTCTCGCCAGCGTACGGCTTGGCCGGCACGATCGAGTTACCCCCGAGCAACGAACGCCCCGAGCCGCCCTCGCTGCGGGCCCGCTCCATCGCTTGCCGGGCCAGCTCGGTACCGACGGTCTTCTCCTGTTTCGGCGCGGGCTTGGCTGCCGCGACCGTCACGGGCGCACTGCCACCGGCGCGCGCTTCCTGGACCATTTCGGGCTTCGGATCGGGCTTGCCGCAGAAATCGCTGTGGAACCCACTCCGGAAGGTGTCGACGTGGCCGGAATAGCCACGGCTGCCGGGCGCCCATTTGCCTGCGAGATCGGTGAACGTGATCGGCCGCTTGAATCCCTTTTGCCAGGAGGTCAGAACACCCCACTCTTGCACTTTGCGCGTGCGCTCTGCGACTGGTTCCTCGACACGTTCGCCCGAGTACATCGCGAGATGCTGCAGATGCGCCTTGACGCCATCTTCTACGGTAGGAAACGATTCGCCCGGCTCGCCCTTGCCGGTGGCGCCGAGACCCGCGAAATTATTTTGCCTTGGCTTGACGTCGCCGGGCTTCGTACCGTCCCGCGTGTAGCTGAGGCTGCCGGTCTCCAGCATCATCTGGTAGAACGCGTAATCCCAACGAATTCCCATCTGCTCGCCGTGCCGCATATAGGCCGTCGCGATGTTGGCAAAGCGTGGATCGAGTTTGGGGTTGCGTTCGGCTAGGAACGCCATCAGCCGGCCGGGCGTGACGCACTGCGGGACGACATTGGCGCCGACGGCCTTGATCGCAGGGAGTGAAGCGGCTCCCGCCGCTCCTGCTGAAACGATCAGAATCGAAGATACGGCGGCGCAAGTCAGGCTACGCTTCATGACAAAATCCGCGCTCGTTGCAACGCCCGCACGGGACCCCCCCGTTCCAGGCATGATTGAATTTGCGACTTGTTAACGATGTCTACCCAAGCGGGGTTAACAAGCGGTTACCAAGCGAATCCGAAATGCCCTCTTGCATCTGGTATCCCCGCGAATCACGGCAGGAGTGGGGGCTTGGTGGGGAGGAAATGTGGCGGAAGAATTCAGCGCCGCGCGCGGTGGATCTCGATGCCGACGGCGCGGCACGCGATGAGGATGTCCGGCTTGGCGATGCGGACCTTCACAGCGGTGACGTGGGCATGCTCGAGGCAGCTCTCCGCGATCCGTTCGGCAAGTGTTTCCAGCAGATTGAAATGCCGGCTCTCGACGGTTGCACGCACCGAGGTGATCGCGTGGTCGTAGTCGTAGACGTCGTCGAGCTGGTCGGAGACGCCGTCGTAGTGATCGAGCACGTCGAGTTCCAGCGAGACGACAATGCGTTGCTCGTAGCGGCGCTCGTGCTCGTAGACACCGACGCTGCCGATGAGCTCGTATCCCTCCACCAGGACGCGCCTCGTACCGATGGCGCCCGCAACGGTCGCTGCTCCGATGGGACCTGTCATGCATCGCTCCTTGGCGTCGTGGCGGTCGCGCGGGTACGTCTCGTCAACGCTGCGCTTCGATGCGGCAACCCACGGCTGCCACGTCGGGGAACACGTCCGGCTTCGCCGTCTCGACGATGGCGCGGACGATCTCCGGGCGCTGCGCCAGGATCTGCATCACGCCTTGCGCCAGCGTCTCCTGCAACTCGAAGTGACGGCTGGTAACGAGGCGCAAGACCTCGGCCCGTACCCAGTCGTAGTCGAAGGTTTCGGCGATGTCGTCGCGATCAGGCAATCTCGACGGGTCGATATCGATTTCGAGCGCGATCGCAAGACGTTGTGGCGCCGCACGTTCGAAGTCGTGGATGCCGATGCGTGCCTGGACTTCGAAGCCGCGCAGGAACAGGGTGAAGCGCCCAATCTTCATGTCGTGCTCTTCATGAGTTGCTTTTCACGTCTTACCCGGCGCGATGAACGCGACGTCCCGGCCCGGATTGGCGAGGGCGAGTCCACCGTCGATGGTGATGATGGTGCCCGTCATGGCCGGTGATCCCGCGATCAGGCGGACGGCTGCGGCGATCTCTTCGGGCGAGCAGCCCCGGCCCAGCGGATTGAGACGATGCGCGGACGCGAATTCTGCTTCGGTCTGTGCCCCACTCGGTAGCGTGATGCCAGGTGCGATGCCATTGACCCTTACACGAGGCGCCAGGGCCAGCGCCAGCATCCGCGTCGCCCCCAATGCTGCGAACTTCGAGATTCCGTAGGAGAAATAGTCGGGATTGGGTGCGAACACGCGATTGTCGAGGATCATGACGACGGCGCCGTTCCGCCCCTCCGGCAACTGCCGCGCAAAGGCCTGGGTGATGAGGATGGGAGCCACGGCGTTGACGCCGAAGGCGCTGTGCAGGGCATCGGCCGAGGTCGTCTCTGCGTCGTCGAGTGCAAAGCTCGACGCGTTGTTCACGACGAGTTCGAGTCCGGGAGCCCCGGCAAAAGCACGCTCTACCGTTTGCACCACCTGCTCTGGCCGCTCCAGATCGCCGTCGACGAGGCTTGCGGAACCGCCGGCTGTCGTGATCTCGCCTTGAAGCGCCTCGGCCGCTTCCCGCGACCGGTTGTAGTGCAGCACGACATGCCACCCGTTGTCGGCGAGATCGCGAGCGACGGCCCCGCCGATCCGCCTTCCAGCACCTGTAATCAGAGCGGCCTTCATCGATCGGTTCGCTTCCCCACGTCCTGTTGGAAGTCCCGTGACTCTGCGAAACCGGCTGGGCGAGCGTGTGCCACGCCAGTACGCGTTACACAATACGGCGACGAGGCGCTTCGGATCTGCCGACAATTTGAGCAGTCGATCGAAATTGAAGCTTTTGAAGGCTGACCGACTGCCAGCGAACACGGCTCGAAGTGCCCGATTATTCGCCAATTCCATCAGTTAGTTGCGTGCAGGATACACGGGTACACGGCGGTTGCGAAAGTCGTCGGATTAGCGTTGTTTTCGTCGCTATTCACAGGTCAATTGAACTCAGATCAATCGTGGTCGGACCCCATGCCGACCCGAAGCGTTGCAAAACGCCAGGGTGGCGTTGATGTCAGGGGCTAAGAGGGGCAATAATATGAAGCGTTCCATTACAAACTCCATTTTCGCGGGCATCGCAGCGACCGCGTTCGCTGGCGGCGCTTTTGCTGATGGCATGCCGGGCGGTAGCATGAAGGATGCGCCGAAGGCAGCTGAAGGGCGGACTTTCGCCTACTCCTGGAACCTCGGCGTGACGTCGGATTACATCTTCCGCGGCATCTCGCAGAACAGGCGCGATCCGGCTGCTCAGGGCGGCGTCGACATCACGTACGGCATCTTCTATGCCGGCATCTGGGGTAGCGACGTCAACTTCGGACGTAACAACGACGGCTCGGCGGTCGCCAACGTCGAGGTCGACATCTATGCCGGCATCAAGCCCGTTCTGGGTCCGGTGACGTTCGATCTCGGCGTCATTAGCTACAACTATCTCGGCGGCAAGGATCGTGGGCCGCGGTTCAATCAGGTCCGCGAGCAGGACTTCACGGAGCTGAAGGCCGGCGCCAGTGCCACCTTCATCCCGAAGCTGACGACGGGCATTACGCTGTTCTACTCGCCGGGCTTCCAGCAGGGCCAGGGCTCCGTAATGACGGTCGAAGGCACCGTTGCTTATGAACTCCCGGCAGTAATGAAGATCGTCCCCACGATCGGCGGTACGATCGGCGGCCAGTTCGGCGATGCGGGTAGCATCAATAACCCCTACGTCTTCGCCAACGGCAAGGACAGCTACACGTACTGGAACGCCGGCTTGGCGCTTGCGATCGACAAGCTCACGCTCGACTTCCGCTACTGGGATACGAACATTCCGAACACCAACCTCGCAACTGGCACCACGAACTTCTGCAACCAGGATCTATTTGGTTGCGACGGCCGGTTCGTCGCCTCTGCAAAGGTCACTTTCTGATCGGGCGGGCCCGGAAATATTCCTGGCACTGGGAAGGGTCGCGGCGGCAACGCCGGGACCCGTATGATGCCGGAAACGCCCAATTCGCTCTACGCGCGACACAATTTCCCTATAGCTATGGGACTACACAGTGCCGCATCCGCAATGTGCGATCATTGGCAGCGGTCGCGAGGTTGCCGTTTGCTGCCCGCTCCATGCACCGAAAGGTGAGATCTTCGCCAAGTCGAACCTTTCGAGAAGCGATATAAGGTGACGGCTCGGATGCCGGCGATTCGGCGCAACAACTTGGGCGGCACGGACCGCTGATGTCATGACCCAACCACCGCCTCGACGCCCCACCGCCCCGCCGCCGCCTGATCTGGCGACCTACCGCCCCTACGAGGAGCGGCAGGGCGGCGCGCCGCCGCCGATCGAGCAGCGCTTCCGGCCACCAGGGGACCTAACGCCGCGCGGCCCCGCGCGCAGGACCCCCGCTCGCCGTAAGCGCAGTTGGCTTCGCATCGCTGCCTGGACCATCGGCGGCCTGGGTGTGCTGACCGCAGCCGGGGTCGCGGCCCTCGTGGCGTTCGCTCCCGTCGGCCTCATTCGCGACCAGATGGTGCGAGAGGTCGAGGTGCGCACCGGTCGTAGTCTGGTGATATCGGGGCGGACGTCGCTGGCGCTTTTCCCTTCGCTCGGTATCACGATGGGCGATGTCTCGTTGTCGTCGCCGCCGGGCATGGGCGGGCCGGCATTCGTCAAGATGAAGCAGCTCGACATCCGCGTGCCGGTTCTGCCGCTGTTGAGCCGCAAGGTTTCCGTCGAGCGGCTCGTCCTGACCGAGCCCGTTTTCGAGCTGCGCGTCGATTCCCGTGGCCGTCGCAATTGGGATTTCGCCGACCTCGGCTTTCGCCCGGCGATCATGATAGCGCAAGCCCCGACGCCCAAGGCTGGAGCCGGGAAGTCCCCGTCGGACCTCCCCCCGGAACTCCAGGACTTCCTCCGGAACTCGACGAAGCCGGGGGACGACGGCAAAGGCGCGCCGCCCGCCGGATCGCGCCGCACGTCGATCCCCGATATCGCGCTGGGCGACGTCAGCATCGAGAACGGTACCGTGCGCTACCGCGACGAGCGCGGCGGCATCTCGGAAGAAGTCCGCGCCATCAATGCCCGTCTTTCCGGGACGTCACTGGCTTCCCCCATCGAGGCCAAGGGCGACCTCGTGCTGCGTGGCGACAAAGTCGACTTCGACGGCCGCGTCGGTTCGCCGAAAGCGCTCCTAGAAGAGCGCTCTTCGCGGGTCACGCTGTCGCTCGCCTCGCCGCGGATGACGAGCCGGTATGACGGATCGCTCTCCCTGGCGAAAACAGCTCAGCTCGATGGTAACTTCAGGCTCGATACGCCGTCCGTACGGGCGCTGGCCGATTGGCTCGGCGCAAAGATAAAGCCCGGACCGGGGCTCGGAGCTTTCCAACTCGCGGGCGATCTCAAGGCTGGCGGCTCCTCGGTCGATCTCGCCAACGCCAAGATACGCATCGACGCCATCACCGGTACCGGCAGCGTCAACGTCGATATGGGCTCTGGCCGTCCGAACTTGAAAGCCAATCTGCGACTTGGCGCCGTCGACGTGAACCCGTACCTGGGGGACGCCGCCGATAACCAGCCCGCGGCAGCCTCATCTCCGTCGGCACCCGCGACACGACCTGCCACGGGGCCGAGTACGGAGATCCGCGCGGCACCAGCACCTCGAGGCACGCCGCCTCAGGGCGCCGGGCCGCAAGTGAGGGGCTTCGCCAGCCGCACCGGCTGGAGCGATGCCCCAATCGATCTGACGGCCCTGGCTCTCTTGGATGCCGACGTTCGCGTGTCTCTTGCTAGCCTGCTTTTCAGGGATGTGAAGATCGGGGCGACGCAGCTCTCCGCGGTCCTGAAGAACCGGGTTCTGCGCGCGACCATCGACGATATCCGCCTGTACGACGGCCAGGGGCGCGGCCTGGTCACTATCGAGCCATCCGGGCAAGCAGCATCGATCGCAGCCAACCTCACGCTTACGGGCGTCTCGGGTCTTCCGGTTCTCAAGGATGCGGCGGGCTTCGACTGGGTCGATGGCAAAGCCCGCATTCAGCTTGCATTGGGCGGTTCGGGACCAACCGAACGCGCGATCGTCGAAAGCCTCAATGGCAAAGCCGACTTCGTATTCTCCGACGGCGCCATCATCGGCTACAACGTCTCGCAGATGATCCGAAACCTGTCGCAGGGCAAGATTGGCGGCTTCAGCCGCAACCCGGCAGAGAAAACCGAGTTCAGTGAAGCCGGCGCATCGTTCGTCATTACAAAAGGGGTGGCCGAGACCAGGGATCTCCGCGCGTTGAGCTCGGTCGTGAGGGTCACCGGCGCCGGCACTGTCAATCTCGGTCAACGCCAGATCGACATGGTGGTGCGTCCAAGGCTGGGCGCCGCGCCAGCCGCAGGTGCTGCTCCCGCGGGCGACCTTTCCGGGATCGAGCTGCCGATCAAGATCAAGGGCTCGTGGGAACGCCCGCAGGTGGCCCCGGACGTCGATGGACTTTTGAAGAACCCGAACCAGGCCGTCGATACGATCCGCGAGATCGGGCGGCAGCTTCAGCAAGGCAAGAGCGGCGGCCTCAACAATCTGATCGAGCAGTTCCGCCGCAGGTGATGCGTCAGAGTGGAGACAAGGACGGCTGCGGAGCACCGTCGCGGTTCACCACCACGCGCCGTCGGGAAAACCCCCGCCACAAGCGGGAATTTGGCGTCGCAGGGCCACTATGCACAGCATCGTTAAGCCTGCATGAAACGGCGCCGAATATTTTTGCCCTCCGAGTGGATTTTTCACTTGCGTGACAGGGGCATCTGCCTCATACGCGATCTCGCCGTTCGTCCACCTGCCCCTAAGGTCAAGGACATGATCCCCAAACCCCCAAGGTAAGGAGCGGACGGGTCACTTTCTGTCTACTGGTTGGGGAGGGTCTTATGGCCTATCAAGATGCCCTCTTCCAATTGGGGATGGACTTGACTCGTTCAAGCACCGCCCAAGAGGAAGATGTAGTTGCGTGCGATGCACGCGCTGTCGTGTCGAAATCCGAGATCAGACTGCCTCGGCAGTCTGCGGAAATCGGCAGGTTTCAGGATCGGATGGGTTCCGGCGTTGCCGGCAGCCATCTCGTAATAGACTTGTTCGGATCGCTCAGGTTGGACGATACCGATCATATCGAGCGGACCCTCGGGCGCTGTGCCGATCTGGCCGGCGCGCAGGTTCGTCACGTGCACCTCAATGCGGGCACGCCTGCTGAAGGCGTTTCCGGGTTCGCCGCGCTTAATGGCGGACACATCTCGATCCATACGCACCCGGAAACCGGCAGTGCCGCACTGGACATTTTTGTTCGGGGCGACATCAAATCCGGGCGCACGGTAGAGATGCTCGAGAAGGCCTTTTCGGCGTCCCGCGTCGTCGTCCGCGAGCATACCCGCGGTGACGAGCAGGCGCTCTCTCAGGCGTCGCTGGTGATGCGGTCTACGCCGCGCAGCCGGACCAAGGTGCGCAAGGCGGCCTGATCGGGCTCGCTCCTGCTTTACTGATCGGGCTCCGCGACACCGCGGGGCCCGTTTTTCGTCGCGGGATGCGCCTACGCTGGGCGTTCTGTCCCCGCGCCGCAATGCTGCCGGGGTTGCAGCGTTGTTGCGAACGGTGGCAGTGATACCGTCTGACGAAAGCTGGACACTTCCCGCATCGACCGTTTGGTGGGACCGCGAACGCGTTCCAAGGTCTGGTGCTCTTGCCTCATGCCCTTCCGTCCCGGCTGGTATGGTCCACACGAGGAACCCGATCATGTCAGGCAAACCGACCGCCCAGATTGCCGGCGACAACCAGTCTAACCCGTTGGTGGACGTGAACCTCTTCACGATCGACGCAGCCCTCCAGGAAGCGATCAAGCGCGAGGGCGGCCAATCCGCCTTGCCGCAGTTGAACGCCTTCGGAGCATTGTGTGGCAGCGCCGAGGCACTCGAGCACGGGCGCCTCGCCAACGTCATCCCTCCTCGCCTCGAGATTTTCGATGCCAACGGGCGGCGTCGCGATCACGTCGAGTTCCATCCTTCATGGCACTGGCTGATGTCGGCCAGCACCGACGAGGGCCTGCACTTCGGCGCGTGGGGGCATCTAGACGGTGAAAGCCCGCGCCGGCCCGGAGCCAACGTCGAGCGCGCTGGCGCGTTCTTCATGGCGGCTCAGATGGAGGCTGGCCATTGCTGCCCCGTCACGACGACCAACGCCTCGATACCCGTCATTGCCCAGTGCGAAGGCGTCGCGGCGGATTGGCTGCCCAAGATCACCCGCCGCCAGTACGACCGGCGCTTTCTGCCGTTGTCGAAGAAATCCGCCGCCACCGTCGGCATGGCCATCACCGAGCGTCAGGGCGGCACGGATGTCCGCGCAGCCACCACGACGGTAGCGTTGCCGGATGGTGATCGCGGCCCGGGCCTCGCCTACCGCCTCACCGGCAACAAGTGGTTCATGTCCGCGCCGATGTGCGACGCATTTCTCGTGCTGGCCCAAACGACGGGTGGCCAAACGGCCGGGGGACTGTCGTGCTTCCTGGTGCCGCGCTTTCGTCCTGACGACACCGTCAACGCCATCCACTTCCAGCGCCTCAAGGACAAGCTAGGCAACCGCTCGAATGCGTCGAGCGAAGTCGAGTTTGTCGGTGCTTATGGCGTGCTGGTGGGCGAGGAGGGGCGCGGCGTCGCCACCATCATGGAGATGGTCACCCACACGCGCCTGGATTGCGCCGTCGCATCCGCCGCGCTGATGCGGCGGGCGGTTGCCGAGGCCTTGCACCACGCGCGTCAGCGGCAGGTGTTCGGCCGCTCGCTCGACGGCTTTCCGATCATGGCCGGCGTGCTCGCCGATCTCGTGCTCGAAGTCGAAGCAGCGACCGCGCTCTCGTTTCGTCTGGCGCGCAGCTTCGATCGCGCGTCCGATGGCCGGGCCGCGGCTTGGCGCCGGCTGATGACGCCGGTCACGAAGTATTGGGTATGCAAGGTCGCGAGCCCTGTCATCGCCGAGGCGATGGAATGCATGGGCGGTAATGGCTACGTCGAGGACGGCGGCATTCCCAGGCTCTACCGCGAAGCGCCGGTCAACAGCATCTGGGAGGGCTCGGGCAACGTCATGGCGATGGACGTCCTGCGCGTGCTGGAGAAAGAACCCGATGCGGTCGAAATGGTGCTGGACGATCTCACCGTCGCCGCCGGGGACGACGCGCACCTGAAGGCAGCGCTGCAGCGCGTCCGCACAATCCTGCACGAGCCCCGCTTGATCGAGATGCGCGCCCGTGCCCTGCTCGAAAGCCTCGCGCTGACCGCTGCGGGCTGCATCATTCGCGCCCACGCCCCGCAAGCGGTGGGGGATGCCTTCATCGCAGCGCGGTTGTCGGGCGTGCCGCGCTTCACCTATGGCCAGGGCCTGGAATGGTCCGATACCCGGGCGATCCTGAGTCGGGCACTTCCGCTGGAGTAATCATCCGGCGGGATGGGATCGCTTTGGCGATCCTCCTGTCGGATGAAAGTTCTCAGATCGTCAGATCCGAATTCAAGACAACCGGGCCTCCCGGAAGGAGACGAGCTTGCGCTGCGTCTCGTCCCATAGCTTCAGCCGCAGGCATCCGAGGCTCTCCAAGAACGTGATTGTCTTCACGTTCTTCAGGTCGGGATGGTCGCGCAGAACCTGACCCAGTCGGTAATAGGGAATGCGGCTATAGAGATGGTGCACATGGTGCACCCCGATATTGGCGGTGAGCCAGCGCAGCGGCTGAGGCAGAGCATAGTGCGAGCTACCCTGCAGGGCGGCTTCGTGTACGTTCCACGTCGGATCGGGATCCCACGACGTGTTCTCGAACTGATGTTGGATGTAGAAAAGCCAGACGCCGATCGATGCGGCTAGCATCACGATCGGTAGGTGCACGAGGAAGAACGCCTTCACGCCGACGAGCCAGATCATGCCGAGGGCGAACGCGAAGATCGCGGCGTTGGTCGCCATCGCGCTGACCCAGTAGCTGATACCCTCGCGCATGAACCCGACCGGCAAGCGGTTTTGCAGGAGGAACAGGTAGGCCGGCCCGATGACGAACAGCACCGGTGGGCTTCTGTAGATGCGGTAGCGCAGCTTGCCGAGCGTCGAGAGTGCCTTGTACTCGCTGACGGTGAGCGTATCGATGTCGCCGACCCCGCGCTTGGTGAGGTTACCCGAAGAAGCGTGGTGGATCGCATGGCTGCGGCGCCAGACATCATACGGCGTCAGAGTTACGACACCGATCACGCGCCCGACCCAATCGTTGGTCGTCTTGCGCTTGAAGAACGTTCCGTGGCCGCAGTCGTGCTGGATCAGGAACATCCGCACCAGGAAGACGGCGGCCGGCACGCTGATCGCAAGGGTCAGCCAATAGCTGATGGAGAGTGCTGCCCATGCGAGCGCCCAAAGCGCGACGAGCGGGCCGAACGTGACGATGATCTCGAGCACACTACGCCTGGGGTTCGGTTCGCGATAGCTCGCGAGAACCTCGAGCCACTCGCGCGCTGAGCGGGAGCCAGTTTCGGGTTTGCTCTCGGGGAGGGTCGTGCTGGTCAAAGGATGTTCCTGTGGATCGCAAGAATCGCTGGAGGCACTCGCATTTTTTACATGACCCGGCACAGCGATTGCCAAGGTCTCGCTTTTTCTCCCCACGACTTTGTTGACGAGTTCGACAACGACTTGTGCCGGTGCTGCCTTTAACGAGACCGCCGCGTGCCTGCTACCAGAATCTGCGCATTGTTGTTGCCGGAGGGCGATTTTCTGGCCATCACCCATTTGGCTAGCCGCGTCACCCTACCGCACGGTTTTGTTGAGATTTGCAATGAGAGTGCCTTTAGTGCACCGCTCCCGGTCTGGATGACTTTGCGGCGTCCGTAATCGAACACGAATTAAAGGCTTCGTAATGACTGAAGCAATTCCCAGCGTCCCCTCTTTCGTTCTGACGAACGCGCGTATCGCGCCTGCACTCGTCGAAGGCGCGACGCTGAAGGCTGCATCGGACGGTCTTGCCAGCTGCGATATAGTTCTGCGTGACGGACGAGTAGCGGCGATCGTCGCTTCCGGTGACGACACGGAGATCGCGGGCCGAACCGCACATACGGAATTGCCGCAGATCGACGTGGGCTCTGGTCTCGTGCTGCCGCGCTTCGTCGACGGGCACACACACCTCGACAAAGGCCACATACTCCATCGCGCACCGAACCCGGATGGTACGTTTCTGGGGGCACGCACCACGGTCGCTGCCGACCGCGAGGCACGCTGGACGGCGAGCGATGTTCGTGCCCGAATGGATTTCGCCCTGCGCTGTGCATTTGCCCACGGCAGCGCTGCGATCCGAACGCACATCGACTCGCTCGGACCGCAGACCGCGATCTCCTGGCCGGTGTTCGACGAGATGCGCTCCGCCTGGAAGGGCAGCATCGAACTGCAGGCGGCAGCTCTCTGTCCGACCGAGCTTGCCGTCGACGACGCTGAACAGTTCGATCGAATAGTGGAAACGGCCGCGCGTTATGGCGGCTCGATCGGAGGACTGACATTCATGGGCAGCCGCCCCGGCGAAAAGCTCGACCGGGCCCTCGATATCGTCTGCGCCGCAGCTCGTGCCAATGGCCTCGGCCTCGACTTCCATGTCGATGAAAGCAATTCGCCCGATGCGTTGACACTCGAAGCTGTCGCCCGAGCCGTCATCCGCAACCGTTTCTCAGGTCGCGTGATCGCGGGGCACTGTTGCTCGTTGGCGCTGCTACCCGACGAGGACCGGCGCCGCATTGTCGGCCTTCTCGGAGAAGCTGGTATAGCGGTGGTGTCACTGCCCCAGGTGAATATGTACCTTCAGGATCGCGAGGCCGGACGCACGCCGCGCTGGCGCGGTGTCGTTCCCGTTCACGAGCTTGCAGCCGCAGGGGTGCCCGTCATGGTTGCCTCCGACAACACCCGCGACCCCTTCCACGCCTATGGCGATCTCGATTTCCTCGAGGTTTTCCGCGAAGCGACACGGATTTTGCACCTCGACCACACCCATCGGGATTGGACGGGACTGCTGGGCGCTGTGCCTTCGGCGGCGATGGGCTTCGAGACGCCTGGCAAGCTCCGCGTCGGCGGGCCAGCGGATCTCGTCATCACCGGTGCCCGCGATCTCTGGGAACTGTGCACCCGTCCGTGGTCGGACCGCGTGGTGCTCGTCGCCGGCCACCGGATCGACAGCAAGCCGCCGGCCTTTCGAGAACTGGATCGGCTTTGAGGTTCGGGCCTGCCCGACCCGGCACTACGCAGATTTCGGCAAGGCGGTGGCGGTCATCCGCGACATCGCCTCGTCGACCGACAGAACATCGCCGAAGAACATCGCGAACGTGTTGAGGGTCGCCGCGTGCTCCTCGTCGGTGATGGTCGCGTTGGCGTCGGCCAGCATCGCAACGCGATAATCGAGCAGCATCGCATCCCGCGCCGTCGACTCGCAGCACACGTTGGTGAGCGTCCCCGAGATCAGCACCGTATCGACGCCGCGCGCGCGAAGCTGCGTATTGATGTTCGAGGAGTTGTCGATGAATGCACTGTACTTGATCTTGGCGACATGGATGTCGCCGGGCAGCGCCTCGAGCAACGGGTATAGCTTGTAGCCCTCAGACGCTTCGTCGAGCCCCGAGAGCCGCGCTTCCTGTCGCGCAGGCGTCAGCAGGCGCGTCTGGAAGTTGCGCCAGTGCTCGTGAACGCCCGTCTTCGTCGTCTGAATCCACACGACGGTGCCGCCGGCCGCACGCATGGCCTTCGCCAGACGGTTGATGTTGGGCACGATCTCGCGCGCCATCGGCACTTCCGCGGGAAATCCTTCGGCCACGAAATAGTTCTGCATGTCGACGACGACGAGGGCCGTTCGCGCAGCGTCGAGCCGCTCGTCGGCGATCAGCCGCCCCATTCGCGATACGACGCGATCCTTCACTTGTGCCGGCATCACGTAGCGGTGCATGTGAACTCCCAAAAACGCAGTGCGTCTGCGCCGTCCACTATCAGGCACGACGCCGGACTTGTCCACGCGCCGTCGCGAATGGGTGATCGGTAGCTACCGGGCCAACTCGATCTGCATCGGTTCTTGCGAACGCTGTCCGCTGTGCACGGGCCGGGGCCATCTTACGAGACGAACTTCGCCGCTCGGGCTCTCGACCAGCGCGGTGCAGCTTTCGACCCAGTCCCCGCAATTGAGATAGCGGATGCCGTCGATCATACGGTCGGCCGCATGATGTATGTGTCCGCACACGATTCCGTCGGCGCCGGCGCGGCGAGCTTCCGATGCCAAAGCGACCTCGAACTCACCGATGAAATTGACGGCCTGCTTCACGCGTAGCTTGAGATAGCCCGACAGCGACCAATAGCCGAGCCCGAGGTGGCGGCGAACCCAGTTCAGCGGCCTGTTGGTCCACAGCGCCAGTTCGTAGCCGTGGTCGCCCAGCAGTGCGAGCCAGCGGGCGTAACGCACGACCACGTCGAACTCGTCGCCGTGCATCACGAGCAGACGCTGCCCCTCGGCGGTTTCGTGCACGCATTGGCGGACGATCTCGATGCCGCCGAAATGCGATCCGGCATAGTCGCGCAGACCCTCATCGTGGTTGCCCGGGATATAGACGAGGCGGCTGCCTTTGCGAACCTTGCGCATCAGCTTCTGCAGCACGTCGTTGTGGGCCTGTGGCCAAACCGGACCGCGCTTCACGCGCCAGAAGTCGACGATATCGCCGACGAGGTATATGGTATCGGCGTCGTTGTGCTTCAGGAACTCCAGCAATTCGCCGGCCTGCGACGCCCGCGTCCCCAGATGGATGTCCGATAGGAAGATCGCGCGATGCCGCGTGATGTCAGGTCCGTCATCGTCCGCCTCGCTTCCGGCAACATCGAGCATATCAGCCTCCGACCCGTCTTTCCTCGGGGCGACATGCACGGAGTCTCCTGTCATGCGTGTGACAGTCGGGAGCGAGGCAGGAAGCTACGCTCGGCTGGAGAGAAGCAGTTGAAATGCCTCGAACTGGTTAACCATTCTACTCTGCCCTACCCTACCACCGGCCGATCACGATGCCGGCCGCCAGCTCGCGATTGCGCGCGCCGAGCACCCAGTCGTCCTCGACGGTGATGCGGTTTCGCCGATCCGTGAGGCGTTCGAGAAGCCGGTCGTGCATCTCGCGCCGCACGCCGCCATGGGCCGCCGAAAGTCCGAGATCGACGAACTCGTTCGGGTCTTCGTGGAGGTCGAACAGTTGTGGCGGGAAGCCCTTGTAGTGGACGTACTTCCAGCGGTCGGTACGGATCATGAAAGCGCGTGCGTCATTGGCGCCTTTCCCCGTGAACTCGCGCGCCTGATAGAAAGCGTAGTCGAGCTCTGAAAGCACGGCATCGCGCCAATCGGTGATCTGGGCGCCGCGGATCATCGGCAGCAAGGAACGGCCTTCGAGCCGATGCCGTGAGACCTTGGACCCGTAGGCGTCGAGGAACGTCGGCACGAGGTCGATCGCCTCGATAAGCTCATGACGCACCGTGCCGCGCGTCGCGTCCGCTTCGATCGAGGGATCGACGATGATGAGGGGCACGCGGACGGAGGGCTCGTGAAACAGCTCCTTCTCGCCCATCCAGTGGTCGCCGAGGTAATCGCCGTGGTCGGAACCGAACACGATCATCGTGTCCTTGATCCGGCCCGACTGCTCGAGCCATGCGAGAACACGGCCGAGGTGATCGTCGATCTGCCGCGTCAAACTCATATAGGCCGGGATCACCGCGTTGCGCACGTCTTCGCGCGCGAACGACTGGCCGATCTCCATGTCCATGAACGCTTTATACACGGGATGCGGATCGGCTCGCTCGCGCTGGTGTTTGATCGCGGGCAAAATGTGATCTGGCGTGTACATCCCGAAGTAGGGCCGCGGCGCGATGTAAGGCCAGTGCGGCTTGATGTAGGAGAGGTGCAGCAGCCAGGGCTTGTCCCCGCAGTCTTTCATGAATTCGATGCCGCGATCCGTGATGTACGGCGTCTCTGAGTGCTCCTCCTTGATGCGTGCGGGATAGATCGAATTGCGTAGCTCCCAGCCGGACATGATCTCGCCGTTCGGGCCTTCGCCGGAGTTGGCCCACGTGTCCCAGGGGTTGTCGCCGTCGTAGCCTAGCTTCGCCAGCCACTGATTGTAGGCGAGCCCGCGCTTGTCGACCTTTGGCGGATGGATGCCGTCGTCGCGCTCCCAAGGTTCGATGTTGCCCTCGGAGACGATGAGGTCGATGTCGGTATGCGCCGTCAGACCAAGGCGCGCGCGCCCGGCTGCATCCTGCGTGATGTGCGTTTTGCCGGCGACCGCGACGCGCACGCCCTGTTGCATCAGGTAGTCGCCGATCGTGAATTCACCGATCGGCAGCGGCACGTAGTTCCAGGTCGCACCATGAGAGAAAACGGTTCGACCCGTATAGAAGCTCATCCGCGATGGCCCACACACCGGCGCGTTCACGAACGTGCGGTCGAAACGTACGCCCATTCTCGCGAGGCGATCGATGTTGGGCGTCTTCAGATGCGGGTGCCCGCTGCACGAGAGATAATCCCAGCGCAGCTGGGCGCACATGATGAACAGGACGTTTCGTATCGTGGACATT
>LNFM01012838.1_pt1 | contig 28527 bp, 23 predicted proteins | sample 596031 | NCBI WGS metagenome assembly LNFM01 (sample SAMN04254537, study PRJNA301005) | activated carbon metagenome | isolation source: dual media filters at the Ann Arbor, Michigan drinking water treatment plant | place: USA: Ann Arbor
ATCCTGTTATTCCGGTTTATTTAAAAGAAATTGGTTTTAGTGTTTTTATGATTGGAGTGTTAGAAGGTGTAGTAAATTTTACAGCAGGTATTAGTAAAGGTTATTTTGGAAAATTAAGCGATGAAAGAGGATTGCGATTACCGTTTGTAAAACTTGGCTACTTACTTAGCACTATTTCAAAACCGTTGATTGCAACATTTACTTACCCACTCTGGATTTTTTTTGTCCGAACTGTTGACCGGCTAGGAAAAGGTGTTCGAACTGCTGCAAGAGATGCCATGTTATCACAAGAGGCAACTATAGAAACTAAAGCAAGAGTATTTGGGTTTCATCGCAGTCTTGATACTGTTGGTGCAGCTATCGGGCCTTTAATCGCTTTAGTATTTTTATTTTTCTATCCGGGTCAATATAAAACTCTTTTTTACCTGGCATTTATTCCAGGTATTCTTTCTATATCATTTATTTTTTTGCTAAAAGAAAAAAAACAACCTTCATCCACTTTAGAAAAAGGCAACTTTTTTTCGTTTTTCAAATACTGGAAAGTAGCAACTCCTGAGTATAGAAAAGTGGTGGCGGGGTTATCCTTTTTCGCATTGTTCAACAGCTCTGATATTTTTTTACTACTGATCACTAAAGAAACTATTGGAAAAGAAGTGCTCATTTTATTTGGCACTACATTTAATGCAGATACGATAACTATCGCAGCTTATGTTTTTTACAATCTCGTGTATGCAGCCATGTCATACCCATTAGGAGCATTAGCTGATAAAATAAGTTTTCGAACTATAATTATTTTTGGTTTTTCAATTTTTACTGCCGTATATGCCGGCTTTGCTTTCAATCCATCCATTCCTGTAATTTTTATTTTATTCTTTTTATACGGCGTTTATGCTGCAGCTACGGAGGGAGTAATAAAAGCATGGGTTACTAATTTAGCGCATCGGGAAAACACCGCTACCGCTATTGGGCTTTATACTTCCTGTGAAAGTATTTGCGCATTATGTGCCAGTATCATTGCTGGTGCAATATGGATGAACTGGGGAAGTTTCTATACGTTTATTACTCCTGCTGTTATCGCATTACTTACCTTAATTTATTTTTCGTTGATTCCCAGTAGGAAATAGCCGATTCGCACAACTTCATTGCAAGTGTTTTCATTTTGGCACGAAAATGGGAAAAGTATAACAAATCATAATCCACTAAAAACAATTCTAATGAGAAGGTTATTCGTACTGGCATTTATATTATCTGTTATTTCCATTACATCACAAGCACAAAGCTCAGGCTATAAAACTGCATTAGGTGTAAAAGTTTGGGACGGTGGAGGTATTTCCTTCAAACATTTTGTAAATGGGAATAATGCATTGGAATTGATCGGTTATTTCTGGAACAGGGGTACAAGAATTACAGGATTGTATGAAATACACGGACCAATAACTGGTGCTACCGGTTTGCAATGGTACATTGGCCCTGGTGCCCACGTAGGTTTTTACAATACAAAATATGGCGACGGCGCTTTTATTGGTTTGGATGGAGTGCTTGGATTAGATTATAAATTTAAAGGTGCTCCCATTAATATGTCGCTTGACTGGCAACCTTCATTCGAGTTTGGAGATAACCGTGGGTTTGTTGGTAGCTGGGGTGGTCTTGGAGTCCGTTACACCTTCTAATATATATCCTCTCTTTTTATCAGGTATTAAGGGTCGCAATAATTGCGACCCTTAATTTATTATGACAAAAAGCCCAATCTTTTTTCTGTTTCCTGATTCAGCGCAGGCAATTTTCTTCGCTCAATTAAAAAACTATTCAGCTGTGCAATTTCTCTGAAGATATAATGTTTGTCGGCAGCTGCTTTCAAATAATCTTTTCCGGTGCTGCCTCCTGTTCCTATTCTTGTTCCAATCATACGGTGTACCATATTCATATGTCGATAACGCCAACTACTAAGTTGTTCGTCTATTTCCAACAAACCATTTAATAGTTGAAATGGCAATTGTAACAAAGGATAGCCACGGTATAACATGATGAATAATGCTGCCCTGCATGCCGCCGGAGATAGAGTGTTATGATTAGATGCAGAGTTGCTAAAAACTTCATCGAAACCAGACAGGTTATTTTTTTCTGCTTCTGCTAAACTGGAGCGATAACTTTCTTTATAATTATTCCAGAAAGTATCATCAGCACCTTCTTTTAAAAAAGGCATTCTTTCCAGCCAGCTATTTACTAATTGTAATAATGATTGTCCGCTTTCTGCTTCTTTAATTATATCAACATGTGCAGGGCAAAGTTGTGCGGTGTAATATTCTTTACCATGCCTGGATTCAAATTTCAATCCCAGCTTTGCTTCCAGTTCTTTAAACTGCCAGCTTTGAAAACCAGAGGCGGGACGAAGCATATCCCGGAAATCGAGAAAATCCATGGACGTCATCGTTTCCATAATATCGATCTGGTGAACCAATACTCTTAATATGGTTACCATACGGCTGATACGATGTACCACTGTTTGTAATTCCGGCGAATTATCATTCAATGCCGGCTTGCTCATTATAGCAACGATAGAATCTGCTTCGTAATGTAATTGCTTAAACCAAAGCTCATAGGTTTGGTGAATAACGATGAAGAGCATTTCATCATGTGCCAGTAAATTCAACTTATCACTTTCAGGATGCTGTGCATTCAGAATTTTCTCTAATTGCAAATAGTCGTGATAATTAACCTCGCTGGCCATAGAATTTATTTGTGCAAATGTAACTACTTACGCATAGTTACTCAAACTCATAGCCAATATCGCTGCGATATTCCATGCCTGTAAAAGAAACTTTTTGCATTTCTTCTTTTGAAATTTCTACCGCATCAAAAACAGAAAGGCCATAGGAAGTGATACAAAAAACTCTACCACCATTGGTTACCACTTTATCATTTTCTGTAGTAGTACCCATGTGGAATAAAATACTATCTGCCGGGTTGATGTCATTCAGTCCTGATATTTCAATTCCTTTTTTATAATCGCCGGGATAACCGCCGCTTACTGCTACTACGGTGCAAACAGTTCTTGGATCTGTTTCAATTGTTACTTTATCTAATTGCTGATTAGACGCTGCTCCTAATAATTCAACCAGGTCATTTTTTAACCGGGGTATCACTACTTCTGTTTCCGGATCTCCCATGCGACAATTATACTCAATCATGTATGGCTCATCGCCAACGATCATAAACCCAAAAAAGATAAAGCCCCGATATTCGAGTCCCTCTTTCTTCAATCCTTCCACTGTTGGTTTAATAACTTTCTCTTCAATTTTTTTCATTAGCTCCGGAGTGGCAAATGGTACGGGGCTTACGGCACCCATGCCGCCGGTATTAGGTCCTGTATCTTTTTCGCCTATTCTTTTATAATCTTTTGCTTCAGGCAGTATCACATAATTTTTCCCATCCATTAAAACAAACACAGACATTTCAACCCCCTTTAAAAATTCTTCTACCACTACTCTCTTACCAGCATCGCCAAATTTTGCCCGTTGTATCATTAATTCAAACTCGGCAACTGCTTCCAGGTGGTTTTCACAAATAACTACACCTTTACCTGCAGCCAACCCATCGGCTTTCATTACAATGGGTAATGCATGTTGCTTTAAATAATCAACTCCTTCATGGTAATTTTCTAAAGTAAATTCTTTGTATGCAGCAGTAGGAATATTATGACGCATCATAAATGCTTTTGCAAAAGCTTTGCTGCCTTCTAATTGAGCACCGGTTTTATCAGGGCCAATTACATCCAGGTCTTTTAACGCCGGATCATTAATAAGAAAATCAGTAACTCCTTTTACCAATGGTTCTTCAGGCCCTACTATAACAAGATCAATCTTCTTATCAATACAAGCTTTTTTAATGGCATTGAAATCGGTGGTACCAAAATCTAAATTAGTGCCGCACTGCGATGTGCCGGCATTGCCGGGTGCAATAAAAAGTGCCTCGCTGAGAGGACTTTGAGAAATTTTTAGCGCCAGGGCATGTTCTCTGCCGCCTGAGCCTAATAAAAGGATACGCATAGTTCAGTTAATTGCTGGATTTTAAAGCGTTGCGAATATCGGGTAAGCCGGCTAAAGATAATCCGAAAAAATTTGCGGGTAATTAAATTTCTGTATTTTGGTTGCTTCTAACGATTAAGGATTCTGATTTAAAAAATTAAAAAAAATTAGCATGAATCAAGTTGCAAAAACCGGCAAACATCCTAAAGGATTAATGGTATTGTTTTTTACAGAAATGTGGGAACGATTTGGATACTACCTGATGGTTGGAATTTTGTTCTTATACTTAACCGACACGACTACCGGAGGTAAAGAATTTTCAAGAGGCATGGGTGCTGATGTTGTGGGTAGCTTTATTGCATTAGTTTATTTGACACCCTTCATCGGCGGCCTTATTGCCGACAGATATCTTGGCTATTTAAAATCAATTTTTATTGGCGGAACTTTAATGGCTGCTGGTTATTTCGGATTGGCCATACCGGGTGATACTGCCATGTATATTTCATTAGGTTTAATTATCGTTGGTAATGGTTTTTTCAAACCTAATATTTCTGTATTGCTTGGTAATCTTTATAACAAAGAAGAATTAAAGCCATTAAAAGACAATGCGTATAATATTTTCTACATGGGTATTAATATCGGCGCCCTTGTTTGCAATTTCGTAGCCGCTTATTTACGTAATAATTATGGATGGGGATATGCTTTTGCAGCAGCAGGTGTTGGTCTGGTTATTGGTTTGATCTGGCTTGCAATACAAGTAAAACATGTAAAGGAAGCAGACGTTAAACGACCGATGCAAGCAGGTGATATGCCCATTTCAAAAATATTCGGTTCTGTATTTCTTCCTATGATCGTTTTTGGAATTGTTGGTTGGATCATTCCTGGAAACATCATGAATTCGGATTCTAATGATGCGTTCATTTTTGCATGTATTCCGGTAATTTATTTCTATGTAAACCTCTGGCGAAAAGGAAATGCAGAAGATAAAAAAGGAATTGGAGCTTTATTGTTTGTCTTTACTGTATCAATTATCTTCTGGACTATTTATAATCAAAACTCAACTGGTCTTACTATTTGGGCAGAGACACATACGGACAGGCAAATATCTACTGTTTTAGAAGGGCCTGCAAGTAGTGTTGACATGGTACAAAGAATAACTTCCGAACCAAGAGAAGTAGCACAAGTAGATGAATACATGAGACCAGTTCTTGATTCAGCAGGAAATCCAATTAAAGTAATGGGAACCGATCCCTACCTGAATAATTTGCAAAAAGATAAATGGCCTGCAGCCGGACAAGAATTAAAGCTGATGAATGCAGAACTTTATCAATCTATTAATCCATTCTTTATTGTTATACTTACTCCTATACTTATTGGAATATTTGCCTTCTTAAGAAAAAGAGGCAAGGAGCCTTCTACGATGAGCAAATTTGGATATGCATTAATTATCTCCGGGTTGAGTGCATTGGTAATGGTATTCGCTGTAATGTCTGTTCCAAGTATATACTTGTATAAAACAGCAGGTATTTGGTTGGTGATGACCTATTTCGTTTTCACCATCAGTGAAATTTGTTTAAGCCCAATAGGATTATCCTTGGTTTCTAAATTGGCTCCTCCCCGACTAACTGCATTGATGATGGGAGGTTGGTTCCTTTCTACTTCATTGGGTGGAAAAGTGGCAGGTGTTATGGCTAGCTTCTGGGATAAAATACCAGATAAAAAAATGTTCTTTGGCATTATTACCATTGCTGCCATATTGGGAGGCATCTGGATCTTCTCTAAAATCAAATCATTGAATCAAATTGTAAAAGAAAAAACTGGTTCAGTTTAATTAAATACATATTAAGTAAAAAGGTGGCCGTATAGCCACCTTTTTTATTTTCACTAACGCCAATTTTATTATCTTGACTTCCTAAATACACTGATTATGTGGAAGAAACATCCTAAAGCATTGCCTTTTTTGTTTTTCTCAGAAATGTGGGAACGATTTGGTTATTACCTGATGATCGGAATTTTTACCTTGTATTTAAAAGATGTAAAAGCCGGGTATGCAATGACGGAGGCAGAATCTGCAGATCTCTACGGAACTTTTATCGCCCTGGTATTTCTCACTCCATTTATTGGTGGCTTATTAGCAGACCGCTATCTGGGTTATCGCAAATCAATTATCATTGGTGGCTTGATGATGGGTATAGGCTATTGCCTTATGTCGGTCCATAATATCGCCATGCTCTATCTTTCTATGACGTTGGTGATCGTTGGTAATGGGTTTTTCAAGCCTAATATTTCCACCTTACTTGGAAATGTTTACACCACTCCTCAATACATAAAACAAAAAGATGATGGTTATAACATCTTTTATATGGGGATCAACATTGGAGCATTTATTTGTAATTTCTTTGGTGCTGCATTATATATTGCATATGGTTGGGGAGCAGCTTTTATTGCTGCAGGAGTAGGAATGTTTATTGGTGTTGCTATCTTTTTAATAGGCACCAAACATTATATAGCCTTTGATGTAAAAAAAGGAGTAACAGAAAAAGATATGTCGATGACCCGGATCGTATTGACAATTTTTGTTCCCTCAGTAGTAGCCGGTATTTTAGGCTGGATGATTCCGGGCACATTAGTTGGCTCCGATTCTACTGATGCATTTATTTTTGCTTGTCTGCCAGTAATTTACTTTTATGGTTCCTTATTTTTTAGTGCAAAGCCTGATGAGAAAAGACCTATCGCTGCATTGCTTGCCATTTTTGCAGTAGTAATATTATTCTGGGCCGTATTTAAACAAAATGGTACGGCTCTGAATACTTGGGCCGATAGATATACCAACAGAGAAGTAACGGGTGTAGCACAAAATGTATTTGATCAATTTAATTTTTCACAATCCATTACTTATAAACAAGATTCTGTTGCTAAATATGATGCCCAATTCAGGTTGCAGAAAGAAGATGGTAAAGTAGTGAAAGAAGTAAACTATCCTGTTTACTTTAAAAATATTCCTGAAAACAAAAAACCTGCGGACGGTGAAACGGTTAGTCTTTGGGCCACCAATTTAAGTCAGTCAATTAATCCGGGTTGGGTAATTTTATTAACTCCATTGATCGTAGCTTTCTTTACCTGGCTTCGCAGAAAAAATAAAGAACCATCAACTGCTACTAAAATTGCATTCGGTCTTTTCATTTCAGGTTTATCTGCATTAGTAATGGTAGGTGCTGTATATGCAAGTAATAATGGTGGTGAAAAAGCAAATGTATTGTGGCTTATCACCAGTTATGGTGTTGTTACAATTGGAGAACTTTTGTTAAGTCCGATGGGTCTATCACTTGTTTCTAAATTAAGCCCTGTTCGTATTACTTCATTAATGATGGGCGGTTGGTTTTTAGCTACTTCTATTGGCAATAAATTATCAGGAGTATTGGCAACCATGTGGGATAACTATACTCATAAAGCCGGTTTCTTCTGGCTGAACTTTGGTTTACTAATGGTAGCAACGATTATGTGTTTTGCCATGCTGAAATGGTTGAATAAAATTATGAAAGAGAAAGGTGTAAGCTAACATATCATTTTACGGGCAAGGGAAAGGTGATGAATTTTATTCGTCACCTTTTTTCTTATCTTCCCAGTACAAAACTCAATTGCTATGCCTGAGCAACCTAAGTTTAAACCATTTGTTTCTGCCGAAACAAAAATGGCAGAACTGACTATCAAGTCAATGATCACCGGTGCGATATTTGGAATCATTTTCGGTGCCTCAACAGTTTACCTCGCATTGAAGGCAGGACTAACTGTTTCAGCATCCATTCCTATAGCTGTTATAGCCATTACACTGGGAAGAAGATTTTTGAAAACTACTATCCTCGAAAATAATATTATACAGACAACTGGGTCCGCTGGTGAAAGTATAGCGGCAGGTGTTGTATTTACATTGCCCGGGTTTTTATTTCTAAGTGATCCCAACAGTGCAAATTTTTTCAACTACTTCACTATTCTTGTACTTGCCATTTTTGGTGGTATACTCGGCACATTAATGATGATCCCGCTTCGCCGCTCATTGATAGTTCAGGAACATGGAACATTGCCTTATCCTGAAGGTACTGCTTGTGCGTCTGTATTAAAGGCCGGAGAAAAGGGTGGAGATTTTGCTAAAACAGCATTCATGGGATTGGGCTTTGCTTTCGCTTATGCAATGCTGCAAAAAATATTTCATGTAATTAAAGAGGTTCCCGAGTTTGCTACCCGGCAAGCAAATAAAGTATTTCCTTCAGCAAGAGTAAGCGGAGAAATTACTCCGGAATATTTAGGTGTTGGCTATATCATCGGACCAAGAATTGCAGGTGTATTGGTTGCGGGTGGTGTATTAAGCTGGTTTGTTTTAATTCCTCTTTTATCATCTTTAATTAGTCCTGATGTAATTGCAGCACAACTACACAAACTTGGTTATATAACAGATCTTACTAAACCCGGCCCTGGTAGTGCAGGTTCATGGGATCCTGTTACCCATGATTTTGCAGATTGGTCATCGGCAATTTATCGGGCTTACATAAGACAAATAGGTGCAGGTGCTGTTGCCGCTGGTGGATTTATCACCTTGATAAAAACAATTCCAACCATCATTTCTTCTTTCAGAGGAAGTATCGGCTCTCTTAAAAAAGATGGAGCAGGTGTTGCAGCCAATGTTCCAAGAACGGAAAGAGATCTATCCATGAAAGTAGTTGGAATAGGAAGCCTTATATTATTATTAGTAATTGCATTAATGCCAGGCACACTTATTCCGGGTAGCAATATTGGAAGTAAACTTTTATTAGGTCTTTTGATCATCATCTTTGGAGCTTTCTTCGTTACCGTGTCTTCACGGATCGTAGGTTTGATCGGTTCTTCTAACAATCCCATTTCAGGTATGACCATCGCAACATTAATGGGAACCTGTTTAATTTTTATTGCTGTTAAATGGACCGGGCACTTCTACGAACCCATGGCATTGGTAGTTGGAGGTATGATATGTATTGCAGCAGCTAATGCAGGTGCCACTTCGCAAGATCTAAAAACAGGTTACCTAGTTGGTGCCACTCCAAAAAATCAGCAAATCGCTTTGTTTGTCGGAGCAATTGTTTCATCATTAGCAATTGGTGCTACTATTAAAATATTGGATACGCCAACAGCTGCTATGGCAGCACAGGGCATCAAGCATGCAATTGGGACGGATCTTTATCCCGCACCGCAAGGCACATTAATGGCTACGTTAATCAAAGGAATTCTTTCTTTCAATCTCGATTGGCAATTTGTTTTGGTGGGTGTATTCATTGCCATAGTTATGGAACTGTGCGGCATCAAAGCATTGAGTTTTGCCATTGGCATTTATCTCCCTTTATCGACAACGCTTCCAATCTTTATTGGTGGTGCTATAAGAGGACTTGTTGAATGGAGACAGAAAAAGAAAAATATCAAGGTATCAGCAGAGGAAGAAGATTTAGGAAAAGGAAATCTATTTGCAACCGGACTTGTAGCTGGTGGTGCATTGGCTGGTGTATTAGTTGCGATCTTATCTTCAATTCCAAGTGTAAATAGCAAGCTGGGCAATGTAAATGCCGAACATGGACTTACTAATTCTCTTGGTGCACAAGGCTATACATGGCTTGGTGTTGCTTTCTTTGCGCTGATGGGATTTGTGCTTTATAAAATTGCTGTACGCAAGCGAAAGCCATCATAATAACATCTTACTATTAGCATATAAAGCATAAGCCAAGAATAAACTATTCTCTTCGTGGCTTATGCTTTTTTATAAAATGACTATACAAAATTCATATAATCATATTGCCTCGTCAATATTGATTTATCATCTGCCTTTAACCACTTATTTAAAATGGTGGCGTACACATTTTTAAAATCAACATTATATTTTAAATCTCCTTCATTCAAATCTGCCAGGTCAGGCATGGCATTCAATATCCCTTTTTGTTTCAACCCACCACTCACCAAAAACATATTGTTGGCCGTACCATGGTCGGTACCATTACTTGCATTTTGATTTACACGTCTGCCGAATTCAGAGAAGGTAAACAACATTACATCTTCAAAACGGTGTTGCTGCTTCAGATCTTTTACAAATGCTTTTACAGCATCATTCATTTCGGTGAACAAACGGTTCTGCTGTGCGTCCTGGTTAATATGAGTATCAAAACTTCCCAATGAAACATAATACACTTTGGTATTGATCTCCGAATAAATTAGCGAAGCAATTGTTTTCAAGCTCGTTCCTAGTTCTGTTTTTGGATATTCAGCATTGGAAGGGTGCATTCTGCTTTGCTTAAAAATATAATCTGCACTCGACAATGTTTCGGCCATTGTTTTATATAAATAATCTACGGGTTGCTCGCCTGCTTCATCTTTATGATTCTTCATTACCTCTCTAAAGAACTTTTCATTGGCAGTACCGTATAAACGCCGGGGGTCTTTTACAGCAATACCTTTTATATCTTCTCCTTTTAATGCAAGACTTAATACATCATCCAACTCAATTGCCTGTGTTGGTTTATCACAACCTTTACATTGTGAATCCAGATAACGGCCCACCCATCCATTAGTCCAATACTCAGTGCTTTGGCTGGCAGTATGCCAGATATCCATACTGCGGAAATGCGAACGATCAGGATTTGGATAGCCTACATTGTTTAAAATAGCAAGGCTTCCATCATCATATAATTCTTTAAAGCCAGACAATGCCGGATGCAGACTTACCTCGTCAGTAACTGACAAGGCTTTATCTTTTACAATACCCAATTTTGGTCTTGCTTTATAATACAAATCGTTTCTAACTGGAATAACAGTATTGAGTCTTTATTTCCTGGCAGCACCATACTCTGGCCTTCAAAAGCTTTTAAAAACTTTGGCACCATTAACGATGCGGTGGCCAGGGAACCGATTTGAATAAACTCTTTACGTTTGATAACCATCTTAAAACATTTTAGAAGTGATAAACCCGAAGTATGTAATTCATACCTCTTACTTTCTACTTAATACTTAACAAAGTTGATATTCCGGCGTACTCATTATTTGTAGTGTAGCCGTTTTTATAAAATTCTCTCTTCCTGTCTGGTCAGCGAATTGCTTTATGGTATCCATACTCACTCTGCTCTTTGTTTGCAACAGAACTTTTGAAATAGTTTCTGCTAAAGCTTCCCGTTCTGTACTTTCATAATACTTCACATAATCTTTCCAATCCACATCTGCATTCAATTGCTGCCGCTTCATTCCGGCATAAGAACCTCCTGCCTGCTGACTACCTGCTTTTTTTGGCATCTTCATTTGTACATCGCCATCTTTCATTCCCATCATGGTATCATCATCATCTTTCGGCGTTACATTCATTACATCTATATCATTGATCAATTTTGGAATACGCATCCGCATCATCAATGAAGAACTATCTATCCAGGCTTTGCCACCCGGCCATCCTGCTACATTAGGAGGATAAAATAATAATTGCCCCAATATTCTTTGTAGCACCATCAATGCTTCCTCATTCTGTAATTTCATTGGTAGTATGCGTTGAATACCCACCAATAATTCAACCGGCGATTTTATTTGTGCGCCAATATTCTTTTCCTCATAAAACCAATCACTGGTAAAAATATCTTCGAGCAGTTTGCTTATTTCATAATTGTTCTTATAAAATCTATCTGCCAGCCATTCTATTTTTGCGTTATCAACTTTTTCATTCACTAAAAACTTGTACAGCTTCTGCGTAATGTATTTTGCCAGCACTTCGCCACCATCAAAATTCCCAGTACGGCCTAATACTGTTTTGCTACCAAAGTCGTGTTGAAAACGGCGGAACTGAAACTCCCCTTTTACGTTAGCACCCCAACCAGTAAAAGCTCTGGCAGCTTCCTTTACATCGTTCTCCGTATAATTACCACGGCCTAATGTAAAAAGTTCCATCACTTCTCTGGCAAAGTTTTCGTTGGGCTTATCTTTTTTATTTTGTTGATTGTTTAAAAAATTCAGCATGGCTGCTGTTTTGGAAACTTCTTTCAACATGGTTCCAAAATTGCCCAATGCATTTCTTCTTATTACATCCAGTAATCCTTGCTGGTAAAAAACATTCAGATTGCGGCAAGCAAAATGGCCATGAAAGAAAAAGGCGATTTTTTCTCTGAGTTGTGCAGCACTGTTCACCATTTCATGCATCCAGTACATATTCAGGTTACGAACACCTTCCCTGTTTTTCTGTTGCACCTTTTTACGTTCGTCCTTATCCATCTCTTTTTTCTGCTGCCGACCCGCTTCTTCAATACCCATCCATAACCCTTTCAGGTAATCATCTGCCACATCAATGTAATCGGGCTTTTTAGAAGACGCTTTTACGAGTGCCGTAAAAATTTGTTTGGGAGTAAATTTTGAGAGGTCCTTTAGCTGTTCTACGGCCGGGCCAAAACCGGCACGCCACATCAGGTGCTGATTTTTCATTTGATTTGTCAATGACATGTGTGCACATTTAGGTTTGAGACTCTTATAAAGGTATCAGGTTTAATCATTAACAATGCCATTATCTCACAAAACGAAAAAAACAAGATGTTATTTTTATATTTGGATAATTAAAAAATGTCAAGTGAAGTTTCGGGCTTTTAAATACTTATCCCCAATACTAATTTATGTGACAGCCTTCAATGCTTTTACAAGTACGGGTTGGATGGTTTGGATGCCACTTATCTATGGCTTTATCTTTATTCCTTTGGTGGAAGTATTTATAAACCCGGATCCCCGCAATATGAGTGCTGCCGAGGAAGAAGTAGCCCGAAAAGATAAGATCTATGATTATTTATTATACCTGATAGTAATATTTCAATACGCTGCTTTATTCTGGTTTTTGTATAACATTAACGAAGAAGGAATCAGTAAAATTGATATTGCCGGTAGAATTGCGGCTATGGGTTTACTATGCGGTGTGTTTGGCATTAATGTAGGGCATGAACTTGGGCATCGGGTTAACAAGTTTGAACAAACGTTGGCCAAAGCCCTTTTGCTGACCTCTCTTTATATGCACTTTTTTACAGAACATAATAAAGGACATCATAAAAGAGTGGCTACACCCGAAGACCCTAGCAGTGCCCGGTATGGAGAACCAATTTATATTTTCTATTTCCGTACAATTGTTTTCAGTTATCTCAGTGCATGGCATATTGCAACTGATGAATTAAAGAAAAAAAACAAACCTTTCTATTCCCGGTTCAACGAAATGTTGCAGTTTCACTTTATACAACTTGCATTGCTTGTAATAATATATTTTTCTTTTGGAGGAGCCGCTACTTTATATTTTATGATAGCTGCGTTTATTGGAATCCTATTACTGGAAACTGTAAACTATATTGAGCATTATGGTTTACAGCGTAAAACTACAACGCAGGGAAAATATGAAAGAACCATGCCTGAGCATAGTTGGAACAGCAACCACATAGTGGGAAGGCTGATGCTTTTTGAATTAAGCAGGCACAGTGACCACCATTATATGGCCAGTCGTAAATACCAAGTACTGCGACATCATGATAATTCGCCTCAAATGCCAACTGGCTATCCTGGTATGATGTTGCTTTCTTTATTGCCACCAGTTTGGTTCTTTGTGATGAACCGAAGGATAAAAAAACTGAAGCTAACACAGGCTATTTAGCCGCATTTGCTTTTACGTAGGCCGCCACATGAATTTATTGTACTTCATCAAGCTTAGCCTTCGGCAACCTATATGAGAGAATGCCCTCCCATCTTTGGGCTTTAAATTGTAAGGGTTCAGGCAGAGCTTGACATTTTTCTCAACGATTTACAAAAACCATTTTTACTTTATATAGTACTATTGTTCCTGTCGGGGGTAAAGACGTAACTACCCCTTAGGCGCTTCGGTTTTTCTTTCTGTAATTACAGGAACAGTCTTCTTTTTACAAGCCATTATTATTGCTAAGAGGAATATTATTATTGTTGCTTTAGTCATTTTAAATGCAAACGGATATGATGTTAAGAAAAGATATTTTAGACACACAGTTGCAATAATAACAGTCGTTAGTATATTATTATTATAATTAATCCAATAAATTTATCAGTCAACTTTTTCATACACCAAACCAATTCATTTTATGAAGAAAGCTTTTGTATTACTCGCCAGCGGATTTTTATTGATTTTAGGATGTAATAAATCGACATCTGAAAATGAAATCCCTGAAGGCGAAGAACCTGTAGCCACAGAACGTCGCTGCTCTGCAGACGATGTATTAAGACAACAGATTGCTGCAGACCCATCTTTACGTACCCGCATGGATGAAATTGAAGAATTTACCCCTTTGCTTCCTGATGGAACCATTCAAATTCCCGTAGTATTTAATGTTCTATATAGAACAGCAGCGCAAAATGTTTCCCAAGCACAGCTTCAATCGCAGATTGATGTATTAAACGAAGATTTTGCGGCATTAAATGCCGATTATAATGCGAGCAACCCATATAATAATGTAAAGGCCGGAAATGTAGGAGTAACATTTGTTATTGACCAGGTAAAACGCAGAAGCACCAATACTGTAAGTTGGGGCACCAATGATGCTATGAAAAAAAGTGCAAAAGGTATTGCACCTACAAGCCCTGCTACCAAACTAAATATTTGGGTTTGTAATATGGGTGGTGGTATTTTGGGTTATGCTCAGTTCCCTGGAGGTTCATCTGCTACCGATGGTGTTGTATTAGATGATAATGCAACCGGAAGAACAGGTACTGCAGCTGCTCCTTTCAATAAAGGAAGAACCGGCACACATGAAGTTGGCCACTGGATGAACCTGCGTCATATATGGGGAGATGCTACTTGTGGTAATGACCAGGTAGGTGATACTCCTCTTCATAATACTGCTAACTATGGTTGTCCTTCAGCAACACATAGAAGCACTTGCACCGGCACTCCACTTGAAATGACTATGAATTATATGGATTATACTGACGATGCTTGTATGTATATGTTCAGCGCTGGTCAAAAATCAAGAATGCAAGCTGTGTTTGAAGAGCAATTAAATTTTTTGTTGAATATTTCAATAAAATGCCGGATACATCTGTAGCCGGCATTTTATTTATGAGCACTCATTTATGAAATTTTATCGAATCCTGTGTATTTACTAACTATTGCAGGTAAAGTAATTCCTTCCTCCGTTTGATTGTTCTCCAATAAACAGGCAATTATTCTGGGCAATGCCAATGAGCTTCCATTCAATGTATGCACTAACTGTGTTTTACCACTATCATCTTTAAAACGGATCTTCATTCTATTGCTCTGGTATGTTTCAAAATTAGAGACAGAACTTACTTCTAACCATTTTTCCTGCGCAGCACTGTACACTTCAAAGTCGTAGGTAATTGCAGAAGCAAAACCCATATCTCCACCGCATAATCGCAGGATACGATAGGGCAGTTCAAGTGACTGTAATAATTTCTCAATATGAAGAACCATTTCATCCAGTACCTCAAAACTTTTATCCGGATGAACGATTTGCACTACTTCTACTTTTTCAAATTGATGCACCCGGTTCAATCCCCGAACATCTTTGCCAAAACTTCCGGCCTCTCTTCTAAAGCAGGGAGAATAACCCGTCATTTTAATTGGCAGATCTGTTGATTTTACAATTTCATCTCTATAAATATTAGTGATAGGAACCTCTGAAGTTGGAATCATATAATATTTATCCTCTGGCATATGATACATCTGTCCTTCCTTATCGGGTAGTTGTCCAGTGCCAAATGCAGATGCTTCATTAACCATAAATGGCGGATGATATTCTGTATAACCAGCAGCAGTATTAAAATCTAAAAAATACTGAATTAATCCACGTTGCAATCTTGCGCCTTGTCCTTTAAACAATGCAAAGCCACTTCCCGTAATTTTTGCTCCCGTTTCAAAATCTACGATATCATGTTTCTTGATCAAGTCCCAATGCGGAACCGCACCTGCATATAATTGAGGTTTGCTGCCACCTTCTCTTACAACAATATTTTCGGCAGGAGTTTTTCCCGGGGGTACCGCATCAGCAGGAAGATTAGGAAGTTTAACTAATTCATCATGCAGTTGCTTTTCAACTTCTGCTAATTTTTCTGAAATAGGTTGCAGCGATATTTTTAAAGTAGCCACTTCCTGTTTTTTTGTTTCGGCCTGTTCTTTTTGGCCTTTTGCCATTAATGCCCCAATGTCTTTAGAAGTGCTGTTTACTTTTGCCTGGTTGATATCAAATTCCTGTTGTAATTTTTTTCTTTCATCGTCTAATGCAATGATCTTATCAACCAATTGGGACTCAGCAAAATTTTTTATGCCTAATTTATCCTTTGCTTTTTGTGGGTCTTGCCGTAATACCTGTAGCTGCAACATCTTTTTTATTTTGCCGCAAAGATAAGGTGGAGACCGTACAAGGAACAAGATGCAAGGAACGAGGCAACCCTTTGTTTTCTTTTCCCTTGTTATCCCTCTTGTACCTTGTGCCACTATCTTTGTATGATGTTTACAAACGATGATTTACAACAACGTTGGTGGAATCTGGAGGCCAGGTTGGTAGAAAGATTCAACAAAAAGCCAGACATGGAAACAATTTTGTTTCTGATAGGGGTCCAGGAATTTGGCGATATCAAAGAAAAGTTTACGAAAGAACAAAAGCAAGATCTGATGCACATTGCTATATGCAGCTTACTTTCGAAAAGCGGTTATTATGAATTAGAAAAAGTAGATGATGATGGCTGGCCCCATTTTAAACAACTGAAAGTAATGCCCGATATGTCGGCTCCGGAACAGGAAAATTTTTTAAAAGATCATGTATTGCTTTATTTTGAAGAGCATGGTGTTGGTTAATATTCTAAAAAGAGAAATACGTTATGATGATCTGGCAATTTCATTGTGTGCACAGAAAGATTCTACAATCAGAAAGAAAGACCGGAAAAGAGATGTGTTGATGCAAACAACTATGGGAGACATTATTATCCGTTTGTCGGACTCAACTCCTTTACACCGTGACAACTTCTTAAAGTTGGTAAAAGTTAATTACTACGACAGCGTATTATTTCATCGAGTAATGAATGGTTTTATGATTCAGGCTGGCGACCCTAATAGTAAATCTGCAAAAGCAGGAATACCGCTTGGCGATGGTAGCCCCGGTTATACTGTTCCTGCAGAATTCAGGACATCGTTATTTCACAAAAAAGGAATGCTTGCTGCAGCCAGGTGGCCCGATAATGTTAATCCTGAAAAGGCAAGTAGTGGTAGTCAGTTTTATATAGCACAGGGGAAAATTTTTACTGATGCAGAACTAGATATAATGGAAAAGCAGCGAATGCAAGGGAAGAAAATTCCCGAATCATACAGAGCTATTTACAAAACCGTAGGCGGTGTTCCTCACCTTGATCAAAACTATACAGTTTTTGGCGAAGTGATAAAAGGATTAGAAGTGATTGATAAAATAGCAGCGGTAGAAGTAAGCAAAGGGAGAGATTTGAACCGGCCAATTTCGGATGTAAGGATTATTAAAGCCAGACTCATTAAAAGAAAAAAATTTTAAGCACTTTTTTATTAAGCAAAGCCCCTAAAATGTTTAGAGGCTTTGCTTTTATTTTTTATCCCTGTTGATTATTGACCTATACCGCCTTGTCCGCCGCCTTCTGTACGTTTTGTTTCTTCTTCAATAGCTGATTTACGCTGACGGGCAGCTTTTACCTGGCTATTACCAAAACGGTAGTTGAAGTTTAATTTAAATTGCGGCATCTCACCTTGTCCGCTAAACGTACTGTTTACTCCAGTAAAATCAGATGTGCCGCCCCATTTCATTGTTTGGAAAACATCACTCACTGCCATTTTCAAATTGGCTTTTCCTTTAAACAATGTTTTTCCTAAACCAATGTCAACAGTACCCATTGCATCTGATCTGATAATTCCCTGCCAAACAGATGGAGAAATATATAAACCACTTATCTCACCTGTAAAGCCTTTGCCAAGGTTAAAGCTGTTTTGCATAAAGTAAGTCCAGGAAAATACTTTCAAATCAACTTTACGATTGCCTCCACCATAATCAGCCTGGTAGTGGGAATAATTTGCATTGGCTGTAGCAAAGAAGCTATACCATTTTTTCTGGAATGGATAACTTACATTAAAGCTCCATACATCTTGCTTAGCAAGGTTTCTTTTTTGTAAAAATCCTTTTGTGCTTTCACCTGCTGCAGTATCAGGAATCTGTGCAAAAATATCTTTTACATGGCTATAGTTTAATTTGGTAGTAAGCCTATACTTGTAAATATTGGTAATGCTGAAACTGTTAGTGTATTGTGGTCTCAGGTCAATATTACCTTTCATATAGGTATACTCATTCAACTTAAATTCAAATGGATTTAAATCCTGATAAGCCGGGCGGTCAATTCGACGACTGTAGGCTAGTGTCCATTGCTTCATTGGATTTTTGTTGAACGTTAATGCTGCACTTGGAAACAGATCAGTATAGTTTCTTTTAAAAGTAGAATCATAATCAGACCAATTGCTACCAAATTTTTTAAATCCGGTTGATGTTCCTGTTAGATTGGTGTTTTCTGCACGCAAACCCAATTGAAACATTATCCCTGTCTTTAATTGTTTATTATAGTTTACATATAAAGCATTAATATTCTCTTTATACTTAAAACGATTGCTCTTTGCTGTATCAAGCACTTTGCTATTCGTAAACACATCATAACGCTGAAAATCATTATCCGTATTTACAATACCAATTTTTCCACCCAATGCCAAACGTCCACCTTTAAAGTTTTGCTCATAATCTGTTTTAATTGAAAACAGATCAATATCCGTTGGCGAAAGCATATTATAAATTACACGACTTGTTTCTGTAACACCATCTGCCAGATAATAATAATTAGGCTGAAATTGATTTGATCTTATTTTAAAGAACCCATAATCGGCATCAATATTTAAATCGGTACCGCCTACTACAGAATAACGATAGTTCAGGTTAGTGTTTATATTATCCCTCTTCATATCATTATTATTGGTAGCTCTTAATACTTTTACCAATTGGTTAGTGGGTATATAATAAAAATTCATTGGGCCTGATGTATTAAAATCATTTTCAGCGATATTACCAGTTACTACTGCTCCAATAGTACTTTTATTATTTATAAAATAATCAAGTCCCCCTTTAAATCCATGGGTATTATTGTTAAAAATCATCCTGTTCTTTTGATCAAACAAAGTATCCAATTGTTCTCTTACTGAATTCATTTGCATCAGGTTCTTACCATTATTGTAGTTATAGCTACCGAAAACGTTAATACTTTTATTACGATAGTTAAGGTTTAAACCTCCATTATACTTTGCATAAGTTCCTTGTACATAGCCAAGGTTAACAGAACCATTAGTACCAAAAGTTTTATTTTTCTTCAATCGGATATTAATGATACCAGCATTACCTGCTGCTTCATATTTAGCTGATGGGTTGGTAATAATTTCTATTGCTTCAATTTGTGCAGATTGCAAGCTCTTTAAATAATTAGCCAGATCAGTTCCGGAAAGTGGAGATGGCTTACCATCAATAAATACCTGCACTCCATTTTTACCAGCCAGACTTACGTTGTCATCTTTATCAATCATTACACCCGGACTTCTGCGGAGCAATTCCAATGCATCATAACCTACAGCATTGATAGTACCTTCTACATTTAAGATGGTTTTATCAGCTTTTACTTCAATAATCGGTTTTTGAGCGGTGATTACTACACCAGCCATTTCAGCTGAAATTTTTGCCATATTGATTTCAGGAACAGTTACATCAGCAGCAGCTACTTCAAAAACTTTTGAATAGGCATTTGCATAACCAATATGGGATGTGCTCAGTAAATAACTTCCAGCAACGGTTTGAAAAGAAAATAAACCATCGTTATTGGTTACTGATAATTTTATTACTGAGGAATCCTTTGCCCTTAACAGTGAAACGGTTGTTTTCTCCAACCCCTTCCCTTTTTCGTCTTTTACCAGACCTGAAATTTTTTGTGCCTGGGTAGCAGTAAAGAGGCCCAAACTCACAAATAAAACAGCTAACTTTCTCATTATTAATACTTTTTTTGATTTACAGCAGCAAAGATACCTCTGTGTCACCCAATTGTAAAAGCATTAACCGACCAAAGGCGTAATTCTTACCATGAACGGCATAAAACCTTCGGCGAAAAGGTAATACCCAGATTTTGATTACTGTAAAACAAGCCTTTACGTTTAATTCGTTTATCCTCATTTTACCTTAGGTTTGCAGGCAAAATCTAGGATTATGAATTTTCCCGCTAATCTCCGTTACACTAAAGACCACGAATGGGTAAGTATTGAAGACAATGTTGCCACTATCGGTATTACCGACTTTGCCCAACGGGAATTGGGAGATATTGTGTATGTAGAAGTCGATACGATTGGAAAACCGCTTGAAGCAGGTGCTGTATTTGGAACTGTAGAAGCGGTAAAAACAGTTTCTGATCTTTTCTTACCTGTTAGCGGAACAATTACTGAATTAAATCCTGCATTAGCAAACTCGCCAGAGTCTGTAAATTCCGATCCTTATGGTGAGGGCTGGATGGTAAAAATGACTGTAAACAATCCAGCCGATGTAGAAGCTTTGCTTGATGCTGCTGCATACGAAGCAGTAGCTGGGTAAATCTGAAATTTCCTTACAACCGTATGTTGTATGGATACAATTGTTAACATTAATCGTTGTATCTTAACCAACTTTTGAATACTAAAATTACATACAGCGAACAAGAGCTGGTGGCATTACTACAACAACGTAATGAACAAGGCTTTGCTTACCTGTACGATAACTATTCGGGTGCCTTATTTGGTATTGTGAATGGTATTATTACAGATAAAGAAATTGCAAACGATGTATTGCAAAATGTGTTTGTAAATATCTGGCGCAAGATTGATTCTTACGACGCTTCAAAAGGAAGGCTTTTTACCTGGATGCTGAACATTGCCCGAAATGCCTCGATTGATGAAATAAGGTCAAAAGGGTTCAGAGATTCTCAAAAAAACCAATCATTAGGAGATAACGTAGATTTAGTCGGCGCATCAGTGGGGCCGACTGTTGATGATGTAGGATTAAGAAAAGTGTTGACTAAATTGAAAGGAGAATTAAGAGTGCTGATTGACATGTCTTACTTTCAGGGCTTTACTCATGAAGAAATAGCAAGAGCATTAGATATTCCGCTGGGAACAGTAAAAACAAGGATTCGAAGTGCTTTAATACAGTTAAGAACAATGATTCAAGAATAAAGTGAATATACAAGAATACATATCGAGTGGAATTGTTGAAAGCTATGTGCTCGGACTAACCTCAGATGAAGAAGGAAGAGAGTTCGAGCAGATGTGTACAAAACATCCTGAAGTGCTGGCTGCAAGAACCTCATTTGAACTGGCATTGGAAAAACAAGCCATGGAGAATGCTATTGCGCCTTCATTAGATGTAAGAAATAAGATTTTTGAAGAAATAAGTGGTACAGGAAAAGTAGTTACTATGCAGCAACCGGTTGCCCGCAAAACAAATTGGTTTAAATATGCAGCTGCCGCATCGGTAATTTTATTAGCAGGAAGTATTTATTGGAACATTATGCTTTCTAATAAAAATAAAGACCTCCAAAATAATTATAACAACTCTGTTGCTGAACTAAGCGATATTAAAAAAGATATTCAAGTACTGCAAGCAAACCCAACCGTTAAAATGGCAGCAATGGGTGGCCAACCAGCTTCACCTACTTCTTTTGCTACCGTATATTGGGACACCACTTCACATGATGTTTACCTGATGGTTAATAATATGCCTAAACCTGCATCTGATAAACAATATCAGTTATGGGCTTTCTTAGATGGTCAGCCAGTGGATATGGGCTTAATTGAAATAACAGAAAAACCTTTGCAACTATATCGTCTTAAAAAAGCACAGGCCGCACAAGCATTCGCTATTACCCTTGAACAAAGGGGTCGTACTGATATTACCAAACCAGGTGGTGATGTTTATGTACTTGGCAAACTCTAATTCTCTTTCCTTTTTTTATCAATCTATTTAAGTACTTCTTTCGTAACTGAGAGGTGTATTAGAACATTACTATAGTAGTTTTGGTTCTATAGTTGGTTAAAACAAGGGGCTTCTTTTGGGGCCCCTTTTTATTTTAAAGTCGGTTGTTGCACAAAATCTTACTTAATATTGTGCAAATAAAATTTTCTGAACAACATTAAGCCATCATTTATTCCAGCAATAGGCTGGCTAATTATTTCAACAATATTATTAACGATACCCGGCTCAGCTTTTCCAAAAGAAAATTGGTTGGGTAAGATATGGTTTGATAAATGGGTACATATCGGCATGTTTGCAGTTATGACATTTCTTTGGTGTTGGGCTATTCCCAAAAAAAAATGGGCTGACTTTAGAAAACTCAAACAATCATTTTATATGATTGGGATAATTTGTTTTTGCTATGGAGTAGTTATGGAATTTGTTCAAAAGTATTTTATTGCTAATCGTTCTTTTGATGCGGGAGATATTATTGCTGACGGAATAGGTTGTGTAATTGGTGTAGTATTAATTCTAAAGTGGTATAAAAAAATTGACCCCTGTGGAAACAGGGGTCGCAACCAAAACTAACTGCTTATGAGAAAATTGAGTTCGTTTATATAATGTTTTAAATAATCTCTCTTTGATAAGTATAACGCAAATTTACTGCCGATAGTATCAATTTTGCTGTTAATGAAAGTTTAAAAGAACTTTTTCAGTAGTAACACTTATCTTCTGTTTAGTAAAGCCTCGCTACCGATATTGTAACCTTACGATGAATAAAATCTTTCTATTACAGAAAGGTTTACGAACTTTTTTATATTGGTAAAACTTGATAATCAACAAACAAAGAACTTACATCATTTTAGACGTTCTACTTCAACATATCCTTCAAAATTTCATGCCAAAAAAACTTTTTTACGGCAAAAATAAAGGCCGTACTAAAGTTTCTTTAGTACGGCCTTCAAACAGAACTGGTTACGCTATTTTGAAATGAATCCCTTTATCAAGTCCAATAACCCTCCCCCGCCGCCTTGCTCCTTGTTCTGGAAGCTTGTCTGTGCCTTTTTGGTCAGGCTGCCTATAATATCCTGAATATTAAATCCACCACCACTTCCTCCGCTACCACTACCTGTAAACTTTTCCAACAAATTTTGAAGCTGTGAGCTGCCGCCACCACCTGTCTGTTCCTGTTCATCGGTATTGCCAACCAAAGATTTTACCAGGTTATCCAAAGTAGCGTTATTATCATTTGGGTCATTGGTACGCTGTATCAGGTTATTAAGTGAACTGGGAATTAAATTGTTAGCCACATTACTCGCTGCTGAGGGACTCATTTTATATTTGCTTACCAATTTGCTAATGAAATACCCGACCATCATTGAAACAATAGGGTTTTTTAATAAGCCACCAATACCGCCACCGCTGTTGCTATTAGCAGAATTGCCCCCTCCTCCTTTAAAAAGGTCTAGTATATTTTCAAATCCCCCGCCGGCCATAATATTTTGAAACCCGCTGCCAATAGTTTTTGTAGCATCTGCCACAATATCCTCATTATACTCGTTGGGTACTTCAGGATTTTCAACTACGGTCTTTTGTCCGATATTTTTTACAATGTCAAAAAGTTGATCTAACATGATTTTGGTTTTAGGGGATTAAGATAATTTATTTATGTTGATGATAAAAAGAATATAAATCTTATGATTGTTTGGTCAATTTTTCAGAATTTTCTGCAAATTGAAGGGCATCTATTAATTCCTGAATGTCACCATTCAACACAGCATCAAGATTATATAAAGTTAGCCCAATGCGGTGATCGGTTACACGGCCTTGCGGAAAATTATATGTCCTGATTTTTGCACTTCTATCACCTGTACTCACTAAACTTTTCCGATGCCGGGAAATTTCTTCTTCCTGCTTTCTTACCTGCTCTTCATATAACCTGGTTCTTAGCATGCCCATTGCCTTTTCCCGGTTGCCTAATTGCGAACGTTCTGTTTGGCAAACTACAACCGTACCAGTGGGAATATGAGTCAGTAATACTTTTGTTTCCACTTTGTTTACGTTTTGTCCACCAGCACCGCCACTTCTTGCTGTCTCCATTTTTACATCGGCAGGATTTAATTCAAAATCAACTTCTTCTGCTTCTGGCATTACAGCAACTGTAGCAGCAGAGGTATGAACCCTTCCGCTTGTTTCCGTATTGGGCACCCGCTGTACCCGGTGAACACCACTTTCAAATTTTAATACCCCATATACATCATCACCGATTACTTCTAATTGCACTTCTTTATAGCCTCCCACCGTTCCTTCATTCTCGCTTAAAATTGCTGTTTTCCATCCTCTTTTTTCGCAGTAGCGTATATACATTCTTAATAAGTCCCCTGCAAATAAACTAGCTTCATCGCCACCAGTACCAGCTCTAATTTCCATGATAGCATTCTTTTCATCCTGCGGGTCTTTAGGTATTAGTAATTGACGGATATAGGCCTCCGACTGTGTTTTCTTCTCCTCTAAGCCCGGTGATTCCATTTTGGCCAATTCCCGCATTTCCTCATCATCCCCTTCTATTGCTTCTTTATAAAAGTCAATATCCTCCAGTATTTTTTTATACTCTGTGTAGGCTAGTACTATTTTTTCAAGGCTCCGGTATTCTTTACTGGTTTCTACAAATTTTTTATTGTTACCGACTATCTCCGGGTTAGTTAAGGCTACACCCAACTGGTCAAATCTTGCTTTTATGGCTTCTAATCTGTCTAACATATTTTACAAATTCTCAGGGCGGCAAATTTAGCGATTTAGCATTCAAGACCCTAAATGCAATGAATATTCCCAAAATCAAAAAATTAGGCAGGAGCTTTCTATTTTTACAAGATGGGATACTTAAAGTTCAAGGCTGATAGAATTTTTAATGGATTTCAATTTTTAGAGAGTAATAATGTTTTAATAACAGATGAAAAAGGAGTGATTAAAGACATTCTTACTAATGTAGATGCAGGAGACAATGTGCAAGAATTCAAAGGAATTCTCTCACCGGGTTTTATTAATTGCCATTGTCATCTTGAACTAAGTCATTTAAAAAATGTAATTCCGCCACATACAGGTTTGCTAGACTTCCTATGTTCGGTTGTAACAAAAAGAGGGTTTGCTCAAGAGATCATACAAGAAGAAATTATTAAGGCTGAAAAAGAAATGTATGAAAAAGGTATTGTGGCGGTTGGAGATATCGGGAATACTGCTGATACTGCTGCTGTAAAAAGCAACAGCAAAATTTACTGGCATAATTTTGTAGAGGTATTAAGTTTTACAGATGAAAAAGCGGAAGAGAATTTTAATCATTATAAATATGTTGCTGCTTCTTTAGCTTCTTCCATAAAATCATCGCCGATCAAACATAGAACAACTGTTGTTCCGCATGCGCCGTATAGTATCAGCCCCAAAACATTTGAACTGATAAACGATAGCACAAAAGATCAAATTATTTCAATACATAACCAGGAGAATGAAGCAGAAAATGAATTATATAAAACTGGTGGTGGTGGTTATTTGCGATTCTTTAAAATTTTCGGCTTTGATAAATCACCTTTCCCGGTAACGGGTAAAAGTAGTTTGCGTTCTATGCTCCCTTATTTTACCAATGGACAAACTATATTTCTTATTCATAACACCTGCATGCCAGAAGAAGATGTGATATGGGCAAATCAATATGCTGCTGCAAATGGTTTAAAGCTGGTCTATTGCCTATGCATCAACGCTAACTTATACATAGAAAATAAAGTCCCGCCCATTGACATCTTAATGAAACATAACTGTCACATTGTATTAGGTACTGACAGCTATAGTAGCAATTGGCAACTGAGTATTGCCAGCGAAGCAGCATCAGTACGAAAATATTTTCCGCATATAACGCTTGAAACTGTTTTACAATGGGCTACAAGCAGCGGTGCTAAGGCATTAGAAGTTGATTCTATTCTTGGAAGTTTTAAAATAGGTTCAAAGCCGGGTATTATTCAACTTGATAAAAATTTCTCCTTAGCAAAAAGAATACTTTAAGTAAGTATAAAAAGTTTATTTAGGATAAAACTTCCCGCAACACAGGCAGTGTTTTCATAGTTCCAAAATCAGGAATATGCAATGCGTAATACGTTTCATACACAAATAACAAATTCCTTCTAAAGTCATGATGTAGTTTTATTTCTTCCAGCTCATCCGGTTGCTGCACTTTTAATAATTGGGAGGTAACATATGCTTGTTTGCCTTCGATAAAATGAGGATGATGTGGTTGTTCGCTTACAAAACTTCCTTCAGCCAGATCAAGAAATGTAGTGAGCTCGTCGTATTCGTCCGTAAACCGAAAACCAAAAAAATGGGTAAGATGTAATGCAAAGAACAAAGGAATATTTGCCATTACCGAACCCTTGCATTTATCTAATTGCAGAAAGCAATCTTCCGCAAAGTGAAAAAGTTCAGGGTTACTTTCTGGTTGTTTTAAACATTTAGTCAATAGCTCAACCATAAACAATGCCACCGCATTCTTTCGTACATCTGACAAAATATATTTAATTCTATTGAGATGTTTTAACTCATTATGATAAACAATCATATCCAGGATAGCTGTTGGTTGAAATAGACTAGCCTTGCCTGTACCTTTTTTTGTGGATGCCCGTACTCCATTTACCAAATAAGATTGCACACCAAATAATTCTGTAAAAATGGTAACGATGACACTCGTTTCACCATACTTTACTGTTCGTAGTACTATACCTTTAGTTTTATGGAGTTTATCCGGCATTGGTTCCCAAAAGTATCACAAACAAGGAATAGCCCATTGGGCATTTTTGCCTTTCTTTGCATAATTTCTTATACGAATCGCTTATGTGGCAAAGTCTTGGTCGTTTTATCCTGAAATATCGTTTACCCCTTTTACTTCTTTTGGTAGCACTTACTGGTTTTATGGCTTACCAGGCCAGCAAAGTGCAGTTAAGTTATGATTTTGCCCGGGCAATTCCGATAAACAATCCTAAATACAAAGACTACCAGGAATTCAGAAAAAAATTTGGTGAAGATGGGAATCTTCTTGTCATCGGTATTCAAACAGATCAATTTTTTACAGAGAAAATCTTTAATTCTTATACATCGCTACAGCGTAGCTTAAAAAAAGTAAATGGTGTAGATGATCTTATTTCAGTACCAACAGCCGTTAATTTAGTAAAGGATACTGCAACTGAAAAACTAAAAGCTGATACCATCTTCGTTGACAGAAATCTTACACAAGCTGAAATTGATAGTGCGGCTTCAACATTCTTAAATCTTCCCTTTTATAAAGGTCTTTTGTACAATCCATCTACCAATGCATGGTTAATGGGTGTACGCATCAACAAAGATCTGATGGCTTCTAAAAGCAGGATTGAAGTAGTAAATACAATTAGTAAACTGGCTGATGAATTTGGTGCAGCAAATAATCTTACTGTTTATAAAAGTGGCTTACCTCATATCCGCACTGAGTTATCTGTACGAATTACCAACGAGATGCGATTCTTTATCGCTGCATCGCTTATTCTATCTGCCATTATTTTATTAGCATTCTTTCGATCCTTCAGCGCCATGTGGCTATCATTAGCTGTAGTATTAATGGGTGTGATTTGGAGTTTTGCAACTATACAAATGCTGGGATATAAGATCAGTATCCTTAATGCCCTTATCCCACCATTGATTGTGGTAATTGGTATTCCTAATTGCATTTATTTCCTCAATAAATACCATACTACTTACGGTGAAGTAGATGATGATGCTACTAATCCAGCAGGCCGAAAAAAACATGCATTGATAACAATGGTGCAGAAAATGGGAGTGGTAACATTGTTTTGCAATTTGGCTGCTGCTATTGGTTTTGCTGTATTTGCATTAACACAAAGCCAGATATTAAAAGAGTTTGGTATTGTAGCTGGTATCAACATTATGTTGCTATTTTTTATTTCGTTGATATTTATTCCTGCTGTTTTAAGTTATTTACCGGCACCAAAAAAACGTCATACAAAATACATGCATAGCCCAAGATTGAATCGCTGGCTGGATCGACTGGAAAGATGGTCGCTAAACCATCGCAAACTTATCTATATTGTTACGGTTGGAATTGTTGCTGTTTCTATAGGAGGAATGTTTAAATTAAAATCGCTAGGCTATATAGTGGATGATTTGCCTAAAACAGATAAACTCTATACGGACTTACGTTTTTTTGAATCCAATTTTAAAGGGGTAATGCCGCTAGAAATTTTGGTTGATACAAAAAAGAAGTATGGTGTTTCCCGCAACCTTGGTAATCTTGAACGTATTGATTCACTCTCTCAGTTTATAGCTTCCATTCCTGGCATTGCCAAACCGTTAAGCATTACTGAAGGTTTGAAATTTGCCAAACAAGCTTTTTTTGATGG
>LNFM01003891.1_pt1 | contig 28522 bp, 29 predicted proteins | sample 596031 | NCBI WGS metagenome assembly LNFM01 (sample SAMN04254537, study PRJNA301005) | activated carbon metagenome | isolation source: dual media filters at the Ann Arbor, Michigan drinking water treatment plant | place: USA: Ann Arbor
ATGTCTGGATCGTGGTTCTGGTGACCCTCGCCTTCGGTCTGATCGGCTTTGCCGACGATTATGCCAAGGTCACCAAACAGAACACCAAGGGCGTTTCCGGCAAGGTCCGCATGGGCCTCGGCCTCCTGATCGCGGCGCTTGCCGCCTATGCCGCCGCCCAGTTCCACCCCGAGGCGCTGACCAACAAGCTGGCCTTCCCGCTGTTCAAGGACGCGCTCTTCGACATCGGCATCTTCTTCGTGCCCTTCGGCATGATCGTCATCGTCGGCGCCGCCAACGCCGTCAACCTGACCGACGGGCTTGATGGTCTGGCCACCATGCCGGTGCTCATCGCGGGCGGCACGCTCGGGATCATCGCCTATGTGGTCGGCAACGCGGTTTTTGCCGAATACCTCGATGTCCACTTCGTCCCCGGCACGGGCGAGCTTCTGATTTTCGCCTCTGCCCTGTTCGGCGCAGGGCTTGGCTTTCTGTGGTACAACGCGCCCCCGGCAGCGGTGTTCATGGGCGACACCGGCAGTCTCGCCCTTGGCGGTGCGCTTGGCGCGATTGCCGTCTGCACCAAGCACGAGATCGTGCTGGCCATTGTCGGCGGCCTCTTCGTGGTCGAGGCGCTCTCGGTCATCATTCAGGTGCTCTATTATAAGCGCACCAAGAAGCGCATCTTCCTGATGGCCCCGATCCACCACCACTTCGAAAAGAAGGGCTGGGCCGAACCGCAGATCGTGATCCGGTTCTGGATCATCTCGCTCATCCTCGCGATGATCGGGCTGGCGACGCTGAAGGTGCGCTGACCGCAGATGCGCGAGGCCGACCTCTACCCCGCCCTCAAGGCCTATCTGCAAGCGCAGGGCTACGAGGTGAAGGCCGAGGTCGGGGCTTGCGACATCCTTGCCCGGCGTGGCGAAGACCCGCCTCTCGTGGTCGAAATGAAAACCTCGTTCTCGCTTGCCCTCGTGATGCAGGGTGTGGCCCGGCAAGGTCTGTTCGACACCGTCTACCTTGCCGTGCCGGTGTCGTCCGGCAAGGGGTGGGCGCTGCGCTACAAGGACATCACCGCGCTTTGCCGCCGCCTCGGCCTGGGCCTTCTCGGCGTCGATGTGGCGCAGGGTTCGGTGACAGCCCACCTCGACCCCGGCCCCTACACGCCTCGGAAGTCCGCGCCCCGCGCCGCCCGGCTCCTGCGCGAGTTTGACCGGCGGGTCGGCGATCCGAACACCGCCGGCACCACCCGCACGCCCCGGATGACCGCCTACCGGCAGGATGCGCTGCGCTGCGCCGCGGAACTCGCTCAAACCGGCCCGGTCCGCGCCATGCTGGTCGCCCGCGCCTCCGGCGTGGCCCGTGCCGCCAGCCTGATGCGCGCCGATCACTATGGCTGGTTCGAAAGGCTTGGCACCGGGATCTACGGTCTGACCCCGCGCGGCTTGGCCGCCGTGGCCGAGAACGGCCCGGCTCTGGCAGCACTCAGGGCCGCCTGACCCCGCGCCACCGCTGCGCAATCCTTAATATTTTCCAAACGTCCACAGCTAACGCATTGAAATAAAACAAACCGACTGCCCTGCCCACCGTGGACACCCAGTCCCCTCTTCCCCTTTTCCCTTTGCTCAAATATCCCACGGGGGTGCGGGGGTGTGAAACCCCCGCCTCAGACGGTGGGGGCAGGCGATGATTCCAGTGATCGGCTACACGGGCGCGAAAGTCGCCGTCCTCGGCCTTGGCCGCTCCGGCCTCGCCACCGCCCGCGCGCTGCAGGCGGGCGGTGCCGAACCCCTCCTCTGGGACGACAGCCCAGAAGCCCGCGCCAAGGCCGAGGCCGAAGGCTTCACCCTGACCGACCTGACCCGCGCCACCGCTTTCGATGGCGTCGCAGCCCTGATCACCTCACCCGGCATCCCGCACCTCTACCCGCAGCCGCACAAGATCACCGCCCGCGCGCTGGAGGCAGGCGTGCCGGTCGACAACGACATCGGCCTCTTCTTCCAAAGCTTCGCCACCACCGGCTGGGACAGTTTCGACCAGCCCCCGAAGGTCGTGGCCGTCACTGGTTCGAACGGCAAGTCCACCACCACCGCCCTTATCCACCACATCCTGACCGAGGCCGGCCGCCCCACCCAGATGGCCGGCAACATCGGCCGCGGCGTCCTCGACCTCGACCCCGCGCAGGACGGCGAGGTGATCGTCCTCGAGCTTTCCAGCTATCAGACCGAACTCGCCCGCGCCCTGACGCCGGATGTTGCAGTTTTCACCAACCTCTCGCCCGACCACCTTGACCGACACCACGGCATGGGCGGCTATTTCGCCGCCAAGCGTCGCCTCTTTTCCGAAGGAGGTCCCGACCGTGCCGTGATCGGGGTGGACGAGCTGGAAGGCCGTTTCCTTGCCGGACAACTCGCGCAAGGCGGGATGGATGACCGCGTGATCCGCATCTCGTCTGGGCAAAAGCTTGAAAGCTTTGGCTGGTCGGTCTTTGCCCGCAAGGGGTTCCTCGCAGAATGGCGCAAGGGTCGCCAGGTAGCCTCGATCGACCTTCGCACCATCAGCGGCCTGCCCGGCGCGCACAATCACCAGAATGCCTGCGCCGCCTACGCTGCCTGCCGCACTCTCGGCCTTGCGCCGAAACTGATCGAAGAGGCGCTTCACAGCTTTGCGGGCCTGCCGCACCGCAGCCAACTTGTGGGCGAGCGGGCAGGGGTCCGCTTCGTGAACGACTCGAAGGCCACCAATGTCGACAGCGCGGCAAAGGCGTTGCAAGCCTTCCCGAAGATCCGCTGGATCGCCGGTGGCATGGGCAAGGATGGTGGCATCGCCGCCCTCCAGCCCTACCTCGGTGCGGTGGTGAAGGCTTATCTGATCGGCCACTCCGCCCGCGATTTCGCCCTTCAGCTTGGCGAGACGCCGCACGTCATCTGCGAGACGATGGAGCGCGCCGTGGCCGAAGCGGCCGCCGAGGCTGAGGCTGGCGAGACGGTCCTTCTTGCCCCGGCAGCGGCCAGTTTCGACCAGTACCCGAACTTTGAAAAGCGTGGCGAAGACTTCACCGCGCGGGTTAAGGCGATCCTGGGTTAGCCTCGATCATGCCGGGGCATAAGTTAGCCTGACCACGTCTTCGGTGATCTGGTCGCTGGCCAAAAGCCGCAACCGCGGCAGTGCGCCAGCGAAGAACGGCTTTCCGGTGCCCAGCACGACCGGGTGATAATAGAGCCGGTATTCGTCTATCAAACCCCGTTCGCCCAAGCTCTGCGCCAGAACCGTGCCGGACACCGCGACCTCGCCGTCAACCTCGGCTTTCACCCGGCGCGCCAAGCCTTCGACATCCTGGGTCACCAACGTGGCGCTTGGACCGACCGTGGCGAGGGTCGTCGAGGCCACCCACTTCGGTTGGCCCAACCACGCCGCAGCGAAGGCACGGTGATCTTCGCCCCACGCAGGCTGCGGCGCCTCCCAGTAGCGCATGATCTCATAAATCCGGCGGCCATAAAGGCTGGCACTTGCGCCGCGCACCTGATCGATCCAATGGCGGAAAAGATCGGGCGAGGGCGCAAAACGGTCATGGTCGACGTAGCCGTCCAATGACACGTTCATCGAAACCACGAGCTTCGCCATGTCGTCCCCCTCCCGTTCACACCCTGCGTTTCAGTCCGCCTGCGGCTGCCGAAGCCTCGGCCTCGTCAAGCAACCGCTGCAACAACGCGCCCCGGGCGAAATCCGGTTCCGCCACACCCTCACCGCGGATAGCAGCGATGAAACGCTGGTAGACGGTCGGCACCTCGGGACACTCCACCTCGCGCCACGTTGCCGTCGGCATGTCCTCGCCCACCGAGGCGCGCAGGCGGCTGATCGCGCCCTCGAAACTGACCTCCAGCCCGCCCTTGTCACCGTATATCCGCAGGCGGAGGTCGTTCAGATGGCCAGAAGCAAAGCGTGTCGCGGCCACCGTGCCAAGCGCCCCGTTCTCCAGCACAACCTGCATTGTCGCGCTGTCGTTGGCATCGAGCACATAATCGCCGATCCTGCCGCCCGGCGCCTTGTCGAATGTGGCCAGCAAGCATGAAACCTCACGCGCGCCGATCCCTGCGACAAAGGTGGCAAAGTCCAGAATGTGGATGCCGACATCGCCCAGAACGCCTTTGGAGCCATGCGCTGTCGAAAGCCGCCACAGCCACTGGGTTTCGCGGTCCCAGTGGCCCCAGGCAGGTTGCGTGAGCCAGCTTTGCAGGTAGGACGCCTCAAAATGCCGAACTGTGCCAATTGCACCGTCGCGCACCATCTCAGCGCCTTTCTGCAACGCAGCTACGTTGCGATAGGTCACATTGACCATGTTCACGATGCCCGCCCGCTGCGCGGCATCCGCCATTTCCATGGCCTGCGCCGCATTGGTCGCCAGCGGTTTCTCACACAGGATGTGTTTGCCTGCCGCAATCACTGGCATCGTCGTGGCGTAATGCGCGGCATCGGGCGTCACGTTCGTGACCGCGTCGAACTCGCCCCAGGCCAGCGCCTCCTGAACCGAGGCAAACCCGCGGTCGATTCCGTGGCGGGCGCGAAAGGCAACCAGATTTTCGTCGCGTGTATCGACCCCGCCCACCAGCTTGACGCCGGGAATGGCGGCGAAGGCTTCGGCATGGTTGTTCGCCATGCCTCCGGTGCCGATGATCAGGAGCCGGACAGTCTGCATCAGCGATACCCCGCCTCGCCGTCATGATGCAGGCGCGGGCCGCGTTCCACGATCGGCTCAAGGGCAGCCGTGACCGGGCGGTTCGGCGCATCGTTCGGCGTGGCGATCCGCGCCGCCGGGTTGTAGGCCCAGCGGACCCCGTTAGCGATGACCCGCTGCACCAAGGGTAGATGGTAGGTGGGATAGGTCTCATGGCCGGGGCGGAAGTAGAAGACGTTGCCCGCGCCGCGTTTGTAGGTCAGCCCCGACCGGAACACTTCGCCCCCTTGGAACCACGAGATGAAAACCGTTTCCAGCGGTTCGGGTACGCCGAAGGGTTCGCCGTACATTTCCTCCTGCTCGATCTCGAAATGATCGGGAATGCCTGCCGCAATCGGATGGTTGCGGCTGGTGACCCAAAGCCTTTCCCGCTCGCCCGCCTCGCGCCACGAAAGGTTGCAGGGCGCCCCCATAAGCCGTTTGAACGGCTTGGAGAAATGCGCCGAGTGAAGGAAGATGATCCCCATCCCGCCCCAGACCGCGTCGCAGACCCGTTCGACGATCTTGTCGCTGACGTCGCCATGCGCGGCGTGGCCCCACCAGATCAACACGTCCGTCGCGGCCAGCCGTTCGACCGTCATGCCATGCTCGGCGTCTTGCAAGGTGACGGATTGCGCCGCTATCCCCTCTTCGCGGTTCAGGGCAGCTGCGATCGTGCCGTGCATCGTCTGGGGGTAAACCTCGGCCACGACCTTGTTCTTCCGCTCGTGGATGTTCTCGCCCCATACGGTGACGCGAATAGTCATTTCAATCTCCTTCAGGCCGGCGGGCCGCTTTTGAAAACAGGTCGGCACGCTAGTCTCCAAAGCGCTTTCAAGCAAGGCTTGCCAGCCGGGTGCCAAGCGCTGATTGTGGTGGAATGTCCGCGCCTTCCGCCTCGCTTCGCCTGCGCCTCGTTTTCGATGACCGCTTGGTCTTCGGGCCGGGCAAGGCTGAACTTCTGGCCGGCATTGCCGCGACCGGATCGATCTCGGCCGCCGGCCGCGCAATGGGCATGAGCTACAAGCGTGCATGGTTGTTGGTGGAAGAGCTGAACGGTGCCTTTGCTGCCCCGCTCGTCGCCAGTGCCCGTGGTGGGGCCGGGGGCGGCGGCGCCGTCCTGACGGACGCCGGGCAGGCGGTGCTGGCGGCCTACCGATCCATGCTGGCGCAGACCGAGGCCGTCTGTGCCGAGGATATGGCGGTGATTGCGGGCCTTCTTGACGATATGTCCACTCGGAAATAACGCTTGCCACATCCGGCCAAAACCGGGCTATTGGGTCGGACCGAACGGAGTTGGCATGAGTTTCGCACGCGTCGCAGCCCTTGTGGCCTTGATTGCCCTGCCGGCGCAGGCCGCCGACGTTACCGTCTTCGCCGCCTCAAGCATGAAAACAGCATTGGACGATGTGGCGGCGGCTTGGCAGGCTGAAACTGGCGGGACTACGGCGATTTCCTATGCTGGCAGTCCGGCGCTGGCCCGGCAGATCCTGTCGGGCGCCCCGGCCGAGGTGTTCATTTCCGCCGCGCCGGAGTGGATGGATGTGGTTGCAGAAGCTGGCCTTCTGCGGGCGGACAGCCGGATCGACCTCCTTGGCAATGCGCTTGTGCTGATCGCGCACGGGCCGGATACTGACGGAGGGCAAAAAGAACCGCTCACCCTTGACGCCTCGGTCGACCTTGCCGCTATGCTGGACGGTGGAAAGCTTTCGATGGCGATGGTCACGTCGGTGCCGGCAGGACAATACGGGCGCGAGGCGCTGGTGTCGCTGGGGCTGTGGGACAGCGTGAAGGACAGCGTCGTGCAATCCGAAAACGTGCGCGCCGCCCTGCAGTTCGTGGCCCTTGGAGAAGCGCCGCTTGGAATTGTCTACCTGTCGGACGCCATTGCCGATGCGGCCTCGGTCCGCATTGTCGGGCGTTTTCCTGAAACCAGCCACCGCACAATTCGCTACCCCGCTGCGCTCACGGTACTGGCATCGCGTGAGGCAGAGGCGTTCCTCGACTATCTCTCAACGCCAACCGCACAAGCGATCTTCACAGCGCAGGGCTTCACGGCGATGACGGAATGACCGGCTGGTTGACGCCTGAGGAATGGGAGGCTGTCGCGCTGTCATTGCGGGTGGCGTTCTGGGCGACACTGCTTAGCCTGCCGCCCGGCATTCTTGTGGCCCATGCCTTGGCGCGCTGGCGATTTCCGGGGCGTTCGCTGCTGAACGGGCTGGTCCATTTGCCCCTGATCCTGCCGCCGGTTGTCACCGGCTATCTGCTCCTGATCACCTTCGGGAGCAATGGTCCGGTCGGGTCGCTGCTGTATGACGCCTTTGGCATCACGCTGGCGTTTCGCTGGACCGGCGCGGCGCTGGCTGCAGCGGTCATGGCGTTTCCGCTTATGGTTCGCGCCATTCGCCTGTCGATCGAGGCGGTTGATCCACGTCTGGAACAGGCGGCTGCCACCCTTGGTGCCGGCCGGTTGATCGTGTTCGCCACCGTCACGCTGCCGCTGATCCTGCCCGGCATCATCGCGGGAACGATCCTCGCCTTCGCCAAGGCGATGGGAGAATTCGGCGCGACCATCACCTTCGTGTCCAACATTCCCGGTCAGACCCAGACGCTGCCGTCGGCAATCTATGCTTTCCTGCAGGTTCCGGGCGGCGAGGCATCTGCCCTGCGCCTGGTTCTCGTCTCGGTTGCGGTCGCGATGATTGCGCTCATCGCATCCGATTGGGTGTCGCGCCGCATCGCGCGGAGGGTGGCAGGACAATGACGTTGCGCGTGGCCCTTCAGCACCGGCTTGGCGAATTCAATCTGGATATCTCCTTTGCAGCGCCGCCCGGCCTGACCTGTCTTTTTGGCCGCTCGGGTTCTGGCAAGACCACTGTGGTCAATGCGGTGGCGGGCCTCTTGCGGCCTGATAAGGAGCGCGTCGAACTGGACGGCGTGGTGCTGTCCGATCTGCCCGCTCCCGCCCGCCGAACCGGCTATGTTTTTCAGGACGCGAGGCTTTTTCCACATCTGACCGTACACCAGAACCTGCGCTACAGCGGTTTCGTGCGCCGCAAACGCGCTGCCGGTTTTGACCATGTGGTCGCCATGCTGGACATCGGGCCCCTTCTGGACCGCCGCCCCGGCACCCTGTCCGGCGGCGAGAAAAGCCGCGTTGCGATCGGCCGGGCATTGCTGTCGGACCCGCGCCTGTTGTTGATGGATGAGCCCCTCGCCTCGCTTGACGAGGCGCGCAAGGCCGAAATCCTGCCCTATATCGAACGGCTGCGCGACGAGACCGGCCTGCCTATCCTTTACGTCACCCACTCGCTGGCCGAGGTCGCGCGGCTCGCCACGACCATCGTCGTGATCGAGGCGGGCCGCGTCCTGCACTCCGGCGCGGCGGTCGACCTTCTTTCAGATCCCGATGCGGCTCCCTTGCTTGGCCTGCGGGATGCGGGGTCGGTGCTCACGGCGCGTGTCGTGGCGCAGGATCCGGACGGCCTGACCCGCCTGGAAACGGCAGCCGGCCCCCTCTGGCTGCCAGCGGTCGCGGGGCCGGTCGGGCGCGTGCTGCGCATACGCATTGCGGCCCAGGATGTAATCCTCTCGCGTCAGCGCCCGGAAGGTCTTTCGGCGCTCAATATCCTTCCCGCAACGGTGCTGGCGGTGCGGCCCGGCGATGGCCCCGGCACGCTGGTGCAGCTTGATATCGGCGGCCAGCGCCTGCTTGCCCGTGTCACCCGTCGGTCTGCCGCGGCGCTGGAAGTGGCCCCTGGACAGTCGCTGCATGTCATCGTGAAATCCCTGTCCGTCGCGCAGGGCGACATCGGTGTGCCAGCCCTGCCTGCCGAGCCCTGAGCCGGCCCCGCAGCCAACCGGTATCGAACCGCGCTCCGCCCCAATTTGCGGCTTTATTGACCGTTATTTGCGGACCACAGAGCCGCCAGCGGAAAAGTGAAGCTTGGCGACAAGGTGAGATGCAATGCTCCGTTGACAGCGCCACCCTTACGCAGGGTAATGTTTGTGCGCAGGCTTAGGGGATCAACTGCACTACCGTTGTTACAAAGGGCACGCATCTTGTGATGCGCTCGGCATGATGGGCAAAGGTAACACCGCACAAACCCCGAAAGCCCGTCGCAAAGAATGATCGCAAAGAATGATCAACAACCAGGGAGACTGACTTGAAACACACCACCTCTGCCTTCAGCCGCCGCCGATTCCTGCAAGGGTCCGCCGCAGGCATGGGCCTTCTTGCCGCTCCGGCAATCATCTCGTCGAAGGCGCTTGCCTCATCGGGCGAACTGAATTTCACTGGGTGGGCCGGCTATCCGGTCCTGTCCGAAAAAGTGTTCCCGGCTTTCGAAGCCGCCACCGGCATCAAGGTGAACTTTCGGGAACTGCCCGACCAGGACACCATGTTCGGCGAAGGCAAGGTCGCGCTGGAAGCTGGCGGGATCGACGTGATCGAGCCGACCATCGACCGCGTCGGCGCATGGGATTCGAACGGCCTTCTGGGCGCCTTCGACGAATCGAAGTTGGCAATGGACAACTACCTGCCGGGCCTGGCCGATGGCGCAGCCGGCGAGCGGTCGCGCCCGGGCGGCATGCTGAAGTACGTCCCGTCGAACTGGGGCACGGAATCGCTCGTGGTGAACACCGCCGACGCCAAGCTGTCGACCCCGCCGTCGCTCGGTGACCTTTTCAACCCGGAGAACTCGGTGACGGTGCGTCCGCACTCTGCACTGGCTGCGATGGGCCGCTGGCTGGACGCGACCGGCAAGCTGCCGCGTCCGTGGATGGATGGCTACACCGACATGGCCGCGATGACCGAACTTTGGGACATCGCGCTGGCCGAGGCGATCAAGGCCAAGGGTAATGTCGTGCAGTGGTGGTCGGGCGAGAACGAGGCCAACGCTGGCTTCACCGCCAACGGCGCAACCGTCGGCCTGTGCTGGGATTCGACCGGATTCAACCTGCGCAACGATGGCTATGCTTATGTGGCCCCAGTTGAAGGCGCAATTGCATGGCACCAGGGCTTTGTGCTGATGAAGAATGCGGCCAACGTCGAACAGGCGCACGAGTTCGTCAAGTTTGTTTCGACCCCGGAAGGCGCTGCGGGCTGGGCTACGGCCTTCTCGTCGAATCCGGTCGGCAAGGGCGCGTCCGATCTGATGGACCCGGACGTCGCCGCCTACTACAACGGCACCTTCAATGACGAAGCGCTGTCCAAGCTTTGGTGGTGGCCCGACCAGTCGGCCGAGTTCCTGGCCAAGCGCGCGGAATACGCCGACAAGTACAAGGCGGCCTGAGCGCAAGTCCGACTTTCCGCACGCCGGGCCTGAAAGGGTCCGGCGTGCCTCTTTCCCACGCACGCACGTCGCTCTGGACCCAGCCTTTGGCACGGTCTGGCGATACCGATTGCATGGGCCTGACTGCCAGCTTGCCTGCAACAAAAAGACGACCATACCAGGGGGACCACGCGGCATGAGCGCCGGAATCGATCTTGAAAACGTGTGCTGCGACTTTGGCACCTTCCGTGCCGTCGACAATGCCAACGTATCCATCAAACCGGGCGAGTTCTTCTCGTTTCTCGGGCCGTCGGGTTGTGGCAAGACCACGATCCTGCGTATGGTGTCGGGATTCATCGAGCCTACGCAAGGGGTGATCCGCATCGGGGGCGAGGATGTGCGGGGCAAGCGCCCCAACCAGCGCCCGACCGCGCTGATCTTTCAAAACCTCGCCCTTTTCCCGCTGATGCCGATCTGGGAGAACATCTCGTTCGGGCTGGAAGTTCGCGGCGTCGACAAAGCCACGCGGCGCAGAAAAGCCGAGGAACTGCTGACCCTAGTCGATCTGCCCGGTGCTGCCGACAAGATGGTCAGCCAGCTTTCTGGCGGCCAGAAGCAGCGTGTCGCCATAGCGCGCGCACTGGCCGTCGAACCGCAGGTCATGCTACTGGACGAGCCGCTCTCCGCGTTGGACCTGAAGCTCCGCCAGCATATGCGAGCAGAGTTGCGCGCGATCCAGAAGCGCACTGGCGTCACCTTCATCTACATTACCCACGATCAGGGCGAGGCGCTTGCGATGTCCGACCGTGTCGGCGTTATGTCGCAGGGCCGCATCCAGCAGATCGCCGACCCGCGCGAGATATACAACAACCCGGTCAACGGCTTTGTCGCCAGCTTTGTCGGCGAAAACAACATCTTTGCCGGCGAGGTGCAGCAGTCCGCGAACGGTTTGGCAAGCTTTGCCACGCCGCACGGACTGTTCCGCGCCCGGTTGGGCGAGATCGGCAACAAGAAGGCGGGCAAGCTTTATGTCCGCCCTGAGCATACAATCCTGTCAGACGGCCCCGCTTTGGAGAACTCGCTGCCAGTCACGGTGGGCGATGTGTCCTTCGAAGGGAGTTTCATCGCCGTTCATGGCCGCAGCGACAGCGGTGCAGACCTGACTGCGGAGTTGCGCAACGACGGGTCCGCGTCGGTGCCGGAGAAAGGGGCAAGGGCGTATATGTCCTTCGATCCCGCGCGCGCCGCCATCCTGCCCGACGCCAACGTCCGAGCCTAGACTATGCAGAACATGATCCGCCGTTACGGTTTTGGCTTGTCGCTCATGATGTGCCTGCTGGTCGCCTTCTGGCTGGTCATGCTGGTGATCGTGCCCAACATCACCCTGTTCGAGCAGAGCTTCCGGCCCTACCTGCCGGTTGTTGAGGTGGGCGGCCCGCGCGATGTCTACAGCGTTAACAACTACCTCAAGGTTTTCGACGGTACCATAGAACGCAGCCTGTTCGGCATTTCCTTCCAGATCCCGGTACATGTGCTGACCTTCTGGCTCACCATCCTTTACTCTATGGTGGTGACGGTGACGTGCTTTATTCTGGCCTATCCTTTGGCCTTCTATCTTGCCAAGATCGTTAACCCGAAGTCGCTGCCCACGCTGATCCTTCTTCTGTTCATCCCGCTCTGGGTGTCCGAGGTGCTGCGCGCCTTCGCGTGGTGGATCATCCTTGCTTTCAAGGGTCCGCTCAATGCGCTGCTGCTGGGCGTCGGCCTGATCGAAGACCCGATCCGCTGGACGAACATGGGCTATACCGGTGTCGTGATCGGACTGGTCTACACCTATGTCCTTTTCATGCTGTTTCCGATCTACAATGCGATCCAGTCGCTGGACACCAACCAGATCGAGGCAGCCGAAGACCTCGGCGCCTCGTGGTGGAAGATTCACTGGCGCATCGTACTGCCGCACTCCAAGCCCGGCATCGCCTCCGGCTCGGTGATGGTGTTTATGCTTTCGGCAGGGTCGCTTCTGGTGCCGTCGATTCTTGGCTCGACCACCTCGCAGTGGTTCACCCAGACCATCGACCAGTGGTTCAAAGATGCGCTCGACTGGAACACCGCTTCGGCCTACGCTTTCCTGCTTCTCCTGCTCTGCACCGTCTTCGTCTCCGTGGCGTTGTGGGTGTTCCGGGTGAAGCTGTCCGACATCGCGAAATAGGGCGAGGGGATCATGCACAAGCTCCGTCAGAATCTCGCGCATCTCTATATGGTGCTGTTCCTTGTGTTCCTGCTGGCACCGCTGGTTGTGATGTCGGGGGCTGCCTTCAACGACTCAAAGCTGCCCTCGATCGTGCCGTGGAAGGGCTGGACCACGATGTGGTTCACCGAGATGATCCGGGACGAACGCATGATGCTTGCCTTCGTCAATACGCTCTGGGTCGCGGTGGCGGTTGCGGTGATTTCCATTGTGGTCGGGACTGCCTCGGCAATTCTGATCAACTCTGTTTCGGGCAAGGCCCGCACCGTGCTTTACAGCATGATGATTTCGACCATCCTGATCCCCGGCGTGGTCATCGGCATCTCCACGATGATCCTGTGGACCAAGATGGGCAATGCGCTCGAGACCGAATTCTTCCTGTTCAACCCCGGCCTGCACCTCTCGGTCCTCGGCCAGGTCAGCTATATTGCCGCCATGGTGATGCTGCTCGTACTTGCCCGCCTGCAAAGTTTTGATGAAGGGCTTGAAGAGGCCGCCCTAGACCTAGGGGCCAGCCATGCCCAGGTGATGCGCCGCATCCTTCTGCCACATCTCTACCCGGCAATTGCGGCCGGCGCGGCGGTTGCATTCTTTCAATCGATAGAAAACTTCAACGTCACCCAGTTTACCCGTGGGGGTGCCGATACGCTGACCGTCTACGTCTTCTCCAAGGTCCGCGCCGGCATCACGCCGACGATCAACGCACTGGCATTCCTTCTGATCTGCGTCACCCTCGTTCTGGCGGTGGTCTACGAGATCAACCGCCGTCGCCGCGCCCGCATCGAAGCAGCACGCGAAGCCGAGGCGCGCCGGGCCGAGGCGGCGATGATCTTGTAGACACCTGAGGACCAAGGCCCGGCCCAAGGCAGCCCTGCCCTCATATGGCGCTGGCCAGCGCCTCGCAGAGTGCCGAGCTGGGATCAGCCAGATCGTCGATGACATCGAAATGGTGACGGCTTGGGGCAACCGTCCATGGGCAGCCCCATTCCTCAGCCAGAACCCGCGCCTGCCACAGAAATGCTGGCCGCTCGGCCCCGCCAACCCAGACATGCGCTGCGACCCCGGCACGCAAACCCAGTCTCGCCGGGCTTTCGGTTGCCGCTTCGTCCTCGTCGATCCGCAACTCTGCATTCATCGAAGTCTTCCGCAGCGGTTCCAGTTCGGCCAGCGGCGAGATCGGCACCACCCGCGACACCGGGACATCCAGATCGGCGCAACCCATCCGCGCCGCCAGATGACCGCCCGCCGAGTGGCCCGTCGCCACCATTGGCCCCGCCACGCGTTCGGCGACCATCCGGCAGGCGCGGGCAATCTCGGCCGTCATCGCCCCGAGGCGTGCCTGCGGTGCCAGCGTGTAAGAGGGCATCGCCACCGCGAGCCCCCGTGCCAGCGGGCCCGCCGCCAGATGCGACCAGAGGCTGCGGTCAAACGCCTTCCAGTAGCCGCCGTGCACGAAGACCACGCTTCCCTTCGCCTCGCCTTCGGGATGGAACAGGTCCAGCACCTGCCGCTCCTCCGGCCCGTAGGGCAGGCCGATCCCGGCGCGCGCGCCAAGGGCGGCCCGGAACCGCGCCGCCTCGGCCTCCCATCGGGGTGGGAACTCCGCCGCGCCCGGGATGAAATCTCCGTTCGCGTAATCGCGGTCCGGGTCATGTGCCGAATAGGCGGGCCTCATGGCTTCACCGCCGACAAATGCGTCGGGCAATGTTCGCCCGCGTCCAGCATCGGGATCATCCTCTCCCAGATTGCGATGCTGTGATCGACAAAATCCTTGCCGACCCGGTCTTCGGTCTTGCGACCCAACGGGCCCTTCAACCGCGCCAGTTCGTCCCGCGCCTCGCGCCGATACCATTCGTTTCTGGGCCGGGTGGTCACACCCTCGAACCCCGCCGCTTCCATCGCCTCACGGTAATCGGCGGCAGTCGCCATCTGGAATTCTAGCCCCTCGGCCGCGATATAGGCCTGCATCGCCGCCGAGGGCGGATCAGAGCCAAGCAGCCAGTCTGACGCAAGGAAGCGCCCTCCCGGTCGCAGCACCCGGAAAACCTCGGCCATCAAGGCGCGCTTGTCGGCAATGTGCAGGATCGCTTCCTTGGAAAACACCACGTCAAAGGTGGCCGGCGGAAATGGCAACGGCCCCGGAACCACCTTGACCAGACCGATCCGGCCAATCAGGCCCCGCGCCGCAATCAGCCGCCGAGCATGGGCCAGCACCCCGTCCTCGACGTCGATGCCGGTGACGTAGCCGGCCCCCTGACCTTCAACGAGGGACATCGCCGTACCACCCGCACCTGCGCCGATTTCCAGAACGGCAGCCCCGCGAATGTCTTCGGACCCGACAATCCGGCCCACTTCGGCGGTGCCGCCGGGTGACAGGAACCCTTCGCCCCAGATCGCCTCGCAAAGGGTGATCAGTTCGGCCGGGTAAAGCTCGCTCACATCACCGCCCCGATCTGCCACGGCACGAACTCCGCGCCGCCAAAACCCAACTCTTCCGACAGCGATTTTTGCCCCGAAGCAACGGCGATGATCCGGTCGAGAATTTCTTCTCCCTTCGCCTCGATGCTGACCCCGTCGAGGATATCGCCGCAGTTGATATCCATGTCTTCGGCCATGCGGGCATACATTTCGGAATTGGTCGCCAGCTTGATGCAGGGGCTGGGCTTGTAGCCTGACACCGATCCCCGGCCTGTGGTAAACACGATCATGGTCGCACCCGATGCTATCTGCCCCGTCACCGAACACGGGTCGTATCCGGGGCTGTCCATATAGACAAATCCCGGCTCGGTAATCGGTTCCGCGAATTTGTAGACGCCGGACAACGGCGCGGTGCCGCCCTTCGCCACCGCACCAAGCGATTTTTCAAGGATGGTCGTGAGGCCGCCCTTCTTGTTGCCGGGCGAGGGGTTGTTGTCCATCTCGCCCCCATTGCGGGCGGTATAGTCCTCCCACCAGCGGATGCGTTCGAGCAGCTTTTCGCCAACTTCGGCCTTTACGGCGCGCCGGGTCAGCAGGTGTTCGGCACCGTAGATTTCCGGGGTTTCCGACAGGATAGTGGTGCCACCCATCCGCACCAGAAGGTCAGAGGCATGGCCAAGGGCGGGGTTCGCGGTGATGCCGGAATAGCCGTCCGACCCCCCGCATTGCAGGCCGACCATCAACTTTGACACCGGGGCAGGGCTGCGCGCAACCTTGCCCGCAACCTCGGCCATTTCGCGCAAGACCCTGAGGCCCGCCTCGATGGTCGCCCGTGTCCCGCCGGTCTGCTGGATCGTCATGTAGCGAAAGTTGCCGTCCGGCCGCAGGCGACCCTGGCCCACAAGGTCCGGCACCTGCATCACCTCGCAGCCAAGGCCGACCAGAAGGATGCCGCCGAAATTCGGGTTGCGCGCATAGCCCTTCAAGGTGCGCATCAACGTGTCGTAACCTTCGTTAACCCCGGACATGCCGCAGCCGGTGTTGTGAACGATGGGAACGAAGCCGTCGATATTGGGCATGCTGGAAAGGATCGGGTCCTTTTCGGCGGCTTCCGCGATGAAGCGGGCTACCGAACCCGAACAGTTCACACTGGTCAGGATGCCGAGGTAGTTCCTTGTCCCGACAGTGCCATCGGGGCGGTGGTACCCCATGAAACTGCGCGGCGCCAACGGTGGTTGGGGCCGGCACTCGGCACCGATGGCATAGTCGCTGGAATGCGGTCCCATCCCAAGGTTCTGCGTGTGGATATGCGCGCCGGCCGGAATATCCACGGTCGCCTGTCCGATGATCTGACCATATCGGATCACTTCTTCGTTCTTGGCGATGGGCCGTGTCGCAATCTTGTGACCGCGCGGCACCGGGCCGACCAATGGCACATCCAGCCCTGCCGGACGGTCCCCCGCCCGAAGATCGGCCAGGGCGATCACCACATTGTCCGCGCCGTGCAGCCGGATCACCCCATCAGCCATGTAAGCCCCTTCCTTGACAGCGTGCAGTCATTGCCTAACATGTTAGCATGCTACAACCAGCTGAGCCCGCCTCACAAGAGCAGACCGCCGCCGACCGGCTCTTGCCGCTTGCGCAGTTTTCTGGCTCGCTCGGCCAGAAGGTCTACCACACCCTCCGCCACGCGATCCTGTCGCTGGCCTATCGTCCGGGTGAAATTCTGCGAAAGCCTGACATCTGCGCTGCACTTGGCGTGTCGCGTAGCCCGGTTGCCGATGCGGTGGCGCGGCTGCAGGTGGAAGGGCTGGTCGATGTCGTGCCGCAGGCCGGTACCTTCGTCGCCCGCTTCTCGATGCAGGAGATTCGGGAGGGCGCTTTTCTGCGCGAGGCGATCGAGGTCGCGGCCATCGAACTTGTCGCTGCCCGCATCACCGAAGACCAGCTTCAGCGCCTGCGCCGCAACCTTACCGTTCAGGCCGCACTGGTGGCCGATGGCGATATTCCCGGCTTCTACGCGCTGGACGCCGAAATGCATGAATTGCTCCTGTCGTTCACCGGCTTTCCCAAGCTGGCGCAGGTTTCGGAAACGGCCTGGCTGCATGTCAACCGCGCCCGCCAGCTCATCCTGCCTGTTCCCGGTCGCATAGATGCGACGCTTGCCGAACATGGCGCCATTCTTGCCGCGCTGGAGGCGCGCGATCCTGCGGCTGCCCGCGATGCGGTTCGCAGCCACTTGCGCCAGTTGATTTCCTACCTCGAACCCCTGGAGCGGGACCGACCCGATCTTTTCAACCCTACCTGAAAGCCTCGCATGACCCTGCCCAACCGCCCCCGCTATGCGGCCCGTCTCAATGCCTTCAAGGTCAAGGGCGGTACCGTGGCCGACATGATCCGCGGGGCAGGGCTGGTGGCGGGCCTTTCCGCCGCCGACCTGAACTATCCGGACCATTTCGAACACCACCAGCCTGCGGACCTGACCCGGCTCTTGACCGATCAGGGCATGGCGCTGAACGGCCTCGCGATGCGTTACTACACCGAGGCCGGCTTCAAGCTTGGCGCCTTCACCCACCCAGATCCGACCACCCGCCGCGCCGCGATCGATCTGACGAAACGCGGCATCGACACTTGCGCCATGATGGGCGGCACCCAGATGACGCTCTGGATGGGGCAGGACGGCTTCGACTATTCGTTCCAGGGCAACTATGCCCGGATGTGGGACGATACCCTCGCCGCGATTGCCGAGGTTGCCGACCACAACCCCGCCATCGACATCGCCATCGAATACAAACCCAACGAACCGCGCGCCTTTGCCTTGATGCCAGATATGGTGACCACGCTTCTCGCGCTGAAAGACGTGAACCGCCTCAACACCGGCGTGACCCTTGATTTTGCCCATATGCTTTACGCCGGTGAAATGCCGGCGCGTGCTGCCCAACTTGCTGCCCGCCATTCGCGCATTCTTGGTGTCCACCTGAACGACGGCTATGCCAAACGCGATGATGGGCTGATGGTCGGCACCGTCCACCCGCTGCAAACGGTGGAGCTTTTCGTCGAACTGATCCGCGCCGGCTACGACGGGGTGATTTACTTCGATACCTTCCCGGACCTTTCCGGCCTGAACCCTGCGGATGAGGCAGGGACCAACATTCACCTCACCGACCGCCTGCGCGCCACGGCCGCACGCCTCGCCACTGACCCGAGCCTGGCCGAAGCACAAGCCCGCCAGGACGCAGCAGCAACAACCCGTATCGTGACCAACGCCCTCTATGCCTGATCCTGTCATTCTGTCCGCCGGTTCCCTGCACCTCGACGTCATCGTCGAAGCTCCCCGCCTTCCCCGCCCCGACCAGACCCTTACTGGCAGCGCCGTCACCTATGCCTTTGGCGGCAAGGGCGGCAATCAGGCCGCCGCCGCCGCCCGCGCCGGGGCCGAGGCTCATATGGCCGGGGCGGTCGGCTCCGACGATTTCGCCGCCACCCTGCGCGAGGCGCTGGACAGGGCGCATGTCCGTCGCCAAGGGGTTCAGACCCATCCCGGACCCTCCGGCATGTCGGTCGCGATCCTCGATCCCGCTGGAACCTATGGGGCGGTCATCGTGTCCGGTGCAAACCTGCTGTTCCGCCCTGAAGCGACAGCCTTTCCAAAACGCTGCGCCGCACTCCTCTTGCAAAACGAAATTCCCGAAGCGGCGAATCTGTTTCTCGCGCGCCGCGCCGCCAGCGCCGGTATCCGCGTGATTCTGAACGCAGCCCCCGCCCGTGCGACATCGCCCGATCTCCTGCGCCTGACCGACCTTCTGATCGTAAACCGTGGCGAAGCCGCTGATCTTCTCGGCGTGACGGAAGCCACCCTGAACCCGTCCGACGCGGCAAGGGCGCTTACGGCTCTCGGTCCCAAAGCAACCATTGTCACCTTGGGCGGCGATGGGCTTGCATCCGACCTCTTCACTCAGGCTCCAATCCCGGCCCATGTCATTTCCACCCACGGCGCGGGCGACGCTTTCACAGGTGCGCTTGCCGCCGAATGGGCGCGCGGTGCCAGTCTCGAAGCGGCCGCCCACTTCGCCCAAGCCGCAGCCTCGCTGCATGTCGCCACGCCGCCGGACGCGCGCGCCGCGATCACCGAGGCGGCGATAAGACAGCACCAGCACACTTGAAGAAGTGCCGGGTAGCCGCTCCCTGTCACAGGCCGTCAGTAATGGGCGCACCCTCGACGATCAGCCCCTCGGCCTGCAACGCAGCCCAGAGCGCGGGCGGAATGATTGCCGCCGCCGCCGCCAGATTGCCCGCCATCTCGGCTACGCCCTGCCCGCCGGGGATCACGCTTACCGTCGCCGGATGCAGAAGGGGGAACCGCAACGCGGCATCGATCAGCCGCACCCCATGCGCCGCGCAGACCGCCTGCAGCCGTGCTGCACGCTCAAGCACCGCCTCGGGGGCCGGCGCATAATTGAACATCGCGCCCGGCTGTGGCCCTGTCGCCAGAATGCCGGAGTTGTATGGCCCACCGATCACCACGCCTACGCCGCGCGCCGCCGCACGGTCCATGAACCCCAGCGCGCCCTGCTCCAGAAGCGTATAGCGCCCGGCCAGCAGGAACAGATCGAAGTCCCCGCGCTCCAACAGCCAGTCGCAGGCCTCGGCTTCGTTCACACCGGCGCCAAAGGCACGGATGACGCCCTCGTCGCGCAACTTTCGCAGCGCCAGATATCCGCCCGCGATGAATTCGCCCAACCGCTCATCCCGCGCTGCGGCGGACCCGTGCGTGAACACGTCGAGATCATGCGCAAAGAGGATGTCCACCCGGTCCAGCCCCAGCCGCTCCAGCGAAAACTCAAGGCTGCGCATCACCCCGTCATAGGAATAGTCGAACGTCTCTGCCCGCGACGGCACGTCGATCCATTTGCCGATGCCGTCACGGCGATCCGCGGCCACACGGCGCAACAGCCTCCCGATCTTGGTCGAGATCACCACCTCGTCGCGCGGCTTGTCGCGCAGAAACGGGTTCAGCCGGGTTTCAGAAAGGCCAAGCCCGTAAAGCGGTGCCGTATCAAAGTATCGCACGCCCGCAGCCCAGGCTGCCTCCATAACCGCGCGGGCCTCCTCGCCCGATACCGCCTTGAACAGGTTGCCCAAGGGGGCCGTACCAAGGCCAAGTTCGGTGAACCGCAGCCCACCGTTGGCCAAGCGATCCCATGCCCGCACCTTTTGCATCGCGCCCTCCCGAAAAACGCTGACATGCTAGTATGACGACGCTTCCAGACCAAATGCTTTCGCGCTAGCGTCGCTGCAATGGAGGAATGGAATGACACGCTTCAAGACAGTATTCGGCGCGGCCAAGCCCGTGATCGCGATGGTTCATCTCGGTGCGCTTCCCGGAACGCCGCTGCATGACGGGGCTGCCGGAATGGACGGCATCCTTTCCGCAGCCGCCGCCGATCTTGCCGCGCTGCAGGCGGCGGGCGTCGATGCGGTGATGTTCGGCAATGAAAACGACCGGCCGTATGAGCTGAAGGTCGACACCGCCTCCACCGCCGCGATGGCCTATGTCGTCGGTCGGCTGCGTGACCGGATCACGGTACCCTTTGGTGTCAACGTCCTGTGGGATCCGATGGCCACCATGGCGCTTGCCGCCGCTACCGGGGCCGCCTTCGTGCGCGAGATATTCACCGGCACCTATGCCTCGGACATGGGCCTCTGGTCGCCGGACGCAGGCGCCGCCCGGCGCTACGGTTCACGGCTTGGCGCTGGCGGGGTTGCAACGCTTTACAACGTCTCGGCTGAATTTGCGGGCTCGCTTGACCCCCGATCGCTTCCCGATCGGGCGCGCTCGGCCGTATTCTCTTCGGTTCCCGACGCCGTTCTCGTGTCCGGTGCCATCACCGGCGAGGCGGCCCGGATGGAGGATCTGGAGGCGGTGAAGCGCGTCCTGCCGACCACGCCCGTCCTCGCCAACACCGGCGTAAAGCATGCCACCATCGCTGACGTCCTGCGCATCGCGGACGGCTGCATCGTCGGCTCCGCTCTCAAGGTTGGTGGCGATACCTGGGCCGCCGTGGACCCGGACCGCGCCAAGGACTTCATGGACCGCGCCCGCGCGGCGAGGGGCGGCCACTGATGCCGCCGATCCGCGACCTGCTCACCGAGTTGATGCTGATCCCCGGACTTTCCGGCTATGAAGAACGTGTCGCCCGCGCCATCGCCGCGCATCTTGATGCGCTGGGGCTGCCGCACACTTCCGACCGCCTCGGCAACCTTTCCTGCACCATCCCGGGCGACCCTGCGCTTCCATCGGTGATGATCTTCACCCACATGGATCAGCTTGGGTTCATCGTCCGCAAGATCGAAGCCAGCGGCCTCATTCGGCTCGAACGCCTTGGCGGTGTGCCGGAACGCGCGCTGCCGTCGCAGGCTGTCACCCTGTCCACCGACCGGGGCGACATTTCCGGTGTCATCGCCAACAAATCCCACCACGCCACCACGCCGGATGAGAAGTACAAGGTGCTGCCTTATGCCGATCTTTATGTCGATGCCGGTTTCGCCTCCAAGGCCGAGGCGGAGGCGGCGGGCATCCGCATCGGAACGCCCGTTACCTACCTTCCCCGGGTCGTCCCCCTGCACGGCAACCGCCTCGCCGGCACCTCGGTCGATGACCGCGCGGGCTGCGCCGTCCTGCTTGCGCTTGCCAAGGCGCGACAGGGCAAGCCCGGCCCGACGCTTCACCTCGTCTGGTCAGTGCAGGAGGAGTTTAACCTGCGCGGCGTTCTGCCCGCCGCCACGGCGCTCGCCCCCGCCATCGCCCTTCAGATCGATCTGCTACTCGCCTGCGATACGCCAGACATGACCGGGCGCGGCGAGGTCACCTTGGGCGGTGGTCCCGGCATCTCGCTTTATTCCTTTCACGGACGCGGCACGCTGAACGGGGTGATCCCGCATCCCGCAATTGTCCGCCTGATGGAAAACGCTGCAGAAAGCGCAGGCATTTCGCTGCAACGCTCTGCCCATACCGGCGCGCTGACCGATCTTTCCTACCTGCAGTTCATGGGGCCGGAAGGCATCGCCTGCCTCGATGTGGGCTTCCCGATGCGCTACTCCCACTCCTCGCTTGAGGTGGTCGACACAGCTGACCTTGACCAGCTCACCAGCCTTCTGGACACCGCCCTCGACCAGATCACCCCTGACCTGCAACTGACGCGCACCCCATGACTCACACCCTCGGCATCGACATCGGCACCTTCGAAACCAAAGGCACCCTCGTCGCCGAGGATGGCAGCGTAACCGCCATTGCCAGCCGTCCGCACAAGATGATCGTGCCGCGCCCCGGCTGGGCAGAACACCGCGCTGACGAGGACTGGTGGGGCGATTTCGTCCACGTCACCCGCGACCTTTTGGCGAAATCCGGGATCGATCCGAAACGCATCCGCGCCGTCGCCACCTCCGCCATCGGCCCCTGCATGCTGCCCGTCGATGCCGCGGGCGCGCCCCTCATGAACGGTGTTCTCTACGGTGTCGACACTCGGGCGTCGGCTCAGATCGCAGCGCTGAACGCGGCCATCGGCGAGGACCGGATTCTCGCCACCTGCGGCAATGCGCTGACCTCGCAATCCGTCGGGCCAAAGATCCTCTGGCTGAAGGAAACCCACCCCGATCTTTTTGCCCGCACGGCGAAAGTGCTGACCTCCACCAGTTACCTGACGTGGAAGCTGACCGGGAAGCATGTAATTGACCACTACACCGCCGCGAACTTCTCGCCGCTCTACGATGTCAACCGCCTCGCCTGGACCGATGAACTGGCCGATATCCTGCCACTGTCGCACTTGCCCGACCAGATGTGGTCGACCGATATCGCCGGCGAGGTTACGCCCGAGGCTGCGACGGCGACCGGCCTTGCCGCAGGCACGCCCGTCACCTGCGGCACCATTGACGCCGCGGCCGAGGCGGTCAGTGTCGGAGTGCAGTTCCCCGGCGAAATGATGATGATGTATGGCTCGACCATCTTCATCATCCAGGTAACAGCGGCACCGGTCCGCGATGCGCGCCTGTGGTACGCGCCGTGGCTGTTTCCCGGCGCGCATGCCTCGATGGCGGGGCTGGCGACCTCTGGCACGCTGACCCACTGGTTCCGCGATCAATTGGCCAGCGACAGCGATTTCGCCACCTTGGCGGCCGAAGCGGGGCAAAGTCCCAAGGGTGCGAAGGGTCTTTTGTGCCTGCCGTATTTCTCGGGTGAACGCACCCCGATCCATGACCCGCAGGCCAAGGGCGCGTTCTTCGGGCTGGATCTTACCCACACCCGAGGCGACATGTTCCGCGCCGCCCTTGAGGGCATCGCGATGGGGACCGCGCATGTGTTCGACACTTACCGCGAACTCGATGCCGCCCCTTCGCGGGTTTTGGCGGTCGGTGGCGGCACTCAGAACGCGGTCTGGATGCAGGCAACCTCGGATCTTGCACGCACCCCGCAACTGGTGTGCGAAAAGACCATGGGCGCCAGCTACGGCGACGCCTTTCTTGCCGCCGTTGCCATCGGTGCTGCCATGCCGGACGAGATCACCCGCTGGAACCCCGTCGTGCGCACGGTCAATCCAGAGGCGGTGCCGGCTTATGGCCGACAGTATCCGCTGTGGAAGGCGCTTTATGCGCAGACGAAGGATATCGCGCATGCGCTGGGTTGATGGTCTGCCAAGGGTTGGATGCTGACATGCAGTTTTCCCATCTTCGACCGCACCAGATCGAAGAGGCCATTGCGGCCAACACGCCCGTTGTTCTGCCCATCGGCGTGATGGAATACCACGGCGAGCATCTTCCGGCTGGCGTCGATCTGCTGATCGTCACGGAAACCCTGAAGCGGTTCGGCGATCGCATCGTCCTGTTGCCACCCTTCGCCTATGGCGCGGCCTCGCATGCCGTGGCCGGCCACCGTGCCGGCACGCTGCATCTCGAACCGGCGAGTTTTCTGTCGCTGGCCGAGGCTCTGTTTGCGGCATTGCTGAAAACCGGCTTTCGCAACATCCACGGCGTCATCCATCATCAGACGGAGAACTTTGTCCAAGGGATGCCGACCGATCTGGCTTTTCGGTTGGCCGCCCGCAACGCGACCTTCCGGCATCTGGAGGAGACGCGGGGCCAGGGCTGGTGGGGCGACCGTGGCATGCAGGACTACTATGCCCAGCATGAAGCCGGGGCCGACCCGTTCAACTGGGTTCGCATCCATCCGCTGTTTCCCAAGGGCGCGGACTTTCCCTTCGATCATGCGGGTATCGGGGAAACCGCGCTGATGCTGGCGCTGGCACCCGAGACAGTCGAGATGTCCCGCGCCTTGGAAGGGGACCATTGGTACACCGAGACCGCACCGGCGGCGACGGCGGCGCTGGGGGAAAAGGGCGTGGCGATTGCGATGGCTCACATGACGGCGGTGCTGGGTCTGGGCTGACCCGGCTTTCCCTTTGCCAAATATCCCCGCCGGAGGCTCCTGCCGGTTAGGTCAAAGCTCGGGCAGGTCGATCACGCCCTTCTTCAGGATGAAGCAACCGTAGGGTCCGCTGTCGGCGGTGCGGATGATGGCAAAGGCGGTCCGGGCGGCGGCGTAGAAGGCGAAGCGTTCAAGGGGTTGGATTTGGACGGCGCGGCCCTCGGCGCGGTCTGCGACAGCTTGCATGCGGGCGAAGATCGGCATCTGTCCTTCAGGGTCGCCCACCACCTGCATCCGGGAGATCGGGGCGGGGACGAAGGTGTCGAGCGGCATCAGGCTGAGGATTGCGGCGGCGGCCGTCGGGATATCGCAGCCCGCCATGTCGATCAGCTTGCCGTAGGTGGTGGCCTTGGCGATCGAGGCGGCGGGGTGGTTGACGTCGCAGATCACGAGATCGTCGCCGTGGCCCATCAGCATCAGAACATGGACGATCTCGGCCGAGAGGCGCTGGTCTATTCCCTTGAGCATCGGTCCCCCTGCCGTGTGTCCACGGTGGGCATATTTTCGGCCCTAACGATTTCAATGACTTGCCTGTGGACATTAACCACTTGGCAAGGATTCATTTCACCGCGCCCGCAGCCATGCCCTTGATGATGAACCGCTCCAGCGTCACGCCGATCACGATCAGCGGCAGGATCGCGGCGAAGGAAAGTGCGGCCATCGACCACCAGCTGATGCCCTGACTGCCGGTCTGGCTGGCGACCATCACCGGCAGGGTGTTGGCGTGGGTCGAGGTCAAAAGGGCCGCGAAGAAATACTCGTTCCATGTCAGCACGAGGCTGAGGATGAAGGCCGCCACCATGCCGGGCAGGGCGATGGGCAGGATGATCGTCAGGAACGCGCCCCAGACCCCGAGGCCGTCGACCATCGCGGCCTCTTCAAGCTCGGTCGGGATCGAGGAGAACTGGTCCTTCATGATCCAGATCACGATCGGCAGCACCGTCAGGGTGTAAAGCAAGATGAGGCCGATCCTCGTGTCGAGCAGCGCCAGTTCCTTATAGAGAACGAGGAAGGGCAGGGCCAGAACCACAGGCGGCAGGATCAACTGGCTGAGAAAGAAGAACGAGATGTCATCGTTCTTCATGAAGCCGAACTTGAAGCGGAACCGGCTGAGCCCGTAAGCCGCCAGCGACCCCAGCATCACCGCCAGCGCCGAGGAGGTGAGCGCCACGATCACCGAATTGGCAAAGCGTTTCAGGAATTCGTCGCGCACGGTCGATTCGGCGCCAATCGTGTCGGGCGACAGGCCCAGCGACCGCCAGCCCAGCCACGCGGGCTGGTAGTCGACCCAAGGGATCAGGTTTCCCTTCATCACGTTGGGCGCCATCTTGAAGCTGGTCGTCGCTGTCCAGTAGATCGGGAAGAGACAGATGAAGGCCCAGAGGATCAGCACGCCATAGATCACGAGGCGGTTGGCGAACCACTTGCCGCGAAAATTGCGGTCTGCCTCGCTGTCCTTGAAGATTGCCGTTTCGGTCATGTCTGCTTTCACGGGGGCGGTCAATTCTGCGGCCTCGTCCAGCGGGCTGCGAGTTTCATCAGGAAAGTCATCGCGATGACGATGATCACGAGGTAGACCATCGCCAGCATGGTGCCGTAACCGACGTTCGACCGGTCACGATATTCGCGGAAGATGAAGCTGGTGACGGTGTCGGTGGCGCCGCCGGGGCCGCCCGAGGTGACGTTGATCACGATGTCCGCAAGCTTCAGCTTGAAAATGATGCGGATCAGGATCGCGGTGATCGACACCGGCAGCATCAAGGGGAAGGTGATTTCCCAAAAGCTTTTCCAGCCGGTCGCGCCATCGACGCGGCTGGCCTCGGTCAACTCCTTCGGAATCGACTGGAGGCCGGCCAGCAGCATGATCATCATGAAGGGGATGAAGGTCCAGGCGTCCATGATCATGATGGTCGCGCGGGCCACTTCGGGAGAGGAGAAGAACGAGGGATTTTCCCAGCCAAGCCAGCGCGCAAGGCGGGCGAGGGGGCCGAACCGCGCTTCGAGCATGGATTTGCCGATCATCCAGCTGACCGCGACCGGCGACAGCATCAGCGGCAGAAGAAACGCCACGCGGAAGAACTTGCGCGCCCTGATCTGGCTGTTCAAAAGCAGCGCCAGCCCGAAGGCGATGGCATATTCGGCGATGATCGCCAGCGTATACCAGACCATGTTCAAAAGCGCGTTCCAGTAGAACGGGTCGTTCCACATCTGCACCACATTGGCGATGCCGTTGAACTGGCGGCCATCGGGGTTGGAAAGGTTCCAGCTTGAAAACGCGATGAGCAGCCCGAAGAGAAGCGGAAACACCGTGAGCGAGATCACGAAAAGCGCCGCCGGCAGCACGAAGAGCACGCGCTTGCCCTGCTCGCCACGGATCAGCACCTGCGCCCAGCAGAATGCCGTGGCCCAGAGGCAGTAGGCGTAAAGCGTGGGGCGCCAGTTATCGAACCCCGCTTGCCACCAATCGAGCGACTGGCCAAGTTGTGCCACGGCCACCGCAACGAGGAGGGCGGCCGAGCCCCAGATCATGAGGCGTCCCGCCTGCTTGCGCCCGGCAGGGATGGTGTCGCTGGTGACGATGTGCAGTTGGTCCGGTGTTGACATGCTAGCATATTAGCTGGCCCTTGATGTGCGGCAAGCGTCAATTCCACCAAACCGGCACATAAACCCAGGTTTAAAGCCCGCCATGCAACCCCGGTTGAGGCCAGTGCGCCGCAGGTTTATGGACGCAGGTCTTTGATCGGGCGATCCTTTCTTTCATCGAAACATGAAAAGGGAGACGATCCATGAAAACGATTGCAGCACTGCTTGGCGCGCTTGGCGTCACTGTCGGCGGGCTGACTGCCAATGCCAGCACGCAAGCGCCGCGCCCCGTACCGGGCGCCGAGGCACAGAAGCCAACCGACTTCCGCGCGAAAAGCTTTGCACTGGCGCAAACCGACGCGGAAACCATGGTCGTGCCGATCAAGGACGACAAGAAATGGAAGCAGGTCAAGCGCAACGGCAAGTGGGTCTGGGTCCGCGGCGATGATGACGGATCGGACAGCAATTCCAACTCGAACTCGAACAGCAACTCGAATTCGAACAGCAACTCCAACAGCAACTCGAACTCGAATTCCAACAGCAACAGCAACAGCAATTCCAACTCGAACTCGAACTCGAACAGCAATTCGAACAGCAACAGCAATTCGAACTCGAACAGCAACTCGAACTCCGACGACGACGGCGACGACTGAACCGGACGCGCAGCGGAAAAGAAACGGCCACCCCGAACCGGGTGGCCGTTTTGCTTTGGTGCCGGCGCTACTTGCGCGCTGCGCGGGCCTCGGTGCGGTACCAGCCCGTGCCGGCGCGGGTGTTGCGCACGACCTTGGTGCGCGCCTCGCTGTCGGCGGGGTTCTCGCTGCCGATTTCGACGGCAAGATCGGTGCTGTCGCGGCGGAACGGAATGACCTGGACCATCGGCGAGCCCTTCTCGATGATGTGGAGGCCGTCGGGTCCGGTGGCGAAGAACGGAAAGTGCACCGGCGCGGTGTAGGTGTCGGTATCGACCACGCCGGCGACGATCTCGAACAGGCCGTTCGGGCGATTGAGCGGGTTGACGAACAGGCAGCTCCAGCCGGGCGGGGTGACGATGGTCCAGAAGTTGTGGAACTTGCAGGGCGGGCGGTCGCCCCAGGGGCTGCCCTTGACCTGATGCGCGCCGTGGCCCGACGCCATCGGCCGGTCGAAATCCCAGCCGGTCTCGACGTGGCGGCCGGTGTCGCTGATCGTCATCCGGACCTCGGCGGCGAAGGGGATGATCCAGCCGGTCGTCATCGCGTCGAGGAACGGCATGCAGCGCTTGATCGTGAGCCCGGTGTCGGTGGCCGAGACCTTGGCGGGGTCGACTGCGGGCAGGCGGCGGAACCAGGCGGGGAGGTAGTCCTTGGCTGGCACGGGGGGCGCGATCACGCCCTCGTCACGCGGCTCGCACAGAAAGCGGAGCGTGGGGGCGGGTGCCGGGCGGGGTTTGCGGCCGAACATGCGAAGGGTCTCCCTGATTTGCTGCGACAAGGCTAGTCGATCGGCCGCGCGGGGCAATAAACCGAAGATAGACGTCACATTTTTTTCGCCGGGATTGGTGCGCTTGCGGGCTGTGGGCCAGCCTTCATGAGGGCGGAACAAGGCGCAATCTGATGTTCAATCAGGCAGTTGCAAGCGAACAGTGGCGCGGCGCGGCGTGGGGGCGGAGTGGCAAGTGTCAACAAAATCTTACAGTTGATTATGTCAATCATGTGTGACACATTGTCGCTGCAAACGTCGGTCAGGTTGTCGCAGGCCAACGACGTTTCGGGCGCGCAGCAAGTCGTCAGTTCGCCCGGGGCTGCAGTCGACGACGGGGGCACGGAGGGAGCATTTCATGT
>LNFM01010832.1_pt1 | contig 28522 bp, 25 predicted proteins | sample 596031 | NCBI WGS metagenome assembly LNFM01 (sample SAMN04254537, study PRJNA301005) | activated carbon metagenome | isolation source: dual media filters at the Ann Arbor, Michigan drinking water treatment plant | place: USA: Ann Arbor
CGGCACCCCTTTCTGGCACCACCCATGATCCTCACCCGCAACCCCGAGCTGAACCAGTCCATGAACGTGCAGGCGATGGCGCAGTCCATCGTGCACGCCCACCAGTCCGCGCTCGCCCTGCCACTGGGCCCACAGGCACAACCCCTGCGGGGCGACGCGAACGATCTGGTGTTTGCCGCTGCCTTGCTGGCTGCGCACCGGCTGGGCTTTGTGCCGGCCGATGCGCTGTGCCTGGCGCAAGCCTGGTCGCGGCAGGCGCTGCGCACCGGTGAATTCCACCCCGGGCAGTGGCCTGTCGAGCCACTCGATTTCGGGCTGGCTCCCTGGCCGCGCCACAACGCATTTGCACCGTGCCCGGCATCGCTGGGCCTCTACGCCGTGATGCCTGACGCCGCCTGGACCATCCGCATGGCGCGCGCCGGTGTGCCCACCGTGCAACTGCGCTTCAAGTCGGCCGATGCCTCGGCCGTGCGCGCCGAGGTGATGGCCACGGTGGCCGGTGTGCAGGGCACCGGCGCGCGCTTGTTCATCAACGACCACTGGGAGCTCGCCATCGAGGCCGGTGCGTACGGCGTGCACCTGGGTCAGGAAGACCTGCAGGCCATGACACCCGCCGGCCTCAAAGCCATCCGGGACGCGGGCTTGCGCCTGGGCCTGAGCACGCACGGCTACGCCGAGATGCTGATCGCCGACCAGCACAGCCCCAGCTACATCGCCATGGGCGCGGTGTTCCCCACCACCCTCAAGCAAATGGCCACCGCACCACAAGGCACGGGCCGGCTGGCGGTGTACTCGAAGCGGCATCGACAAGGCTTCGCTGCCGGCGGTGCTGGCCAGCGGCGTGGGCTCGGTGGGGGTGGTGCGCGCACTCATGGCGGCAGACGATACGCAGGCCGAAGTGGCGGCGTGGAATGCGGCGCTGAATCCCGCCTGAGCGCCGTCAAGCGGCTCCGCGCCGCCACACCAGATGCATCATCGGCTTCACGCTCAGGCCGTGCATCAGGATGGACATGGCCACCACGATCAGCGTGAGCTGCATCAGCTGCAGCGCCAGCGGCTCGGGCAAGCCGTGCTGGATCGCGTACATCAGGTAGTACAGCGAGCCGATGCCGCGCACGCCGAACCAGCCGGTCATGCCCAGCATGCGGCGCGGGGTGCGGGTGCCGAGCAGGCCGACCAACACACTGATTGGCCGCGCCACGCAAAACAAGAACAGCGCCAGACCCACGGCCGACCAGCTCCACGAATCGAGGTAGAGCGAGCCACCAAGCAGCAGCACCAGCATGAGCTCGGACAGGCGCTCCAGGTGCTCCTTGAACACCAGCGCCCCGCCGCTCACAGTCGGCGGTGATTCGTCCGCCAGCGCATCCGCCTCCACCGGCTGAGCCGCCTGCGCAGTGAGCTTCATCTCGGTCTGGCGCAAGGCCACCGCAGCGAAAAACACGGCCAGGAATCCCCAGGTGTGCATCTGCAGGCTCACGCCGTACACCAGCGCGATCAGGCCCAGGCCCAGAAAGTCGTCGAGCAGGTGGTGTTTCCGGGGCGCGCCGCGCAGCCACCACGTCAGGCGAGCCAGCGCCACGCCGGCCAACACACCGATGCCGATGCCTCCCAGCGTGCCCCACAGAACATCGACCAGCACCCAGCGCACACCGCCCTCGCCGAGGTCGTGCAGACCGAGCAGGCCCAGGCCGAGCATCACGAACGGAAACGCCGTGCCGTCGTTCATGCCGGCCTCGCTGGTGAGCGTGAAGCGCAGACGGTCGCGGTCGCCGGGGTGGCGGCTCTGCACGTCGGTGGCCAGCACCGGGTCGGTCGGGGCCACGATGGCGCCGAGCAAGATGCCTGCGCCCAGGGGCAGGCCGAAGACGAAAAACGCCAACGCGGCCACCAGGCCAACGGTGAGCGCCATGGACACCGTGGCCAGCAACAGCGGCGCGCGCCAGTTCGCAAATGCGAACGGCACCGGCATCTTCACGCCCGCCGAAAACAGCGAGATCAACACCGCCACCTCGGTCAACACCTCCAGCAGCGGCGCCTCTTGGAGCGGGTTGAAGCGAAAGGCGTCGACGCCGGTGGGGCCGAGCAGCAGGCCCACCGCGAGGTACAGCATGGCCGAGGTGATGGGCACCCGCTTGAGCACGGTGGACGCCACCCCCATCACGAGCAGCATGGCGCCCACCAGCGCAAACCAATGGGCGTTGCTCACCGCTCAGCCCGGTTCCGCCCGTTACCGATCACGCCAGCGTGCGCACCGACTTCTCGCGCACCCATTGGCGGGTGGAGGCCGCGCGCAGGAAGGCCTGGACGTCGCCCACCGCCACGACACCGGCGTCGGGTTCGATGCCGCTGGCCATGAGCAGCGCCTGCGCACCTTTGTCGGTGGCAATGGCTTTGAGGTGGCCGAACGCATCGCGCACAAAATCCACCGCCGCCGCTTCACGGCTGAGTGTCTGGCCTGCTTCGTCCGACAAGACCAGCGCCACGGCATCGAACAACACCGACGGCGTGCCGGCCAACTGGCCGTCCACGGCGAGCTTCTTGCCGTTGGCCAGCGTGATGCCGCCCACGCGCGGCGCGACGAGTTTCACGCGGGCACCAGCCGCGACCACGGCCTTCTTCAGCGCTGCAATGGCCGCGCCGTCCGAACCGTCGGCCACCAGAATGGCCACGCAACGGCCTTCCATCGTGTCCTTGGCGTTGTCGATGATGCTCAAGGCTTCTGAGCGCGCCAGGTCCAGCACCGGCTGGGCCGGGGTGGCGGCTGCAGGCAGCGGTGCCATGCCCAGACCATCGGCCACGCGCTGGCCCAGGCCTTCGTCGATCACCAGCAGGTGAGCCACCATGGCTTCACGCACATGGGGGTGCTCCACCTTGGAGAGTTCAAACACCAGCGCCGATGCCAGGTGGGCCTGCTCGGGCTCGCTCTGGCTGATCCAGAACTGGCGCGCTTGGCTGTAGTGGTCGGCAAAACTGGCGGCACGCACACGACCGCGTTCGCCGCCTTCGTCCAGCGCCACGCTGGCAAAACCCTTCGCGGGGTCAGCGCGCGCTGCGTCGGGCGACAAGGTGCTGGGCTCGTAGGCCACGCGGCCGGCTGGCTGCGTCATCTGCATGTGGCCGTCGCGCTGCTGGTTGGCAAACGGGCACTTGGGCGCGTTGATCGGGATCTGCGCAAAGTTGGTCGAGCCCAGCCGCGAGAGCTGCGTGTCCAGGTACGAGAACAGCCGGCCCTGCAGCAGCGGGTCGTTCGAAAAGTCGATGCCGGGCACCAGATGCGACGGGCAGAACGCCACCTGCTCGGTCTCGGCAAAGAAGTTGGTGGGCCAGCGGTCGAGCACGAGGCGCCCGATCACCTGCAAGGGCACCAGTTCTTCCGGAATCAGCTTGGTCGCATCCAGGTGGTTGAACGGAAACTGGTCGGCCTCGGCCTGCGTGAACAGCTGCACCGCAAATTCCCACTCGGCCACCTCGCCCGCACCCAGCACCTCGAACAGCTCGCGGCGGTGGTAGTCCGGGTCCGCGCCGGCGATCTTCACGGTTTCGTCCCACACGGTGGACTGCATGCCCAGCTTGGGGCGCCAGTGGAACTTGACAAAGGTCGGGTCACCATCGGCGTTGATCAGGCGGAAGCTGTGCACGCCGAAGCCCTCGATCATGCGCAGCGACCGCGCCAGCGTGCGGTCCGACATGATCCACATCACCATGTCCAGAACGTGTCGTGGGCAGAGGCGGCCTGCGGAAAGCCGCGATCGGGCTCCATCTTCACCGCGTGCACGAGATCGGGAAACTTGATCGCGTCCTGGATGAAGAACACCGGGATGTTGTTGCCCACGATGTCCCAGTTGCCTTCGGACGTGTAGAGCTTGATCGCGAAACCGCGCACGTCGCGCGGCGTGTCGGACGAGCCCGAACCACCGGCCACGGTGGAGATGCGCGAGAACACGGGCGTCTTCACGCCGACCTCGGTGAGCACCTTGGCCTTGGTGAAGGCCTGCAGCGAATGCGTGAGCTCGAAGAAACCGTGGGCGCCGGTGCCGCGTGCGTGCACCACCCGCTCCGGGATGCGCTCGTGATCGAAGTGCGTGATCTTCTCGCGCAGGATGAAGTCTTCCAGCAGCGTGGGGCCCTGGGGGTGGGCGCGCAAGGAGTTCTGGTTGTCAGAAACCACCAGGCCTTGTTGTGTGGTCAGCGGTGGATGTTCCGCGTTGGCGTGCTGGTGCAGTTCACCGCCGGTGCCCAAGTGGGCGTCCTGTACTGGAGACTTGTTCATGGGAGTTCCTTGTGTCAGCTGGATTTGCCCGGCACCTGCGTCAGCAGATCGGCCAGTTCGTCGGCGTGCTCCTCTTCCACCGCGAGGATGGATTCGAGCAGGCGGCAGGTGGTGGGGTCGTCGTTGCCCAGGGACTCGATGGCGTGGCGGTAGCTGTCGATCGCAATGCGCTCGGCCACCAGGTTCTCGCGAATCATGTCGCTGAGCGTGACGCCTTCGACGTACTCGGCGTGGCTGCGGCGCGTGAGTGAATCGGGTGAAAAATCGGGCTCACCGCCGAGCTGCACGATGCGCTCGGCCAGCTGGTCAGCATGGCCCTGCTCTTCGTTCGAATGCACGAGAAACTCGGCTGCCGTGGCGTGCGAGTGGATGCCGCTGGCCATGAAGTGGTGGCGGCGGTAACGCAGCACGCACACGAGCTCGGTGGCCAGTGCGCTGTTGAGCATGGCGATGACTTCGGTGCGGTCGGCGCTGTAGCCGGCGGTCACGGCGCCCTCTTCCATGTGCTGTCGCGCGCTCTTGCGCAGCAGGTTGATGTCAAGCGGTTTGTTGGTTGCGTTCATGAGGTGTTCCGTTGGATTGAGTGGGGTGGTGTGGCGCTCAACGCGCCTTGATCTGCCCGCTCTCGTCGGAGAGCACGATCTCCACGCGGCGGTTCATCTGGCGGCCGGCGGCGGTGTCGTTGGAGCCCACCGGGTTGGCCTTGCCGTAGCCGCGCGAAGCCACGCGGGTGGCCGCAATGCCCTGACCCAGCAAGGCCACACGCACCGCATCGGCACGCTCGGTGGACAAGGTCTGGTTGTAGGCGTCGGCCCCGGTGCTGTCGGTGAAGCCCTCCACCAGCACGGTGCGCTGCGGGTCGGCCTTGAGCACCTCGGCGAGCTGGTCCACCATGCGCATGCCTGCCGGCTTGAGGGCCGAGCGGTCCACGTCAAAGAGCACGTCGCCGAGCGTGATCACGAGGCCGCGTGGCGTCTGCTTGGCGTTGAGCTCGGCCATGCGGGCTTCGAGAATGCGGTTGCGCTCCAGCGCCAGCGCGGTCTGGCGCTGGGCCTCTGCTGTGTCGGTGCGCGCATTGCTCGCGCTGCGCTGCGCCTCGGCGGCTGCGCGCTGCGCAGCGTCGGCCTCTTGCGTGCGGGCCTGCAACTGGGCGCTGGTGCGCGCTGCACCCGCATTGGCCACGCTCATCTCGGCGGTCTTGAAATTCACCGTTTCGCGCACGATGAACGCGCGCTGCGACGCCACGTAAGCGAGGTGATTCACCTGGGCCACGTCGTCGCCGTTGTTCAGTGCTGCGTTGGCCGCATTGAGCGCGTCGGACGCCTGACGCAGTTCGGCGGGCGCCTGGTTTTGCGAGCGCGGATCGGCTTGCACGGTGCGGAAATCTTCGCGCGCCTGCTCCAGGCTCACGTTGGTCGCCGGGGTGGTGCTGCAGCCAGCCACGATGGCCAGGGCGGTGAGGGAGAGTGCGAAGCGGTGGATTGTTTTCATGGACGTGTTCTGAGGTGTTTTTGCTGGGGTTGTGGGCGCGCTCACTGGGGCGCAGTGCGGTTGATTTCCTGGCGCAGCACGCGGCCGTCTTCACGCAGCTCGGTGGCGGCGCGGTCGGCGCGCCGGCTGCGGGCCTTCGCCTCGGCCAGGCGCGCGTCCACCTGCACTTCGTTGGAGAGCATCAGCGCACGGTCGTATTGCTCCTGGGTCATGGCGGTATCGGCCATGGCCTGCTTCTGGCGAGCGATCGTCAATTCAGCAGGTGCGAGTTCGGCGGCACCGGCGCGCGCAGCAGCTTCGATGGCGGCCCGCGAGAGCGCGACCTCCTGGGTGGGCGCGGGAATCTTGGTGGCACAGGCCATCAGTGTCAGCGCGATGGCGGTGACGGCGGTGAGGCTCAGCCAGCGCATGGCCTGCGTGCGGGACGGCGAGAACGGTGATTGAGCAAGGGATGGCAATGCGGTGTTCATCAATGTTTCTTTCGGGTCATCAGGGCCGTGCTGGCCGGTGAATGCAGCATGGGGGTGTGGTGAGGTGGTGTCGGTGCCTTGGCGCACAGACCCATGTGCTCCCAGCGCATAAAAACGTCTCAGGCGGCACGCACAACCGTGCTCGATGAAGCCGCCCGAACCAAAGGACACGACACATGAACTGGGACACCATTCAAGGCAACTGGAAACAACTCACCGGCCGCGCCAAGCAGCAGTGGGGCAAGCTCACCGACGACGACCTGACCACCGTGGCGGGCCACCGCGACCAACTCGCCGGCAAGATCCAGGAGCGCTACGGCATTGCCAAGGACGAAGCCGAAGAACAGCTGAAGGCCTGGGAGACGAGCGCCGACGATTCGTGGCTGAACATCTCGACCGACGCCGAGCACGCACAGCAACACAAACGCTGAGGCAATTGCCCCCACGCTGACCTCGCGCAGCGGCGGAGCGTGGGGGCCCTATTTCATGGACATGAGTTCAGTGTGCAACAGCTTGTCGGCCTCATAACAGCTGCAGGCTTCACGCTCCAGCCCTGCACGGTCGAGGACCCGGAGTTCACCTCGCGTGTACTGGATGATCCCGTCCTTCTGGAAGTCGCTGGCCGCCTTGGTCACACCCACGCGGCGCACGCCCAGCATCAACGAAATGAACTCCTGCGTGACGTGGAAGTGGTCCGCCTCGGCGCGGTCCTGGCTCATGAGCAACCAGCGCGCCAGACGCGGGCCGATCGGGTGGAATCGCTCGCAGGCCGAGGCCAGCGACTGCTGGTGCAAACGGACCATCAGGCTGCGCTGCAACATGCGCTGCAGCGGCGGCATGTCGACCATCGCTTGTCGCAATACATCGGCTTCGATGCGCCAGCAGTGGCCGGCGCCCTGCACCAGTGCGCGCCAGGGTGTTTTGGCCATGCCCAGCACCAGTTCCGAGCCCAGCATCGATTCGCGCCCGACCATGCCCACCTCCAGCGGAGGATGGCTGTCGATGTCGATCACCAGCGAGATGAAGCCCGAGCGGGGAAAGTAGGCGTGGCTCAGTTGGGTGCCGCGCACGCTGAGCTCGGTCGAGAGCACCAGCTCGAACGGCTCGCACAAGGCGAGGAGGCGTTTGGCAATGCCTTTGGGGAGGCCTTCGATGAGAAGGTTTTCGGTGTCTTTCATGGTGTCCGCCCTGTTCACAAGCGGAGACCCATCACGGACAGCACTCATGCGGGTTGCACGAACACGGTGCCCGGCAATCCCTGCACCATCATGGACCTGTCCGGGTCCGTCGACCGTCTGTCACCGTACGCAAGGCGACACATCGATCCAATCAGATGGCTTCCAGATCGGGCAACAGGCGGTCGTATTCCCGCTTCACCACGCGGTAGCACTCGCACGTGCGCTCTTCCAGCTTGGGCCGGTCCAGCACGGTGATGCGCCCGCGCGAATACCGGATGAGCCCCGCGCCCTGAAGCTTGATCGCCGCCTCGGTCACGCCTTCGCGGCGCACGCCCAGCATGTTGGAGATCAGTTCCTGCGTCATCACCAGTTCGGTGCCGGGCAGGCGGTCCAGGCTGAGCAGCAGCCAGCGGCAGAGCTGCTGGTCCAGCGAGTGGTGGCGGTTGCACACCGCCGTCTGGCTCATCTGCGTGATCAGCGCTTGTGTGTAGCGCAGCATGAGGTGCATCACCGGGCTGGAGTGCTCGAACTCGACCTGGATCACACACGCCGGAATACGGTAGCCCTTGCCCGCGCTTTGCACCACCGCGCGGCTCGGCGTGGAGCCACCGCCCATGAAGATGGAGATGCCCACCACGCCCTCGTAGCCCACCACCGCAATTTCGGCCGAGGCGCCGCTGTCCAGCACGTAGAGCAGCGAGACGATGGCGTTGGTTGGGAAATGCACAAATTTGAGTTGCTCACCAGACTCGTACAGCACCTTGCCCAGAGGCAAATCGATCAGCTCGAGATGGGGTTCCCAGCGCAGCCACTCGGCATCGGGCAAGCAGGACAGCAGCTGGTTCTGGCGGGGGTCGTCGGGTTCGATCACGTGGCATTCCTCTGAGACGGTGCTCGTCGCGGAACGCGGCTAGACCATGATTTTTGATCGCCAGAGCGTAGGGCGCAAGCCACTCCCAGTCCGTCCGGTACCGTACATATAAAGCTGTCGGACGAGCCAGTCAGGTGGGAGGCAAAACTGTTCGACACCGAACAGACCAAACCTCCTCTGCAAAGATTGAATGCGCTGGCGTGCCGCTGTGATCGGCAACGGGAGTGCCCCATGCTGGCCGTCATCGTTCCCGCCAACAACGAAGAAGACACGATCGGCCCTTGCCTGAGTTCGCTGGGTCTGGCGGCCTGCTGGCCGGCGCTGCGAGGCGAGACCGTGCTGCTGATCGTGGTGCTCGATGCGTGCACCGATGCCACCGCCGGCATTGCCACCGCTGCCGGCGCGCAGCTTGTCACGGTGGAGGCGCGCAACGTGGGCGTTGCACGGGCCGAGGGCGCGAAGATGGCGCTCTCATTGGGCGCACGCTGGCTTGCCTTCACCGACGCGGACACCCTGGTCGCACCCGACTGTCTGCACGTGCAGATGTCCCTGTGCAGCGACGCGGTGTGTGGAACGGTCGGCGTGAGCGACTGGGGCGCTTACGGTGAGTCGATGCGCCGGCATTTCGATGCCACCTACACCGACGCCGATGGACACCAGCACATCCACGGCGCCAACCTGGGTGTGAGCGCCCAGGCCTACCGGCGGGCCGGCGGGTTCGAGCCGCTGGCCAGCAGCGAAGACGTGGCCCTGGTGCGCGCGCTGCAAGCGGTGGGCGCGCGCATTGCGTGGTCGGCCGCGCCGCGGGTGGTGACGAGTGCACGCCGCGAGTTCCGTGCGCAGGGCGGGTTCGGTGCCACGCTGGCGCGTGTGAGCGAGACACACCTGCAAGACGCTGGAGTCGCACCATGACACCCGATGCTGCGACCGGTTCATTGGTCGCGACGCTGCACAGGTCCCTGGCCCTGTTGGAACGAACCGATGGACCCGCTGTCTGGCTCCAACAGCTCGTGCGCCAGGGACTCGACCAGCTCCCCCTGCCCGGACGCGGCCACACCCTGCAGCGTTGGCAGGCGCTGTGCGTGGTGGCCGAACACGACCTTTCACTCTCCAAACTGTTCGAGGGTCACACCGATGCGCTTGCCGTGATGGCCGAGTTGTCCCCGTCTGAAGTGCCAGCGCTGAGCGCAACCTGGGGCATGTGGGCTGCGGAGCCGCCCGATGGGCGAGCGAAGGTGCAAGCGCCAGAGTCGGGCAGCGTGCTCCTGAGCGGCACCAAGCGATGGTGCTCGGGCGCAGGTGAGCTGAGTCACGGGTTGCTGACAGCTTGGTGGCCGGACGGCCGGGGGCCGCAACTGGTGAAGGTGGCCATGGACCAGCCGGGGGTGCTCACCTCCAGCGCCGGCTGGCATGCCGTGGGAATGGCGGCCAGCGCCAGCGTGGACGTGGTGTTCAACAACGCTGCGGGCGAGCCGGTGGGCCCTGCGGGCGCCTACCTGGAGCGACCAGGTTTCTGGCACGGGGGTGCGGGCATTGCAGCGTGCTGGCAGGGCGGCGCCGTGGCGCTGGCGAGCGCCTTGCAGCGCTCACTGGTGCAAGCGCCACCTTCCGGTCGCCATGTGTTCCGGCTGGCCGCGTTGGGCAAGGTGGGCGTGGCGCTGCAGTCCACCGCCGCGCTGCTGCGCGAGACCGCGCGGTGGATCGACGACCACCCGACCGAGGACGCCAGCGCCATGGCCTTGCGTGTGCGACTCGCCGCCGAGGCCAGCGCAACCCTGGTGCTCGACGAGGTGGGCCGAGCGCTCGGTGCCACGCCGTTCTGCCGTGACGCGCGTTTCGCCCGGATGGCCGCAGACCTGCCCGTCATTCTGCGCCAGAGCCACGCCGAGCGCGATTTCGCGTCCCTCGGCGAGCGGCTGGTGCTGCCCGGAGGTCCGTCATGGGCGCTGTAGACCAACTGCCCGGGCTGATCCACGGCGAAGCCACCAGCGACCTCGCCTGGCGGTGCTGGTTGGCCGGGCTGCGGTGCCACGAACTGTCGGTTGAAAACTGGCTGCCCGTTCACGCGCGCCTGGTGATCGTGGCCCCCCATCCCGACGACGAGATTCTGGCCAGCGGCGGCTTGATCGCCACGCACCTGTCGCAAGGTGGCCGCGTGCTGATCGTGGCTGTCACGGACGGCGAGGCCAGCCACGGCGATTCGCCTTCAGTCAACCGGGACGATCTGGCCTACCTGCGCCGCAGCGAGCGGTGGCTGGGGTTGCGGTTGCTGGGCCTGACGCAACCTGCAGTGCTGTCCCTCGCGCTGGAGGACGGTCTCGTGCATCAGCAAGAGCGCGTGCTGTTCGAGCGGTTGGCGTCGTTGCTGCAACCCACCGATGTGGTGGTGAGCACCTGGGAACACGACGGGCACCCCGATCACGACACGACGGGCGCGATGGCCCGCCGGGCGAGTGCGGAGGTCGGTTGCGCTTACCTCGCCGCGCCGGTGTGGATGTGGCACTGGGCCACCCCGGGTGATGCCCGCGTTCCGTGGCTGCGCCTTCGTGGTCTGCCGCTGGGCGCAGCGGATGGATTGCGCAAAAAGGCGGCGCTGGCGGCACACCGCTCACAACTGAGTCCCCGAACCACCGAACTCGGCGCCGTGCTGGGCGCAGCCATCGTCGAGCGCGCGGCCTGGCGCACCGAATACTTTTTCGTGTGAACCATGCTCGATCCACAGCCACCTGGTCCCCAACACTTCGATGCCCTGTTTCGAGACAGCGACGATCCCTGGCAGTTCAAGACGCGGTGGTACGAGGCACGCAAGCGGTCATTGACGCTGGCCTGCCTGCCCGCAGCGCGCTACGCCCACGGTTTTGAGCCTGGTTGTGCGAACGGGGAACTCTCCGCCGAGCTGGCCACCCGGTGCGAGCAGTTGCTGGTCTCCGATGGTTCGAGCCGCGCGGTCGAACTCGCGCAAACGCGCCTGGCTGCCTGGCCTCAGGTACAGGTGGTGCAGGCGCAGCTGCCTGAGGACTGGCCTGACGCGATGTTCGATCTGATCGTGATCAGCGAGCTGGGCTACTTCCTCGATGCGCAGCGCCTGGATGCACTGGCCGACAAGGCGCGGGCCTCGCTGCGCTCCGGCGGCACCTTGCTGGCTTGCCACTGGCGGCGCCCGATCCAGGGCTGTGCCCTTGACGGCGATGCGGTGCACGAACGTCTGGCGCAGCAACTCGGATGGGATGCGTTGACCGAATTGCGCGAGGCCGATTTCATCCTTCATGTGTGGAGCGCCGATGGGCGATCGGTTGCCGAGCGCGAGGGCTTTGATTGGTGAGGTGTCGGCCAAGCGGGTCGCCGCTCCCAAGCGACACAAAGTTCGAGAACGTACAGACCCCGCGCCTCGCTGCCTTTACGGTTGCCCTCTTCGAACGACAACAGGAGTGACCATGGCATTTCCCACCACATTGAACGCAGACGCTGCACAAACCGGCCGCGTGATCGGCAGCAGCTACAGCGAAGGCACAACACGCCCGGCCAGCGCGGTCTCGTGGGGTGCGATCGCCGCTGGCGCTGCCGCCGCAGCCGCGCTATCGCTGATCCTGCTGATCCTCGGCGTGGGTCTCGGACTGTCGTCGGTGTCACCCTGGACCCATGCCGGCGTGACGGCCACGACCCTGGGGGTCTCCACCATCGTGTGGTTGACGATCACCCAGTTGCTGGCCTCGGCCATGGGCGGCTATCTGGCGGGCCGCTTGCGCACCAAGTGGCTGGACGCGCAGGCCGACGAGGTCTATTTCCGCGACACGGCGCACGGTTTTCTGGCCTGGGCGGTGTCGTCGCTGGCCACGGCCGCGCTGCTCACCTCGGTGATCGGCTCCATCGTGGGGGGTGGCCTGCAGGCAGGCGCCACCGTGGCGGGCGGGGCCACCGTGGCAGCCACCAGCATGGCGCAAGGCGATGAGACCGACCCGATGGCCTACTTCGTCGACACGCTGTTTCGCCGCGATCCCAACGCCAGTGCCGCACCGGCAACCACCGCGCCGGTGGACGCGGCCATCACCGACCTGGGCAACGACAGCGACGCGGCGGAAATCGGCCGCATCCTGATGTTTTCCAACCTGTCCGAGCCCTTGCCGGAAGACGACGTACGCCACGTGGGCCAACTGGTGGCGCAGCGCACCGGACTGTCGCAGCAAGACGCACAGAAGCGCGTGACCGACACCTACGCACGGGCGCAATCCCGGATGCGCGAAGCAGAAACCGACGCACGCGCCGCCGCAGACACCGCGCGCAAGGCCTCGGCCACCGCCGCGCTGTGGCTCTTCGTGTCGCTGCTGATCGGCGCTTTTTGCGCCAGCCTTGCCGCCACGTTCGGGGGCCGCCAGCGCGACGCCTGAACCCACTTCACGCTCCCCACCGAAAGGCCCCCATGCGCTCTCTTCTGCTGCTCTTTCTGGGCATCCCCATCCCGATCGTCATCCTGATCGCCCTCTTCACCTGACCGATCTCTTCACCGACCGTCCTCCAACCCACCTCACCGAGAACACACCATGATCCTGAATCCCAGCTCCACCAACCAAGTGCCCAACACTTCGCTGCTGACCAACAGCCAAAGGTTTGCCCCCTTGGTGACCGACACACTGGACCATGCGGTGCAGGGCGCGCACGAGGCCATCGACCGCTTTGCAGACAGCGCGGTGCCCAGGGTACGGAACCTCGCCCAGACAGGGGATGCCTGGACCTCCAGCCTGCGCAGCAGCGTGCGTGAACATCCCTTGATGGCCCTGGCGGCCGCGTTCGCGATGGGCGCCTTGCTGGCGCGCATCACGCGTTGAGGTCAGATGGCCGTCAGGTCCGGCAACAGGCGGTCGTACTCTTTCTTGACCACCCGGTAGCACTCGCAGGTGCGGTTCTCCAGCCCGGGGCGGTCCAGCACCTTGATGTGACCGCGCGCGTAGCGAATCAGCCCGGCGGCCTGCAGCTTGAGCGCCGCTTCGGTCACGCCTTCGCGGCGCACGCCCAGCATGTTGGCAATCAGCTCCTGCGTCATCACCAGTTCGTTGCCAGGCAGGCGGTCCAGGCTGAGCAGCAGCCAGCGGCAGAGCTGCTGGTCCAGCGAATGGTGGCGGTTGCACACCGCCGTCTGGCTCATCTGCGTGATCAGCGCTTGCGTGTAGCGCAGCATGAGGTGCATCACCGGGCTGGAGCGCTCGAACTCCGCTTTGATGGCATCGGCACGCAGCCGGTAGCCCATGCCAGCGCTTTGCACCACGGCCCGGCTGGGCGTGGAGCCACCGCCCATGAAGATGGAGATGCCCACCACACCCTCGTGGCCCACCACCGCAATCTCCGCAGACGCACCGTTTTCCAGCACATACAACCGCGAGACGATGGCGTTGGTCGGGAAATACACGTGCGACAAGGGCGCACCGGACTCGTAGAGCACCTTGCCCAGCGGCAGGTCGACCAGCTCAAGCAGGGGTTGCCAGCGTTGCCACTCGGCATCGGGCAGGCAGGCCAACAGCTCGTTCTGGCGTGAAGTGTCGGGTTGGGTCAAGTGGCTTTCCTCCGGGATGGCTGGGGTCGCGGGACGCGCCCTCACTCTTAGATGCCCCTAGGGTCTCACGGATACACCCACCAATCCGTTCGGAACCGTACATATAGCGTTTATCAATCGGACGGCACCAACGAAACCACAAACACCTGATGGGGCGGCAAGTTGGCCCAGGCCAGGTGTTCGCCCACTGCCAGAAAACCCACGCCCTGGCTGCCCCAGCTGGCGCGCACCGCGTCTTCACGCTGGCGCACCAGCACGAAACGCATCGTGCGGCCCTCGCGCACCAGCCTGATCTCGGCCCGGGGCCAGTGCGCGGGCAGGCAGGGGTGAAAGCACAGGCCGTGAGCGGTGAGCTTCAAGCCCAGGATCGACTCGATGGCCGCGCGGTGCAACCAGCCCGCAGCGCCGGTGTACCAGCTCCAGCCGCCCCGACCCACGCTGGGTGGCTGGCTGTACACGTCAGCCGCCATGGCATAGGGCTCCAGGCCGTAGGCGGCGCCCCACTGCGGGCTGCTCGCGCGGTGCGCGGGGCTCAGGTAGGTGAAGTAGCGGTATGGCGCATCGCGGGCCTCCGATGCCACAGGCTCGCGCACGGCCAGCTCCGCCATGGCCATGAGGCCCCACACGCTGGCGTGGCTGTACTGGCCGCCGTTTTCGCGCACACCCGGCGGGTAGGCCTGGATGTAGCCTGCGCTCGGTCGCGCGTGTGCCAGCGGCGGCGCGAGCAGCTGGATCAACCCTGCATCGGCGTTCACCAGCTGCGCCTCCACCGCTTCCATGGCCAGTTGCTGGCGGAGCAGCGGCGCCTGCCCGCTGAGCACCGACCAGGCCTGCGCAATCAGGTCGATGCGCGCCTCGGGCTGCGAGTGCGAGCCCAGCGGGCTGCCGTTGTCGAAGAAGGCGCGGCGGTACCAGTCACCGTCCCAGGCTTCGGTCTCCAGGGCGTGGCTCCAACCCGCCAGCGCGGCCTCCCAGCGCGCGGCGCGCTCGTGTTCGCCGCGCTGGCGTGCAAGCGGAATCCAGTCGCGCACCACAGCGCACAGAAACCACGCCACCCACACCGACTCGCCCCGGCCTTCGTGACCCACCCGGTTCATGCCGTCGTTCCAGTCGCCGGTGCCCATGAGGGGCAGGCCGTGCGCGCCCACCGGAAGGCTGCGGTCGATGGTGCGCGCGGCGTGTTCGAACACGCTGGCCGTCACGCTGCTGATGCGCGGCGTGTCGTAGGCGTCTTCGGCACCGGGCGCGATCGTCATGTCTTCCAGGAAAGGCACGGACTCGTCGAGCACACCGGCATCGCCTGTGGTGCGCAGGTAGTGCGCGCAGGCGAACGGCAGCCACAAGAGGTCGTCTGAGAAATGCGTGCGCACGCCGGCGCCGCCCGGCGAGTGCCACCAGTGCTGCACGTCGCCCGCTTCAAACTGGCGCGAGGCGCACAGCACGATCTGCTCGCGCAGCAGGCGCGGCGCGGCCCAGCTCAAGGCCATGGTGTCCTGCAGCTGGTCGCGGTAACCAGTGGCGCCACCGGCCTGATAGAAACCGGCCTTGGCCCACAGCCTCGAGGACACGGTCTGGTAGAGCAGCCAGCGGTTGGTCATGGCGTCGAACAGCGGGTCGGGCGTGACGATGGTGGTGGCACCCAGCAACGCATCCCAGCGCGCCTTGGTGGCTTCTTCGCGTTCGCGCGGCACGCGCTTCATGGCGCGCACAGCGAGCTCGTGCGCGGCAGCGGGTGACGCGGCGAAGCCCAGCAGGTACACCTGCTCCAGCGTGGCGCCGGGGCGCACGGTGACGGGGCGCGAGAGCGCGGCACACGGGTCCAGGCCGCTGCCACAGCGCTGGCCGAGCCGCTGCGGCAGGCGCAACCGGCCCTGTGCATCAAAGAAGGCTGCGCGGTCACAGGTCCAGTCGAGCACCTTGCTGCCGCCGGGTGTGGCCTGCGCCTCCACAAGGAAGGCTGTGCCGCCCCCCCAGCCGGCAGCGGCCTCGGTTTGCGTGGCCATCAGACCCACCAGGCCGGTGGGCTCGTCCACCAGACAGCGGCGTGTGTGCAGTGTGGCGCGGTCGCTGCGCTTCTCGCCCATGAGCCACTCCACCATGGCCACGGTGCGCAGGTGTGCCATCTGGTGGCCCCGGTTGACGATCTCGATGCGCACCTGCTTCACGGCGGTCTCGGCGTCCACGCTCCAGTGCACCGCGATGTCGAGGTCGCCGCACCGGTGGCTGATGGTGGTGCGGCCCTGCGCGTGCACCACGGTGTGTTTCGCATCGGCGTCGCCCCAGGCCGAGGGCGCAAGGCTCCACACCGCTTGCGTGCGACGGTCCTGCAGCAGGAACCACTCGGCCGGCGTGTCGGCCACCGGGTCGTTGCCCCAGGTGGTGAGCTGGTTGAGGCGGCTGTTGCCGGCCCAGGCCCGGGTTGGCCAGCACGTTGATCCACGGTCGCTGCGGGCGCTGCGCGCGCGAGACCTCGAATGCAAAACGCCGCCCGCCCGCCTCGAACGCGCCGACCGAGGGCGCAGCTTGGAGGTCCCGACCGTGCGTCTGCACGCGCTCGCTGCTGCCGCTGGCCACCGGCATCTGGGCGGTGTGAAAGCGCTGGCTCCAGGTCTCGATCTGCTGGGTCCAGTTGCGCCCGTCGGCCCGCAGGTGGATGCGAGCCAGGGCGTCCAGCGTGGCCAGCTGGGCGGTGGACAAGGCATCGGGGCGCAGCAGGTGCAGCCCGTTGGCAGGGCCACCGAAGAGGGGCGCATGCAGTTGTTCGCTGAGCAGCGCCAGCTCGCGCTGCAGCGGCATCTGGTACGAATGCGCTTCGCTGCTGAGCACCACCACGTCGCAAGCCACGTGGGCGCGCGACCATTCGCGCAGCGCCTGCACCACAGTGCGCAGCAAACCCAGGCCCTGTGGCGAACCCGCGCTCACCAGCACCACCGGGCGGTCGCCCGAAATGCCCAGCGGCCACAGCGTGCGCCGGTCGCACACGCGCAGGGCCTTGGGGTCGGCCGCCGGCAGATCGACCTTGGGCAGCGTCATCAACAGCGCGGTGGTGAGGCGCTGGAAAGCCGGCAAGTCATCGATGCGGGGCCGGCCGGGCGCCAGCTGGATGCTGGCCAGCGTGGCCGACATGACCGAGGCGCGCTCCACCGAACTCGGTTGGCGGTACTTGTCGACGATGGCCAGCAGCTGCGCGGGGTGGTCGCTGGCGGCGGTGCCGAAGGTCACACAGGCCTGCGCGCCGGGCAACAGGCGCAGCATCACCCCGAGGGCGGCCACCGGGTCCAGGCCGGTGTCCAGCGTTTGCGAGGTGGCGGGCACCGCGTTCAAGCGCGCCAGCGGCAGGTCGGTGCTGTGGTTGCGTCCGAGCCACTGGCTGCGGTCGGTCTGGCAGCGCAGGCCAGTCACATTGCCTTGTGTGTTGGCCACGAAGTGCGCGGCCTGCAGGGTGCTCTCGGTCTGCAGGCGCGGCGTGCGCACGAAGCGCAGCGCCTGCTGGTCGGCGAGCCAGTCGGCCTGCACGAAGAAGTTGGAGAACGCGGGGTGGGCTTCGTCGGCGGCGGCGCGCGCCAGCGTCACGTCCATCGCCGAGATCAGCTCCAGCTCGATCACCGCGTCGCTGCGGTTGGTCAGCACCACGCGCTTGAGCTCGATGTCGTCTTCCGGGCTCACCCACACCGTGGTCTGCACGGTGAGTTCGGGCCACAGCGCTTCCAGCACCACGCGGTCGGTGTGGAAGGTGCTCTGGTAGCGCGCGGCCGGGTCGGGCGCGGGGTGGCTGCTCGCCGACACAGGCGAGGCATGGGGATTCAGTCGCAGGTACACGAAGCTGCCGCACGCGTCGCGCAGCGCGTCGTCGCGCCAGCGCGTGATGCCGGTGGGGCCCCACTGGCTCCAGCCCGCACCGTTGGCGCGCAGGCTCACGCTGTAGCGCCCATTGGTCATGAGGTGCGTAGGCTCCAGGGCCTGCGCCCCGGGCACCACGCAACGCACATGGTCCTGCGCACGGCGCTGCAGCGAATCGAGCGGCGCGCTCGGTGGCGCGCGGTGCACCAGGGCCGGCAAGGCGCGCGGGGTGCGTTCGTGCAGCAGCGAGGACACCGCCTCCAGGTTCGGATGCGCCATGCCCCAGCGCTGCGCCACGTTGTTGCGCAGCACATTGGCCAGCGCCACGATGCTCATGCCCTGGTGGTGGGCCATGTAGGTGCCCACGGGCGTGCAGGTGCCGCCCTGGGTCTGGCGCGCGGCGGTGAAGTCCAGCGCTTCGATGAAGCCGTAGCGCCCGCGTGCCATCAGGCGGGTCAGGTGGCCCAGGTTCTGGCAGGCCAGGCGTGGGTTGACCAGGGTGGCCAGCGCGGTGGCGTAAGGCGCGATCACCTGCTCGGCCAGCGGCGTGCGGCGCAGGGAGAGGCGGGGCACGCCCTGCGGCGCGTACTGGTAGGCCAGCGTGTGGTCGCGCCCAGCGTAGGCGCTCTCCGAAATGCCCCAGGGCATGGCCTTGCCCTGCGCGTGCGCGATCTGCTCCATGAGCGCCGAGCAGCCGGCTTCGCGCAGCACGCTGCCATGCGGCTCGGCCATCACCAGCGTGGGCATGAGGTACTCGAACATCGAGCCCGACCACGAGCGCAGCACCGCGTGCCGCCCGTTGGCAAACAGGGGGCGGCCCAGGGCAGCCCAGTGCTTCATGGGCACATCGCCTTTGGCAATGGCCAGCAGGCTGGTGCTGCGCGACTCGGAGGCCAGCAGGTCGTAGAACGAGGCGTCCAGAGCGTGGTCGTCGAGCCGCAAGCCGATGTGCAGCAGTTGGCGTTTGGGGTGGTACAGAAACCCGAACTCGGGCGCCCAGGCCATCTGTTCCAGCGACTCGGCCAGCTCGATCAGGCGGCGCGTGGCGCGCGGCCCGCCGCCCTCGGCGGAAGCACTTCGGTCCAGACCGACCGAACGCAGCGTGTGGAGGTGGTCGCCGAGCAGGGCGTGCAGGCTGTCGTGGTCGCGCGCGATTTCGTCTTTCACACCCGAGCGGGCGGGGTCGGGCTGGGGCCGGGGGTGGGGGATGGCCGTGAGCTCTTGTGCCGCGGCGTCCAGCAGCGAAGCAAAGGCCGCGCTGGCAGCCGCATCGAGCGGGTCGGGCAACGGGGACTGCAGCACCTGACCGAGCGCGCTGTGCGCCAACGGTTGAGCCAGCGCGGACTCGAGCCACGGCAACTGGTGCGGCATGACCGACGCCAACCGCGCCTGGCTGCGCTGCAGCGCCTGCGCCGTGGCCTGCGTGGCGTGGGGCTCGCGCGCCAGCAGGCGGCAGGCCTGGGCGACCGCGAGCAGGTGCACGCTGAGGTTGCCGCTGTCCACGGTGGACACATAACGCGGCAGCAGCGGCTGCAGCGTCTGGGTGTCGTACCAGTTCAAAAAGTGGCCTTGGTGGCGCTCCATCTGCCGCAGGCTGGCCAGCGTGGCCTCCATGCGCTGCAGCAGGTCTTGTGTGCCAATCCAGCCGAACTCGCGCGCGCACGAGGTGCTCAGCAGGTACAGGCCGATGTTGGTGGGCGAGGTGCGGTGGGCCACCATGTCGTACGGCAAGATCTGCAGGTTGTCGGGTGGCAGATGGTGGTTGTCTGCGTCCACACATCGCTCGAAATAGCGCCAGGTGTCGCGCGCCAGATCGTCGAGCAGGGCGCGCTCGGTGGCGCCGAGCGGGCTGGGACCGCTGCCGGGCCAGGGCTGGTGGGCCAGCCACGAGACCAGCGGCGCCAGCGCCCACAGCACCAGCAGCGCCACCCCAAGCGCGGGCGGCTGCGCAACGCTCCACCCCAGCAGCGCAAGCAGCGCCGCAGCCACAACGGTTTCCAGCGCATGGCGCTTGAGCGAAGGCCACAGGCCCGGGCGCAAGGCCGCGCTGGCGGCGTCGGCCGTGGTCCAGGCCAGCAGCTGGCGTTTGGAGACAGCCATGCGCCAGGCTGTGCGCACCACAGCGTCGGTGGCGCGCAGGGCCTGCTGCAGGAGCTGCACGATGTGCCACGTGCCACCGAGCAGCGCACGCAACACATCGGCTGCCGCCGAGCGGACAAAGCGTTCGCCCAGCAGGCTGGTGCGGTGTGGCACCCAGCCAGCCAGCGCACCCAGCAAAGGCGCTGCGGCCTGCGCGGCCAGTGCCAGCCACAAAGCCGCGCTCAGGCTCAAGCCCACGCCCCACATGGCCAGCAACAGCAGCAACAACGACGCAGGCGTCACCAGCGAGCGGCGCAGGTTGTCCAGCAGCTTCAAGCGGTTGAGGGGCGAGAGTTGCCAGCGACGCGGTTGCAGCAGGAAGGGCAGCAACTGCCAGTCGCCGCGCGTCCAGCGGTGCAGGCGCGAAGCGGCCACATCGGCGTGCTCCGGGTCGGGCTCGATCAGGGTGACGTCGGTCACCACCGCGCACCGCGCGAGTGCGCCTTCGAGCAGGTCGTGGCTGAGCACCCGGTCTTCGGGCAGGCGCGCGCCCAGCACCGCGTGCATCGTGGCCACGTGCAGCAGGCCCTTTCCGGTGAAGCTGCCCTCACTGAACACGTCCTGGTACACGTCGGAGCTCATGGCGCTGTAGGGGTCGAGCCCGCGCTGACCAGCGCTCATCCACCCCCACGCCGAGGTGCGCGAGGTCTCGGGCAGCGGCGGCACCACACGCGGCTGCAGGATGCCGTAGCCCTGCACCACCCGCCGGCCACTGGCGTCCAGCCGGGGCTGGTTGTCGGGGTGTTCGGCCACGCCCACCAGCGCGCGCAAGCGGCCTGGTGGCAACTGCGTGTCGCTGTCGAGCGTGCACACGTAACGCGTGTCTGCCGCCATGCGCGAGACCTCACCCAGCGCCAGAAACGGGCCCTGCTTGTTGCTCACCAGCGCCGCCACCAGCTGCTCGATCTTGCCGCGCTTGCGCTCCCAGCCGATCCACCGGCCCTGCGTGGTGCTCAGCGTACGCTCGCGGTGCAGCAGCAGGAAACGCGGTGCCTCGCCGGCGGCCACCGGGTGGCGTTCGTTGAGTACCGAGAGCCGAGCCACCGCTTCGTCGAGCACCGCCGCGTCACCCGGCAGCACCGGGCTGTCGGCATCGGCAAAGTCGCTCAGCAACGCGAACTGCGCGTGGTCTTCGGAGTTGGCCAGAAAGTGCAGGTGCAGCCGGTGCACCAACGGTGCCACGGCCTGCGGGCTGCCCAACAGTGCCGGGATGACCACCATCACGCGAGCCTGCACCGGTATGCCCTCGGCGAGCAGATAGCGCGGCAGGTGCGCAGGCCGAGCCGATTCGCTGATGAGGCGGTTGACCACCGCCACCACCGCCTCGGACGCAGGAAACACCATGAGCAGCAAAACCAGCGCCGCGACGGCCTGGCCCACCCAGCCATCGAGCGGCACCGCGGCCACCGCGAACACCGCCGCCACCAGAGCCAGCGAGCCGGCCAGCATGGCCATGAGGTAGGTGGGCACACGCGCCACACGCACCACCAGACGACCCAGCCCGCTGGCGCGGCGGTTCAAGCCGAGTTCATGCTCCAGCGCGGCACGGCCACTCCCCACCAGCCAATGACCGGCCAGGGCTTCGTGTGCGACGCCACCTTGCATGGAGCGCAGCAGCGCGTGCGCCACCTCGGTTTCGCTGCGCTGGCTCTGCGCGGCCAGGCGCTCGATGCCGTGCAGCGTGGTGCTGCGGGTAGCGTCGTCCTCGGCCGTGAACACGCTGGAGGTCATCATCACCTGCATCACGCGGCTGGTGCGCGCCACGGTGCCCGCCCAGTCGGCCGCGCCGATCTGGCGCAGCGCTTTGACCGCGTTGCCCACGCTCAGGTGGTCGGCCGCCTGATCGGCGTGGTGCTGGGCCTGCAGCGTGGCCAGATCGGGCACCGTTTCCTGCAACCACGGCCCCACCTGGGTGAGAAACACGCCGCTGGTGGGAGGGCGGTGACCGGCCAAGTTTTGCGCCAGGTGGCACAGAAAGACGCGGCTCGCACCACGGCGCTCGGCCATGGCGTGCAGCTCGCGCACGGTGGCCAGGTCCATCTCGTCGATGCGGTGCGCAATCAGGCTGGCGAGTTCGCGCGCGGCTTTGTGGCTGGCAATGCGGTCGGCCAGGCGGCGCAGGTTTTCCACCAGCACCACCCGCAGCGTGGTGGGCAACGCCCAGAGCTCACCGTGGCTGAGTTCGTGGACCTCCTGGTACGCGTTCAGAAAGTGGGTGAGCACCGTGTCATCGAACGCGCCGTCGGTGTGGGCCACAAACGCCCAGGCGATGCTGTAGATGCGCGGAAGCCCCTGCAGAGGCGCGTCCTGCAGCACCGGCAGCGTGCGGTAGTAGCGCGGTGGCAGGCCCTCGCGGATCTCGCGCAGCTGGTCTTCGATCAGGTGGAAGTTGTCAAACAGCCACTCGGCACCCGGGCTGATGTCCTGACCACTCAGGGCATGGCTGGCAATGTGCTCGTGCGAGGCGCGCAGGCTCTGGATGTTGCTCTGCAGGCGCGGATAAAACGTGGTGCTGCCGAACACCGCGCGCGCAGCGTGGTGCGAAGCAGCCAGGCTTCGGCCGTGCTCCTCAAAGCGCGCCAGGCCAAAGATTTCAGACCGTATGGGCTCCAGCGCCGGGCCGAGGGCAGCGTCCAGCATGCGCCGCACCGGCTGCGGCACCCAGTCGCCCAGACCGGGTCGTTCGCTCACGGCCATCTACGAGGCCAGCCATGTGGTGCCTGCAATCAATGCAATGAAAAACACCGTGGTGACCAGCCGGGGCATGACGAAGCCACGGACCACACCCGCGCCGTTGCGCAAGATCTGCAGGGCGCCGCGTGAGCGGCTGCACTCCGACAGGTGATCAGCCAAGGCCGAGTACTCCATCGGCGAGGTGTCGGCCGGGTGGCCGTACGAGGAAGTGTCCCAGCTGGGGTGAAAGGCGGTGGCTTTGGGCATGGGCAACTCCTGATTGACACGCCAACGGGAAGAGTCCGAGAGGGCGAGAACTCTTGTAAAGCTGCGGTGAACCCGGGTCTGTTCGCTGCCACACCCAGAGGCCGCCGGGCTTGCAAGCATTGGTGACTTTCTTTACCTCGCCGACACCGTTCATGAGCGGTAACGAACAGACCGCAGGCGCAGCATCAAACATCCTCCAACCCATCGGACGGCACATCACACCGCCCCTCGCCACACGGCTGTCACACCTTGGAAAACACCATGAACACCCTGAAGAAAAGCTCATCTCCCCTGCTGCGCCTGACCGCGCTGGCCACCTTGGCCTTGGCGGGCCTGGCCGGCTGCGCGGTGCCCTACCCGGTGTACGACCAACCGATCTCGCAAGCGCCAGAGCCGGTGTACCAGTACCCAAATCAATACCCCGGCCAATACCCGCAAGCCCAGCAACAACAGGAACGCCGCGACTACCGCCGCCGCAACCAGGAGCGCCTGTATGAAGCCGAGGTGACCTCGGTGCGCGCTGTGGTCGGCCCCAACAGCGGCCAGCGCTGCTGGATCGAGCGCGAAGAGGTCGTGCAGCAACCCCAGCGCAACATCCCCGGTGCCATCGCCGGTGCGGTGATCGGCGGCATCCTGGGTCACCAGATCGGCAACGGCAGCGGTCGCGACATCGCCACCGTGGGCGGTGCCGTGGCCGGTGCGGCCGTGGGCTCCAACGTGGGACGCAACGGCTACGGCAACCAGCCCCAGACGCAGGAGGTGCAGCGCTGCACCCAGGCATCGAACCGCGGCGGCCAGCCCGACTACTGGGATGTGACCTACAGCTTCCGCGGCGTCGGCCACCGCGTGCAAATGACATCGCAACCCGGTCGGACCATTCTGGTCAACGGCAACGGCGAACCCCGCGTCTGACCACCAGACTTTTCTGAAGACCCCCCCTTCCCCGCGCTGCATGCAGGACCACGTCCTGCCAGCGCGGGTTTTTTTCGCATTGCAAATGCGGTCCAATGGCGGCATGACCGAACCCTTGCACCCTGTCCCCGACACCGACCGACGCCTCACCGATCTGGAGATCAAGGCCAGCTTCGCCGACGACCTGCTCGACACCCTGAACGCCCAGGTGGCCAAACAGCAGGAGCAGATCGACTTGTTGCTGCGCGAGGTGAGCCGGCTGCGCCAGCGCGGTGGCGACGACGGACTTTCAGCCGGACCGCGCGACCCGCGCGACGAACTGCCGCCGCACTACTGAGACGCGTCAGGGCCGCTGAGGCTCCAGGGGTGTGCTGCGCGCGCACTCGAAGGCCAGCGCAGCCGCTGAATAGTCCCACTGCTCGACCACGCAGCCCGCCGCAGGCGACCAGCGCACCACGTTCACCGAATTCGGCACGCCGCTGCGCACACGGCTGGAAACCGATGTGCCCGCCTGCACCGCCCACAGGGCGCGCGCCAGACCCGGCAACGGCATCACATACGGCAGGTGGATGTGGCCACCCAGCACCACGTCAGCCCCGGCAGCGGCCCAGGCCTGCTGCGCGGCGGCGTGGTTGTGCAGGCGGTTGGGCAGGTCTTCTGCCCGCATCACGTCGATGGGCTGGTGCACCACGACCACGCGCAGTTGTTCGGGTGTGGCCTGGCGCAGTTGCCGTGCCACGGCGTCGATCTGCTCGCTGGAGACCTCACCGTCCTTGTGGCGCCGCGCGCGGGTGGTGTTCACGCCCAGCACCAGCAGATCGTGCGAGGCGAACACGGGGGCGAGGTTGTGTCCAAAGGCCGCGCTGTAGCGCGCGTAAGGCCGGGTGAAGCGGCTCCAGAGGTCGAACAGTGCAATGTCGTGGTTGCCCGGCAGCGCGAGCAGGGGCGCACCCAGCCGGTCCATCACGCTGCGTGCTGCGCTGAACTGCTCAGTGCGGGCGCGCTGGGTGATGTCGCCGGAGAGCACCACCAGGTCGGGGCGCAGCTGCGCGGCGAGTGCCACCAGCGCCTCGACCACAGGGGTTCGTTCGGTGCCGAAGTGGGGATCGGAGACCTGCAGCAACACGCTCACGTTGAGGCCACCTCAGGCGCGGCCTTGAGCAGCCACAAAGGCTGCGGCAACACGCTGATGGTCAGCGGCGAGCGCATCCAGCCCACCTCGCCGTCGAACGCCACCTTGACCTTGCTTCGACCCAGCAACCGGGAGGGTTTGACCACCAGGCTCTGGCACGCAAAGCGCTCGATGCCGCTGGCTTCACCCAACTGCCCAAGCGCGCCGCGCAGCATGAGGCCGAGCATGGCCAGCGTGCCGATGGGCTTGAGGATGACGGCGGTGATGTGGCTGTGGGCTGCCGCGCCCTCTGAAGGCTGCGCCGCGTCACCCAGGCCCAGTTGCTCCAGCTGCAGGCGGTTGTTGCCCACAAACAAGGTGAGCGTGCGCACTTCACGCCGCTGGCCCGCCCACTCGATCGAGAGCTTGAGCCGGCGCTGCGCGCGCAGCAGCGTGGCCATGCCCGCGCCAAACGCCACCAGCCGGCTGCGGCCGAAGCGCGCTTTCCAGGTTTCGCGGTCCTGCAGCAAATCCGGGTAGAGACCCAGGCTGGTGTTGACCAGGAACACCTGCCCGTTGATGGCCGAGATCTGCACCGGTTCGGGATGCGCGGCGAGCAGCCAGCGCAGGGCATCCGGCGTCTCCAGGGGTGCGCCGTGTTCGCGCGCAAAGTAGTTGAAGGTGCCCCTGGGGATCACACCCATCACGCAACCGGCTGCGTGGGCGGCCTGCGCCACGGTATTGATGGTGCCGTCGCCACCCACCGCCACCACCGCCGAGCCATCGGCCAGGGCTTGCGCGGCGGCTTCACGCGCCACACGTGCGAGCTCACCCGGCGCTGCAAACAGCACCTCCCCCGCGCGCCCCGTGTCGCGCAACGTGCTCTCGATGGCTTCGCGCGTGGCGTCGGCATCCGAACTGCCGGCCTTGCCGTTGACGACGAAGCGCAGCGGTGCAGACGGCTGGAAGCGGGGCTGGTCCATCAGAAGCCCACGGCCTGCCCGTCGCGGCGCGAGTCGCTCGCGGCCACATAGCCCGCTTCCATGTCGTCGGCCAGGCGCCAGATGAACTGGCCGCTGCCGAAGTCCATGTAGGCATCGGGGGTCGGCTCGAAGCGGTGGCCCAGGTCTTTGAGGCCTTGCAGCAGCGCCGGCGCCATGGTGGGCTCGAAGTCCACGTTCAAACCGCTGCCCACCTTCCAGCGCGGCGCGTCACACGCGGCCTGCGGTTGCTGGCCGTGCGCGAGCATGCGCACCAGCGTCTGCACATGGCCTTGCGGCTGCATGTTGCCGCCCATCACGCCAAAGCTCATTTGCGGGCGACCGTCTTTCATGACGAAGCCCGGGATGATGGTGTGGAACGGCCGTTTGCCGCCGGCCACCTGGTTGGGGTGCCCCTCGGCCAGGGTGAAGCCGTGGCCCCGGTTCTGCAGGCTCACGCCCAACGACGGCACCACCACACCGCTGCCAAAGCCCATGTAGTTGGACTGGATCAGGCTGATCATCTGGCCGCTTTCGTCGGCCGCGGTCAGGTACACCGTGCCGCCGCGCGGCGGGGTGCCGTGCGCAAAGTCGCCGGCCTTGCCCGGCTGGATGAGCCGCGCGCGCTCGGCGAGGTACGCGTCGCTCAGCAGGTCTGCTGCGCTCACCTCGTGCATGTGGCGCGCGTCGGCCACCCAGCGGTAGGTGTCGGCGAAGGCCAGCTTGATGGCTTCGATCTGCAGGTGCTGCGACTCGATGCTGTCCACCGGCAGGCGGCCGATGTCAAGGCGCTCCAGCATGCCCAGGGCCATGAGTGCAGCAATGCCCTGGCCGTTGGGCGGGATCTCGTGCACCGAGTAGCCAGCAAAGTTTTTCTGGATCGGCGTCACCCACTCGGGACGGTAGGCGTCGAGGTCGGCCATCGTCATCGTGCCGCCATGCGCTGCCGCGTGGGCCACCAGCGCTTCGGCAATCTCGCCACGGTAATAGGCATCGCCCCGGGTTTCGGCGATCTTGCGCAGCGTGGCGCCCGCCGCCTTGAAAGTGAAATGCTCGCCGGGGGTCGGCGCGCGGCCGTGCGGCATGAAAGCCTCCGCAAAACCCGGCTGGTTTTTCAGGATGGGCACCTGACGCGCCCACTTGTCGGCGGTGATGCAACCCACGCCGTGGCCGCGTTCGGCCAGCTCGATGGCGGGCTCTAGCAGGTCGGCAAACGGCAGCTTGCCGAAGCGCTCCGACAAGGCCACCCAGCCCGCCACCGCACCCGGTGTGGTGACGGAGTCCCAGCCGCGCTGGGGCATCTCGCCGCCGTGGCGGCGCGCGAAGTAGTCGGTGTTCCAGGTGGCGGGTGCCACGCCCGAGGAGTTCAGGCCGTGCAGCGTCTGGCCGTCCCAGAGGATGGCGAAGTTGTCGCTGCCCAGGCCGTTGGAGATCGGCTCCACGATGGTGAGTGCGGCGGCCGCGGCAATGACCGCGTCCACCGCATTGCCACCTTTGAGCAGCATGCGCAGGCCGGCGCTGGAGGCCAGCGGGTGCGAGGTGGAGACGACGTTGCGCGCCATCACGGGGCTGCGCACGGTGGGGTAGGGGTTGGTCCAGTGGAATGTCATGCGGTGTCCAGGTTGCCGGGAAAACGTACTCAAGCGGGTCAGTTTGCCGGATATGGAAAGGCCTCGCATGTCATGAGAACGACACCGACGCCCGGAACAATCCGCTGATGGAAAACGCGACCTTCGATCACGCGCGCAGCACCTGGGGATACCGGCAGGTGGATGTGCGGCTGTTTCGCTGGATGCGGGCCGGCCACGGCGCGCGCCCCAGCCTGCTGCCGGCGGCGTGCGCCATCTCGCACCGCAGCTGGGCGCCGATGTTGATCACGCTGATGGTCATGGCCGGTGCGATGCCCTCGGGTGGGTGGCTGCTGCTGCAGGTGCTGGGCATGGCCACGGTGGCGCAGGTGCTCAGCAAACAATGCGCGGTGTTCTGGGCCGCGCCCCGACCCTTCACCCTCGGGCTCAGCCACAACCACCTCCAACACGGTCCCCGCGCCGGCCTGCCGAGCACGCACGCGGCCGTGATGGGTTCGGTGGCGGGATTCATGGCGGTAGCAGCCCCCGGCCACCCCTTGCTGGCAGTGCTGGGCGCCATTGCGCTGACCACCGCCTGGGCGCGCGTCTATGTCGGGGCCCATTTCCCAACCGATGTGATGCTGGGCCTGGGTCTGGGTGGTGCGCTGGGCTGGGTGGGTGCACGGCTGTTCGGCCTGGGCTGAGCCCACACATGGTCCTCAGGTGAGGATCTCGACCCCGAAACCCCGGTAGCCGATGAAGCTGCAGCCGGCGTCAAACATGGGCGTGCCGCTGACGCGGTAGCTGCGCTTCACACCTTTGACGGATACGTGGTCCAGTTGCACGTCGAGGAACGGCGTGCGGGCCGCAATGCGGGCCTGCAGGTCGGCGCGCTGGACCAGGTTCCATCCGTCTTCGGCCTCGGCCACGGGCGGTGCGTCCACCAACGGGTCCACGCGCATGCCCAGCATTTCCAGCACCGGCCCCGAGACGCGGGTGAAGCGTCCGTCCTTGTCCTGCTCCCAGTACCAGTCGGTGGCGAGCTCGGTGAGGGCGCGGTAGCGCGCCTCGCTCTCGCGCAACTCGGCCGTGCGCTCCAGCACCTCCAGTTCCAGCTTGTGGTTCAGGTTGGCCAGGCGCTGGTGCAGCAGGCGCACCTCCAGCAGGTTGTGGATGCGCGTGCGCACTTCGAGCATGTCGAAGG
>LNFM01003892.1_pt1 | contig 28510 bp, 29 predicted proteins | sample 596031 | NCBI WGS metagenome assembly LNFM01 (sample SAMN04254537, study PRJNA301005) | activated carbon metagenome | isolation source: dual media filters at the Ann Arbor, Michigan drinking water treatment plant | place: USA: Ann Arbor
TGTTTTATCAAGTTTAAGTGACAACTCAGACCTTCAGCTCAGTTTCTTTGATCAAGACAACGCCAGACGCGAAAAAGCTTTTGCAGTGGCTGATCAAATCAATTTAAAAATGGGCTCACAAATCGTTTTTACAGCTAATCTTTTGGGCCTTGATCAACAAGCCCGTGGGGGAATTTCCTTCTCGCGGGTCCCCGACAAAGACGAATTCTAAGGGTACCAGGCACGTTACTGCCCCGCGTCTGTCCGGAATTCGGACCGACGCTTTTTTTTAAATCAAAATTTATTTGTTTTTTAAGCTTAGAAAAAATGACATTTTCCTGCCATTTTTACAGGCAAAATGACTAACGCCTTACAGTAATGGCGAAGGCGTCCCCTTAGGCTTGTTTTAATCCCATTTTCTGATATGAAAAGACTCTTATTTTTCACTTAAACTTGATAAAACAACGCTGACCTTGAAAGGTTTTGCTTGGAACCTCTCGGGCCACATGGTTTTTAAGTGCTTCATCAAAAGTCCGGTGTCGTGGGTCGGACTAAAGCTTAAAGTTTTTTCTATTTTTTCTTTGTTCACTAAGCGAATAGAGAGATGCATGGATCCACAGCGGTAATGATTTTTTCTAACCCTAATACAAGCTTTGTTAAGAAGTTTCATCGCCACTGAAAAAGAGCCTGCCGAATTTCTGAGCTCAGGTTCAAGCACATGTTCATGACCCATGGATTGAGTGGCTCCGTGTTCATAAAGATAAGCTTCACCCAAAAGACCTTGTAAAACTTTGGTGCCTAAAATGCTGCCCCATTTATTGCGGGCTTCGGCGGGACTGAGTTTTAAAATATCCTGAATTTTGAAAATGCCTAAATTGTTCAGCATGATTTCCGTTTTTTCACCAATTCCTGGAACCACACGCACGGATAAAGGACCTAGTTTTTCATGAATTTGTTCTTTGGGGATCCACACCAAGCCATCCGGTTTTTGCATGTCTGAGGCTATTTTTGCAATTAGTGAATTGGGTCCCAGTCCCACTGATGAAGTGAGGCAAATTCCAACGGTGTTTTGGACGTGGCTTTTTAATTTTTTAGCCAGTTCAATGGCTTTTGAAAGTTCCCGCTGAGTTCCCATCAGCTGACAAGAGACCTCATCCACGGATAGCACCTGGTCGATGGGAATAATTTCATCCACAGCTTTTAAGATTTTTTCATGATATTCCAAATACTTTCTGTGGCTTGTGGTAACGAACTGAATTCCTGGGCACATTTTTTTTGCATCAATGACTTTTGTCCCTGTTTTAATTCCTTTTCGTTTCGCTTCAATGCTTGCCGCCAAGACTGATGTGGAGTCTGATAGCATTGGAACAACAGCCACAGGACGATTTCGTAATGCAGGATTATCCTGCTGTTCGCAGGACGCAAAATAGGAGTTAAGATCAAACAGCAAATAATCGACAAAAAGCATGTTGACATAATTACACATTATTTACACACTAGAGGCAAGTCATGATTCAGACCTACAAAGACCGGGCCGTTCAGTTTTTTCATACCAATGAAACAAAACTCAATATTGGATTTTTTCTATCAGGCTTTGTGTTTGATATTTTTACCCTGAGCCAGGTGGATGATACTTTCAGTCTTGTTCAACAGGTGATTTATTTAACCGTTATTGGACTTATACTTTATTTTGATACCTTACAAAAATCTGAAAAATGGAATCCTAAAGTCAAAACTGAAAAAATTTGGCAGTACCGAAGCTTGATTCTACATTTTTCATTGGGAAGCTTGCTCAGTATTTACTCTTTATTTTTTATTAAAAGTGCTTCGCTTTTTTCTTCCATGATTTTTATTTTATTTATCCTAGGGATTCTTGTGATCAATGAAATGAGCTTCGTACAAAAAGGGAGCCTATCAGTTAAGGCCTCACTTTTTGTACTTTGTTTATTTTCCTTTTTCTCTCTCTTAGTTCCAACTGTTTTGGGTTTTGTGGGTTGGACTCCATTTATTATTTCTTTAGCGCTTACCATTGGAGTTTTATCTTTAATTCTTAAAAAACTGCAGGGTCAGGTTCAGAACAAAAAAATCTTGTTTAAAACCTTGGCAGGGCCTGGCCTAGGTGTGCTGTCTTTGTTTACATTTTTTTACCTAATGGGTTGGGTGCCCCCAGTTCCATTGTCAGTTAAATCCATTGGAATTTATCACGATGTCACTTTTAATGATGGTCAGTACGTTCTGAAATATGAGCGTGATTTCTACAAATTTTGGCAAAATGGAGCGCAAAGTTTTTTGAGCCGTCCCCAGGATAAGATCGTTATTTTTACGCAAATTTCTTCACCTAGTCGCTTTGATGATGAAGTGGTTTACCACTGGCAGCTGTATTCCAAAAAGTTAGGCTGGATGACCCAAGACCGAATTCCCATTTCCATTAAAGGGGGCAGGCAAAAAGGTTTTCGTGGCTACGGTGTGAAACAAAATTACACCTCCGGGGAATGGCGGGTGCTTGTTGAAACCACCCATGGCAGGGAAATTGGCCGCATCTATTTTGATGTGGAAAAAACAGATCAGATCAATGAACTCAGACAATTTAAACAGGATGTGTTTTAATGAATAATAATCACTCAAAATTAATTGGCTACATACTTTGGATCATTGGATTCACCGGATCTCACAGGTTTTATTACGGGAAACCTGTCACGGGCACCATTTGGTTTTTTACTTTGGGATTGCTTGGTGTTGGATGGCTGATTGATTTATTTCTTATTCCCGCCATGGACCGAGCTTGTGATCTTCGTTATAAAAGTGGACCTAATAATTATACTCTCACTTGGCTTCTTTTAGCATTTTTAGGCTACCTGGGAGTGCACAGATTTTATTTAGGAAAATGGGTCACTGGAATTATTTGGCTCTGCACAGCTGGACTTTTTTTTCTAGGTTATATTTATGATATGTGGACCTTGAATGATCAAATCTCTGAGGCTAACGGCAAAGCCACTCGAACCTGAGAGCTGAGTTCTGAAAAAATCTGATCAGCCACCCGGATACCATCACAGGCCGCAGATGTAATACCACCTGCATAACCTGCACCTTCACCAACTGGATAAAGCCCTGGGTGTGATAAGCTTTGATAAGTTAAAGGATCGCGAGTCACCCTGACAGGACAGCTGGTTCTTGATTCTACTCCGTAGACCTGAGCCTCGGGATGAATGTAACCACGCATTTTTTTATCAAATTGCTCGAGGCCTTCGGATAACTTTTTAAATAATTGTTCACTGAAAATTTGATCCACACGAGATGGAACTTCACCAGAAGGACTTGAACCTTTTCTGACAGGTCCTTGTTTTTGTTTTAAAAAATCACCCATGGATTGGGCAGGCAATTGTTTATCACCCTTGTTATTTAAAACTTGCTGAAGCGCTTTGATTTCTAAATCTTTTCTGAACTGCATGCCGCCCATTAAATTGCTACCAAAGTTTTTCTCGGCATCCACGGTCACGACCACTGCAGAGTTGGCCCAGGGGGAATTTCGATTGAAGTTGCTCATGCCGTTACAAACCAAGCCTTCAGCCTCAGTTGAACTGGATAAAACAAAGCCTCCTGGACACATGCAGAAGCTATAAGTACCAATGCCAGTTTTTTCATCGTGATGGGTCAGCTTATAATTAGCACTACCTAATGAAGGATGTCCCGCGGCTGATTTGTACTGTTGTTGATTCACCCAAGCCTGAGGGTGCTCGACCCGGAGGCCGACTGCAAAGCTTTTGGCTTCCATGAAGACTTCGTTTTTTTCAAACATAGTAAAAATGTCTTCTGCCGAGTGGCCGGTGGCAAATAAGACATGATCAGAATAAAAACTTTCATTTTTATTGGTAGTAAGCCCCACCACTTTTTTGTTTTTAATAATCAGGTCCAACACTTGAGTATCAAAGTGAAAGGTACAGCCATTTTGTTTTAAATACTCTCGCATCTTAGGAATCACTCGGCGTAGCCGGTCCGATCCCACATGGGGATTCGATAGATATTCAATTTCCTGAGGGGCTCCAAATTGCACTAGCCGGTTCATCACGTAAGGGATGTGTTCGGATTTAATTCGGGTGATCAATTTTCCGTCCGAATAAAGCCCTGCACCCCCTTCACCGAAGCAAACATTGTTGTGGGGGTCCAATTCACCGTAGCGCCAGTATTTGTTAATACCCTTCATGCGAATTTCGCTAGGCGAGCCACGCTCAAAAATTTCGCAAGCAATGCCTCGCTCAACAAACCTAAGAGCAGCAAAAAGCCCTGCAGGGCCTGAGCCCACGATCAGTGGTTTTACTTTTGGTGAAGTGGGCAATCGATCAAGTGTATAGGTCTTTTTTTCTAACTTTTCTTTTTGAGCTGCCACTTCCACTGTCATTACAAAATGAGGATTGTGGCGAGCTCTTGCGTCCACACTTTTTTTGAGCACGCGAAATTCGCTGTAATCAGGCTGAGCCCAAGCGAGGTAATCCTCGATGGACTGATCAAGTGGTAATTGAAGGTTTTCAATGATTTTAGACACGTAGAGGTTATACCTGAATTGACTTCAAATGAATACGAGTGGTGTAATCTTATCATGCTGACATGGCGAATTTTGAAATTCTTACCGCGAATTCCCTTATCCCGGCTGATCGGAATCATTGCTCGTATTCAGTGGCCTTGGTTTTTGAATCAGTTGATTCTTAAAAACTTTGTCAAAACCTATAAAATCAATATGGATGAAGCTGAAAAGGATATCTCACAATACAAATCCTTAAACGATCTTTTCACGCGAAGGCTTAAGGCTGGTGTAAGACCCATAGCTGAAAGTTTTTGTGTGCACCCAGCAGATTCCAGAATCACTCAGTTTGGTGAAATTAACCAAGGTCAGTTGATTCAAGCTAAAGGAATTACTTATTCTTTGGCCGATTTTTTAGGAAATGCAGAAAAAGCCAGCCGCTACGAAGGTGGCTATTTTATTGTCTATTATCTATGTCCCACAGACTACCACCGCGTGCACGCTCCGGTGGAAGGTTTGATTAAAGACATAAAAAAATTGGGGCTCGATCTGTGGCCGGTGCATGACGAAAGTGTTTCAGAAATTGAAAATCTATTTATAAGTAACGAGCGTGTGGTGGTGTCTTTAAATACCCAATTAGGACCTGTGGAGACCGTTTTTGTAGGGGCCACAAACGTAGGATCCATTGATCTATTTAAATCTGTTGGTGACACTGTTCAAAAAGGTGAAGAGCTAGGTGTGTTTCAGTTCGGAAGCACAGTGGTGATGATTTATCCAAAATCCATGAAGATTGCTAGTGTGGTGCCAGGTCCTGTTTCTTGCTGCGGCTTATTAAAACAAAAGGAAAATCCCTATTAAGTCTTACCATTTTTCCTACGGGATATTTGGTGATTTGAAATCAAAAAATGTTATTTTATTTTTCCATGGCTTTCCAGGTTCTCACTTGCAGGCCACGTTTCTTGATGAAAAATTAAAATCTCTCAATATAAAAATGATTGCAGTGGATCGGCCTGGTTACGGAGAATCCGACTGGATTCAGCCTGAAAATTGGCGGGTGGCAGCTGATCAGTATTTAAAATTACTAAAAGCGGAAGGGTTCGAAAAACTTTTCGTGATGGGTGTCTCGGGCGGTGCCCCCATGGCTCACATGGTGACAAGTTATTACGGGGACCTGGTCACAAAACTTGTGATTGTTTGCGGACTTGCAAGCCTTTCAAAAACATCAAGTTTTACTTTTAGTCGAAATCAAAAAAGGCTTTTAAAATTAGCACATTTTTTACCGGTGAAACTGACGCAAAACGCTTTAGATTTCGTGATGACAAGTTTACTTCCAGAAAAAAGACTCAGCCATTTAATAAAAAATTTGCATGAATCTGATAAAAGAGTGCTTTCATTAGCCAAGCATCAAGAAACTTTATTGAAAGCCATGAAATGGGCAAGAACTCAGAAATCCAAGGGTGTGGTGTGGGATGCAAAAATATTTTCTGGAGACTGGTTAACCCAGTATTGTGAAAATCTTGAACTGCCCATCGTTTACTTCCATGGTGATCAGGATTTTTTATTGAACCCTGAAATGTCAGTGTGGATGAGCTCTCAAAGGGCAAAATCCAAACTTGTGAGGCTTCCAGGTCAAGGTCATTACGCCATCGCTTTTGAAGATCAAGATAAAATTTTAGCTGAGATTAAAAGTCCTTCATTTGACAACAGATATTGAAGGCATCACGCTTATTATTCTATGGATGACATAAAGAATTTCCAGCAAAAACTATCCTTATTAGAAAAAGATTTATCTGACTCTTTGAAAGCATTAAGCGATTTAACTAAAAATTCTGAACAACAAAGTATTGAACTGAGCCGGGCCCAATATATTTTAGATGGATCGGGTCTTGGTTCTTGGGACTGGTGGTTAGATTCAAATCGAGTTCATTTTGATAAAAGATGGAGTGAGATGCTGGGTCTTGATCCCGCACAAACACCGCAAGTGCTTAGCACTTGGGACAATCTTGTTCACCCAGATGATAAAGCAAAAGCCTATGAGGACATAAAGGCTTACCTTGACGGTAAAACGAATGTTTATGAAAATATTCACCGAATGAAGCATGCCGATGGACGTTGGGTATGGATTCTTGATCGGGGTCGAATCAGTGAGCATGATTCCAATGGAAAACCATTGAGGTTCACCGGTACGCATTTGGATATTTCTGAGTATAAAGAAAAAGAGTCTTTATCGAACTTAGTTCAAGATATCGGTGAAATTGGAGCTTGGGAGCTTGATGTTCAAACGGGTAAAACTCGGTGGTCGAAACAGACTTACCTCATTCATGCTTTGGATGAAGGAATGCCAACGGATAAAATTCAAGGTATCAATTATTTTGCATCAAATGAGCAAGATAGAATTTCTAAATATGTAATGGATAGTTTTAGTGGAAAATCCTTTCGAGATACTTTTGAGTTTATTGATGCAAATGGAAAAGCAAAGTGGGTCGAGTCAGTAGGTTTACCTGTTTTTAACTCTGAGGAAAAGGTTTATAAAGTTGTAGGAACTTTTCGAGATGTGACAGAAGAAAAAAAAGTCACTTTGCGTTTACAAAAGTTACTCGATGAGAACAGACAAATAAGTGAGCGAATGTCAGCTGTGCTTGAGCATGCACCCATCATAAGCTATGAGTGTCTTCACGACCAAAACTGGACAATGCTTTATTTAAGCCCTTATGTGAAAAATATTACGGGATATCCAGCTGAAGATTTTCTAACAAATAAAGTCACTTTTGGGAATATCATTCACAAAGATGATCAAGCTTATGTTTATGAATCCATTGCTCAGGCAGTAAAAAATGGAGAAGTTTTTGACCTCGAATATCGAATATTTCATGCCAGTGGTAGTGTGCGTTTTATTTCTGAAAGGGGTCAGATTTCTGATAAAACAGGAAATTTAGTTGGTGTTATGTTAGACATCACAAAAAAAGTGGAAGCTGACCAACTGCTTGAAAGTCAAAGATTGCAACTTATTCGCTCGTCCAAACTCTCATCTCTGGGGGAAATGTCAGCATGGATTGCTCATGAAATTAATAACCCCTTGATGGTTATTTCAGGGTCTGCTAGTTTATTGGTGAAATTTTCAGACAATCCTGAAAAGTGGATGTCAGCAGTTGAAAAAATAAAAAAATCTTCTGACAGAATTGCAAGAATTGTCTCAGGGCTGAAGAAATTTTCTAGGACAGATGAGAAAAAGAATCTGAAAAATCATAATTTGGTAGATATTATTAAAGAGTCTTTGATTTTAGTCGACCCTAAATCTAAACAAAATGCGACTTCTATTTTAATTGATATACAAGCGGTGCCTTCAATCGTCTGTGACGAAGTTGAAATTGAACAAGTTCTTGTTAATCTAATAAGTAATGCCATTGATGCAACAATGAATAGTGCAGAAAAGTGGGTCAAAATTTCTTTATTTCAACAAGCTAACCAAGTTGTTTTACAAGTTTTAGATTCAGGTCCTGGAATCCCAATTGATATTCGTGACAAAATTTTTAATCCTTTTTTTACCACTAAAAAAATTGGTCTAGGCACCGGACTGGGGCTTTCCATCGTTAAGGGAATTCTTGACGAACATAATGCAAGCATTACGCTTCGTTCTGAAATGAAAAATACATGTTTTGAAATTCGATTTCCAGTAAGCTCGGAGAGCTAGTATGGCATTAACTGTTTTTTACATCGATGATGAAGAAGATCTTTGTGAGGTCTTTTTTGATTGCTTCGCTTCAAAGGAAGTTAAAATTCATATTTTCACAGATCCAGAGAAGGCCATTGTGCTATCAAAAACAACCACCCCGGATTTATTGTTCGTTGATTATCGGCTTCAAACCACAACAGGTGATGAAGTTGCAAAAAAATTTGATCCAAAAATTCCGAAATTTTTAATTACAGGTGATCTCTCAGTTAAAGCTAAATTTAATTTTGACAGAATTTTTACCAAACCCTACGATGTCGATGTAATCAATCAATTAATTATGAGCTATTTAAGGCCCACTGTCTAAGATTTGATCAGTGAAAAGTCTAATTCAGCGCTATATTCTGTTTAGGCTAGGAATCAGTTTTGCTGCAACCCTTGTGGCTCAGAAAATAGAGGAGTACCCCATGAAATTTGTTATTTTATTATCATTGTTAGCAACTTTAGCTAAGGCCGAAACCTCCTTGATCACATGCTCAGGGCAAGGTCTTCAATTGAAGCTTAGCGTACAAAATAAGATGAACAGTACAGAGGTTGTCAGAGCCACATTAATAGATGAATCCTTAGATGAGACCAGATCAATCGAAATGACTGTACAGACACAAATATTAAAACCCGGTGATTACTACCAAGATAAAGAAGTTCGCATTTACCAGGGCTTTTCTACGGAAGAGTATCTAAATCTTGGATTTAGTGTTTCTCAGTTGTTAGATGTGAATCAAAAATTTGTTCGCTTTGATCTTAACAAGTTTGGCCAAGGCCAAATCGAGTTGGGTCGTTGTGAGGTTGTGCCATGAAATTTCTAATTTCTTTCCTATTTCTATCTTGTTTAGTGCAAGCCAAAGTTGTTGTTGTTTCAGACATTGATGACACGATCAAGGTTTCCAACGTTTTAGATAAATCAAGTGCCATTGAAAACTCAAATCGAACAGACAATATTTTTTATGGAATGCCTGAGCTGTATCACGCCATTCAACAGACGACAGGTGCTAAGCTCTTTTATCTAAGTAATGCCCCAAAAGGACTCATGTCCTATTATCATCGACAACTCTTAACCCAAAATAATTTTCCTGAAGGCACTCTGCTTTTGAGAGGCAATGTTTTAAGTAAGACTCATAAAATCAAATCGATTCGTGAAATAGTAAAAAACGAAAATCCAACAACGCTTATTTTAATCGGTGATAATGGAGAGCATGACCCCGAGGTCTATGCACAAGCGAAAAAGGAATTTCCTAGTTTAAAAATTCACACTTATATCAGAATGGCCTATTCTCAATTGTCAGAGGAAGATCAAGGAACTGTACTTCAACAAGGACAAATCGGATTCGTGACACCAATTGAGATCGCATTGAGTTTAAGTGAGAACTCCTTTGTTACAGATGAACAGATAAACTTGCTAGAAGCTCATTTTGTTCCGTTCGCAATGAATCAACAGCCTGAGCTTATGACCGGGACTTTAGCGTTCCCAGCTTGGCAGGATTGTCGAGACCACTCCGTTCCTGATAGCTTGTTGCAGCGTCAAACTGACTTGGGGCAACATTTGTTAGCTCACATCTTATTACGCTGTTCAGTGGCAGGAATAGATCCGGATATTCGCTAACTTTCATTGACCCTAAAGCCCTATTTGTTAATGTCAAAGGCTTCCCCATTTATATGAAGGAGGCCTTGATGATTCTTCCCGAAATTCGCCTACAAAAAACTTTAGATGCAGCACTTTCAACCGGTGCTGATTTTGCTGATGTCTTTGTCGAAGAAACTTATTCCTCCCAACTTTCACTACTCAATCAAAAAGCAGATAAAGCCATCGTGGGCACTCTTTACGGTGCTGGCATCAGGCTTTTTTTTGGCGAAGAAATTGTTTATGTCACGACCAATGATTTATCTGAAGAGGCCTTAATTAAAACGGCTTTGATGGCGGCCCAGGCCCGTGGCAATCAAAAAAGATTGGCAAGCGCTTTTCAATTGAAAGCTTCTCAGTTTGATTCCATTCATACATACGGTGAAAAGCCCTGGGAGATGAACCGAGATAAAAAGTTTCAATGGATGAACGCAGTCGACCAACATGCTCGTAGTCGCTCAAGTCTTGTAACTCAAGTGGAAGCCAATCTTCTTGAAAAATTTCAAAAGGTTCAAATTGCAAATTCCAATGGCTTACATAAATTTGACCAAAGGGCCTATTCAAGATTGGGTGTGCAAACCTTTGTTGAATCTGAAGGAATGAAGGAAAGCTCTCATGATAATGCAGGACATATGGGAACCTCAGAGCTTTATGATAAAATTGATCTAAAAAAATTAGCCGTTGAAAATGTGGACCGGGCACTTTTGTTAACGAAAGCCAAATATGCACCGGCAGGCGAGATGCCCGTTTTGATATCCAATTCTTTCGGCGGAGTGATATTTCATGAGGCTTGTGGTCATGGATTAGAAACCACAAGTGTGGCAAAAAACTCCTCTGTCTTCTGCGGGAAGCTGGGGCAAAAAGTCGCCCACGAATCAGTCACTGCCATTGATGATGGAACCATCCAAAACGAGTGGGGATCCCTGAACATTGATGATGAAGGCATGCCCACTCAACGAACCACACTGATTGAAAAAGGAATTTTAAAATCCTACATAGTCGATCAAATGGGTGCCAAGCAAACAGGCTACCAAGCCACAGGATCTGGTCGAAAGCAGTCTTATAAATTTGCACCAGCTTCCAGAATGCGAAACACCTTTATCGACCGTGGAACGGATAAATTTGAAGATATGGTGAAAGATGTTGATTACGGCCTCTATGCAAAAAAAATGGGTGGGGGAAGTGTGAACACTGGAACAGGGGACTATAACTTTTCTGTCGTTGAAGGTTACATCATCAGAAACGGAGAGATTCAAGAAGCTGTCAAAGGAGCTTGTTTAATTGGCCGTGGCATTGAAACCTTGGGAAATATCACAAAGGTTTCAGACAACTTGAAACTTGCAACAGGAATGTGTGGATCCGTCAGTGGAAGTATTCCAGCGGCAGTGGGGCAGCCTGAAATCTTAGTATCTAAAATGACTGTTGGCGGAAGGGCTTAAATCATGGACACAATTAAAAATGACTTCTTACAAATTTGTGAAATGGCTAAAAAAGAAAACGTACAAGTGGAGCTCATGATTACAGGCGGGGAGAGCCTCAAATTAGGTTATCAGAAAAGAAAACTAGAAAAGTTTGAAGCCAGCCAAAATCAAATGGCAGGCTTTCGAGTCGTGGATGAAATGACTCAAGGCTACGCTTACACTGAAAATCTATCTTTGGATTCTTTGAAGCTCACTTTTCAGGAGGCTTTAAAAAATGCCAAGACTTTAAAAAATGAAAACAACAAATATAAAATAAAATTTGCAACCCCTGAAAAAATTCAAGAGCTCACTTTTTTAAATTCAGCACAAGAAGTTTCAATGCAAGAGAAGCTAAAGGCAGCTGAAATACTAGAATCTGCTGCCCTTGATGTGGATCCTAAAATTAAGTCTACACCTTACTGTGGACTCATCGAATCGAAAGGTTTTAAAAGAATTTTAAATTCTGAAGGTTTAGATGTCAGCTACCAGTCAAACTCTTTTTCTGGCTATACGTACTCGTTAGCAAAAGATGGTGCATTTACTAAAACAAATCGCTCAAGCCGTTTTGTAAGAAACTTTAAAGAATTAGATCCAAAAGCCATTGCAGAGAAAAGTGCAAAGGCTGCAATGAAAGCCTTACCTTCAAAAAAAATGAAAACAGGAAATTATGCAGCTCTTATTGATAGAGAAGAAATGTCCAGTTTTCTTGCCATGCTAGCTCCTCATTTGACTGCAAAGAAAGTTTTAGAGGGAAAGTCTTTACTAAAGGGCAAGCTCGGTCAAAAGCTTGCGAGTCCTTTATTTCACTTGTTGGATGATCCACTGAATGAGTTTGGAACTTCCACCAGACCTTTTGATTCGGAAGGAAGTCCTTCCCGGAAAACTTTTCTTTTTGAATCAGGGCAACTGATGACTTATTTAACGGACATCGAAAGTGCAGAAAAGTTAGGTATTAAAAATACGGCTAATGCGACTCGGTCGCCATCGACAAGTTTGGATGTGGAGCCATCCAACTTAGTTCTCAAGCTCGGTCAAACAGCCTTTGATCAAATGATAAAAGAACACACTAAGGTTGTACACATTACTCATATTACGGGTGGGCTTCATGCCGGCTACAAAGAATCCACTGGAGACTTTTCGCTTCCAGCTGAGGGCTTTATGTATGAAAATGGAAAATTATTAGGGCCTGTGGATCAATTTGTGATGTCTGGAAATATTTTTCAGCTTCTTCAAGATATTGAAGCCATTGGGAATGAATACGATGCTGACGGTAGCTCCTATTTGTCACCAGATGTTCTGGTTAAATCTTTATCCTTTGCTGGAGAATCCTAAATTTGAAGTTTGCAATTACTTTTTTATTGGGGCTTTTGGTGGGGCTTGGTTTCAATCAGCTAAAAGCTCCGAAGCCTCAACAACCAGTCGCTGTTCAAGTTCAGGGTGATAGCGAACTCAAAAAAAAGCTTCAAACATTAACTGATTCTGAGATTGAGCACTACTACCAACTTAAAACAATGGAAGAGCGCTACCAAAAAGCTGATGAAATTTTAGGGAAAATTGTTTTACTGCTCTTAAAAGATATTGGTCTTCGCATTTCTGAAAATGCAAAAAATGAAATCAACAATCCAGAGCGTGCCACTCGACATAATTTTAAATCTAACCCAATTATTAGCCCATCACCTGAACCCCAGGTGCAACCCAAACGTTATCCCTTAAGAAATTGGACAGAATTCGAAACTAAGCTCACGGATATACGAAGCCCCTTGCAAGCGGGTGAATTTCTTAATGATGTCAAAATTGATAATTTTGCGAATGAATTCACTAGTGCATCTGATTTTTCGAATAAAAATAATATGCTACCCGAACTTTCTGGTAAGTTCATTGGTGTGGCTCAAGTCGTGCACAATAATAAAAATAAAACTTGGGATTTGGAGATTGAAATTCTGGGTGAAATGGAAGGCCCTAACTTAAAAGGAACTTCGATTATTAAAATATCAGAAAATGGAAAAGTCTTTAGTAATTCTAGGGACCGAGGAAATATTAGAAGTGTAAAGGAATTTGCGAGTGACAGCCAGGCCACTTTGATCCGAGCATCCCCCACGTTAAGTTTTCAAATTTACTCTATCAAAGCTTTGGATTCTTTAATTGGTAACGTTTATGAAAGTGGGCGTGGTGGCAGATTCACCCGAATCGGCACCCTAGAGCTTAAAAGACCCTAAGCGGGATAACTGCATTCGGTCAGTGGTGTTTCTTTGATGGTGACCCGAGTCAGTTCAGGTAAACTTTTTTTTGCACGATCAAAAATCCAAACAGCTAAAAGCTCGCTTGTGGGATTTTTAAGTCCTTCCACTTCGTTCAAGACCTTATGATCCAACTGGTTTAATAATGGTTTCATCACTGTTGATATTTCATGATAATCCCTGACCCAGCCTTTAACAGGATCTAAGGGTCCTTTGAGGGTTAATAGAATCACGAAACTGTGACCATGCATCTTAGAGCAAGGGTGAGAGGCGTCTAAGCTTGTTAAAAATCTTGCGGATTCGATTTGAAATTGCTGCTTCAATTCAAAGTTCATGCTAAACCTCTTGAGTATGAAAACCACTAGCACACTCCATTTAGCGAAGCAAAATTTTAAGTTTTCCTCTGGGCATTTTTTGATCTTTGACGAAAAAACAGCTGAAAGGCTTCATGGGCACAATTACTTGGTGTCGGTGAAATTTAAAGCTGCTGCAGGCACTGATTTCGGGGCCAAGGGCTACTGGGTGGATTTCAGTGATTTAAAAAAGATCATTAAAGCTGAGGTCGATTTGCTTGATGAACATGTGCTGCTACCAGAGCTTCACCCCGATATTAAAAAAGTAAAAAATAAAAACAATTGGGACATTCAGTTTCGTGACCGGTTTTACTCTTTACCACTTAATGAAGTGGTGTTTTTGCCAGTGGTAAACACCAGTGTTGAAGAACTATCTAAGTACTTAGCTCAAGAAATTTTTAAAAAATTAAAACCTCTGGGAATCAACCATTTGTGGTTAAAAGTGGAAGAAACTCCCGGGCAGGGTGCATCCTTTGAGATCGAAGCTTAGGACTTATAGAAATGAAAGAAATCAGCGAAGTTTTTAAAGCCTTTGATATCGCCCCCCAAAATATTATTCCCTACGGCCGTAATATCGCAAAGCTTGATACTGAGGCGATGCAGTTGAATGAAAAAAATAATGGCCATCTGGTGCTCGTCACGGCCATGAGTCCCACACCAAAAGGTGAAGGTAAAACCACAACCACCATAGGGCTTGGGGATGCGCTTCGTAGAATTGGAAAAAAATCTTTAATTTGTTTAAGGCAGCCATCCATGGGGCCTTGTTTCGGGGTCAAAGGCGGAGCCACCGGTGGAGGCAAAGCCATGCTCACTCCGATGGAGTCCATCAATCTCAATTTTACTGGTGACTTTCACGCCATCGGTGCCGCTCATAATCTTTTATCAGCGATGATTGATAATCATATCCATTTTGGAAATGAACTGGGTATTGATGCAAGGCAAGTCACTTGGCGAAGAGTGATTGATATGAACGATCGAAGCCTAAGATCAATCACTCAAGGCTTGGGTGGGCCCGCCAATGGCTTTCCCAGGGAAGATGGATTTGATATCACTGTGGCCTCAGAAGTCATGGCGGTCCTTTGTTTAGCCACAGATCTGCAGGATCTGCAAAAAAAATTGGGTGAAATTATCATAGGCAGGACTTTAGATAAAAAACCTGTTACAGCCAGGGATTTAAAAGCCAACGGCGCCATGGCAGCCATTCTTAAAAATGCAATTTTACCGAACCTGGTGCAAACTTTAGAAGGAAATGCAGCTCTTGTTCACGGTGGACCTTTTGCCAATATTGCCCACGGTTGTAATTCGATTATCGCAACCAAGTCGGCGTTAAAATTAGCAGATTATGTCGTGACCGAAGCAGGCTTCGGTGCTGATCTTGGTGCAGAAAAGTTTTTAAATATCAAATGCCGTAAAGCGGGGATCTGGCCCAGCTGTGCTGTTTTAGTTGCCACTATCAGAGGCATTAAGCATCACGGATCCGATTTGCAGTCGGGTATTGTGAATATCAAACGTCACGTAGCCAATTTAAAAAAGTTTAAGCTTCCGATCGTAGTTGCCATTAACCGCTTCACTGAAGACACAGCTGATGAACTCAAATGGGTCAGCGATTACTGTGAAACAGAGTTAGGAATAAAATGCATCGTGAATAACTCTTGGGCCGAAGGATCTTTAGGATCAGAAAATTTAGCCAAAGAAGTTGTATGCCTTTGTGAGCAAAATATTTCTAAGCCATCATTTTCCTACCAGGACACTCACTCGCTTTTTGATAAAGTCCGCATCATTGCTGAAGATATTTATAGTGCAAAAAATGTTCAGTTTTCAGTAAGTGCACTTAAAAAACTTGAAGAATTTGAAAACTTAGGTTTTGGGCATTTACCAGTTTGTATTGCTAAAACACAATACAGCTTTTCTTCAGATCCAAAAAAATTAGGGGCTGCCTCTGATCATACGCTGGATATTAAAGAAGTCAGACTCGCTGCTGGTGCAGGATTTGTTGTCGCTATTTGTGGTGATATCATGACAATGCCAGGATTACCAAAGGTGCCTGCAGCTGAAGCCATTTTTGTAGATCAAAACGGAAAAACCCAAGGGCTTTTTTAAGCCAGTTTATGCACTGATCTTTGACTTCACCTTGGGTCACTCGGTACTCATTAATCTTAATTCAAATCGGAGAATATTATGAAAATTAAAGCGGCTGTTGCGTGGGGTCCTAATCAACCTTTAAAAATTGAAACAGTGGACCTTCAAGGCCCTCAAAAGGGTGAAGTTTTAGTTAAAATGGTCGCAAGCGGAGTTTGTCATACAGATGCTTTCACATTATCCGGCGCTGACCCTGAAGGATTATTTCCAGTGATTTTAGGCCACGAAGGTGGCGGCATCGTTGAATCTGTAGGTGAAGGTGTGACCACTTTAAAAAAAGGGGATCACGTCATCCCTTTGTACACGCCTGAATGTAAAGAATGTAAGTTTTGTTTATCCGGTAAAACAAACCTGTGCCAAAAAATTCGAGCCACTCAAGGCAAAGGCCTCATGCCTGATGGAACATCCCGGTTTTCAATCGATGGCAAACCTATTTTTCATTATATGGGAACATCCACTTTTGCTGAATACACAGTTGTTCCAGAAATTTCACTGGCTAAAATTGATGCTAAAGCTCCGCTAGAAAAAGTTTGTTTACTTGGTTGCGGTGTCACCACTGGAATTGGTGCTGTTCTTAACACGGCAAAAGTCGAAGCCGGCGCCACAGTTGCTGTTTTTGGTTTAGGTGGAATTGGTCTATCGGTCATTCAAGGAGCCAAGCTTGCAAAGGCTGGACGAATTATTGGCATTGATATCAATAATTCAAAAGCAGAAATTGCAAAAGCCTTTGGTGCCACTGACTTTGTAAATCCCAATGATTTTACAAAACCCATCGAGCAAGTCATTGTTGAAATGACAGATGGTGGAGTGGATTACTCGTTTGAATGTGTAGGAAGCACAAAACTCATGCGTGCAGCCTTAGAGTGCTGCCACAAAGGTTGGGGTCAATCTGTGATCATCGGTGTCGCAGGCGCTGGTCAAGAAATTAGCACAAGACCTTTTCAGTTGGTAACAGGCCGGGTCTGGAAAGGCTCCGCTTTTGGCGGTGTCAAAGGGCGCACAGAAATCCCTCACTATGTTGATATGTATATGTCTAAAACCATCAATATCGATGATCTAGTCACTGGTGAGTGCCGGTTAGAAGACATCAATCAAGCTTTTGATGATATGCACGCTGGTAAAAGCATTCGCACAGTGGTCAGGTTTTAATGAAAGTTTTAAAGTCGCATAAATCTTTTGATGGAACAGTTCAATTTTGGCAGCATGACTCGGAAGTTACAAAAACTAAAATGAACTTTTCTGTCTTTTTGCCACCCGGAAAAGCCAAAGGGGCTTTAATCTGGTTGTCTGGATTGACTTGCACGGATGAAAATTTCATTACAAAAGCAGGGGCTCAAAAATATTTAAATGATTTAGGTCTGATGGTGATCTGTCCTGACACTTCGCCAAGGGGTTTAAACTTACCGGGTGAACATGAAACTTATGATTTTGGATCTGGTGCAGGATTTTATTTAAACGCGACAACGCCTGGGTATGCCGATCATTATAAGATGGATGATTACATCAATCTTGAAATTTATAATATTCTAACCAATCAGTTTCATATATCAAACAACATTTCCATCTTCGGTCACTCCATGGGTGGTCACGGAGCTTTGGTTTTAGGCCTTAAGAATTCTAAAAAATATAAAAGCATTTCAGCCTTTTCACCAATTGTAAATCCCAGCGAAGTTCCTTGGGGGATCAAGGCTTTTACTGGGTACCTCGGTGAAGATAAAGAGGCCTGGAAAAATTATGATGCTTGTGAATTGATAAAAATGGGACATAGGCATCAAAATCCGATTTTGATCGATCAAGGATTAAAAGATGATTTTTTGAATGTTCAATTACAACCTGAAAAATTTAAATCCCTTTGCGAGCAAAAAGATCAAAAAGTTGTATTGAATCTTTTGGATGGCTTTGATCATAGCTACTATTTTATAGCTTCACGGATTCATCACCACCTGGAATTTCATGCAAAATTTATTTTTTAGGGGTTCCGTTAAATCTCTGGTAGAGTTTTAAGATGAATCAAGCTTTCCGATCCATCCTTAATTTAAAAAATTTCCCATATAATTATTTGCTGTGGCTACTTTTCTCATTTTTTGTAGAAGCAGTCAGGTTTAAATCGACTTACGAAGTTTATTACCATGACAATTTAACCCCGGGAGATCTTTTAAGCTTTAGACTGTCACCACCAGTGCTGGCAATTTTATGCATGGTTATTCTTCCTTTATTAGTTCTTATTGACCGGGTCTGGCTTGTTAAATTTTTATATAAGAAACCTCATGCAAAAAAATACTTTCTCTTAGGCCTTTGTATATCTGGGTGGTTTTCCTATCATATAATCAGTAAGGCTGGTGAATATACAATAGCTATGAATGGCTTTGTGTTCATACTTCCTATTATAACCCTAACTTTGTCTGTATTCTATAATCTTATCTTAGGTCAAAAAAAGCTCTCTTTGGATTAGGAATGCATTTATCGTTTTTCAAGCACTTGGAAGTACCGCAATCACAACCAGCGGTCACAGCTTGCCCACATTTTGAGGGTCTGGCTGAATTTTTTTTTGTCAAATAGTCATCACATGTGTCTGTGTTAGTGCAGCGAAACTGTGAAGGGGTGCCTCCAGCTTTTTTGCAGTAAGCAATTAGTTCGGGAGTGATGGAAGATCCCCAGCCTTCAGCTACGGCTTCATTAAACAGTACAGTGTTGAACATAAACAAGAATAGGATTGAAATTTGGTAAGTAGTTTTCACATTACTATTTTGATTCTTATGTAGATAAATGGTCAACTCAGTAAGCCCTTTGTCTTGGTATAGTAAGTACTGACATGGTTTCTGACGTAGCCTCCGCATCGGGTGGGCCAATGGGCAGTCGGCTCTTGATTTATCCAGGGATCCCAGTGTTAAAGACGTGTTGTCGAAGGCTTCAAGCTTATCCTTCAAAAATGAAAACCAGTTTCAGTCGATTGCACTTTCTGACTTGTCCTTCCAGGAAGCTACAAACTCTCGATAAGTCGAAGCAAAATCATCATCTTGTAGAGTAACCATAAAACGTGGATGCGTTTTATATTTAGCCCATAACTGGGCAGCACGCTCTTTTGTCGTAAAGAAACATCGACCCAAATACATTCCATCTCGAGAATTTGTAGACATCTTGACCCAGTAACAATCTTCATCTTTTGCAACTTTAGACAACAGAGTCTTTAAAAAATCACTGTCTCTGCAAGTAATGCAAACTTTCATATTGGAAAAATTTTTACCTGCTTTTTTAGCAGGACCATCAATACACAAAAATGAATCATGCTGATAAAATTCTGAATCCACAGAATTATGTTCGTCTCATTAGTTAGTTCAGTCAAATGTTCATAAACTTAGATAACAACCCTAAAGCTTTTCTGGCTTCAGTAAGCTTATTTTGCAGCGGCGATGGGGTTTATTCGTCTATCGGGGAATTTTTCCATAAACATGTTCAGCTAATGAAGTTAGAAGGCTAAGATTCGTTGGTTTTTTCAAAGACCTCTCAAGGAGCGCATATCCCTGATAGTCTCTTTCTTTAAGCCATAAAATAGCAGCTTTTGGTCCCCAGTATCTTTTTTTACGCAAAAGAAAATAGTGCTCAAGCAAGGCGTTCAAAAATTCACTGCGACGTAAATAACCATGAATATCTTTTGCTTTGCAGCGTTCAAGTTGTTTTTGGGCCCAAACTCTTAATACAGTCATTTCATTTTTCGAAATAGGTTTATAGGGCTTAGTAACTAATTTATGAATGCGCTTAACAAGCTTTTGACCATAATTCTTTCTTTCAAAAAGAATGACAGCGTCTTTCCAGTCCAATAGCTCAGAATCCATTAAAGATAATTTTTTTTCGGGTATAATGACCAAGTCCCAAAAAATTCCATCTTGTTTTTTTGCTATTCGAATGAATGTGCCACTTTTTTTTATTCCAACTATGTCATAGTCACTCGAAGTTGTTGCATTCCCGCGAGCACGCGAGCCATAGAGCAAAGCTGTATGACAACCCTGCTTAATTCTCAAATTATGTATAATAGAATTTAAAACTGGATCGCTGAAGATACTCATATTTTTAAGTTAATCAGAAAAAAGTAGTGGCCGCAATTGGTGCTTTTAAACCTAATCGATTATTTCTATCTGACTTTTATTTTCTGACAGATTTAAAATCAATCGTCAATTTCGCATTTGTTTCGGTGCTTGGAGTTGGCATCTCGAGTGATGACCACTTTTTCTTAAGACAGTTTTTAACTTTCTCAGGTAAAGGCGGATTTGTTGAAAGAATAATATTTTGAGGCTTAGGACTTGGGTCTGGACTTATCTTAAATGAGACCTCGATAGATCCTGTATCTAATTTGATAGATTTTTGATTCAAACAAATTGCAGTGATAGGCGAGCAGGACATGAAGAGCCTTTTAATTGCTTCTTTGTCGATAAAGCCATCAAAGCTGTCTTTAGAACCATCAATTTTAAATTGATAACTTGAGTTCAAAATTTCATAGGAATAGGGTCCAGAACCTGTAACCATTAGCTTTGAAGTTTTATTTCCGTTGCATTGTTCATTGGCACTGAAGACTAATGAGCTTTTTGTTATGATTAATATAATCAAGATTAGTATTTTCACAAGTAAACTTCACCATCTCTTTTAAGGTGTGTCTAGAGCCTTTTCAAGCCCTAAAGCTCTTCAGGCTTCAACTCTCGAATAATCCGTTGACCCTTGAAACAAACTTGTTTTTGATTAATCAGCTGAAACAGCATTCTTTCAATCATCTCAGGGTAAGCTTGGCACCAGGTTGCGCCAATTTGTGCAAGTCCTGTGACTTCGGTGATTTTCCAATTCCAATAGGGCTTATTAGGATTTAACAAATTTCGATTCACATCATTTTCGTTAAAATCAATTTCTGCAAAGACCATAAAGCCTTGAAAGTTTGTGATTTCCTGTCTGGCCTTTTCAATCAGCTCTGGTTTTTTGATGGGTGCAATAAAACTTGAGCGATCCCCGTTTTCGACTAAAAAGTAGGCAACAACAGCTTCTGTAGAATCAGGTTTTCTGGAATGATCCACTTGTGCTTTCATTTGATTGAGAGGTGGGAATGTGATTTTTTGCGGGCTTTTAGCGCGAATTTTATAACAATTCTTTGGTGTTGTGATCTCAAGGTTCAGGGACTTCATGTAACTGGCTGATTCAAAGTTTTCAGTTTTTAAAATATTTCTTTGATGATCTAAAAATTCAATTTGGATCGTTTGAGTGTGAACCCATAGGTTAATGGGTGAGATCTGAATTTTCTGATCGGGCAGAACTGATTTTTCAAACAAAGTCGAAGTGTCTTTTTGAAACTCTTTGGGTAATTGGACTAAAGGGTTTTTGATGAGGACTGTGAAATCCTGATCCGGTGTTTTGAGATCTTTCACCAGAACTTTTTTCTTAGATAGAGCTGGGATTTCAAAGTGAGTTTCCTCAACAAATTCATTTTGATAAATCAAAACCCAGAATTCTTCGGCTTCTGTTGTGGGATTTTCGACCACGAACTCGGAAAGCTGATCGCTTTGAGGGTGAAAATAAATCACATCTTCTGCCTGAAGAAGTTGTGAGAACAGTGAGAATAGAACAATCAAAGTGGTTTTTTGTGTTTTCATCTAGACCTAGGGATCGGGATGAAGGTCTTAGGACTTAACCCAAAGGCCAGAAAATAGGTCCTAGGTCGAGTCCCAGGCTTGGATTATCAAGTGGTTTTCATTAATAGGTTCAATTTTGAAACAGGCCCTAAGCCCTGGTATTTACTAATTATGGATTACAGGATTGTACAAATTCAAGGTCACAAAGAGCTTACAGAAAGACTTAAGGAATTAGGTCTCAGCCAAGGACAATTTTTAAAAATCCATCACCTCATGCCTTTTAAGGGGCCGCAAGTGATACAAACCTCTCAGGGTTTGTTATCCCTTAGACAAGACGAATTTGCCTGTCTGCAATTGGAGCCTGTAAAATGAAGTTTATTCTTGTGGGACCCCCCAACAGCGGGAAATCGACACTTTATAATTGGTTAACGGGTAGTCAGACTAAGGTTGTTAACTACCCAGGCTCCACTGTGGATTATATGTCTGGGTCTTTGGCTGCTCATTGGAATGGGCCTGGAATAGAAGTGATCGACTCTCCGGGGACTTACTCGCTTCATCCCAAATCAGAAGACGAAGAAGTGACACTTAAGCTTTTAAAAGAAAAAAAAGCAGACGCCGTTATTTTAGTTTTAGATCCCACCCAGTTGTCCCGGCATTTGGTTTTAGCCCTTCAGGTTCAGCGCATGGGCTATCCCATGATGATTGTGCTGACGATGAAAGATCTGTTAAATAAACAAAATATCAAGCTTCAACTCTCAGCTTTGGAAACTCAATTTCAAGCTCCTTTGTTTCTAGTGGATGGGCATTTAGGCGGAGGCCTTGATGCCCTCATTGGTGGGCTTAAAAAGTTTGTTCATCAAGATTTTAGTTTCAATAAAAATCCTGAGCCTGATCTGGATCATGATATTCAAGAAAGCCTCAAACTTTCAGCTTTGGTTGTGCCTCAAGCTGGATCTTCCATGGAAAAAGTATGGGGTCCTACTTTAAAAATCGATCAGGTTTTTTTGCATCCTTTTTTAGGCTACATTAGTTTTTTTGCGATCATGTTTTTATTATTCACAAGCGTTTACTGGCTGGCGGCTCCAGTGATGGATCTTGTTGAATCTCTATTTTTATCAGTTTCAGAAATTTTAATAGCCCAGCTTCCTGAAAGTTTGTGGTCTCAGTTTTTATCAGATGGAATTATCACAAGTTTTGCTGCTGTATTTGTTTTTGTCCCACAAATATTTATTCTTTTCTTTCTCTTATCAGCTCTTGAAGGCTCAGGCTACTTGGCCCGTGCAGCTACCATTATCGATCGGCCTTTTTCTTTGATCGGTTTATCCGGTCGAAGTTTTGTACCCTTTTTATCAGGTTACGCCTGCGCAGTACCGGCTTTGATGGCGACCCGTAATATCAGCTCTCCCCGGGAAAAGTGGGTGGCCAGAATGATCATCCCACTCTTAAGTTGTTCCGCTAGGCTTCCTGTGTATGGATTACTTTTGGGGTTTATTTTTTGGAACGAAGCCGCTTGGAAGCCAGGTTTAGTGCTAGCAAGTCTTTATCTCATCTCAATGTTTGTGGCGACGATGGCCGCTGGACTTTTAAATCGGTTCGTGAAGCTGGAGGCTCCTTCCTTTTTACTTATGGAGCTTCCCATCTACAGAATGCCAAGGCTCAAAACTTTATTTTTACAGGCCTGGAATAAAACAAAATCTTTCATCACTCGTGCAGGCCCCGTGATCTTTGTTTTGTCAGTATTTTTGTGGTTAGGAATGAACTTTCCTAGGTACAACGAAGAAATTCATGATCAGCAAACTCAACTCGAGGTCAGCTATTTAGGTATCGCAGGAAAAAAATTAGAGCCTGTGTTTGAACCCATGGGGCTTGATTGGCGGGGTGGCGTGGGGCTGATTGCAGCCTTTGCAGCCCGGGAAGTTTTTGTATCCACTTTGGCTGTGCTTTATAAATCAGACGAGGAAGCAGGGGATACGGGGCTTATTGAAAAGCTACAAAATGCTAAAAATTCTGAAGGAAAATTAATTTACACACCGGCTGTTATGTGGGGATTGATATTTTTCTTTATGATCGCCCTACAGTGTTTAAGCACTGTTGGTGTGATGGTCAAAGAGTCTCAAAGTTGGAAGCTCGCCACACTACAGCTTGTGGTTTACAATGCGGCTGCCTATGCTTTAGCAGTTATCATTGTGCAAATACTAAGGGCCACCGGAGTTTCTTAATTTGAGCTTGCAAAAAGTAAAACAAATCATTCCCACTCTCATATTTATATTCATAATTTTGCCTTTTTTTTCGATCCTTTTTTATCGCCTCAGTGACGAAAACTTGACTCCTCAAGCTGTGGAACTTTTGATCCATGAGGGTCAAAGTAATCAAGAATTAAGAAAGAATTTAGAAAATCCAAAGGCCATCGTTGTTTTGCCAAGGGATTCCCTGTTTGATCATCAATTGCATATTAAGCTTGTAAAAGATCGATTTGAAAATTTTAAAGTCAAACTTACAAAGCTTAACAAAACTGATTCTATCACGCTTATTATGACCCAAATTGATAGCTCATTAAAAAGTCTATTATCTATTAATCCTCTGACATTGCTGTCCTATAATTTGAATATTCTCGAGTTTTGTTTACTTGAACTTAAAAATCGAGCCCATCCTTTGACCCCCGAGCTTCTGCAAAAAATTAAAGAAATTGATGTTAAAAAACTATTTATGAACGCGGCTCGGTTTCATGCTCAATGCGTATTAGGTTCCATTTCGACTTTAAAATCCTCAACCCTATGGGTGACTCCTGGGATTTTATTGATTCAAAAGCAAAGACTACTCAATCAAATGGCAAGTTTAAGTTCTGGTGATGCAGCAGTTCCAGCCATCCAATCTCAACCCACATGGTACAATCCTAAGCAGTACGAGGCCCTTTACAGTCAACTTTTTAGGCAATTGCTATTTGATCCTAAAATTAATTTAAAGCTTCAACTCGAATTGGTTTTGAAATCCCTGAATAACTAACGCTAGAGGTCTTTTTTCTTGTAAATCCTAAGGCTAGGCTTTGAAGTGTGATAAAACTCAATTTTTCCCACTCTCATTCAAGTAGCAAAAATCAATCTCTAGCGGCTTCTTCATTTGATCAAGTCATCAAGAACAATAGCTTGGGCTTTCATCAGATCACTCAAAGAAAACAAATTTGGGAATCATGTACGAAGCTGGCCCAGCAATGGCAGGGTCTGTATGACCAAGTGGCTGTCATTGGAATCGGTGGAAGTTCACTGGGTCCTCAAGTGATTCAAGATTGTTTTTTTAAAAGTGAGATTCTGTTTTTTGAAAATGTAGATCCTGTGCAATTTAAAAACCTAGCAAAAAAAATTAAAAATCCCAATAGAACGGCTTGGGTCTGTTCATCTAAAAGTGGATCTACAATTGAAACTCTCTGCTTACTGGAAGCTCTTTATCAAGAGTTTCATGACTTAGGTCAAATGGTGGCTGTGGTCAGTGAGCAGGAATCCAATTTATTAACTGATTGGGCTAAAAAAAATGATCATCCCATTTTAGAAATTTCAAAAGATATTGGGGGACGATTTTCAGTTCTGACCCCTGTTGGGATGTTACCAGCCGCTTTAATTGGTTTAGATTTAGAAAAATTTAGAGTGGGGGCTGAAACAGCACTTAAGCAAAACTCGGTGATTGAAATGATCAGCTCGCAAGTGCTCGATAGCTTTGACCGTAAAGAATGGATCACTGTATTTTGGTTTTATGCAAGTTCTGGAGTCTCCATGGGAAGATGGGTGCAGCAGCTTTGGGCTGAATCCTTGGGAAAACAATTCTCGCGGCAAAATACAGCCGCCAACAGAGCCAGTACTCCCATGTTTGCCATGGGAAGTGTGGATCAACATTCGACTTTGCAGCAGATGATGGACGGGGAGAAAGACAAGTTCTTTTGGTTTTTTAGATTTCAAGACCGCGAGTCTCAGTTTTCAATGAAGCCACAAATCTTTAGTAAGCTAAACTTATTAAAAAATAAAACCATGGGTGATCTTCTGGCCGCTCAGGCTTTAGCCACTGAAAAAGCGTTGAATGAACAAAAGGCCCACTCGCTACAAATCAAATATGAAAAATTAGATGAAGCCTCTGTGGGACATTTTTTTATGCTGATGCAGTTAGTTGTGGCCACTGTCGCAGAAGCTCTCAATATCAATGCCTACGATCAACCCGGTGTCGAGCGTGGGAAAATTTTAGCACTTGAAGAATTGCAAAAAAGCTAATGCTACTTTTTTTCGTTCTGTTCATTCAAGCCCAGGCATTAACTTTCTCAGAAGCAGCTGTTAGCTCCCAGTGGAACTCTGTTGTGGCCATTACAACTGACGGCAAAGATTCAGAAAATGAGCTTGTGAACAGCTACTGTGTGGCCACTTTTATTAACCCTCATATTCTTGTGACTGCTGCCCATTGTGTAAGTCATGCTTACTTGCTCAACTCTAATAAAATTAAAATTGATATTGGTCAGTATGAGTACCGCACAAGACCCGATGGCTCTGTTTTTAGGCTTGGGTACATCACCCAAGCTTCGCTGCAAGTGGGAGCTCAATTTTACTTTAACCAAAACTTACTAAAAAAATTAAAAGCGCAAAAGTTTTCCAGTAAAATTTCACCGGACGAGGATTTAGCTTTAATTAAAATTGATCAGCCAATGCTGACACCACTCGAATTTATTCAACCACTTAGGGATCAGGATCTATCAGCCATCAAAAAAAACATCGTGAACTACAAACCATCGGTCGTGACCATCAACTTTATTGCTGAAATGAGTTTGGACACCAAAAGGGCAGCAGAACTCAATGACCTCAAGGCCACGGGTTCTAGTGCTTGGCGTTCACAGTCTGAGTCTCGGGTCGAGCCGGGCGACAGTGGAGCTCCTTTATTTATTAGAACAACTGATAAGTGGTATTTAATAGGTGTTGTGAAAGGCCAAGCCAAAACTATGTTTTCGAACTGGGATGTTTTTGCTAGTTTTGAGAAAAACTTCTGCCAAATATCAAAAACCCACTCACTTGAGCTGTGTCGGTAAATATTCCCCGTTGACTTAAAATGACGTCCAAATTTGTCTAATGTTGAATGGTTATTCACATATGTTTTACAAAATAATTAAAATTCCATAGGTTGATTTGGTGCCTAGGGATTTGGAAAAAGAGCGGCATTTATTCTTTTTACTATTAGCTAAGTAGCTAATACTTCTAACGAAAAATCTAGAAATAACAACTGAAAATAAAAGTCTGTGAGTTCAATTGGCCACACGAACGAATAATCCTCTTATTCGAATTCCTACTGGCAGTGCGTTGACATTAATGTTGCATGTAGGCATTGTGCGTTTTCTTAAACAAACACAAGAAAAGAATTTTCTTGTGAAACTTTAATCGTTGGAGTCCTCATGAATCGTCCCGTTATTCAAATCACTCGATTTGTCGTATGCTCGTCGCTTCTTTTCCTACAACCCGCTTTAGCGACAAGCAGTTCACCCAAAGTTACAAACGGTAAGACCAACAATGGTCAAACCTTTGATTGCTCTAAAAATTCAAAACTCTGCACTGGCAACTCTGGTGGCGGTGTCGGCAATTCCGGTCCAGGCAATCAAGGCAATGACGGATCAAATGGAAACGCGGGTGGAGGCACAAAAAATGGTGGCTCCTCTAATGGTGGTTCACACGGCGGCGGAAAAGACGGCGGTAAGAACGGTAACTCTAACGGAAATTCTAACGGCAACTCAAATGGTGGCCACAACGGTAATTCCAATGGCGGTTCACACGGCGGTGGAAAAGACGGCGGTAAGAACGGTAACTCCAACGGAAATTCGAATGGCAACTCAAATGGTGGCCACAATGGTAATTCCAATGGCGGTCATAATGGGAATTCCAATGGTAACTCAAATGGGAATTCCAACGGCAATTCTAACGGTGGATCTGTAAACGGAAATTCGAATGGAAATGCAAATGGCAATTCCAATGGTGGATCTGTAAATGGAAACGCGAATGGCAATGCTAACGGCAATGCGAATGGTAACTCAAATGGAAATGCTAACGGTAATGCTAATGGTGGATCTGTAAACGGAAACGCGAACGGAAACGCAAATGGCAATGCAAACGGCAACGCGAACGGTAATGCTAACGGCAATGCGAATGGTAACTCAAATGGAAATGCTAACGGTAATGCTAATGGCAATTCCAATGGTGGATCTGTAAACGGAAACGCGAACGGTAACTCAAATGGAAACGCGAACGGAAATGCGAATGGCAATGCTAACGGTAATGCCAATGGAAACGCCAATGGCAATGCCAACGGTAACTCAAACGGAAATTCAAACGGTGGATCTGTAAACGGCAACGCGAACGGCAACGCGAACGGAAACGCAAATGGCAATGCAAACGGCAACGCGAACGGTAACTCAAATGGAAACGCGAACGGAAATGCGAATGGCAATTCTAACGGTAATGCCAATGGAAACGCCAATGGCAATGCCAACGGTAACTCAAACGGTAACTCAAACGGTGGATCTGTAAACGGAAACGCGAATGGTAATGCAAACGGCAACGCCAACGGTAACTCAAATGGAAATGCTAACGGTAATGCTAATGGCAATTCCAATGGTGGATCTGTAAATGGAAATGCGAATGGCAATGCTAACGGAAATTCGAATGGCAATTCTAACGGTAATGCTAATGGTAATTCTAACGGTGGATCAGTAAACGGAAACGCGAACGGTAATGCAAATGGCAACGCCAATGGTAATGCAAATGGTGGATCTACAAATGGAAACACTGATGGTGGATCTACAAATGGAAACACTGATGGTGGATCTACAAATGGAAACACTGATGGTGGATCTA
>LNFM01006846.1_pt1 | contig 28504 bp, 29 predicted proteins | sample 596031 | NCBI WGS metagenome assembly LNFM01 (sample SAMN04254537, study PRJNA301005) | activated carbon metagenome | isolation source: dual media filters at the Ann Arbor, Michigan drinking water treatment plant | place: USA: Ann Arbor
TGAACAAGGCCACCATCGGCTTCACCAACAAGCGCGAGCAGGGTGACGAGATGGGCGACATCAAGCGCCTGTTCACGCCCGAGTTCCGCAACCGCCTGGACGCCATCGTCAACTTCCGCGCGCTGGACGAAGACATCATCCTGCGCGTGGTCGACAAGTTCCTGCTGCAGCTGGAAAGCCAGCTCGCCGAGAAGAAGGTGGAAGTGACCTTCAGCGACGCCCTGCGCAAGCACCTGGCCAAGAAGGGTTTCGACCCGCTGATGGGCGCACGCCCGATGCAGCGCCTGATCCAGGACACCATACGCCGCGCGCTGGCCGACGAACTGCTGTTCGGTCGCCTGGTCGACGGTGGCCGGCTGAGCGTGGACCTCGACGACAAGGACGAGGTGCTGCTGGACATCCAGCCGCCCAAGAAGAGCGACAAGCCCAAGGCCGAGGCCACGCCGGCCTGAGTGCCGCCTCAAGCGCCGGCAGCAGCCCGGCGCCCGGGCGGCCGTTCGGCGGCCGGGTCTTGAAGGTAGAAACGACAGAGCACCCCGTACAGCGCGGGGTGCTCTTCTTTCATGGCCGCGGGGCTGACGAAAAAGGCCTCGCTGGCGACCGCAAAGAACTCTTCCTCGGCCTCGGCGCCGTAGGCGTCGAGCACGGTGTCCTCGCCGGCTTCGACGCGCTGCAGGAAGAGCTCGAACTCGCTGCCCAGCACCGATGACCATTCAGCCAGCGGCAGCCCGGGCGGCAGCAGCGGCACGCCGTTGGCCGGGCCGCCCGCCATGTCCAGCACGTGCGCAAACTCGTGGATGACCACGTTGTAGGCGGCGTTGGCACCGCGCCCCGCCTGCGAACCGGCGCTGCGCACGTCACGCCAGGACAGCATCACCGGGCCGCCCTCCCTGGCCTCTCCGGCCAGGGTTTCGTCGTAGGCGTGCACGATGCCGTCGTCATCGGCCACCTCGCGGCGCGCCAGCACCTGGTCAGCGTGCACCACGATGCCGACGAAGCCGTCGTAGCGCGCCAGCCCGAGCTTCAGCACGGGCAGCACCGCCTGGGCCGCGATGCTGACCACCATCGCATCCGTGAGCTTCAGGCCGCCGGCCGCGCTGAATTCCTTGCGGTCGAGGAACAGGCTGGTCAGGCGTCGAAGCTCGGCGGCGTCGGCGGCATCGCGGCGTTGCAGGAAGGGGTAGCGCACCAGCGTGCGTTTCCACAGGTCGTCGGGAATGGCGCGCCGCTGCACGGCGGCGTCTTCGCGCTGGCGCTGCCAGCCTTGCCACAACCTGCGCAGCATGGCGCTTCAGCGGCCCGCGGGTGGCAGACGTTCGAAGCCGGCTCGGGTCAGGCGCAGCACTTCGGCGCGGCTGCCGGTGTCCAGGTCCCAGTCGCTGAGCACATGGCGTTTGAAGCCTGGCGCGAGCGGGTTGCTGCCGGGGCGGTGGGTGTGGCCATGCACCATCTCGGCCGCGCCCATGCTGTGCATCCAGCGCACGGCCTCGCCGGGGTCGACATCGGCGGCCGCGTCGCTGTCCATCTTCCAGCGGGCGGCGCTGGCCTGGCGCATCTGCGCGGCCAGCGCCACACGCTCGGCCAGCGGGCGTGCCAGAAAGGCCGCTTGCCAGGCGGCGGAGCGCACTTCGCGGCGGAAGGCCTGGTAGGGCAGATCGGCCAGGCACAGCGCGTCGCCGTGACTCAGCAGAACGTTCTGGCCCCAGGCCGAGAGCACCGTGGGGTCGGGCAGCGCCATCATGCCGGCGTCGCGCAGCAGGCTGCGGCCGACGAGGAAGTCCCGGTTGCCCACCATGAAGGCCAGCTGCCGGTGGCTGGCGGCTTCGGCCAGCACGTCGACGCAGCGCCGCTCGAAGGCCTGGCTGCGGGCGTCGTCGCCCACCCACACCTCGAACAGGTCGCCGAGCATGAACACGGCGTCGGCGGTGGTGCGCCGCAGGTGCTGTTCCCAGGCCCGGAAGGTGGCGGGCATGGCCTCGCACAAGTGCAGGTCCGAGATGAAGTCGATGGCGCGCCAGTCGGGCGGCGCGCTGAACTCGAAAAAGGCGGGGAGCGGGGCGCTCCCCGCCGTTGCGGGCATCAGGCCAGCTCGGTGACGCGCGTGATGACCACGTCTTCCAGCGGCACGTCGTCGTGGAAGCCCTTGCGGCCGGTCTTGACCTTCTCGATGCTGTCCACCACGTCCATGCCCTCGACCACGCGGCCGAAGACTGCGTAACCCCAGCCCTGCGCGCTTTCCGAACGGAAGTCGAGGAAGTCGTTGTCGGTGCAGTTGATGAAGAACTGCGCCGTCGCCGAATGCGGGTCGCTGGTGCGCGCCATCGCCAGCGTGTACTTCTTGTTCTTCAGGCCGTTGTTGGCTTCGTTCTGGATGGCCGCCAGCGTGGGCTTCTGCTTCATGCCGGGCTCGAAGCCCCCGCCTTGCAGCATGAAGCCCTTGATGACGCGGTGGAACACCGTGCCGTCGAAATGGCCGGCCTTCACGTAGGCGAGGAAGTTCGCGGCCGACAGCGGCGCCTTCTCGTCGTCAAGTTCGATGCGCAGGGTGCCTGCGCTGGTTTCCATCTGGATGCTCTTGCTCATTTCACTTCTCCACAGTGGCTTTGCGTATGGTCACGGTCGTGACCGGCAGGTTCTGTTGCATGCCCTCGACGCGAGTGGGCAACTCTTTGATCTTGTCCACGACCTCCATGCCCTCGACGACCTTGCCGAAGACGGCGTAACCGTCGCGGGTTTCCGACTTGTCCAGGCGCAGGTTGTCGACCACGTTGATGAAGAACTGCGCCGTGGCCGAGTTCGGGTCGTTCGTGCGTGCCATCGCGATGCTGCCGCGCAGGTTGGACAGGCCGTTGCCGCTTTCCAGCGGAATCGGCGGGCGGGTGCTCTTCTCGCTCAGGTCGGGCTTGTAGCCACCCCCCTGCACCATGAAACCGTTGATGACGCGATGGAAGATCAGGCCGTTGTAATGGCCGTCGCGCACGTACTGCAGGAAGTTGGCGGTGGTCTTGGGCGCTTTCTCGGCGTTCAGTTCCAGCACGATGTCGCCCTGGCTGGTGGCCAGGCGCACCTTCTGTGCCCAGGCCGTGGCACCGGTGGCCAGCAGGGCTGCGGTCAGTGTCTGCAGCAGCATTCGGGTCGGCAGTTTCAAGTGCAAGTCTCCGTCAGGATGGCGGCCCGGGGCCGCAAGGACGCGCGGCCGGCAGTCTAGCGGGCGGCCTGGCGCGGCGCGTCCGGTCGGGCATCCGGCGTGGTCACCAGCAGCGCGCGCACGGCTTCCAGCCGCCGCAGCAGCGCGGTGTCCAGCGGCCCCTCGGCGGCGGCCAGTTCCCAGGCCTGAACCGCCAGCAGCAGGTGCACCTGGCCCAGGTTGGTGCGCGCCGCGCGGTGCGTGGGGTCGTTGCGCAAGGCGGTTTCCAGGGCCTGGCGCGCCTGCTCCAGACGGCCGGCGCGCGCGTGCAGCAAGGCGATGTTGTTCTGCGGGTCGGGCAGTTCAGGGTAGTCCTGGGCCATGCCGCTGAAATGCGCCAGCGCCTCGGCGTCGCGTTGCAGGTCCATCAGCGCCACGCCCAGCAGGAAGCGCATCTGCACGTCGCGCGGATCGGCCGCAGTGGCTTTCTCCAGCCGCGGCAGCGCGGTGGCGGCCTCGCCGCGCGCCAGCAGTGCGCGCAGCTCACCGAACTCGTCGGCCCAAACCTGCGTGGCCGGCACTGCCAGGGCCATCAGGACGACCGCGCCCAACAACGCCGAGGCCTTGCGGCCAGGTGCGGCATGGGAAGGCAGGCGTTTGGGCAAGGGCGAGGGCGACGGCAAGAGAGGGGGGGCAGGGCGGTGCATCAGGCTGGGGCGTGGGTGGCCGGCGCTGAGGGCGCAGCCCCGAGCATGACCGCTATACTGATTTTCATTCTATCGACCCCGCACCGGTCCGGCCCGCCCAGGCCAGACCCCGGGGTGTCGCCCGCCAGGGCGGCGTGAGCCTCTCCCTCTCACCGCGTTTTCTTGATTTCCGGCCCACGGGCCTTGTTCCGGCCCTGCCCATGAGCCTACGCATCCACAACACCCTGACACGCGGCCTGGAGGCCTTTGCACCCATCGAGCCCGGCCACGTGCGCATGTACGTCTGCGGCATCACGGTGTACGACCTCTGCCACCTCGGGCATGCGCGCATGATCCTGGCCTTCGACACCGTCTACCGCTGGCTGCTGGCCAGTGGCTTTCGTGTCACCTACGTGCGCAACATCACCGACATCGAGGACAAGATCATCAAGCGCGCGGTCGAACGCGGCCAGACCATCCGCCAGCTCACCGATCAGATGATCGCCGCGATGCACCGCGACTTCGCGGCGCTGGGCGCGCTGGCACCCACGCACGAGCCACGCGCCACCGACTATGTGCCACAGATGCTCAGCCTCATCGGCCAGTTGCAGGCCAAGGGCCTGGCCTACCAGGCGCAGGGCGATGCGGACGGCGCCGACGTGAACTTCGCGGTGCGGCGTTTTGCCGGCTACGGCAAGCTCAGCGGCAAGAGCCTGGACGAACTGCGCGCCGGCGAGCGTGTGGCCGTGCTCGGCGACAAGGAAGATCCGCTGGACTTCGTGCTGTGGAAACACGCCAAGGCCGACGAGCCCGACGACGCGAAGTGGCCCAGCCCCTGGGGCCCGGGCCGGCCGGGCTGGCACATCGAGTGCTCGGCCATGAGCTGCGCGCTGCTGGGCGAGCCCTTCGACATCCACGGCGGCGGCATGGACCTGCAGTTCCCGCACCACGAAAACGAGATCGCGCAGAGCGAGGGTGCCCGCGGCGGGGCCTTCGTCAACACCTGGATGCACAACGGCTTCCTCAACGTCGACGACACCAAGATGTCGAAGTCGCTGGGCAATTTTTTCACCATCTCCGACGTGCTCAAGCGCTATGACGGCGAGACGCTGCGCTTTTTCATGCTGCGCACCCACTACCGCAGCCCCTTCAATTTCAGCGAGCAGGTGCTGGAAGAAACGCGCACCGCGCTCAAGCGCCTGTACACGGCATTGCAGGCCGCCGGCGCGCAGCCCGACCTGCCGGCCGTGGATTGGGCCGAGCCGCGCGCGGCCGCCTTCAAGCTGGCGATGGACGACGACTTCAACACCCCGGGTGCCGTGGCCGTGCTGTTTGATCTGGCCGGCAGCATCAACCGCGGCGCCCAGGAAGACGCTGCCCTGCTGAAGGCACTGGGTGGCGTGCTGGGCTTGCTGCAGCTGCCGCCGGCCAGCTATCTGCAGGGTGGCGTGGCGGCCGGCGGGCTGGACGAGGCCGCCATTGCCGAGCGCATCGCCGCGCGTGCTGCCGCCAAGGCGGCGCGTGACTTCGCGCTGGCCGACCGCATCCGCGCCGAGCTGCTGGCCGGTGGCATCGAGCTGAAGGACGGGCCGCAAGGCACGGCCTGGCTCAGGGCCTGAGCGGGCCACGCCCATGCCCATGCCCAAGCCCGTGGCGGCCGCCATGCCGCTGCCCGTGCCGGCGCAGACGCCCGCCTACTGGGAAGAAGCGCGCAAGCACCTGGCCAAGCGCGACCGCGTGATGAAGAAGCTGATGCCGAAGTTCGGCGAGGCCTGCCTGCAGAGCCGCGGCGACGCCTTCACCACGCTGGCCCGCAGCATCGTCGGCCAGCAGATCAGCGTGAAGGCCGCGCAGTCGGTGTGGGAGCGTTTTGCCGCGGTCGTCGGCGGCCCGGTCACGCGGCTGCAGCCGGCGGCGGTGCAGGGCCTGCAAGTGCCGCAGCTGCGCGAAGCCGGCCTGTCGGCGCGCAAATGCGAATACCTGCTCGACCTGGCACGCCACTTCGGCGAGGACCGCGTGCACCCGGGACTGTGGCAGGCCATGGATGACGAGGCCATCATCACCGAGCTGGTGGCCATCCGCGGCATCGGGCGCTGGACGGCCGAGATGTTCCTGATCTTCCACCTGATGCGCCCGAACGTGCTGCCGCTCGACGACCTGGGCCTCATCAAGGGCATCAGCCTGAACTATTTCAGCGGCGAGCCGGTCTCGCGCGCCGAGGCGCGCGAGGTCGGCGAGGCCTGGGCGCCGTTCCGCTCCGTCGCCACTTGGTACATTTGGCGCAGCCTGGACCCCCTCCCCGTGGAGTACTGACCTTGAGCAAGAGGCACTTCCTAGAGTTTGAGCAGCCCATCGCCGACCTCGAGTCGAAGATCGACGAGCTGCGCTACGTGCACAACGAATCGGCCGTCGACATCAGCGACGAGATCGAGCGCCTGGCTGCGAAGAGCCAGCAGCTCACGCGCGACATCTACAGCCAGCTCTCGCCCTGGCAGGTGACGCAGATTGCGCGCCACCCGCAGCGGCCCTACACGCTGGACTACGTGAACCAGATCTTCACCGACTTCCAGGAGCTGCATGGCGACCGGCACTACGCCGACGACCTCAGCATCGTCGGTGGCCTGGCGCGCTTCAACGGCCAGCCCTGCATGGTGCTGGGCCACCAGAAGGGCCGCGACACCAAGGAGCGCACGCTGCGCAATTTCGGCATGAGCCGGCCCGAGGGCTACCGCAAAGCCTTGCGGCTGATGAAGCTGGCCGAGAAGTTCGGCCTGCCGGTCTTCACCTTCGTCGACACCCCCGGCGCCTACCCCGGCATCGGCGCCGAAGAACGCGGCCAGAGCGAGGCCATCGGCCGCAACATCTTCGAGATGGCGCAGCTGGAGGTGCCCATCATCAGCACCATCATCGGTGAAGGCGGCAGCGGTGGCGCCCTGGCCATCAGCGTGGCCGACCAGGTGCTGATGCTGCAGTTCAGCGTCTATTCGGTCATCTCGCCCGAAGGCTGTGCGTCCATCCTCTGGAAAACCTCGGAACGCGCATCCGAAGCCGCCGAGGCCCTGGGCATCACCGCGCACCGGCTCAAGGCCCTGGGCGTGGTGGACAAGATCGTCAGCGAGCCCGTCGGTGGCGCGCACCGCGATGTGCCCTGGATGGCGGCGCAGCTGAAGCGCGCCCTGGGCGACGCGCTGCGCCAGACGGCGGGGCTGAAGCCGCCCGAGCTGCTGCAGCAACGCTACGAGCGACTGCGCGCCTACGGTCGCTTCACCGACACCAAGGAACGGTGAACGCGGCCGCCCGGGTGGCGGTGGCCGTCAGCGGCGGCCGCGACTCGACGGCGCTGCTGCACGCCACGCTGCGTGCGGCCGACGCCCTGGGCGTGCAGGTCTGGGCACTGCACGTGCACCATGGACTGGTGGCCGAGGCCGACGCCTGGCTCCTGCAGCTGCAACAGCAAAGCCGGCGCTGGGGCGCGGGTTTTGAGGCGACCCGTCTGCAGAGCAAGCCTGCCGCAGGCGACAGCATCGAGGCCTGGGCGCGCCGTGAACGCTACCGCGCGCTGGCGCAGATGGCAGTGCGCCACGACTGCCCGCTGGTGCTGCTGGCCCACCACCGACGTGACCAGGCCGAGACCTTCCTGCTGCAGGCCCTGCGTGGGGGTGGCCCGGCGGGGCTGGCCGCGATGCCCACCGTGGCGTTGCGACACGGCCTGCAGTGGGCGCGGCCCTGGCTGGACCAGCCGCGAGAGGCCATCGAGGCCTACGTCAAGCGCCATCGCCTGCGTTTCGTCGAAGACCCCAGCAACACCGACCCGCGCTATGCGCGCAACCGCCTGCGGGGGCGCGTGTGGCCGGCGCTGATGGCGGCCTTTCCCGAAGCCGAAACCTCGCTGGTGGATGCCGCTCGGCACGCTGCCGATGCGGCCGCGCTGGCCGAAGAGGTGGCCATCGGCGACCTTCCCGGCATCACCGACGACGGCACGCTGGTGCTGAGCGCGTGGCAGGCCCTGCCACCCGCGCGGCGCCGCAACGCGCTGCGGGCCTGGCTGCAGGCCGCGCTGTCGGGCGCGGTGCCGGTCTCGCTGGTGCAGCGGCTGTGCGACGAACTGCCGGGCCGACGCAGCGGCCGTTGGCCGGCCCCGCAGGCCGAGTTGCGCCTGCATCGGGGACGCCTGGCCCGCCACGCGCTGCCGGAAGCCGCGGCAGCGCCGCTGCCGGCTGCGACTGCGGCGGCGCTGCGTGCGGCAGTGGCTGCCACCGGCGTGGACCTCTCGCGCACCGGGCTGCACCCGCTGCCCGCCTGGCAGGGCCGTTTTGAAGTGCTGGCCACCGAGCGCGGTGGCGTTGTGCCCGCGCTGCTGCGCCAGCTGCTGCCCGTTGCGCGCGCGGGCGGCGAACGTTTTCACCTGGCACGTGGCGGCCTGGCGCGCAGCCTGAAGAAGCAGTACCAGGCCGCCGGCGTTCCGGCCTGGGCGCGGCAGGGCCCGCTGCTGTGTCTGCCTGACGGCAGCTTGTTGTTTGCCCCCGGTCTGGGCATCAACGCCCGTTGGCAGGCGCCCGAGGGCCAGGCTCAGCTGGCGGTGCGCTGGCTGCCCGACGCGCCAGGGCCGCGTCAGGCCGCCAGCTAAAATCCCGCGTTTTTGTGCCTCTGCAGGCTCTGGCCCCCGGTGTTCGTCCGGCCAGGCCGCACAAACCGCGTTTCGACACTCCAGCCGCCTTCGGGCGGCATTCAGCGATGGCTTTGATCGTTCACAAGTACGGCGGCACCTCCATGGGGTCGACCGAACGCATACGCAGCGTGGCCCAGCGCGTGGCCAAGTGGGTGCGGGCCGGCCACCAATTGGTGGTGGTGCCCTCGGCGATGTCGGGCGAGACCAACCGCCTGCTCGGCCTGGCCAAGGAACTGCTGCCAGACGCCGCAGCGGCCGGCACCCCCGAGGCGCTGCGCGAACTGGACGCCGTGGCTGCCACGGGCGAACAGGTCAGCGTCGGCCTGCTCGCCCTGGCGCTGCAGGCCCAGGGCCTGCAGGCTGTCAGCTACGGGGGCTGGCAGGTGCCCATCAAGACCGATTCGGCCTACACCAAGGCACGCATCGAAAGCATCGACGACAGCCGCGTGCGGGCCGACCTGGCCGCAGGCAAGGTGGTGGTCATCACCGGCTTCCAGGGCATCGACGCGCAGGGCCACGTCACCACGCTGGGCCGTGGTGGCAGCGACACCTCGGCGGTGGCCGTGGCGGCGGCGCTGAAAGCCGATGAATGCCTGATCTACACCGATGTCGATGGCGTCTACACCACCGACCCGCGCGTCGTGCCTGAAGCCCGCCGGCTGTCCACCGTCAGCTTCGAAGAGATGCTGGAAATGGCCAGCCTGGGCAGCAAGGTGCTGCAGATCCGTTCGGTGGAATTCGCCGGCAAGTACCGCGTGCCGACGCGCGTGCTGAGCAGCTTCACGCCCTGGGACATTCCGCTCGATGAAGAAATGCGCTCGGGCACACTGATCACCTTTGAGGAAGACGAGAAGATGGAACAAGTCGTCGTGGCCGGTATCGCGTTCAACCGCGACGAGGCGAAGATCAGCGTTATCGGCGTGCCCGACAAGCCCGGCATCGCCTACATGATCCTGGGCCCGGTGGCCGATGCCAACATCGACATCGACGTCATCATCCAGAACGTCAGCCATGACGGCCGCACCGACTTCAGCTTCACGGTGCACCGCAACGACTACGCGCGCACGATGGCCGTGCTGCAGAACACCGTGATGCCGGCCACCGGCGCGGCCAGCCTCACCGGTGACCCGAAGATCTGCAAGGTCAGCATCGTGGGCATCGGCATGCGCAGCCACGTCGGCGTGGCCAGCACGATGTTCCGCACGCTCAGCGAAGAGGGCATCAACATCCAGATGATCACCACCAGCGAGATCAAGACCAGCGTGGTGATCGACGAGAAGTACATGGAACTGGCCGTGCGTGCCCTGCACAAGGCCTTCGACCTGGACCAACCGGCCGCCTGAGGGCCAGAAGTTCAGGCTAGAATCGCAACCCTTCGCTGGAGTCGTGACCGAGTGGCCGAAGGTGCTCCCCTGCTAAGGGAGTATTCGCCAAAAGCGAATCGAGGGTTCGAATCCCTCCGACTCCGCCAGCGCATCGTTTGCAAGGGCCTTGAGGCAACTCAAGGCCCTTTTTGCTGCGCCACGGGCCTTGCCAGCAGGGCCATCACCAAGGCCAGTAGCGATGCCGGCGCCGAGCCCTCGGCCTTGTTGTTGATGGTGATGTAGACATGGTGGCCGGCGCCCAGCGTGGCCTCGATGAGCTTCAACAGCGTCTGCCGCGTCGCCTCGTCGGGCAGCTGGATGCGATCGAAGGGCTCCCAACTGTCGCGCGCCTGGGCGTAGCGCAGGCCGCGCTGCAGGTTCCAGCGGCAGACCAGGTCGCCGGGCCAGGTGGCGCGCAGCATCGGCAGCTGGTCTTCGGCGCTGGGCATGCGGTCGTGCAAGCCGAGCGCATGGCGCACGCCGTGGGCTTTCAGCGACGCCGCCAGCGCGGGCGTCAGCAGGCCCGGGTCGCGCAATTCGAGCGCGGTCTGTGTGCCCGCAGGCAGCGCCGGCAGCACGGCACGCCAGAGGCTTTCCAGGCGCAGCAGCAGCGCGGCTTCATCGGCCAGCCAGCGGCGCGGCAGCGGTGAGATCTGCCACACCAGCACGCCCAGTCTTTCGCCCAGGCCCGCGACGGTCGGCTGCACGCACAGCGACAAGGCGGCCCCGGGGTCGAGGAACAGCGGGTTCTCGCGCAGCGCCGCGCCCGTGCCAGGTGTGCGCAGCAGCGCGTCACTCACCTGCGCTGGCGCCTTGACGACAAAGCGGAAGTCCGCCGGCACCTGCCGCGCCAGGCCTTGGTAGGTGGCTGCGTCCAAGGGCCGGTAGAAGGCGCGGTCCAGGCTGACGGTGTTCAGCAGCGGGTGCTGTGCGTAGGCGGCCAAGCCCTGCCGCGACAGCGTGGTTTCGGGGTAGGCGCGGTCCCACACCTGGCCGACCCAACCGGGAAAATGCCAGGAAGAGGTGCCCAGGTGCAGCCGCCCGCCGTAGCGCTGGCGCAGTGCAGCGGCGGCAGCCAGCACGGCGTCGGGCAGCGTGGCCAGCTGCACCGCGCCGCGCGCGGGTGCCGGCGCGGCGTCGTCGCTGAACAGGCCAGGTTGGGACATGCACCGGGATTGTCGCGGTCCCCCCGCGTCGGGCCTTGCCGGCACAATCCGCCGCCACCCGCTGCCTCAGCGCGGGCCCATGGAGACCAACTTGCCGACCACCTCGCCCACCAGCGACATCCAGATCGCGCGCCAGGCCCGCCTGCAACGCATCACCCACCTTGCGCACGAGCGCCTGGGCATCCCCGACGAGCACCTGGTGCCTTACGGCCACCACAAGGCCAAGCTCGCCTTGCCCTACATCGACACGCTGCAGAACCGGCCCGACGGCAAGCTCATCCTCGTCACCGCCATCAGCCCCACGCCGGCCGGCGAGGGCAAGACAACGACGACCGTGGGCCTGGGCGATGCGCTGAACCACATCGGCAAGAAGGCGCTGATCGCGCTGCGCGAACCTTCGCTGGGCCCGGTGTTCGGCCTGAAGGGCGGGGCGGCGGGCGGCGGCTACGCGCAGGTGGTGCCGATGGAAGACATCAACCTGCACTTCACTGGCGACTTCAGCGCCATCGCGCTGGCGCACAACCTCTTGTCCGCCTGCCTGGACAACCACGTGCACCACGGCAATGCGCTGGACATCGACGTGCGCCGCATCGTGTGGAAGCGCGTGATGGACATGAACGACCGCGCGCTGCGCGGCCTCACCGTGGGCCTGGGCGGCCCGGGCAACGGCTTTCCGCGCCAGGACGGCTTCGACATCGTCGTCGCCAGCGAGGTGATGGCCATCCTGTGCCTGAGCACCAGCCTGGCCGACCTGAAGCAGCGCCTGGGCCGCATCGTGGTGGCCGAGACACGTGGCCGCAAGCCGGTGACGGCCGCCGACCTGAAGGTGCACGGCGCTATGGCCGTGCTGCTGAAGGACGCGCTGGCGCCGAACCTGGTGCAGACCATCGAGAACAACCTGGCGCTGCTGCACGGCGGGCCTTTCGCCAACATCGCCCACGGCTGCAACAGCGTCATCGCCACGCGCACGGCGCTGAAACTGGCCGACTACGTGGTGACGGAGGCCGGCTTCGGCGCCGACCTGGGCGCCGAGAAATTCATCGACATCAAGTGCCGCAAGGCCGGCCTGGCGCCGGCCGCCGCGGTGGTGGTGGCCACCATCCGCGCGCTGAAATTCCATGGCGGCGTGAACCTGGCCGACCTGGGGCGTGAAGACCTCGGCGCGCTCGACCGGGGCCTGGCTAACATCCAGCGCCACCTGCACAACCTGCGCGAGGTCTTCGGCCTGCCGTGTGTCGTCTCCATCAACCACTTCACCAGCGACACCGAGGCCGAACACGCGCTGCTGCGCGAGCGCCTGGGTGCCCTGGGCGTGCCGGTGGTGACGGCGCGTCACTGGGCCGAAGGCGGGCCCGGTGCCGCCGCGGTGGCGCACGAGGTGGTGAAGGCCTGCGAGGTGAAGAGCAAGCTGCGCTTTGCCTACGAAGACGCCGACCCGCTGTGGGAGAAGGTGCGCCTGCTGGCCACGCGCACCTATGGCGCGGCCGACATCACGGCCAGCGCGGCGGTGCGCAAGCAGATCGCGGCGCTGCAGGAAGCCGGCTACGGCCACCTGCCGGTGTGCGTGGCCAAGACGCAGTACAGCTTCAGCACCGACCCCACGCAGCGCGGCGCACCCAGCGGCCATGTGCTGGACATCCGCGAGGTGCGCCTGGCGGCGGGTGCCGAGTTCGTGGTGATGGTCTGCGGCGACATCATGACCATGCCCGGCCTGCCCAAGGTGCCGGCGGCAGAGCACATCGACATCGACGACCAGGGGCAGATCGTCGGATTGTCATGAGGCCCCCAAGCTCACTTCGTTCGCTACCCCCCGAGGGGGCTCCTGCAGCGGCCCGGCGCAGCCGGTTCCGCGCAAGGGCTTGATCAGACTGTCGCTCCGCGATGGCCAACAACACCGCGCGGCTGTACCGCATCGAGACGCTGATCCGTGCGCGTGGCCATGTCAGCTTCAAGACGCTGCTGGAGGAGCTGGAGGTCAGCCCGGCGACGCTGAAGCGCGACCTGGAGTACCTGCGCAGCCGCATGGGCGCGCCCATCGAGTACGACCGCGACCAGAACGGCTACTGCTTCGGCACGGCGGCCTATGCCGGAGCGAAGCACGAACTGCCCGGCCTGTGGTTCGACGAGGCCGAGCTGTACTCGCTGTTGATGGCGCAGCAGCTGCTGGCCGGGCTGGACAGCGACGGCCTGCTCAGCCGCCACCTGCAGCCGCTGCTGGACCGCATCCACGATCTGCTGAAGAGCGGTGCCGAAGGCGTGGGCCCCGACGGCGGCGAGGCCGCAGCCCAGCGCCTGATGAAACGCGTGAAGATCGTCAGCGCCTTGCGCCGCCCCGTGCCCAGCCGCTTCTTCGAGCGTGTCAGCACGGCGCTGCTGACGCGCCAACGCCTGCAGTTGCGCTACCTCACGCGCGCGCGGCGCGAGGTGGGTGAGCGCGAGGTTTCGCCCCAGCGCCTGGTGCACTACCGCAACACCTGGTACCTGGACGCGTGGTGCCACCGCGTCGATGCCTTGCGGCGTTTTGCGCTGGATGCCATCGAGGACGCCACGGTGCTGGCCGACAGGCCGGCGCGCGATGTGGCGATGAAGAAGGTGCAGGACGCGATGGACGCCGGCTACGGCATCTATGCCGGCGGCACGCAGCGCTGGGCCGTGCTGCGCTTTGACGTGAAGGCGGCCCAGTGGGCCGGCCGCGAAGAGTGGCACCCCGCGCAGGAGGGGCGCTGGCTGGCCGACGGCCGCTACGAACTTCGTCTGCCCTACGTGGACGACACCGAACTGGTGATGGACGTGCTGCGCCAGGGCGAGCAGGTGCAGGTGCTCTCGCCGCCCGAACTGGTGCAGGCGGTGCGCCAGCGCCTGGCGGCGGCCGCGGCGCTTTACGGCGCGGGCTGACTCAGCGCCGGCGTTTGCCGCGCGGCGTCACCTGCGTGGGCAGGCTCAGGGTGGTGCTGGCGAGCACGCTCACGTTGACGGGCGCGGCCGGCAACAGCTGGTCGCCGTGCCACACCCGCACCTGGGCGGCGCCCTCGGGCACGTCGCTCAGGGTGGCGTTGCCGTTGCTGTCGGTCTTGGCCACCCAGGGTGAATCGGCCACGTAGATGTGGCCGCGCATGACGCTGTGCAGGTGGCAGCCCAGCTCCATGGGCCCGGCGCTGGTGACCACCACTTCCTGGCTGCCGCCGCTGCGGCCGTCGGCGGCCGCGCTCAGGCGCAGCTCAAAACCCTTGTCGGCCGTAGGCGTGTCCAGCAAGCCGGCGCCGGCCGCGCGGCCGCGCACATGGTGCTCGTAGCTGTCCAGGTTGGTGAAGCGCACGCGTGAACCGGTGGGCACCACGATCAGCGCCGGCATGAAGCGACTCTTCTCCTGCTGGATCGTGGCCTGCACCGGCACGGGCTTGCGTGTGGCACCGCCGGCCTTGGGCTCCAGCACCACCACCGCGTCGGGCAGGGCTTGGCCGTCGGCGGCCAGCACCGTGACCTGCACGGTGGCAGCCTGGGCCGGGCCCGGCGCCAGGGCCCAGGTGCACAGCACCCAGGTGCACAGCGCCCGGGCGATAGCGGCCGACTGCAAACGCGGCCAAGTCGGGTGTTCCATCATTGCCCGATCACGTCGCGGTGCATCGGCGCCAGCAGGGCCAGCAGCTGGTTCTGGCGCGTGAAGCTGATGCCGCGTGCGTCCATGGCCTGCTGCAGCACCTCCACCAGCAGGTTGAACTCGGCGCGCGTGATGCCCATGTCGGCATGCGCGTCCTTCATGCTCGCGCCCTGGTAGACACACGGGCCGCCGCTGAGCAGGCAGACCTGCTCGCTCAGGCGCTCCGACAGGATCGCGGCCTTGGTGTCCTTGAACAGTTTGCCGAAACGCGGCTCGGCCTTCAGGCGCGCGACGAAGTCGTCCATCAGCGTGCGTATGCCGGCCTTTTCGCCCAGGGCCTGGTAGAGGCCGGGCGCGGGCGCCATGGGGTAGGCCGAGGCCTTGCCGGGTGCCGGCGCGACCGGGGCTTGCGCCCAGGCGGTGGAGGTCGTCAGCAGCGCCAGGCAGGCGGCGAGCAGGGTCGTGATGCAGGGCTTCATGGGCGGGTCTCCTGTGCGGGCTCAGAACGCCACTTGGGCCGAAAGGTAGGTGCCGGTCTGGCGGCGCTGGCTGGTGGTGGCGGGCACCACACGGCCCAGGTCGACATAGGCCACGGTCAGCGAGACATGCGGGCCGGGCGCCCAGGCCACGAAGACGTCGAACCAGTCGTGGGCGCGCAGGCCATCGCCCAGCCCGGCAGCCGCGCCGGAGCGCTTCAGCTTGTCGGGCATGGCCCGGTACTCGAAGCCCAGTGCCAGCTGGCGGCTCAGCAGCCAGGCCACCGAGACCTCGGGTTGCAGGCTGTGCTTGTCGTCCTCCGCGCCACCGGCCTGGGTGGCCAGGCTGGCACCGTGGCCGAGCAGCCCGTTCTGGTTGGCCTTGGTCAGGCGCAGCGTGCCGTTGACCAGCAGGCCCTGGGCCAGGAAGAGCTTGGTGGCGCTGAGGTAGACATCGGTGCCGCTGCGCTTGGCGCCCAGCGCGGCCAGCGTCGGGCTGAGTCCGCTGTCCTTCAGCGATTTCGACTGCACACCCACGGCGACCTGCGGCATCCAGCTGTCGCTGTTCAGCACCGCGTCGCCAGCCACTCGCAGCTTGGCGCCGACGATGTTCTGGCGCAGGCGCAGGCCGGGCAGGCCCAGCGCCCGGCCCGTGACGCCGGTGTCCAGGTCCTGGTGCGCGATGGAGACTTCGAGGCGGTTGTTCCAGGCCAGTGCGGCACCCGCGACGCTGAGTCCGTAGTCCTGGGTGCGCACGCGGCTGGCAAAGGCGCTGGCGCCGATCTCGCCTTCGGTGGCCTGGGTGCCGATCAACGCCCAGGGTGAGATGCCACCGCCGGCCGCGCCTTCCACGGTGCTGACGCCTCCGGTGAGCAACAGCTTGCCGGTGGCGGCCTGGGCTGCGGCGGCCCCCAGCAGCAGGCCGGTGGCCAGCAGCAGCGGGCGGGCCGGGGAAATGAAGGTCTGGATCATGTGTCGTCGGTCCTCTGGGGGCGGCTGGGAAAAACGGTGCTTCGGGGCGCAGAGCCCGATGTGCGGGCTTTTACGCAAGGCCGGCGTGCCTGGATGCAGGCGCATCGGCCCTCAGAGCTGCCGGCGGCGCGGACGGCACAATTCGGCGCCAGCCCCGACCCACAAGCGTGCAGCATCTGACGGTCGGCCTTCAGCAACCACCCAGCCCTTGCCCACTTCCATGTACCGCCTGCTCATTGCCGCCGCCGCGCTGGCCAGTGCCGCTTTCATCCTCTGGACCGGCCAGTTGCTGCCCGACCCCGTGGCCTCGCGCTTCGACACCAGCGGCGCGGCCGTCAGCTGGATGCCGCGTGACACCTTCCTGGGCGTGATGCTGCTGCTGGCCTCGCTGATGCCGGCGGTGACGGCGCTGCTGCAGATGCGCAACTCACGCCTCGGGCGCACGCGCATTCCCAACCCCGAGCACTGGTATGCCGAGCCGCGCCGTGCCGCCACCGTGGCCTATCTGGAGGCGCATGCGGCGGTGTTTGCCACCGCGCTGTCGGCCTTCCTGAGCTATGTGTTCTGGCGCCTCGTCGCGGCCCACGCGGTGTCGCCGCAGGCGCCGGTGCTGGACAAGCAGCTCTTCCTGCTGGGGCTGGCGGTCTTCGTGGCCTTCGCGCTGGGCTGGGTGCTGCTGCGCTGGCAGCACTTCCGCCGCCCGCGCTGACGCGCTGTCGCGGACCGGCCAGCGGCCACCGCGCCGCCGCGCCACCGCGTCGGCCGCTCAGTTCTTCACGACCTCGTTGATTTCCAGCACCAGGCCCTGGGCCTGGTTGGCGACGGGCGCCGTCTGTCCGCTGAGGTCACCGGCCGCGGGCGCGGCCTGGCCGCTCTTGCTGACGCGCGCGCTGACCACCACCTGCGCGAACTGCGACAGTTTCATCGCCGGCGACATCGCCATGCTGTCGTCGAGGCGGAAGCTGACCGGCAGGTCCTTGACCTGGTGGCGCAGGATGGCCAGCGGCATGCGCCCACCATCGGCCGCGCGCGCGAAGATGAAGACCACGTCATCGGGCTTGGCCAGCGCCGCCAGCGTGGGCGAAAGACGCACCGTACCCGTCAGCCCCGCACCTGCGGTGGCCGTTGCGGCAGGTGCCGACGCGGTGCCGCTGGTCGGCGCGGCGCCCATGGGGGTGGCCGCAGGGGCCTGCGCCAGGCGCGGCCCTGGTGGCATGCCGCCCAGCGAACGCGCTTCATCGATGCTGCCTTGCAGCTGCGCGATGAAGGGGCTGTCAGGCGGCGACACCTGGCCCAGGCGCTCCCAGTGGCGCACGGCCGCGACGTAGTCTTTGCGGTTGAAGGCCGCGGTGCCGGCCAGCGCCAGAGCCTTGGCGTTGTCGGGGTCGGACTTGAGGGCGCGTGTCACCAGCGCCAGCGGTTCCCCTTCCAGCACCCGTTCGTTTTTCATCGCCAGTGCGTCGGCATAGTCCACCAGCAGGCGCGGATCGTCACCGACGATGGCCACTGCCTTGGCGAAAGCCGGCACGGCGTCGGCGTGGCGGCCCATGCGCACGTAGGAACGCGCCAGCAGCGCCCAGCCTTCGCCGTTGCCCGGCTCTTGCGCCAGGCGGGTGGCCAACTCGTCGACGGCGGCGACGAACTGCGCCTCGGACATCTCCTGCGTGGCCGCGGCCACCGGGGCCGAACCCGGCGCACCGGCGCTCGGCATGCCCGGTGAGCCGAACCCGAGGTAGCCACCGACGGCCAGCACCAGGACGGCGGCAGACAGGCCGCCCAGCAGGCCCTTCGATGGGCGTGGTGTGGCGCCCGCAGCGCCGGTGGGTCCGCCGGCTCGGGCCGCGCTGGCCGCCAGCGCCACGGCGGCGGGCTGTGCCATCACCAGGTCCAGCAGTTCGCGCTCCAGCGGCGCCTTGGCGCCGGCATAGGCCTCGGCGCTGAGCGTGCCTTCGTCGTGCAGGGCCTTGAGCTGCTGCAGCTTCTGGCGCAGCGTGGTGATGAGGTCGGGGGAGGTCTCTGCAGCGGTCATCGGGGGTCCTGGCGCTGTGCGGCTGGGGCCGTCGCCATGTCGTCTTCGTCGGGGTCGAACTCGCTGGCGGCCATGCGGCTGCGGCGGCGCAGGATCAGCCACAAGGCCAGCAGGCCGCTGCCCAGCAGCAGCGGCGGGCCGAACCACAGCAGCGCGGTGGTGTTCTTCACTGGCGGCCGGTAGAGCACAAAGTCGCCATAGCGAGCGGTCATGTAGTCGACGATGTCGGCCTGGCTCTTGCCCTGGCGCAGCATCTCGCGCACCTGGTTGCGCAGGTCGACGGCGAGGTCGGCGTTGCTGTCGGCGATGGTCTGGTTCTGGCACACCAGGGCTTTTCAAGTTCGGGGTCGGCCACGGCAGGCTGCGCGCTGCCACCGGTCTGCGCCGCGGCGACAGCGGCGCAGGCGAGCGCCAGGCACACAGCCGCCGTCCTCAGCAGTTCAGACATTCAGTTCTTTCAGCAGCGGCTCCAGGCGTTCGCGCAGCACCTGCGGCGTCAGCGGGCCCACGTGCTTGAAGCGCACGAGGCCCTGGCGGTCTATGACGAAGGTCTCGGGCACGCCGTAGACGCCGTAGTCGATGCCGACCAGGCCTTTGAGATCGCTCGCACTCGCCGTGTAGGGGTTGCCGTAACGGCCCAGCCAGGCAATGGCGTCGCCGGGCTTGTCCTTGTAGTTCAGGCCCACCAGCGGCACCGGGCTGCGCCGGGCCAGGTCCACCAGCAGCGGGTGCTCTTCGCGGCAGGGCTGGCACCACGAAGCCCAGACGTTCAAGACCCACACCTTGCCGGCCAGGTCTTGTTTGCTGAAGGCCAGCGCCGGGTTGTCCAGCCTGGGCAGGCTGAACTCGGGCGCAGGCTTGCCTATCAGCGGCGAAGGCACTTCGCGCGGGTTCAGGTTCAGGCCGACGGCCAGAAAACCCAGCAGCACCACAAAGCCCGCCAGCGGGGCCAGAAACTGCCAACGTTTCATGCCGCCGCGCCGATCGTGCCCGAACTTGCACCGGCTTCCTGTTCACGCCTGGCGGTGCGGTAGCGGCGGTCGCTGGCCGCCAGTGCACCGCCCAGGGCCATCAAGACGCAGCCGCCCCAGATCCAGGTGACGAAGGGCTTGTAGTAAAGGCGCACGATCCACGAATCGCCATCCCCGGCCTGGCCCAGGGAGACATAGATGTCGCCCATCGGCCGGCTGCGGATGGCGGCCTCGGTCATGGGGTTCTGCTGCACGCGGTAGACGCGCTTTTCGGGCCGCAGTTGGGCCAGTTCCTGGCCGCCCTTGCTCAGCGTGATGAGGCCCTGCGCGGCGCGGTAGTTCGGGCCCTGCACGTCGCGCGCGCCCTGGAAGGTGAAGGTGTAGCCGGCGATTTCAGCGGTGTCGCCGACGGCCATCTTCAGGTCGCGCTCCACCTCGTAGGTGCGCACCATGGTCACGCCGATGATGAACACGCCGATGCCCAGGTGCGCCAGCATCATGCCCTTCATCGCACGCGGCACCTGGTTGAAGCGGTGCAGCAGCGAAGCCCGCACGCCCCCGGCGGGGCGCAGGCGCTCCCACAGGTCGGTGGCCACCGCGGCAAACACCCAGAAGCCCATCAGCAAGCCGAGGCCGCCCATCCAGGACATGCGGCCTTCCAGCAGCTCGGCGCCCACGGCGCACAGCACGGCGATCACCGCCGCCCAGCGCAGGCGCTTGGCGAGGTCGGGCAGTTCCGACTTCTTCCAGCGTGCCAGCGTGCCCACGCCCATGAGGAAGACCAGCGGCGCCATCAGCGGCACGAAGACGGTGTCGAAGTAGGGTGGGCCGACCGAGATCTTGCCCAGGCCCAGCGCGTCCAGCAGCAGCGGGTAGAGCGTGCCCAGCAGCACCGCGGCCGTGGCCACGACCAGCAGCACGTTGTTGGCGAGCAGGAAGCTCTCGCGCGAGACGGGCTCGAAGCGGGCGCCCAGGCCCACCTTGGGGGCGCGCCACGCGTAGAGCGCGAGCGAGGCGCCGATCACCAGCGCCAGGAAGGCGAGGATGAAGAGGCCGCGCTTGGGGTCGGTGGCGAAGGCGTGCACCGACGACAGCACGCCCGAGCGCACGAGGAAGGTGCCCAGCAGGCTGAGCGAAAACGCGGCGATGGCCAACAGCACCGTCCAGGCCTTGAAGGCGCCGCGTTTTTCGGTGACAGCCAGCGAGTGGATCAGCGCCGTGCCTACCAGCCAGGGCATGAAGCTGGCGTTTTCCACCGGGTCCCAGAACCACCAGCCGCCCCAGCCGAGCTCGTAGTACGCCCACCAGCTGCCCAGCGCGATGCCGAGCGTGAGGAAGATCCACGCCGCGGTGGTCCAGGGGCGGGTCCAGCGCGCCCATTGCGCGTCGAGCTGGCCGCCGATCAGTGCCGCCACCGCGAAGGCGAAGGCCACCGAAAAGCCCACGTAGCCCATGTAGAGCATGGGCGGGTGGAAGATCATGCCGGGGTCTTGCAGCAGCGGGTTGAGGTCGCGGCCGTCGGCGGGCACCGGGCTCAGGCGGTCGAAAGGGTTGCTGGTGACGAGGGTGAAGAGCAGGAAGCCCACCGTCAGCCAGCCCATCACGGCGAGGATGCGCGCCAGCACCGGCAGCGGCAGCTTCACGCTGAAGTGCGACACCGCCAGCATCCAGCCGGCCTGCATCAGCAGCCACAGCAGCATCGAGCCTTCATGCCCGCCCCACACCGCGGCGATGCGGAACTGCAAAGGCAGCGCGCTGTTGGAGTTCTCGGCCACGTACAGCACCGAGAAATCGTGTTCGACAAAGGCCCACACCAGCGCGAAGAAGCTGAGCAGGATCAGCATGAAGAGCAGGTCGGTGGCGGGACGGGCCAGTGCCATCCAGTCGGCACGGCCTTGCTGTGCGCCCACCAGCGGCACGATGCCGATGGCCAGCGAGACGCCCAGCGCCAGCCAGAGCACGAAGTGGCCGATCTCCGGGATCATTGCGCGGCACCTTTGTAGAGGGTGTCGGTGAGTGCCTTGTGCTCACCGGTCTTGGCGTTCTTCAAGGCCTCGGCGGCCTCGGGCGGCATGTAGTTTTCATCGTGCTTGGCCAGCACCTCGCGCGCTTCGAACACGCCTTCCTTGAGCTGGCCCTGGGCCACCACGCCTTTGCCCTCCTTGAAGAGGTCGGGCAGGATGCCGGTGTAGCGCACGGGCACGGTCTTGGCGGTGTCGGTGATGACGAACTGCACCTGGGTGCCGTCCACCTTCACCGAACCGGCTTCCACCAAACCGCCGACGCGGAAGGTGCGCGCGGCCGGGGCTTCCTTCGCCGCCACCTGGGTGGGCGAATAGAAGAACACCAGGTTGCTCTGGAAGGCGTTGAGCACCAGCGCCACGATGACGCCGGCCGCAGACACCAGGCCACCGATGGCGGCCAGCTTCTTGTGACGGGGTTTCATGCGTTCTCCTCGGAATCCGTACCCTGCAGCGCTGCCTGGCGCAGGGCGCGCCGGTGGCGCTGGCGGGCCAGCAGCGGCTCGGCCAGCATGCAGGCGGCGCAGACGGCGTACGACGTCCACACGAAGAAGCCATGGCCGCCCATGGCAAAAAAGTCTGCGGCGCTGTTCCACATCATCCCGCGATTCTCCCCTGCTTCACTTTGGCGCGAGGGCAGCCACCCAGGCGGCATGGGCATCACGCTCCACCGCCATGGCGCGGGCGCGCATGAACACCACCGCGAAGGCATAGGCCCAGCAGGCCACGGTCATCAGCAGCATGGCCGTGAGCATGGTGCTGGCCATCTTGGGTGCGGCCGTGACGCTGATGGTGGCGCCCTGATGCAGCGTGTTCCACCACTTCACGCTGAAGTAGATGATGGGCACGTTGACGCTGCCCACGATGGCCAGCAGCGCGCCGGCCTGGTCGGCACGGCGCGGGTCGTCGATGGCGTTCACCAGCGCGATGTAGCCCAGGTAGAGAAAGAGCAGGATCAGCTCGGTGGTCAGGCGCGCGTCCCACACCCAGTAGGTGCCCCACGTGGGTTTGCCCCAGATCGCCCCCGTCCACAGCGCCAGGAAGGTGAACATCGCGCCGGTCGGGGCGATGGCGCGCGCCAGCACCGAGGCCATGCGCGCGTTGAAGGCCCAGCCGATGCCGGCCCAGAAGGCCATCACCAGGTACAGCAGCATCGACATCCAGGCCGCGGGCACATGGATGAAGATGATGCGGTAGACCTCGCCCTGGGTGGCGTCGGTGGGCGCCACGAAAAACCCCATGTACAGGCCGGCGGCGGCAAAGCCGGCAAACACCAGCCAGCACAGGGGCACCAGCCAGCCGGTCAGCGCGTAAAAGCGCGAGGGCGCGGCGAAGGTGAAGAGGCGCAGCCCGGTGGCGGGCTTGGCGGCGGAGGCCTTGTTCAAGAGTGCATCCTCGTGCGGTTCATTCGGTCGAGATGCGCAGCGCCGCGGCCGTGGCCAGCGGCGCGCCGATGGCGGTGGCGATCAGCAGCGCGCCCAGCAGGGAAAAGTGGCCCTGGGCCGACTGCCCGGCTTCCACCGTGCCCACCGCGCCAGCGCCGAAGATCAGCGCCGGCATGGCCAGCGGCAGCACGATCAGGATCAGCAGCATGCCGCCGCTGCGCAGGCCCAGGGTCAGCGCGGCACCCAGCCCGCCCAGCAGGCTGAGGATGGGCGTGCCCAGCAGCAGACCGGCCACCAGCGTGGCCAGCGCCGGGCCTGACATATCGAAGAACAGGCCCACCAGCGGCGTGGCCACGATGAGCGGCAAGCCCGTCACCAGCCAGTGCGCACTGCACTTGGCCGCGGCCACGGCGACGGCCGAGGTGGGCGCCAGCAGCATCTGCTCCAGCGAGCCGTCGGCGTGGTCGCCGGCGAAGAGTGAGCCCACCGACAGCATCGACGCCAGCAGCGCGCACACCCACACCACGCCCGGCGCCATGTCGCGCAGCATGCCGGGCTCGGGGCCCACACCCAGCGGGAAGAGGCTGATGGCGACGATGAAAAACGCCAGCGGCAGCAGTGCGTCAATGCGGCGGCGCGAGGCCAGCTGGAGGTCGCGCGCCAGCACGCAGGTGAACACCGCCGTCATCGAACCCGGGCTCGCGTCGGCTTCGCTTTTCATGCCGGCGCATGGTCTTCGAGTTCGAACACCGCCGGCACCGGGGTGCTCAGGCTCAGGGCCTGGTGGCTGGTGAGCAGCACGCAGCCGCCGGCCGCAGCATGTTCGCCGATGACGCTGTTCAGCGCCTGGATACCGTCGGTGTCCAGCGCGTCGTAGGGCTCGTCCAGCAGCCACAGGGGGCTGCCGGTCTGCAGCACCAGCCGCGCCAGCGCCACACGCCGGCGCTGGCCCTGGCTGAGGGTGCGCACGGGCGCATGGCGGCGGTTGTGGATGCCCAGGCGGCGCATCGCGGCGTCCACCTGCGCGGGCTCGGCAGGCACGCCGTGCAGCCGTGCCAGGAAGCGCAGGGCCTCGCTGGCGGTGAGGTCGTCCTTCAGCGCGTTCTGGTGACCGATGTACAGCCACTGCCGGCGCCAGCCCGGGCCGCCCTGGCGCAAGGTGCGCCCGCCGATGTGCAGGCTGCCGGCCATCGGCGTCGACAAACCTGCCAGCAGCCGCAGCAGGCTGGTCTTGCCGCGGCCATTGCGGCCGCGCAGCCAGGTCACGGTGCCGGGCGCCAGCTGCAGGTTCAAGCCCTCGAACAGCGCACGGTCGCCGCGCTGCCCGGCCAGCCCGGCCGTCTCCAGCACCCAGGGCACGGCGGGCGCAGGGGGGCTGGGTTCCACAGGGGCCATGGGCAGGGACAAGGGCTGGAAGAGGGGCACGGGTACCCGCCGGAGCGCGGGCGCAACGCGGGGGAGTGTAAGAGCCGCTGCCTCAACCCCGGCCGGGCGCGGGCTGGCCGGGCATGCGGCCAGCCGCCCAGATGCGCGCCGCGCGAGGCGGCGCCCTCACAGGCGCTTCATCAGGCCCAGCAGGCGCCGCATCAGCGGCCGGTAGGGCGGCAGGAAGAGCGCCATGCCGTTGAAGCGCGATTGGTAGAACACCGGCTTGAGCTTGCTGAAGGTGTCGAAGCCCCAGCGCCCGTGGTAGTGGCCCATGCCCGAGGCGCCGACGCCGCCGAAGGGCAGGCTTTCCTGCGCGATGTGCAGCAGCGTGTCGTTCACGCTCACGCCGCCGGCCGGCATCTGGCGCAGCGCCGCGTTCGTGCGGCCGCGGTCCTGGTCGAACCAGTACAGCGCCAGCGGGTGCGGGCGGGCGTTGACGAAGGCGATGGCGTCGTCCAGGCGGTCATAGGGCACCAGCGGCAGCAGCGGACCGAAGATCTCCTCGCGCATCACCTCGGTATCGGCGGGCGGGTCCACCAGCAGCGTGGGCGCCAGGCGGTGGCGGGCGTCGTCGCGCGCGGCGCCGCTGAACAGGGTTTCGGTGCGCACGCCGCGCGTGGTGGCTTCTGCCAGCGCCTGCACCAGGCGTGCATGGTGGCGCGGGTTGACGACGCTGCAGTAGTCGGCATCGGCCAGTCCCGTGGGGTGGCAGCGCTGCGCCTGGGCGCGTGCGGCGTCGACGAAGGCCTGCAGCTGGGCGCGCGGCAGCAGCACATAGTCCGGCGCGATGCAGGTCTGGCCGGCGTTGATCAGCTTGCCGGCCAGGATGCGCTGCACCGCATGCGCCAGTGGGTAGCCAGGCGTCACCACCGCGGGCGACTTGCCGCCGAGTTCCAGCGTCACCGGCGTCAGGTTGGCGGCGGCCGCGGCCATCACCTTGCGGCCCACGGGGGTGGAGCCGGTGAACAGCAGATGGTCGAAGGGGAGGGCGCTGAAGGCGGCGGCCACGTCGGGGCCACCGTTGACGATGCACACCTCGTCGGGGTTGAAGACCTGCTCGCACAGACGCTGGAACAGCGCCGAGAAGCCCGGCGTCAACTCGGACATCTTCACCATCACGCGGTTGCCGGCCGCCAGCGCCGCCGCCATCGGGCCGACAGCAAGGTAGAGCGGGTAGTTCCAGGGCACGATGACGCCCACCACGCCCAAGGGCTGGGGCAGCACCTGCGCACGTGCCGGCAGGAACCACTTGCCCACGCCGGCGCGGCGCGGCTTCATCCAGCTCCGGCCGTGGCGCAGCGCGCCCTTGGTCTCTTCCAGGCTGGGCCAGATCTCGGCCAGTTCGGTTTCGGTGGCCGGCCGGCCGCCGAAATCGGCCGTGATGGCCTGGGTGATCTCGGCTTCGTGCGCCGTCAACAGTTGTTGCAGGCGCTGCAGGCGGCTGGCGCGCAGCGCCCAGGGCACGTCGCGCTGGGCCGCGGTGGCGGCGCGTTGGCGATCGAAGGCGAGGATGAGGTCGTCGGGCAGGTCTTGCGGTTTCATGCCGCCATCCTAGGCCTGTTGCAGCGCGCCGGGTGGGGGCGGCTCACCAATCGCCCGCCGCATGCGGCCCCGTCTGACAGCTGCGGGCGTGAAATGCTACAAGGCGGGCGCGGCGCGCCTGCGCTATCTTCCCCCCTCATGAACGCCACCGCCTCCATCGCCTTGAGCGGCATGAACGCCGCCCAGGGGGCCTTGCGCAGCAGTGGCCACAACATCGCCAACCTGGCGACCCAGAACTTCCGTCGTGAACAGGTGCTGCAGTCGGAAGCCGCCGCCGGTGGCACCACCACCCGCCTGACCCGGGCCGAACAAGCCGGCCCCGCGATGGAGACCGACCTGGTGGGCCAACTGCAGGCGCGCAACAGCTTCCTGGCGAACCTCGCGGTGTTCAAGACCAGCCGCCAGATGGACCAGGCCTTGCTGGACATCAGCGCCTGAAGCCTGGTTGAAGGAAAAAAGGGGCAGCCGCCGCAGCGGGTCTGCCCCTTGTTGCTGGTGCGCCGGCTGGAAGCCGGCCGCAACAGACCCTACTGAGACGCCGCCGAGGCCGGCGCCAGCACCGCGGCTGGCGCCACCATCGGCGTGGCCGCTGCCGGCATGGCGGCCGGCGCGGTGGCCGCCGGTGCGGCATGCGCAGGCGCCTTGGTGGAAGCGCTCATCGGCAGCAGCGGCACGATCAGCAGCGCCACGATGTTGATGATCTTGATCAGCGGGTTGACGGCCGGGCCGGCGGTGTCTTTGTAGGGGTCGCCGACGGTGTCGCCGGTGACCGCCGACTTGTGGGCGTCGCCGCCCTTCTTGTGCAGCTTGCCGTCGGCGTCGGTGAAGCCTTCCTCGATCAGCTTCTTGGCGTTGTCCCAGGCACCGCCGCCCGTGCACATGCTGATCGCCACGAACAGGCCGGTGACGATGGTGCCCATCAGCAGGCCGCCCAGTGCGGCCGGTCCGAGCAGCATGCCCACGGCAATGGGGGCCACCACCGGCAGCAGGCTGGGGATGATCATTTCCTTGATCGCCGCCGTCGTGAGCATGTCCACTGCGGCGCTGTAGTCGGGCTTGCGCTTGTTGGCCATGATCTGGCCGTCGGCAAACTGCTTGCGCACTTCCACCACCACCGCACCGGCGGCGCGACCCACGGCCTCCATCGCCATGGCGCCGAACAGGTAGGGGATGAGACCGCCGATGAACAGGCCCACGATGACGCGGTGGTCGCTGAGGTCGAACACCAGGTTCATGCCGCGCGCCTCCAGGGCGTGCGTGTAGTCGGCAAACAGCACCAGCGCGGCGAGGCCGGCCGAGCCGATGGCGTAGCCCTTGGTCACCGCCTTGGTGGTGTTGCCCACGGCGTCCAGTGGGTCGGTGATGTCGCGCACGCTGCTGGGCAGCTCGGCCATCTCGGCAATGCCGCCGGCGTTGTCGGTGATGGGACCGTAGGCGTCCAGCGCCACCACGATGCCGGCCATGCTGAGCATGGCGGTGGCCGCCACGGCGATGCCGAACAGGCCGGCCAGCGCGTAGGCGGCGTAGATGGCGGCGCAGATCAGCAGCACCGGGTAGGCCGTGCTCTTCATGCTGACGCCCAGGCCGGCAATGATGTTGGTGCCGTGGCCGGTGGTGGAGGCTTGCGCGATGTGCTTGACCGGGCTGTACTGCGTGCCGGTGTAGAACTCGGTGATCCACACCAGCGCCGCCGTCAGCGCCAGGCCGACGAAGCAGGCGCCGAAGAGCGACATCGCGCCGACGACCTTGCCGCCCACCAGTTCGATGGGCTGCGGGAACATCGCCGAGGTGACGAAGTAGAAGGCGATCAGGCTCAGCACGCCCGCGACCGCCAGGCCGCGGTAGAGCGCCGGCATCACATTGACCATGCCGGGGCTGGCCTTGACGAAGTAGCAGCCGATGATGGAGGCGATGATGGACACGCCGCCCAGCACCAGCGGGTAGACCACGCCGGCCATGGGCGCGCTGATCACCATGATGGCGCCCAGGGCCATGGTGGCGATCAGCGTCACCGCGTAGGTCTCGAAGAGGTCGGCGGCCATGCCGGCGCAGTCGCCGACGTTGTCGCCCACGTTGTCGGCAATCACCGCCGGATTGCGCGGGTCGTCTTCGGGGATGCCGGCCTCGACCTTGCCCACGAGGTCGGCGCCGACGTCGGCGCCCTTGGTGAAGATGCCGCCGCCCAGGCGCGCGAAGATCGAGATCAGCGACGAACCGAAGGCAAAGCCCAGCATCGGCTTGAGCAGCTGCGACAGGCTCGTGCCGCCTTCAGGCATGCGCGCGCCGGTGGTCCACCAGAAGAACAGCACCACGCCGATGAGGCCCAGGCCCACCACCAGCATGCCGGTGATGGCGCCGCCCTTGAAGGCGACATCCAGGGCCGGCCCGATGCCGCGCGTGGCGGCCTGCGCGGTGCGCACGTTGGCGCGCACCGAGATGTTCATGCCGATGAAGCCGCAGGCGCCCGAGAGCAGCGCACCCAGCACGAAGCCGATGGCGGTCTTGCTGTCGAGGAAGACGAAGATCAGTACCGCGAGGATCACGCCGACGATGGCGATGGTCTTGTACTGCCGCGCCAGGTAGGCGGCCGCGCCTTGCTGGATGGCGCCGGAGATTTCTTGCATGCGTGCGTTGCCGGCGTCCTGGTTCAGGATCCAGCCGCGCTGCACAAAGCCGTAGACAACGGCGGCCAGGCCGCACGCCAGTGCCACGTACAGCGCCATCATGGTGCTCATGGAAAGGGTTCCTTCCTCGTTCGGATCTTTGTAGGGATACGCGGTGGGCTTGTGGGGCCTTTTGCCACGCGGTGGTCTTCAGTGCGCGGGCATGCTAGTTGAACGCCCAGAGCGGCCGGCCTGGGGTTTGCCAGCGGTCGAATCCAGGCGCCCTGGCGCTGGTCAGCGCGCTGTCAGGGCGGAAGCAGGCCGCCGCCTAGAATCTAGGGTTCCCCCTGGATGTACCGCACTGAGAAACACCCCATGAGCCTGCACAACGTGACCCCGGGCGCGAAGGCGCCGCATGAGTTCAACGTGATCATCGAGATCCCGATGAACGCCGACCCGATCAAGTA
>LNFM01004013.1_pt1 | contig 28493 bp, 24 predicted proteins | sample 596031 | NCBI WGS metagenome assembly LNFM01 (sample SAMN04254537, study PRJNA301005) | activated carbon metagenome | isolation source: dual media filters at the Ann Arbor, Michigan drinking water treatment plant | place: USA: Ann Arbor
CGCGGCTCGGTGAAGCTCAAATCGATCTGCATCCGCTCCAGTGATCCGCCCACCTTCAGGCGCAGGAACTGGCCCTTGCCCATGAAGTTGCGTTCGGTGAAGCCGATATCGCCGATGATACCTTCCTGGCTCGAATAACCGGCGCCAAACGAGATCTCTCCCGTCGGCTGTTCGACCACGGCCACATCGAGAATGATCCGATCCTCGGCCGAACCTGGCCGCCGCTTGATATCGACGGACTTGAACAAGCCGAGGTTCGTCAGGCGCTTCTTCGCCGTATCGACGAGCAGCGGGTTGTAAGCGTCACCCTCGGCCAGCCGGAATTCGCGACGGATCACATAATCGCGGGTGCGCAGGTTGCCGAGAACATTGATGCGCTCGACGTAGATCCGCGGGCCTTCGTCGATGACGTAAGTCAGCTTGATCACGCGGCCGATCGAATCGCGGTCTGCGCGCGGGCGGACGCGAGCGAACGTGATACCGCGCTCCGTCAGCAGGAGCGTCAGGGCCTCGACCGACTTGTCGATCTCGCCGGCGTTGAACGTCTGGCCGGAATAGGTGATCACGTGGCGCTTGAGTTCGGCGGCGTCAACGCCCGGCAGCTTGCTCTCGAGCTGAACGTCGCCGAATACGTAGGGCTCGCCCTCCTCGATCACGTACGTGATGAAGAAACCGGATCCGTCACGATCGAGCTGCACGTCGGCCGACACGACGCGAACGTCGGCGTGGCCGTTCTTGAGGTAATACTGGCGCAGCAGTTCGCGGTCGAGATTGAGGCGATCCGGATCGTAGAAGGCCGTGCCCTTGATGAAATCGAACCAGCCCTGCTGGGTCGTCGTCACGATGTCGCGGAGCTGCGCGTCAGAAAACGCGCGATTGCCGACGAACTGGATGCTCTTGACCTTGGTCGCACCGCCCTCGTTGATCTCGAAAACGAGATTCACGCGGCCGTGCTCAAGCTCGATAATCTTCGGCTCGACGGTCGCGCTGTAGCGGCCCTGGCGACGGTAGACGTCGAGGATGCGCTGAACGTCCGCTTGGACCTTGGCGCGGGTATACACGGAGCGTGGCTTGAGCTGGACCTCAGCCTCGAGAGCCGTCTTATCGACCTCGCGATTCCCCTCGAAGGCGACCTGACCGATCACTGGGTTCTCGACCACGGTGACCACAACGGTGGCGCCATTGCGCTCGATCCGCACGTCGGAGAACAACCCCGTCGCGAAAAGAGCCGTGATGGATTGGTTGACGCGGGCTTCGCTGTAGGCATCGCCCACAGTCACGCGCGTGTACGACCTGACGGTCTCCGGCTCAACACGCCGGTTACCGACGACCTGGATCTCACGAACCCGGACGTCCTGAGCTTGCGCCGCAGTGCTGGCAGATAGCGCCAGCCCCCCCGCGATAGACACCGTGAGGGGAATCCAGAGCGCTATAGCAAGCGCGACTGAAGATCCCCCAATCCCCAACTTCCGCAACATCGGCATCCTTGTGGTCTGCCTTTTCTTGCCGGTCCCCCATTGGCGGCGCAGCGATCGGCTTTAGGCCTGCGCCTGTACGAGTGCGTGGATCTCCACGTTGGCCGGCCCACCACCGACACTACCGACGCGCCATAGATCTTTGTCCTGGACAACGCCGACACCCGACTGAACTTTATTAACGATTCACCCTTGTACATGGAAGTGGCAAGAATACAGCACCGGCCCAATTTCACCCTAGAGGCCGATCCATTTCATCACGACTCCGCGGTCATTGAACGTTGCATAAATCATCAACATCAGGACCAAGCTTAAACCGATTCGGAAGCCGATCTCCTGAGTTCGCTCGGTCAGCGGTTTGCGGCGAATTGCCTCCATCAGGTAGAACATCAAGTGACCACCGTCCAATAACGGGATGGGGAATAGGTTCAGGAGGCCGATGCTCACCGAAAGGATTGCGGTGAGGTTGAGGAGCGGAATAAACCCGCTCGCAGCGACCTGTCCCGAAACGTCGGCGATCCGGAGCACGCCGCCCACCTGATCCGGCGATTCCCGCCCTACGATGACGTTCTTCAGATAGCCGAGCGTCCGGGCAATGATGAAGTGCGTTTCCTGGATGCCGCGCCAGATGGCCACGTGAACCGGCAAGCGGCGATACTCCGAGTCGGCACCTCCGCCACGGACACCGATGACGCCGGTGCGAACGCTGGTACCGGAGTCGCTGACGCGATCCTTACCGTCCGGCACCACGGCCAGGGTCACCCGTTGCCCGCCACGATCGATGTCGAAACGTAGTGCCTTCTCGGCACTGGTCGAGACAATCTGTTGCATTTCCTGGAAGTTATTGATCCGGGTCCCGTCTATGGCGACGATCACGTCACCAGACTTGAAGCCCGCGCGCGCCGCCGGCTGGTCCGGGAGTACCTCCAGGATTTTCGGCGGCAGCACACGGCGGATGCCGAGATCGCCGAGCCGTATCGTGCCACCATAACCGTCACCCTGGTCCCGACGGTCCGGCGTCGCCATCAGCGTCACGCGCAGACCGCCGCGCTCGACCTCGAACGACAGAGCGTGCTCGGCATTGGTCGAAATAATACGTTGCATGTCCTGCAGGCTATCGATGGCCCGGCCGTCGATGGCCACAACCAGGTCGCCCGGCTTGAGCCCGGCCCGTTCGGCCGGCCCACCCGCGACGACCTCGTCGATCCTTGGGGAGGTGAACGGCGCGCCAACGATCGAGTAGATTCCGGCGAAAATTACGATTGCCAACAAGAAGTTAGCTATTGGTCCGGCCGCGACGACCGCGGCCCGCTGACGAATCGGCTTCGATTGGAACGCACCCTGCTTCTCGTCGTCGCTCATCCGCTGCAGCGCATCCCGCGATGGCACGCTGGCGCCGTTCTCGTCGTCGATGAACTTGACGTAGCCGCCGAGGGGAATCCAGGCGAGCCGCCAGCGGGTGCCGTGGCGATCGTAGAAACCAAAAATCTCACGGCCGAATCCGATCGAGAACGCCTGCACCTTGACGCCGCACCAGCGCGCGACGAGGAAATGGCCGAGCTCGTGAATGAACACGACGACGGTGAGGACAAAGAGAAACGGCAACAGAACGGACAGGAAACTGAAGATCGTGTCCAAGGAATGCGCTCCACTGACTTGACTGTTCACGGCCGTTAACGTGGGCCGGACCATTGGGTTGGCGGGGGACAAAACCGTCCCCGCGCGGGATTCAGGTTTGGCTAACTATATCTGGGTAGCAATCCGCGTGCCAGCGCCCGGCTCTCCCGGTCGGCCTCGAGGACATCGTCGAGGGTCGAGGGTTCGCATACTTGGCCCAGCCGCTCGGCTTCCTCGAGCGCGCCGCCCGCCAGCTCCGCAATGGCCGGGAATGAGATCCGCCGTTCGAGGAACGCCTCGACGGCCACCTCGTTCGCCGCGTTAAGGATCGCTCCCGCCGTTCCCCCGAGTTGCAGCGTCCTCCGCGCCAGACCGAGCGCCGGGAAGCGGGCTTCGTCCGGCGCCTCGAACGTCAGCGATCCCAACCGGATCAGATCAAGCCGCTCCGTCGGCGCCGCCATCCGCGCCGGCCAGGCAAGGCTCAGCGCGATCGGGGTCCGCATGTCAGGGTTGGCCATCTGCGCCAGTACGGCGCCATCAGCGAACTCGACCAGGCAATGGACGATCGACTGCGGATGCACGACCACCGCGAGCTGATCGGCCTCGACCGGAAACAGGTGATAGGCCTCGATCAGCTCAAGGCACTTGTTCATCAGCGTCGCTGAATCGACCGTGATCTTGCGCCCCATCGACCAGTTGGGATGGCGCGCCGCCTGTTCCGGCGTGGCGGTGGCAATCTGCTCTTTGGTCCACGTCCGGAACGGCCCGCCCGACGCGGTGAGCACGATCCGCTCAATGTCGTTGGGATTGTAGCTGCCGATCGACTGCAGAACCGCAGAATGTTCCGAATCGACCGGGACCAGTTCGGCACCGGAGTCGCGGATCGCCGACATGAACACCGACCCCGCCGAAACGAGGCACTCCTTGTTCGCGAGCGCGACACGACGGGCAGCCCCCGCTGCGGCAAACGTCGGCCGCAAGCCGGCGGCGCCCACGATCGCGGCCATCACGCAATCGACCGGCCGCGTCGCCGCTTCGACCAGCGCCGTCGCTCCGGCCGCTACTTCGATGCCGCTGCCGGCGAGACGGTCCGCAAGCTCGCGGTAGCAGGCATCGTCGCCGATCACCGCGAGTCGGGCGCGGTGTTTCAGAGCCAGATCCGCAAGTGCCGCAGCGTTGGTCTGGGCGGTCAGCACTTCGACCTCGAAGGCATCCGCGTGCCGCGCGATCAGATCGAGCGTACTGCTGCCGACCGAGCCGGTTGCACCAAGAACCGTCAGCCGACGCGGCTGTAGTGACGCAGCAGTGGTATCGAGGGTCACCCCGACTGGGGATGGCTTGGCGCGATGATCGCTGACCGACGCTTTCTGCATTGCACTCAATTCAATCCGAGCAAAGCGCGCGCGGGCGCGTGGATATTGACGGCCATGGCGAAGATGGCTGCGGCTACCGCGGCCGCCGTCAGCCCGTCGACCCGATCCATGAATCCGCCGTGGCCAGGAATCAGTGTACTCGCATCCTTGACCCCATACTCGCGCTTTAAGGCAGATTCAAAAAGATCCCCAGCTTGCGCGACCAGCCCCAGCACCATGCCTCCGACGATCATGCGGCCGGGGTGCAGGCCGACCGTGGTCAGCAGGGCGAAACCCAACCCCACCATGCCCGCAGCCACGACGCCGCCGATGAGCCCACTCCACGTTTTGTTCGGCGACACGCGCGGCATCAACTTCGGCCCGCCAATCTGGCGCCCCGCGAAATATGCGCCCGTATCCGTCGTCCATACCGCCAGCAGAATGAACAGCACAGCCAACAGGCCGAGCGTATCGGCGCCGCGCAACCAGACCAGCGCTACAGCCGGAAGTCCGGCGTAGAGGGCACCCAGCGCCGCCATGTGTCCCCGCTCGCCAAAAGCGAGCAGCGCTGAGATGATCGCCGCGACAAGTACCGCAATCAGGCCAAGGCCCGCGAGGCCTTTGGCGGCCAACAGAACGGCGCCGACAACCGCACCAGCCTGGATGACAAAGATCGCATCGATGCCGGCTGCACGGACGATGCGGCCCCACTCCCAACTCACGACGACTGCAACAGCGCCGATCAACGATGCAAAGGCTAGGCTCCCAGCCCACAACGCGGCGAGCGCCACGGCGGCCATTGCCACCCCCGCGGCGACGCGGACGCCGACGTCCCTGAATCCTGGCGTGGCCTTTGGCGGCTCGCCGTCCGTCACGCGGCCCGCCCCGCGGAACAACGCGCCACTGTCGGGTTGCTGGTCATGTTCCGATGGCCTCCTGCGCAATGCCGCCAAATCGCCGGTTGCGTGACTGGAAGATCGCGACTGCCTGCTGGAGCTGATCCGCCCCGAAATCCGGCCATTTCACATCCATGAAGACAAGTTCTGCGTAGGCCGCCTGCCAAAGCAGGAAATTCGACAGCCGCTGCTCGCCGCTCGTCCTGATGACGATATCAGGATCGGGCACCCCGTTGGTTTCGAGTTCCTGGTTCAGCGACGATTCTGAGATCGCTCCGGCGTCGATCTCGCCGCGCTGGACCTTCTCCGCAAGCCGACGCGCCGCAGCCGCGATCTCCGCCCTGGCCCCGTAGTTGAACGCAATCACCAGCGTCAGCGCCTTGTTGTCTCGGGTCTTGGCGCGAGTTTCATCGATCAACGTCAACAACTCGGGATCGATACGGTGGCGCTCTCCGATCACCCGGAATGCGACACCGGCCTTGTGCAACTCCTCCATGTCGCGCCGGATGAACCGCTTGAGGAGGCCCATCAGATCGTCGATCTCGCTCGCCGGGCGCGCCCAGTTCTCCGAGGAAAAGCTGAAGAGTGTCAGATAGGGGATCTTGAGTTCCATCGCCGCCCGAACCGTGCGGCGGACCGCCTCGACACCCATGCGATGCCCGAGCTTGCGCGGCATGCCGCGATCCTTCGCCCAGCGCCCGTTACCGTCCATGATGATGGCGACATGCCGGGGCATCGCGGACCCATTGCCGATGAGGCCGAGTTGTTGGCTACGCTGGCTCACTCGCGTTTCCGCCCCCCATCATGATTCAGGCACCGCCCCTCGCGATGCGAACCGGGCGTTTCGCCCTCGACCGTATCCAATCAATGCAGCGGTCGTCGCTCAGCAATATCAAACTCGCGCAATATGTCGCTGGCCGGTCGTCAGACCTGCTTGATCTCCACTTCCTTTTGCGCCGTCATCTGATCGACTTCCTTGACCAGCTTGTCGGTCAGCTCCTGCACTTTGACTGAGTTCTTGCGCTGCTCGTCTTCGCTGATGACGTGATCCTTCTCGAGCTTCTTCAGAACATCCATGCCATCTTTGCGCACGTTGCGGACGCCGACACGAGCGTGTTCGGCATACTTATGCGCGAGCTTGACCAACTCCTGTCGGCGCTCGGCATTGGGTGCGGGAATCGGCAAGCGCATCGTCGAGCCATCGACGATCGGATTGAGTCCGAGATTGGCCTCACGAATGGCCTTCTCGACGGCGCCGATCTGACTTTTGTCCCAGACCTGCACGGAGATCGTTCGAGCGTCCGACACCGACACGGTCGCAACCCCTTTAAGCGGGAGCTTAGCGCCATGAGCGGTGACGACGACGGGATCCAGCAGATTGACCGACGCACGGCCGGTTCTCAGGCCACCGAATTCCCGCTTCAAGGTATCGAGAACACCGCGCATGCGGCGCTCCAAGTCGTTGATGTCAAATTTCGCGGCTGCCATCTTTTCAGCCTCCCAATTGGTTTGGTGCGCCTGCTGTCGGCAGGCCTACGGTATCGTGTCTCGGGACACCCGGCCAGGGCGCTTGCCCGAACCGACCGGCTGCCCGAAGCTAGAAGCGACATCGCCGGATCGCAACAGGCAAGCCCGGCAGGGCGCGTCGCCCTTGGCTACGGCGACGCAGTGACCAGCGTCGACCGGGCTTCACCCCGGAGCATCTTGAGAAGGTTACCACTTTCGTCGATCGAAAACACAATTACCGGAAGATTGTTGTCGCGGGCAAGCGCGATCGCGGCGCCGTCCATGACCTTGAGATTGCGTGTGAGGACTTCGTCGTAGGTGAGCCGGTCATAGCGCTGAGCGCTCGGGTCTTTCTTGGGATCGGCCGAATAAACGCCGTCGACTTGAGTCGCCTTGGCCAGGATCTCGCACTCGGTTTCGATAGCGCGCAGCGCCGCGGTGGTATCGGTCGTGAAGAAGGGGTTGCCGGTGCCGGCCGCGAAAATGACCACCCGGCCCTCGCCCAGATGATGCAGCGCCTTGCTGCGCACGTAGGACTCGCACACCGTCGGCATCGGAATCGCCGACATCACGCGAGAATCCACATTGGCCTGCTCGAGCGCATTCTGGAACGCCAACGCATTCATCACCGTCGCCAGCATCCCCATGTAGTCGGCGGCCGCGCGATCCATGCCCTTCGCGGCGCCCGCAAGGCCGCGAAAAATATTCCCGCCGCCGATCACCACGGCGACCTGGACGCCGAGATCAGCCGCCTGCTTGATATCGGCGGCGAGGCTCTGGCACACGCTGATGTCGATGCCATAGGCACCTTTGCCCATCAACGCCTCGCCCGACAATTTGAGGAGGATGCGCTTGTAGCGCACCCCGGCCTTGCCATCACTCACCGCTGGCCTCCTGTATTTTTCGCCGCGCTCATCGGTCGGCAGCCTCGCATCGAATGCCGCCGACCGGTAGGGTTCGTCAAGGGCCGCAGGCGTGTTTACGCCGGTTCCAAGTCGCGTTTGGCCATCATTGCCTTGAAAGCAGGCCGCGCCTGGACTTTGGCGAGCCAGGTTTTGACGTTCGGGTTGGCCTCGAACAGGTTCGGTGCCGCCGCGGCATAGCGCACGCATTCAGCGATATTGATGTCGACCACCGTGAAGCGACCGCCGACGACGTAACCGGTCGCGGCCAACGCCTTGTCGAGCACGGCAAACGGGGCCTTGAGTGCCGCTTCCGCGGCGTCCGCGGCCTTGGGATCGCGCTGGTCGACGGGCTTGGCGACACGGTTGTAGAGGATCTGGATCGAGCGCGGCTCGACCTCGGTCAGCGCCCACGCCGTCCACGTCATCATCAGGCCGTCCTCGGCGATAGTCGCCGGCGCCAGGGAGCCGCCGTGCTTCTTGGCGAGGTAGAGGTTGATCGCCAGCGATTCATGCAGGATCAGACCGTCATCATCGATCGATGGAATATGGCCGTTGGGATTGATCTTGAGGAACTCGGGCGACTTCGAATTGAGCGCGATGCCTGCGGCGCCTGGACTGGCCGCCCGGTCGGATTGGATCACGGGCACCAGCGTAAAGGGTACGCCGAGTTCATCGCAAAGCCAGATGTTGCGGGTCGCGCGCGAGCGATAGAGACCGTAGATCTTGAGCATGGGATTTCCTCGAAAGGGGGAAAGAGGCCCCATGCTTGTCGCACGCCGCGCGGCACCGGAGAAGCGTCCAGACCCGCAAATCGGGAATGCTATTCCCCTATGCGTGTCGAGACGCCGTCGCAGGGCCGCTATTCAGCGGCGACGCGGGCCGGACGTGGATCGCGCAGCATACCCAGCAGCGCCGCCTCTTTCCGCTTCGCCTTTTCGTAGTTGCCCATTTTGACATGGCCAAAGCCGCGGATCTCTTCCGGCAGGCGGGCCAGCGCTATCGCCGTCGCGTGCGTATCCTTGGACAGGCGCCGCTCGATCTCGCCGAGGATCGCCTCGTAGTCGAGGATCATCTGTCGCTCGAGTCGGCGCTCGGCAGTGAGCCCAAAGAGATCCCAGCGCGTCCCCCGCAGCTTCTTGCCCTTGGCGAGGAACCTGAACACGGGCAGCATCCACGCCCCGAGGCTGATCTTGCGCGGATGCCCCGTCACCTTGTCCTTGTGGAACCAGGCGAATGCCGGCGGCGCGAGGTGGAATTCGAATTTGTGGCTGCCGTCGAAGGCATCCTTGATCGCCTGTTCGAAGCGACCGTCGGTATAGAGACGCGCCACTTCATACTCGTCCTTGTAGGCGAGCAGCTTGTAATACCCAGTCGCAACCGCCTCAGCGAGACCGGTTTGGCCCGGCGTCTTCTCCGCTTCAGCCTTCGTGATGCGGGCGATCATGTCGCTGAAACGCTTGGCCAGCGCTTCGTCCTGATAGTCGGTGAGATACTTGACGCGCGTCGCGACGGTCTCGGACAGGACGGGCGCCACTTTCGCCGCCCGCGGCTTCACGATCCGTTCGATGGCCTTCATGTCATGCGCGGCCAGGCGGCCGAAACGGAACGCCGAGCGGTTCATCTCGATCGCCGCGCCGTTGAGCTCGATCGCCTTTTCGATGGAATCGGCCGAGACCGGGACGCGGCCGAGCTGGTAGGCGTATCCCAGCATGAACATATTCGACGCGATGGAATCAGCGAACAGGCGCACGGCAAGGTCGTTCGCATCGAGCGTATAGAGCGCGCCTTTGCGCACCCGCTCCTCGATGGCGCGCAGCAGCGCCCCACCCGGCACCTTGAGATCCGGCGAGCGCGTGAAGTCTGCAACCGGCATCTCGTGGGTCGATGCGATGACCGTCGTGTGATCGGGCCGGATGGTCTCCAGTACTTTATTCGAGCCGGTGACGACGAGATCGCAACCGATGACGAGATCGCTCGCGGCCGTACCGATGCGGATCGCATGGATGTCGTCGGCGGATTTCGCGACACGGATGTGGCACGCAACGGCGCCACCTTTCTGCGCGAGCCCCGTCATGTCGATCGAGCCGAAGCCCTTGCCGTCAAGGTGCGCCGCCTGACCGAGCACCGCTGAGATCGTCACGACACCCGTGCCACCGACGCCGGTGACGATAATCGTGTAGGGCTTGTCGAGGTCCGGCTGTGTCGGATTGGGCAGGCTCGCCAGCATCGTCGTGAGGCCGCCGTCGCCGGCCGCGCCCTTGGGCTTGCGCGGGACAGCGCCGTGCACCGTGACGAAGCTCGGGCAGAAGCCGTTGACGCAGGAGAAATCCTTGTTGCAAGTCGACTGATCGATGGCGCGCTTGGTGCCGAGTTCGGTTTCGAGCGGCACGATCGCAACGCAGTTCGACTTGACGCCGCAGTCGCCACAGCCCTCGCAGACGGCCGGATTGATGAACGCGCGCTTGACCGGATCGGGGAACGCGCCGCGCTTGCGGCGACGCCGCTTCTCGGCCGCGCACGTCTGGTCGTAGATCAGCGCCGTAACGCCATCGATCGCGGCTAGGTCCTTCTGGACCTTCATGAGGTCGCGGCGGTGATAGACGGGCGTGCCGGCGGGGAGGAAGCCGGACGGATACTTGTGCGGTTCATCCGTAACGACGACGAGTTTCTTGGCGCCTTCAGCCAGCACCTGCGCGGCCATGCGTCCGACTGTCATGCCGGTCTCGAGCGACTGTCCGCCAGTCATCGCAACCGCATCGTTGTAGAGGAGCTTGTATGTGATGTTCGTGTTGCTCGCGACCGCCGCGCGGATCGCGAGGCTGCCTGAATGCAGGTACGTGCCGTCGCCGAGATTTTGAAAGACATGCTTGCGCGTTGAGAAGGGCGCTTCGCCGACCCAGTTCGCGCCCTCGCCGCCCATGTGCGTCCACCCTTCGGTGGAGCGATCCATCCACTGCGCCATGTAATGGCAGCCGATGCCGGCATAGGCACGCGAGCCCTCGGGCACGACAGTCGATGAATTATGCGGGCAGCCGGGGCAGAAGTACGGAATGCGTGTCGCAGCCTCGGCGCTCACGGCTTTATTGCCGCGAATCTTCTTCAGCTCGTCGACGCGCGCGCGCATGGCGTCATCGCAGCGTCCGGTGCGGATCATGCGCTCGCCGAGCGCCAACGCGATCTCGGTCGGCTCAAGCGCGCCCTTCGCGGGAAACAACCAATGCTCGTTCTCGTCTTTCTTGCCGAGCACGCGCGGTCGGTTCGGCAGGTCGAAGAGCTGCTCCTTGACCTGCGTCTCGATGAGCGCGCGCTTCTCCTCGACGACGAGAATGAGATCGAGACCTTCAGCGAATCGCTTGACGCCTTCAGATTCGAGCGGCCAGGGCATCCCGACTTTGTAGAGGCGCAGGCCGAGCTGGTTGGCCTTGATCTCATCGATGCCGAGTTCTTCCATCGCCGCGCGGACATCGAGATAGCTCTTGCCGGTGGTGATGATGCCGATCTTGGGATCGGGGCCGCCGCTCGTGACGATGCGGTCGAGCTTGTTGGCGCGAGCGAAAGCCAGGATGGCCGGGCGCTTGTAGTCGTGGAGGCGTGCTTCCTTGTCGAGCGCCTGATCGCCGACACGGATGTTGAGCCCACCGGGCGGCATGACGAAATCTTCGGGAATTTTGATCTGGACGCGGTCGATGCGGCCATCGACCGTCGCCGTCGACTCGATGTTGTCCTTCACGCATTTGATGCCGACCCAGACACCGGCAAAGCGCGAGAGCCCGAGCCCGATGAGACCGTAATCGAGGATCTCCTGCACCCCGGCTGGATTCAACACCGGGATCATCGCGTCGACCATCGCGAATTCGGACTGATGCGCCGAAGTCGAGCTTTCGCAGGTGTGATCATCGCCCAGCAGTGCGAGAACGCCGCCGTGCTTGGACGATCCCGCATGATTGGCGTGGCGGAACACGTCGCCGGTGCGATCGACGCCGGGGCCCTTGCCGTACCAGATGCCGAACACGCCGTCGTACTTGCCGTCGCCACGCATCTCGGCCTGCTGCGTGCCCCAGATTGCGGTCGCAGCGATGTCCTCATTGAGACCGGCGTTGAAAACGACGTTGCTCTTTGCCAGCAGCGATCGGCTGCGCAGCATCGCACCTTCCAGACCGGCGATCGGCGAGCCGCGATAGCCGCTGACGTACCCCCCCGTGTTGAGGCCCGCCTGCTTGTCGCGGGCGTGCTGCATCAGCACCAAACGGACAATCGCCTGCGCACCCGTCAGGAGTTGGTGGGTCTCCGCCAAATCGAATTTATCATTGAGACTGGGGCTGCTCTTGACCATGGGATTCACCTCTCGGGCCGCGGCATCGTCCGACCGATGCGCGACGGCTCGGTCGCTGGGGTCGAATGCATCAAACGCACCGCGCGAGGCGGCGGCTCATATTGGTCAGCAATGCTGACATACTTTCGATAACGATTCAAACATTACGATCCGTCGCCCACCATACAAGGCCAAACAATGCGCAAAACATATGCAGGAACCAACTGGACCGAAGCACCATTCACCGCAAAAATAATGAAAGGGGCCGCCGGTTGCCCGGCAGCCCTCTACTCGTCAGCGCCGACCGGCCATCGAGCGCGCTATTTTTTGCCCGGCCGCTGCGTCAGTGCCGATGCCGCCGCGGTCTTAGCTTCCTTGCTCGACTTGGGATCTTTCATCACCTTCGCCGCTGCGCTTGCAGCCTTGGCGCTGGTCACTTCCTTGCTCTTACTCTGAGTAAGCGTCGAGGCTGCCGCCGTCTTGGCATCCTTGCTCGCCTTGGGGTCCTTCATAACTTTCGCCGCCGCCGCGGCCGCCTTACTGCCCGTGCTCTCGCTTTTCTTCGCTGCCATTTTCAGGTCCCTCCAAGGGTTGGCAAACGCAACGATCACAGTTCGTCGGTAGTCGGATTCGGGATCACGCGTAACTGTCGACAATCAATTAGACTGTTAGTTTCGTGGGCCTCTCCCCTGGCAGGGGAAGGCTGGAATCTTCCGCCTCCACAACGGCCCTATCGCCCATTTACGTCGCGTGGCGATTGACAGCCGGCGCGGCGCCTTGTCAAAAGCGGCCGATCCCTGACGGAAAATCCTTGAGGAGTGCCGCGCATGTCAACTGCCAACTTGCAATCCACGATCGACGCGGCCTGGGAAGCGCGCGACGGCATCAATGCCCAAACCAAGGGCGCCGTCCGCGAGGCGGTCGAGACCGCGCTCGACATGCTGGACAAGGGAACAGCCCGCACCGCCGAGAAGAAAGGCGAAGAGTGGGTCGTCAATCAGTGGCTGAAGAAGGCCGTGCTGTTGTCGTTCCGCCTGAACGACATGGGGATGATCGCGGGCGCTCCAGGAGGCGCAAGCTGGTGGGACAAGGTGCCGTCGAAGTTCGCTGGCATGGGACCCGATGATTTCAAGAAAGCGGCTTTCCGCGCGGTTCCCGGTGCTGTCGTGCGCCGCGGCGCCTATATCGCGCCAAACGTCGTTCTCATGCCGTCTTTCGTCAACCTGGGCGCCTACGTCGGCGAACGCACCATGGTCGACACCTGGGCGACGGTCGGCTCGTGCGCGCAGATCGGCCGCGACGTTCACCTCTCGGGCGGCGTCGGCATCGGCGGCGTGCTTGAGCCGCTGCAGGCAAATCCGGTCATCATCGAGGACAACTGCTTCGTCGGGGCACGCTCGGAAGTCGTGGAGGGCGTCATCGTCGGCGAAGGCTCGGTGCTGTCGATGGGTGTTTTCATCTCCGCGACGACCAAGATCGTCGATCGTAGCACCGGCCAGATCCACATGGGCAGGGTACCGCCCTATTCGGTCGTCGTACCGGGCACCCTGCCGGGCCTGCCGCTACCGAACGGGATGACCGGCCCCGGTCTCTACTGCGCTGTCATCGTCAAAATTGTCGACGCGCAGACCCGCTCCAAGACCAGCATCAACGACCTGCTGCGGGATTAATTGATCGGGCTTCGCGAAAGCGAAGCCTACTTCTTCTTGGGGGCCGCCGTCGGGGTCGCGGCCGGCGCGGCCCCGCCCTTCTCAGGCGGCGCGTCGACGTTGACATAGGCGACGATCGCTTCGCGCAGCTTCGCCTTCTGCTCGTCGGTGCATTTGCCCTCGCCCGGCTTGATCGGCTCAAGCAGCACTTTGAGTTCGCCCTCTTTTTCCTCGACCCGCAGCTTACCGGCGACTGCGTGAATCGTCATGCGGTGCAGCGTCGTGATGTAAAGCAACTGCTGGTCGCTCCATTTCTTGCGCCCGATCTCGCGCCGCATCAGCGTGTCGTAATTGGCCTGCTGTTCCTCCCACAGCTCACAGATCTGGGCCTGCGCCGAGCTATAGGCGACCCGAATGATCTCGCGGCCGTTCTCCGCCGGAACACTATTCGCTTCCCGCTTGGTCTTATCGACCTCGATCACTTTGCCGGCCGGCGTCGTGAACTTGCTCGGCAGAATCTGCCACGCGTAATCCATGAGCGTGTTGACGGACTTGTCGCTGAGCTTGCCCTGCGCCTGGGCAGCGACGTCGGACGCCGCTCCAACCAGCGCCACGGCACCAACCAGCCCAGCCTTGAAGATCGTGAAAGCCATTCTCATACCCTCAGCCCCTCGATTGCCATGGCGCGCCCGCGCGGCCTTCGCCTCGCGTCCCAGCGACGCAGCCAATGATCCCGCACGGCTCTGCGCCGGGACCTGATCCCCCATTTCGAGACCGGCATCGCTCGGCTCCAAAATGGGCGAACTTATGGCGACTTTCGCCCGCGGCCTTTGCCCTGTGCCAAAGCGGCTACAATGCCTCTCAGTGTTCGCACTTCTTGCTCGGTCGCATCCATCCGGGCAAGCATCGATCGGATGTTACGCACCATTGTCTGGCGCTTTTGCAGCGGATTGAAATATCCAAGCCTTTCAAGCTCAAGCTCGAGATGCTCGTAGAGTCCGAGCATTTCCTCTTTGGTTGCCGGACGGCTGCCCCCGACGTTCAGTCCTGGGGCGATCGGCGCCTCGTAGGTGGTGACGCGCCCGAGGCTCGCGCGATCATGCTGGCGCATCCATTCGTAGCCGATGAGCAACACCGCTTGGGCCAGATTGAGGGAGGCGAACCGCGGATTGACTGGAATCATGACAATCGCGTCGCAAACCGCGACCTCGTCGGTTTCGAGGCCGTTACGCTCGCGTCCGAACAGGATTCCGCACCTCTGCCCGGCCGCAATCCGCTTTCGCATCTCCGCGACCAGTTGCTCGGGGGTCAGGACGGGCTTGCGCAGATCGCGCTGCCGCGCGGTGGTGGCGGCGACCCATTGCAGATCCGCTATCCCGTCGGCGAGCGTCGCGTACGATACGGTGTCGTCGACGACGTAGTTGGCGCCCGAGGCCGCAATTCGCGCTTTTTCGTTCGGCCAGCCGTCGCGCGGAGAAATGACGCGCAGCTCATCGAGCCCCGTATTTGCCATCGCCCGCGCCACCATGCCGATATTGTCGGCCAATTGGGGCTCCATCAGCAGCACCGCCGGCGACTCGCCACCGCCGGCAAAGGCCGATCCCTGGATGTGGGCGCGGCGGATGCCATGTCGCAACTTGCGGATGACGCGACGCGCCCAGAACCAATAGCTCTCGCCCGCCCAGTCGCGTGCCAGGGCTTCGAGCGACGGCGCGGCGACTACACCTTCTCCAGGCCCCTGAAGCCGCACGCCACCATCGCCAATGACGATCTCCCGGTGCCGCCGAGCCAGCGCGTCCAGGGAGCCGATGCCGTCTGCTTCAGTGCGGCGCTTGCACCCGGGACAGGTTGCATCATCAGCCTCGCACTTCAGCTCCGCGCAATACGTAAGCACCGGCTCGAGCGTATCGCGGTCCAGGCCATCGATCGCGAGGTCAGCCAATCCCTGGTCGATAGCACGCTCATGGACCGCCGCGACGATCTCGGCAACCGGCCGCGACGCCGGGCCCGCCGGCAACGCTCTGGACGACGCCTGATACGGCGCGAGGACCGGAACACGCCGCCCCTCGCGCTCCTCGATCGCAACCGCCACTGCCACGCGCTTCGTTCTCCTGAAAATCCGCTGCCGTTCCGTCATCGCGAGCGACAGTGGCGGAGCTTATACCTGCTCCTGCCCGGATCGTCTCACGGTCATCGACGAGAGGCGGCATAAGCCTTCGCCGAGAAGCGCCTTGATCGCGGCGCGCGCCTCCCCTATACGAAGCCACTGAGCGCGCTGCCCCGTTCGTCTAGCGGTTAGGACGTCAGCCTCTCACGTTGAAAACAGGGGTTCGATTCCCCTACGGGGCGCCATTAGACGTTGATTTTATTTATTTTTTTTGAAAGCCGGCGCTTTTTACCCCTTCCCATACCCCTTGGCACATCTATCGGCAGCGTTCTCCTTCAGGCGTCACCAAAGTTGCTTTCTCGGGGCCGCTGACGCCACGACCTCGGCGCTTGGAACTGCTGCTGTATACTGTCCGACACGCAGCAAAATTTTGCCAAGCAACCAGCACTTTCCCGATGTGAACCGGACTCACCACAGCTTCGCGAAATCTGGTCGCTGGTCCGCGGGAACGGGACGTACCTCGTGACGTTACGGAAGCGCCTCGCTCCATTGCGGTCGAGCGCCGTGTGGTAGTCGGTTTCGGAGGGTCAGATGCTGCGTTGGATATTGGCCGCGGTGCTCGTCTCGACTATTGCTCATCCCGCGAGCAGTCAGAGCTTCGGCGACTGGTTGCGGCAACCGTACGGACCGCGGGGTTATGATAGTCCGCCGGATTATCGCCTACGGAGCTACCCCTACGAGCGCGAGCGCCGTCCCCACTGGCTGGAGGACGACGAGCCCCACCGATATCGGTCGGACTTGGAGAGGCGCCTCTGGGAGGATCAGGATCCCCGAGATCGAATTCCCGATCGCGGCTTGGGCCCTGCTATTCTTGACGGTGGTCCCCGGCCGGGAGTGCGCCCCCTTCCACCTACTCAGATCGCTTTTGACAGTTCGTATCTGCCCGGTAGCATCGTAATCGACACCGCCGGTCGTAAACTCTACTTGGTGCAATCCCCCACATCGACCCTGGTGTATCCGATCTCCGTGGGCGGGTTTCAGTTGGGTGGGCACCGAAACGATCTCCCGTATCGCCGACTGGCCCGACTGGCATCCACCAGCCGAAATGCGGCAGAGAGACCCTCGCCTCCCCGAAAAGATGACGGGCGGCGTACGAAATCCTCTCGGCGCCAAGGCGCTGTACCTTGGGAATACCCTTTATCGCATCCATGGCACGGATGACGCCCGCACGATCGGCCAGGCGACGTCGTCGGGTTGCTTCCGAATGACAAATGGACATGTCGTGGATCTGGCCCATCGTGTGGGCGTCGGCGCCAAGGTCATCGCCCTCAACCGCCTGCCGTCCAGCGTTGCGCGATCGACCTACTGATCAGCAGAGCCATGTCATCAGCTGCGTAGCCGGTGTGGCAGGGGCTTTCCGGCTCGCGGTGCGCCATCGGTGGGAAGAATCGAACCCAGTCGGGTCACGGCGAGCATCTTGCGCCAACGCGCCCTGCTGGTTCATCATCGCCTGAACGATCTTCCAAGCGACAAAACTCATAGGGAGGTTTCCATGACGGAGATGCAATTCGCCACCGGTCGCTGCCTTTGCGGGGCCGTCACCTTCTCGGTCCACGGGCAGCCGATCGGCACGGGCCAGTGCCACTGCAAGGACTGCCAGCGGGCATCAGGCACCGGCCACATGTCTCTCGCCTTCTTCAAGCGCGAGGATGTGAAGATCACCGGCGAAACCCGAAGCTTCGCCAGCACGGCCGATAGCGGCAATATCAATACGCGTCATTTCTGCCCCACCTGCGGCGGGCGGGTGTATGGAGAGAACTCAGCCCGGCCAGGTTTCATGGGAATTTCCGTCGGCGCATTCGACGACACCGCGTGGTTCAAGCCGCAGCGCGTCGTCTACATCAAGGACCGGCCGGCCTGGGACGTAACGGCGACCGACATCCCCAATTTCGAGAAGATGCCTCCGCCACCGAAGTGATGGACGCGAATACGGGCTCTATTCCCCGACGCTGATCTCGGCGATCTCCGCCTCCAGCGCGGTGATAAGGCGCTGGACCCACGTCACCGACAGGCCACGCCCGATCAAGACGAGGCGCGTCGAGTGATCATCGCCCGGCCAGCGGTCGAGCCAGACCGGTGCGTGGAAGACGTGCTGGACGCCATGGATGACCGCAGGTCGCTCCAGATGTTCGGCAATCGCGACAATCCCCTTCAACCGCAGCAAGCCGCTGCCGAAGTGATCCGCCAGCGCCTCGAGCAGCAGCGTCACGGCAACGGCCGAAATCGGTCGATCGCGCCGGATGGCGAAGCATTGGATCTCATCGCCGTGTGCGTGCACGTGCGATGACCCGATCGCGGTCCATGCCTCGTTTTCACGCGCAGCGGCATCGGCGCCAACCGTCTCAGCGAACAGGCGCGCAGGATCGACATCGCCATGGCTCGCCTGGATCACTTCGGCGCGCGGGTTGATCGCAGTGACGCGCCCGCGCAGCTCACTCGACAGACCGGCAATATCCGACTTTGTGACGACCAGCCGATCCGCAACCGCGACCTGTCGCACCGATTGCGGCTCCCGCGCGAGCGTCGCAAGGCCTGTCACCGCATCGACGGTCGTGACGATATTGGCGAGTGCTAGCCCGGAACCCCGTGCCGCCTCGCTCATCACGGCATTTAGGATGGGCGCCGGGTCGGCGAGGCCGCTCGTCTCGATCACGAAGCGTTCGAACGGCGGGACGGTGCCAGCAGCCCGTCGCGCGAGCAGATCCGCCATCGTCGCCTCGAGATCGCCGCGTATCGAGCAGCACAGGCATCCCGTCTCAAGTTGAACGAAACTTTCCTCGCCCGCCTCGACGAGATCGTGATCGACCCCGATTTCGCCGAACTCGTTGATGATCACGGCGGTGCGGGCGAGTGTCGGCGACTTGAGCAGGTGCGCGAGCAAGGTCGTCTTGCCGCTGCCGAGAAACCCGGTGAGGACCGTGACCGGGATCATGATGGGCGGGCGTCGATCGGCGCAATGCGGACTCGGCTCGGCTGGAAGTCCGCATCGATCCCGAGGCGGAGTGCGCGCAGCAGGCCCGTTACGGAGCCCGCGACGCGTCGGCGCCCGTCGACCACGACAAGCCAACGAAAGGGCACACCAGCCTCCGCTCGATCGATGCGTACGTGATGCTCAACCGTCCTGACGACAATCGTGCCGGTGGACTCGCGATGGACCGTTCCGCTACGTCCCCACAGCACGAGACTCTCTTCGACGAGCGCAGGCAGGGCATTGGCGAGCGCATCTCCCCGCGACTCGCTCACAGCATCGGCCCCGCGATGAACTCGCCGGGTATGCGGCGTTTCAGAAACTGCCCGTCGCCGGCTTTGCCGATGTAGCGCCCATCCTCGACCTTCACGACGCCCCGCAGCATCGTCAGCACCGGCCAGGCGTGAATCTCGTGTCCCTCCCACGGCGTGTAGTCGGTCTGATGGAGATCGGCGGCGGTGATACGGCCGCGCCGCGTCGGATCGAGGATGGTGATGTCGGCATCACTGCCGATGGCGATGGCGCCCTTGCGCGGATAGAGGCCCATGATCTTGGCCGCATGAGTCGAGACGAGATCGACATAGCGCGGTAGCGAGTAGCCGCGCTTCACCACCATCTCGGTGTACATGACCGCAAGGCGGGGCTCGATTCCCGAATTGCCGCCGGTCGTGTCATCGATTCGGCGGCCGAGCGTCTTTTCGCGCAGCGTGCAGCAGAGATCATCCGTTGCGACGCAATTGATCGAGCCGTCGGCGGCACCGTCCCACAGCGCCTGCTGATCGGCTTTAGTCTTCAGCGACGGATACGTGTGGTAGATCTGGCCATTCGGGCGTTTGTAGTCGTCGGCGGTGTAGAGCATGTACTGGTGCAGGCTCTCGCCGTAGATAGGCAGGCCCTTCGCGCGCGCCTCGCGGATCGCCGCTACGCCCGTCGCTGCCGACACGTGCATCATGTAGAGCGCGCAGCCCGGCACGCTCTCGGCGAGGCGAATGACGCGACGGAAGCTGATGTCCTCTGAGAGCTGGCTGTGCACTTCGGCCATGTTCTCGAAGCCCGCGCGGCCCTCGCGGATCAACTTCGCGTACATGTGCATGACGAGGTCGTTGTCCTCGGCATGGATAACGCCGAGGCCGCCCTCCTTCGCGAGAACCTTGAAGATCTCCCACATGTCGCCGAGATCGATCATGCGATCCTTGCGCTGCGGCAGGATGTTGGTGGTGAAAATCTTGACGGTCGGATAACCCGCCTGGATCGCCTCGCCGAGTTCAGCGATGATCGACTCCGGTGGCTCGGACTGCAGCATGAGGTGGTAGGCGAAATCGCACGACGCTGTGCCGACGAACTGAGCATCGCGCGCTTCGATGCCGGCGCGGACCGTTGCCGCAGAGCTCACATACGCGAAGTCGATCAGCGTCGTTGTCCCGCCGTAGAGCGCCGACATGCCGACATGATCGGGCCCGCGCGTGTAGAGCGTCTCTCCCTCGGGCGTGCTGAACGGATGGTGCATGTGGACGTGCGGATCGATGCCGCCCGGCATCACGATGCGCCCCGTCGCGTCGATCATGCGGGTAGCGGTGGCACCATCGAGCACACACGGCGCCGCGATGGCCGCGATCGTCTCGCCGCTGATGCCGACGTCGGCCTTCGCCAGCCCCTGCGGGGTGACGACGTCGCCGCCCCTAATGATGATGTCGAGCATGGGAAACCCTTCCGCGGTTCGGCGACGATGCGCGCCGCTTACCTGCATCATGCCATGCGACGGGGCCAACTCAAGGGCCCACCACGGTCGAGCGGAGACGAACGCCTTCAAAATCTCGACGACCGCCACAGGCTAGGCTGTCGATGTGCTAGCCGATGCGGAACGAAGATCATCTGGGCCGACTGCCGGTCCCCCTGGAGTCATCGACGAACTCAACGTCGGCACTCCACGGAGATGACCCAGGCGCGGAGGTGAATAGCACAGAGTGTTGAGTCATTCCTGGCGCTGGACGCAAGCTTCGAGACTACTTTTTGCCCGTTTCTGTTTCCGCCAGCCTCTCGCGCCAGTCCTTCTGCCGCAGCCATGAGAGGGCCGACAGCGCCAGCAGCACGCCGCAGATGGCGAACAGCACCCCGGCAATCGGCCGGGTGAAAAAGATGGTCCAGTTACCACTCGACATGACGAGCGACTGGCGCAGGCTGAGTTCGAAGGTAGGCGCGATGACCAGCCCCAGCACCAGCGGTGCCGGATCGAAGTGGAACTTGCGCAGGGCATAACCGACCAGGCCCATGATCAGCATGATCCAGACGTCGACGATCGAATTGTTCACCAGGTACACGCCGACAATGCAGAACATGATGATCAGCGGGTAGAGGTAGGCGTAGGGGATCTGCAGCACGCGCACGAACAGTCCGACCAGCGGCAGGTTGAGGGCCAGCAGCATCAGATTGCCCACGTACATGGAAGCGATGAAACCCCAGAACACCTGCGGATGCTCAGTGACGAGCTGGGGGCCGGGCGGGACGCCGTGGATCAGGAGAGCTGCCATCAGCACGGCTGTCACTGGCCCGGTCGGCAGGCCTAGCGCCAGCATAGGCACGAAGGCCCCGGTCGAGGCGGCGTTGTTGGCCGACTCCGGCCCGGCGACCCCTGCCACGGCGCCTTTGCCGAATTCCTCCGGCGTCTTAGAGACGCGCTTTTCGACCGCGTAGGAAAGAAAACTGGCGATGATATGGGCGGAGCCCGGAACGATGCCAACGACAAACCCGAGCACCGACCCGCGCGCGACCGGCATGACCGACTGACGCCACTCCTGACGGCTCGGCATCAGTTCGGCGAAGCGGGGCGGGACCACCTTGCCGACGACGGTCTTGCTCGGCGTCGACAGGATCTCGCCGAGGCCGAACAGCCCGACAGCAACCGGCACGAGACCGATGCCGTCGCCTAGTTCCTTGATGTCGAAGGCGTAGCGGAAGTGTCCGCTCATGACGTCGATGCCGATGCATCCGAGGAGCAGCCCGACGCACGCCATGATCAGGGTCCGGGCCAGCGAGGTGGTCGACATATAGGCTAGAAACACGAGGCCGAGAACGAGGAGCGCCGTGTACTCTGGCGGACCGAAGCGCAGGGCGAAGTTCGCCAGCGGCGGCGCCACCAACGTCAGCATGATCACGCCGAATGTGCCGGCGACGAACGAGCCGACCGCAGCGATAGCAAGTGCGGCACCGGCGCGACCTTTTCTGGCCATGGCGTAGCCGTCGATGCAGGTCATGACGGAGGCCGCCTCGCCCGGGATGCGCATCAGGATTGAGGTGGTGGAGCCGCCGTACTGCGAGCCATAGTAGATGCCGGCCAGCATGACGATGGCTTTGGTGGCATCGAGGCCGAAGGTGACCGGCAGCAATATGGAAATGCCCGCCAGCGGGCCGATACCGGGCAGCATGCCGACCAGCGTGCCCACCAGGCAGCCCAGGAAGGCGTAGATGAGCACGTCCGGGCGGAAGGCAACCGAGAATCCCAGCAGCAGGTTGTCGAAGATTTCCATGCTCTAGAATCCCAGAATGCCGCGCGGCAGCGGGATCTTAAGCAGCAGTCCGAACAAAGTATACGAGATGGCACTGACGCCGATGCTAAAGGCGGCTGCCGGCAATAGCGGGCGGCGCTCCACGACAAAGGTCAGGAAAAACAGCATCAGCGGAATGGTGATCAAGAATCCGAGCCGGGTGTAGGCGGTCACAGCTACCGCGGCCACGGCAACGACCGGCAAGGCATGCCGGAAATCGCTCCAGTCGATAGAGGCTAGAGGCGGGCTCTCGTTCGCGCGCACAAACAACACGGCACCGAATACCGTCAGGTACCCAATGAGCAGCATGGGCAGCATGCCGGCACCCGGAGAGGCGAGGGTGCCGAACGGCAGGTCGAAGCTCAGAATGCCGACCACCACGCCGGCAAGGACGAAGGCGCCACCGGCGACGTGATCTCTACGCAGGTTCACGCGTTTGCCCCCGTACGGGCCTCGTGAGCGGCCAGCGATTGCCTCACACCTTGCCGATCGTACGGACCGCTTCCTGGACGCGCTTGGCGTCGGCGTCCCAGAAGGCCTTGAAGTCGGGCTGGTCGAGGTAGGCCACATCCTGGCCGAGATTCTTCATGGCCCGCACGAACTTGTCATCGGATGCGGCCTGTTTGGAAGCCTGGCGCATAGTGGTGATGACATTCTCCGGCGTGGCTTTGGGCGCGAACATGCCCACCCATAGGTAGAACTCGATATTGTAGCCGAGTTCCTTCATGGTCGGGACGTCCGGCAGGGCCGGCGCGCGTTGCGCCCCGAAACACGCCAGTGCCCGCAGCTTGCCGGAACGGAGGTGCACGTTGGCGGCAGCGATGGACGAACACAGCACCTGGCTGTTGTTTCCCAGAATGGCTGTAAGCGCCGGGCCGCCGCCGTTGGTTGGCAGGTGCTTCATGTCCACCCCGGCCGCTTTAAGGAACAGGGCCATCGGCAGATGCAAGGCGCCGTGCAGACCCGATGAGGAAAAGATCAGATCGTTCGTCTTGGCCTTGGCGGCATCGGTGAATTCCTTGAGGGTCTTGAATGGCTGCTGATCGTTGACGACCAGCACCATCGGGTCGGCGATGAAGCGCGCGATCGGGATGAAGTCGTCGTTGGTGAACTTGACCTGACGGCCATAGAGGCGGTCGACCTCAGCGAACCCGGAGATCGAAACAATATGGATCAGCAGCGTATAGCCGTCGGGCTTGGCGGCGGCGGCAAACTGAGCGCCGACCTGGCCGGCAGCACCTGCCTTGGTCTCTATCACCATCGGCTGCTTGAGGATCGGCTCCAGCACGGCCGCTAGCGGCCGGGCGACAACGTCGGCAGCGCCGCCAGGCGGAAACGGGTTGATGAAGCTAACGGGCCGAGAGGGATAAACTTCCTGCGACCACGCGGGGGGAGCCGCAAGGGCCGCAGCAGTTGCAGCAGTTGCAGCAGTTGCAGCAGAACCAGCGACGAATCGGCGTCTGTCCATTGCGTCCTCCCTGTGCGAGGTCAGCGTGCGATGCGCTGGCCGCTATTGGCCGACATACCCGAGGTAGCATTTCGACCATCTGACGGTATCCCGCCTGCCCGCCGACGGCAAACGCCGATAACTACGGCTCGCAGGGATGCCCCCCCGTCTTAGCCGGCGCACTCTCGCAGTTACGGCGCCGACAAGTGCATGCCGGTGATAGAGACACCTCCCGAGGCACGAAATCGGCGGGCAAGCCCCCCTCGTTTTCGGCGATTGCCATATGGTCGGAAAGCCCCCAGCGCTTCTGCTGTGCATGGAACAAGCCCTGTCTGTGGCCACGTTCGCGATCGTGCCGGCTCGAGCGAGTTTGGTGGACCTCATGGCGACGACCGACGTCCTTGCGATGGCTGAAGCGTCCGGCGTGCCCCACCTCATCGTTTTGAGCGCGGTGCCATCCAGTGGGAAGTCAGGCAACCAAGCGCAGGCCATGCTGACCGGGCAGAAGGCACCGGTGGCCGGGACCATTGTTCACCAGCGTCAGAGCTACGTGGTTGGGCTCAACGCGGGCAAGTCGGCCGCCGAGGTCAACGCCGGCCGGGACAAAGCTGCGGCCTCGGAGATCGATGCGCTCTGGCGAGAGATCAAGGCCGCAACAATCGCGGCCGCTAAGAAGAAGGCAAGGGCGCGCCGATGATCAATCACATCGAAGAAGATGACGACAGCCTCGACCAGTTCGCCGCGATTTTCGCGACACGCAAGTCGGCCGCCCCCAAAGCGGTTGAGCGTCGCAAGCAGGCCGAGCGCAAGGCCAATAGGACCGTCGCCGAACGGGCGGCACGCCGCCCGCTGTTGCGATCCGAGCAGATGAACTTTCGGGCCACCCCTGCGACGCGCGCGCTCCATAACAAGCTTGCTTCGCAGCTGGGCTGCTCGATGGCCGATATCTACGATCGCGCCATCCACGAGCTGGCCCAGCGCGAGGCAGTCGCGGTTGAGGGGAGCTAATGTTCCTTCGGGCCCTCGCCATCATTTCGGGCAACGCATTAGTCGCAGCTGCCGCCTATGCGTCACTCGCCCATGTCGACGCGGGCTTCACATCGCCCTACGGCGTCATCACGCTCGCCGTCGCCGGTGGGCTGATCGTCGGTGCGTTGTGCGTCGGGGCCGCGTGGTCGGTCGGCCGTCCTGCCATCGCCTTGGCAATCGCCTTTAGCATGATGTGCGGCGAGCTCTACGCCCTCATCCTGACTGGCGAGCGTATCGTGAGCACGCGGGAAGCGGCCCAGGTGCTCATCCGGGATGCTGTGGAGCTCCGCGGGACCGCCGCGCGGCGCGTGGATATGGCCGAGGCCGCACTAGCCTCTACACATCGGAGCGATCGCCTCGAGCGAGCTCTTGCCGCCAAGGCCGCTGCAGATCGCGCTGTCGTCGAGAAGTCCGCGGAGCGGGGGCGTACCTGGAATTGCCGGGCCTTGCTGCAGGGGCAGGTGGACGCAGCCCAGCGCGACGTGGACGCTGCCATCGTCGAACAGAATGCCGCCCGGGAACGCGCTGGGATGGCCGCAGAGGCCGCGCGGGCCGAACTAGCGGCGATCGGGCTGCCGCAAAGTTCGAGCCCGCTGGCGGCCCGCCTGGGGCTCCCAGCATGGGCGCTCGACCTTACTGCTGCCGGCCTCGCGTCCCTGGCGATCAACGGGCTGGGAGCCGCGCTGCTCGCCTTCGGAGCTCACGGTCGCGTCCGTGCCCCCGAGCCTGCGGCACCGGACGCCGTCTCGATCGATACACCGGGGGTGGTACAGCCGGCAGAACAGCGGCTGATCGCGGCTCCTCGCGATGGTCTGGCCCACGTCGCGAAGTTCGCTGTTGAGGCAATGCAGCCCGATCCCGAAGGTGCGACCCCCGCCCGGCAAATCAGAGAGGCTTATCTGCGTTGGTGCCGTGATCGGGGCCACAGTGCCCTGGCAGCCCGCGACATGGCCGATCGGTTGGCCGCGTTATGCGACAAGGCCGGTCTCGAGGTCGATGCCAACGACGGCAATCCGGTCATTCGCGGTATCAAGCTGGTTGCTTAATGATTAGACGCGCACGGCACTGCTCGGACCAGGACCGTTCACAGGTAACAGCGGCTGCGAATAAACTTCATTCGCCAAGCCAGCGAAGATAGACTCCCGGAGGGCGAGCGCAGATCGGAGGAGCTCCATGTGGCCCCGCAATGCACTTAGTGAACGGCTGAACATCCGCTGGCCTATTCTTCAAGCACCGATGGGATGGCTCAGCACGCCAGCATTGGCGGCGGCCGTGAGCAATGCTGGCGGCCTCGGCGGTCTGGGTATGTGGGGATTCGCGGCAGAGGATGCCGAGCGCCGCATCTCAGGGTTTCGTCAGCAGAGCCCCGGAAGCCTCAACGTCAACTACCCGTTGTGGCCGGAACCGAGCATCAGCAAAGAAACAACCGCGGCGATGCGCGCACACCTGCAAACTCACTATGACGCCCACAATTTGGGCCCGGTGCCGCAACCCGAAGGAGAGGCAGGCGAGGTCAGCCGCGAGCATCTCGCTATGTTGCTGCGCGCCAAGCCCCAACTGGTAAGCTTCCATTTCGGATTGCCGCAGACCGACGTGATTGAAGCCATCAAGAACGCGGGCATCTTCATCATCTCCAGCGCTACGACCGTAAGGGAAGCGAAATTTCTCGAGGATCGAGGCGTGGACGCAATTATCGCTCAGGGCACTGAGGCCGGAGGACATCGCGGCACATTTTCCGGAGCGGCCATGGGGGCGCAAGCTGGGCTCATGGCACTGCTGCCGCAAGTAGTCGACGCCGTCAAAGTCCCCGTGATTGCCGCCGGTGGCATTTCAGATGGTCGGCAAGTCGCAGCTGCCTTCATGCTCGGTGCCAGCGGGGTACAACTTGGTACGGCATTCCTCCGCTGCGAGGAGGCCAATGTTCTGGATGCGCACCGAGCAGCGCTTCGCAGGGCTGAGGACTCTTCGACCATCGTAACCGACATGATAACGGGCAGACCGGCCCGTTACATCACGAACAGGCTGGCTAACGACCTCATCGCCTCAGGCCTTGAACCAGTGTCCTTCCCCGCGCAGTACAGCATGATTGCACCTCTGGGTCAGACGGGAGACGGAGAGCTGACGCCACTCTTTGCGGGCCAGTCCGTGGCCATGGGCAGAGACACAACGGCCGCGGAGTTTGTCGAGGCGCTGGCGGATTCGACCTCGCGGCGGCTTCGCGCATTCGCTCCTCAATGAGACCCAGCGAGACGAGCCGCAGCAAATTTATGTTTGATCAGTACGTGCTGCCGCCGAGCAGGTTGTCCGCATCGGGTCGACGGCCGTCAACGGGTTCACTCATCATAGGGATCAGGCCTGTGACGCATCTTCGGTTTCGCAAGTACAATACCAAGGACATCTATCCCAGCCAGGGTTCCCATCAGTCTCTCGCTGCTCGCGAACGTCGGTCCATCCGACAAGCCGACATCTACTGCGGTTGATCGGTATTGGTGGCAGGCTGCTGTTACAATGTCAGGATATGGCTGCGTTTTGGCAAAAAACATGACGCAAGCCGCATGCCAGTTTGGGGACCCGCTCCGTCGCGTTTCTAGCTCGTTTCGCCTCTCCGCTGCAGCATCGGTCGCGCGAAGATCACGACGAACCCGCTGAAAGCCAAAATCCATGCAGTCGCTGCCAGATAGAGCATCGGCTCCCGCAGGACATCAAAGGCGGCCGCGATCCGCGACAGTGCTGCCGCGACAGCAGCGATATAAACGAACAGAATCGAGTGCGTGGCAGTCAGCGGGCGGCCTGTGTGGCCGAGGCTGGCGCGCGTCATAACCGCAAGCGTCATGACGCCGATCGCGCCGGTGGTCCAGGCGTGCAATGCACCCGACGGCGCGACAATTCCAGGCTGGTGACTTGCGAGCCCGAGCAGGAGCGTAGGCAACGTGCAGTATCAGCACGAGCGGCTCGGCGGCTGTGCGCTCGCCAGCCCAGCGTCCGAGCCTCGCGACATTCAGGACGGCCGCCGCGAGAGCAAGGCCCGTCGTCGCCGCGGGATGTGCCGCTATGACCCAACTTGCGAGTGCCGCGGCGCTGGCGAACATGACCATAACGTCAAAACGCCCAAAGTTAACTGGTAGGCGGCCCGGACCGAGGCGGGCGAGCCAGTTGCGGGTAAAGCTTGGAATAATGCGGCCACCAATCAGCATTATCAGAAGGATCGCCGCGGCTATCCCAAGGCGCGTTCCGTGGCCATCGCCGATACCCGCGACTGCCTCGAGATGAAACAGCGCATTCCCAATCAGCAGCAGTGCAACACCCGCAAGCACTTTAAGATTGTGCAGGCTTTTGCCCGCGACGATTTCGCGCGTGATCACCAATCCCAGCATCGCAAGAAAGGAAAGGTCGACTGCTGCGGCGAGGCCGGCGCCAATCCAGTCCGAGAAAAATATTGCAATTCTACCGGCAATCCAGAAGCAAAATAGGATCGCCAGTCGCGTCCCGACGACCGGGAGTCGCCCGGTCCAGTTCGGCACGGCCGTCAACAAGAACCCAGCAACGATTGCTGGCACGTAGCCATAGATGAGCTCATGAACGTGCCATTCGATCGGGGACAGCGAGCTCGGCAGGTCAAGGTGACCGC
>LNFM01003896.1_pt1 | contig 28489 bp, 23 predicted proteins | sample 596031 | NCBI WGS metagenome assembly LNFM01 (sample SAMN04254537, study PRJNA301005) | activated carbon metagenome | isolation source: dual media filters at the Ann Arbor, Michigan drinking water treatment plant | place: USA: Ann Arbor
GGCGGCACCCGCAAGACGATGCCCGAGGGTGTCTGGACCAAGTGCCCAGGCTGCGAGGCAGTGCTTTACAGCGCCGAACTCGAGCGCAGCCTGCAGGTCTGTCCGAAGTGCGGACATCACTTGCGCATCCGCGCCCGCGAGCGACTCGATGCATTGCTCGATGCGGAAGGGCGCTACGAGATCGGTCAGGAGGTCCTGCCGGTTGATTCGCTCAAGTTCAAGGACAGCAAGAAGTACGTCGATCGCCTGCAGCAGGCCATGCAGGACACCGGCGAGACTGACGCCTTGATCGTGCTTGGCGGGTCGATCCGTGCCCTGCCCGTGGTGGTGGCCTGCTTCGAGTTTGACTTCATGGGCGGCTCGATGGGCTCTGTGGTTGGCGAGCGCTTCGCGCGTGGCGCACAGACGGCGCTGGAGCAGAAAGTGCCTTTTATCTGCATTACCGCCACTGGGGGCGCCCGCATGCAGGAAGGCCTGCTGTCGCTGCTGCAAATGGCCAAGACGACGGCGATGATCGTCAAGCTGGCCGAGGCCAGGCTGCCGTTCATCTCGGTGCTCACCCATCCCACGATGGGCGGCGTGTCGGCCAGCTTCGCCTTCATGGGCGATGTGGTGATCGCTGAGCCGAAGGCACTGATCGGATTTGCCGGTCCGCGCGTGATCGAGCAGACAGTGCGCGAGAAACTGCCCGAGGGCTTCCAGCGCGCCGAGTTCCTGCTGACCAAGGGCGCGGTCGACATGATCGTCGATCGCCGCAACATGCGGGACGAGATCGCGCAGTTGCTCGCGTTGCTGCTGCGTCAACCCGCCGAGGCGCTGAGCTAGTCTTTTTACTGCGCTCAGGCCGTGCGGCCCGCAGTGCCTCACATGAATGCATCGGATTCGCTGGAAGCCTGGCTGGCGCACATCGAGCGCCTGCATCACCGCCAAATCGACCTCGGGCTCGAGCGCGTGAAGGCGGTGGCCGATCGCCTGGAGTTGCGCTTCGAGTGTCCGGTCGTCATCGTTGGCGGCACCAACGGCAAAGGCTCGACCTGCGCGATGCTCGACAGCATCTTGCGCGCCGCCGGTTACCGCGTCGGCTTGTATACGTCGCCTCACTTGCTGCGTTTCAACGAGCGGATCCAGATTCAAGGCGAGCCCGCCGATGACGCAACGCTGGTCGAGCAACTGAAGGCCGTGGAAGCAGTACGTGGCGACGTCTCGCTCACCTATTTCGAGTTCACGACGCTGGCGATCTTGCGCCTGCTGATGCAACAGCGCCTGGACGCGGTGATCCTCGAGGTGGGCTTGGGTGGCCGACTGGACGCGGTCAACGTCATCGATGCCGATGTCTCCATCATCACGTCGATCGACATCGATCACGTCGACTACCTCGGTCCGACACGCGAGCACATCGGCTTCGAGAAGGCACACATTTATCGCGCTGGGCGACCGGCGATTTGTGCGGACCCGCAGCCTCCGCTCTCGTTGCTCGATGTGGCGCGCGATCTCGGCGCCGACCTGTGGCTGTTCGGCCGCGACTTCAACTACGCCGGCATGGACTATGGCAAAGGACTGCAGCAGTGGTCCTACGGTGGCCGCGTGCAGCGCCGCGCCAGCCTGCCCTATCCGGCGCTGCGTGGCGCCAACCAGTTGCTCAATGCCGCCGGCGCGTTGGCGGCGCTGGAAGCGCTGGGCGATCGTCTGCCCGTCAGTCAGCAGGCGGTCCGCACCGGCCTTCTGACGGTGCAGATCCCCGGCCGGTTTCAGGTGCTGCCGGGGCGACCTACCGTCGTGCTCGACGTCGCCCACAACCCGCACGCGGCGGCGGTTCTGGCGCGCAACCTCGATTCACAGGGTTTTTTCCCGGAGACGCATGCCGTGTTCGGCATGCTCGCCGACAAGGATGTCAGCGGCGTCATCGGACATGTGAAGCAGCGCATCGATCACTGGCACGTCGGTCCCACCGGCGGCGCGCGTGGCTTGAGTGCAGCCCAGGCCGCGGCACACCTGCGCGACGCGGGTGCGACCTCGATCACGGAGCATGAGACGCTCGAGGCAGCCCATGCCTACGCCTGCGAGCGCGCCGACCCCGATGCTAGGATCGTCGTGTTCGGCAGCTTTACGACAGTGGGCGCGGTCATGCGCCTAGAAGAAGAGCGGCGGATGGGGCAGCGGCAATGAAGTGGGCGTTCTGGCGTGCCTCGGATGCGAGGTCAGAGTCGTCACGCGGTGCGACGCGACAGCCAGCAGGCGATGACGGCGATCCGGGTCGGGTCGACCCCGCGACAGCGCTAAAGATTCGGGCGCGACGGCGACTGATTGGCGCTGCAGCGCTGCTGCTGGCCGCGGTCATCATCGTTCCGATGGTGCTCGATCCCGCGCCGCGGCCCGTGTCAGACACGGTGCCGATTCAAATTCCAAGCGAGAAGACTCCGTTTACGCCACGCCTGCCGTTGCCCCCTGTACCGGATCCGACGCAGGGGCAGGGCGGACCTGCGGCCGATACCCCGGCGGATTTGCCGCCTTCGCAAGCACGCAAGGAGGGCGTCGCACCGGCGGACAGCAAGCCTGCCGCTCAGGCTGGCGACACCGCGGCTGGGCAGCCTGCGGAGAAGACCTCAGACAAGGTCACGGACAAGGCCGCTGAGAAAGACGCCGACAAGGCAGCGCCCAAGGCCATCGCCAAGGACACAGCCAAGGCGACGAAGGACGCTGAGGCACAGCGCGCGAAAGATCTTCTGGAAGGGCGAGCGACGACGGCTAGCAAGGCCAGCACGGGCAAGTACCTCGTCCAGGCGGCCGCCTTGCGCAACGAAGTTGCAGCGCGCGAGATGGCGGCAAAGATCAAGAAGGCCGGCTTGCCGTCGTTCACAGAGCGCGTGCAAGTCAGCGACGGTCCGCGCTGGCGGGTTCGTGTCGGACCCTATGCGTCGCGGGAGGAAGCGGAGTCGGCGCGAGCGAAACTGCGCGAACTCGGAACCAGCGCCGACCTCATCACGCCATGAAGTCGCGCGACCGATGAACCCGATCGACTGGGTGATCGTCGCGGTCGTCGCCTTGTCGGTGCTGCTGGGCGTGCTGCGCGGTTTCGTGCGCGAAGTGATGTCGCTGGTAGGTTGGGTGGTCGGCATCTGGCTCGCCATCACTCAGGCCACAGCGCTCGGCCAAGCCCTGCCCATCAACCTGCCCTGGCCCGGGGCGCGCACGGCGCTGGCAGCGCTGGCGATCGTTCTCGGCTGCGTCGTTGCAGCTGCCATCGTGGCTTGGATCATCGGCAAGTTTCTCAGCGCCGTGAAGCTTTCCGGCACCGATCGATTCATCGGCGCACTATTCGGTCTGCTGCGTGCCATGCTTGTGCTCGCGCTGCTGGCGTTCTTTGCAGGCCGCACGGCGCTTGCGCAACAGCCGTTGTGGCGCGAATCGATTCTGTTGCCGCATGTCGAAGCGGCGGTACGATTGGCCGCCCCGTTGCTGCCGCCGCCCGTGACGGCCGGCAGCAAGATCTAGCGTTTGCATCTGGGAGTCTGCTGCAATGTGTGGAATCGTCGGCGTCGTCGCCACTTCGCCGGTCAACCAGTTGCTCTACGACGCCCTGCAGTTGCTGCAGCACCGCGGTCAGGACGCTGCCGGCATCTCCACTGCCAACGGCAGCATGTTCCACATGTACAAAGGCAATGGCTTGGCGCGCGACGTGTTCCGCACGCGCAACATGCGCTCGCTGCCGGGCACCTCGGGCATTGCCCAAGTCCGCTACCCGACCGCGGGCTCGGCCAGCAACGCCGAAGAAGCCCAGCCGTTCTACGTCAACGCGCCTTTCGGCCTGACGCTGGTGCACAACGGCAATCTCACCAATGCCGCGTTGCTCAAGGACGAGATGTTCCGCATCGATCGGCGGCACATCAACACCAACTCCGATTCGGAGGTGCTGCTCAACGTGCTGGCGCACGAACTGCAGTTGTCGAGCGAAGGCCTGCGCCTCGATCCGGCAGCCATCTTCGCCGCGGTGAGCGGCGTGCATCGGCGCCTCAAGGGCTCCTATGCGGTGGTGGCGCAGATCGCGGGGTACGGCATGCTGGCGTTCCGCGATACGTTCGGTATCCGCCCGCTGTGCCTGGGCGCGCTGGAGACTGACGGCGGCACCGAGTACATGGTGGCATCTGAGTCGGTCGCCGTCGAAGGCCTCGGGTTCCGGTGTGTGCGTGACATTGCCCCAGGTGAGGCGGTGTTTGTGGATCTCGATGGCCGGTTCTTCAGTCAGCAGTGCGCGGCCAAGACCAGTCTGAATCCCTGCATCTTCGAGTATGTCTACCTGGCCAGGCCGGATTCGGTCATGGATGGCGTGTCGGTCTACGGTGCTCGCCTGCGGCTGGGCGAGTATCTGGCGGCGCGCGTCAAGAAAAAGATGCCGGTGGGCGAGATCGACGTCGTGATGCCGATTCCCGACTCCAGCCGGCCGGCAGCGATGCAACTGGCGAGCAATCTGAATCTTCCGTATCGCGAGGGATTCATCAAGAACCGCTATATCGGCCGCACCTTCATCATGCCTGGGCAGGCGGTCCGCAAGAAGTCGGTCCGGCAGAAGCTCAACACCGTCGCGGTCGAGTTCAAGGGGAAGAACGTGCTGCTGGTCGACGATTCGATCGTGCGCGGCACGACCATCCAGGAGATCGTCAGCATGGCCCGCGAGGCAGGCGCACGAAAGGTGTTCGTCGCGTCGTCAGCGCCGCCGGTGCGCTTTCCCAATGTCTATGGCATCGACATGCCGACGCGTGCGGAGTTGATTGCTTCGAGCAAGAGCGAAGAGGCGATCCGCGTGGAGATCGGAGCCGACGCGCTGATCTACCAGGACATCGACGACCTGAAGCAGGCGATCCGCGACTGCAACCCGGCGCTGACGCGCTTCGAGGCCTCATGCTTCGACGGCGACTACATCACTGGCGACGTCACCGAGGCCTATCTCAACCACGTCGAGCAGGCCAGAATGGCGCCCAAGGTCGCCGACGACGGGCCTCGGAACCAGCTGAGCCTGGCGATCGAGTCCGCGGATGCCTAGGCCAATGCGGATGCCGGCAGGCTGATAGCATCTGCTTCGCGCCGATTTGAGTTCAGCTTGCGGGCGCGTAAAAAATCCAGCTAAAGCGGCGGCCCGACAAGGCCCGCTCTGCTGTGCTGAGCGGGCTTTTTCATTTCAGTGGCGAAAATGAGCGAAGAATTCCGGTTTGACACCCGTGCGGTCCGCGCCGGTACGCAGCGCAGCGCATTCAACGAACACAGCGAAGCGCTGTTCCTGACCTCAAGCTTCGTCTTCAACTCCGCAAGCGAAGCGGCCGGCATGTTTGCCGGCTCCGAGGACGGATTCGTCTACTCCCGCTTCTCCAATCCGACGGTGCGCATGTTCGAGCAGCGACTGGCTGCGCTTGAAGGCGCGCAGGACTGCCTGGCGACCGCCTCTGGCATGGCGGCCATCCTGTCCACGGCGCTGGCGGCGGTCAAGGCTGGCGACCACATCGTCTGCTCGGCCAGCGTGTTCGGTGCGACCGTGCAACTGTTCAACACGATTCTCGGCCGCTTCGGTGTCGACACCACGCTGGTGCGGGGATCGGATCCAGCAGCGTGGCGTGCCGCAGTCACACCGCGCACCCGCCTGCTGTTCTGCGAAACGCCGTCCAATCCGCTGATGGAGATCGTCGATCTGGCTGCCTTCGCCACGCTGGGGCGCGAGACCGGGGCGTTGACGGTAGTCGACAACTGCTTCTGCACGCCGGTCATGCAGCGGCCGTTCGACTTCGGGGTCGACGTGGTGATCCATTCAGGTACCAAGTATCTTGATGGGCAGGGGCGCGTACTGGGCGGCGCGGTGCTGGGCCGGCGCGATTTCATCCGCAACGCGTTGCTGCCCATTTTGCGAAGTGCCGGGCCGTGCCTGTCGCCGTTCAATGCCTGGGTGCTGCTCAAGGGGCTGGAGACGCTGGGCGTGCGGCTGCGGGCGCAATCGGCGTCGGCGCTCGAGTTGGCGCGCTGGCTCGAAGGGCAGCGTGGGGTGTCGCGCGTGTTGTTCACTGGGCTCCCATCGCACCCACAAGCCGCGCTGGCCAGCGTGCAGCAGAGCGGTCCGGGTGCGGTCCTCACCTTCGAACTTGACGGCGACGGCGCTGAAGCACAGCGTGCGCGCGCCTGGCGCCTGATCGATGCGGTCCAGCTGATGTCGATCACCGCCAATCTTGGCGATACGCGCACCACGATCACGCATCCGGCCAGCACCACGCATGGCCGACTCACACCCGAGGTTCGTGCGCAGGCCGGCATTACCGAAGGCCTGGTGCGGATCGCGGTCGGCCTGGAGGATGTCGCCGACCTGCAGGCCGACCTCGCGCGCGCGCTCGCGGCCTGAGGCTTTGCTGCCGTTGCGGCCGCGTGGCGCAGGGGTCGCCGCTTCGGCTTGCCATCTTCGACTGAATGGCCGAGGGCGGTTGCCGCCGAGCGCACGGCTAGACCGAGCGGTGGATGCCCTCGGAACCGGCCCGTCTTTACGCTCTGCGCCTGGTGGACGCCCTATCGGCGTCCCGGGCCTGACGCTAGGGATGTGCATGACGAACAAGCTGAACCTCCGGGCAGTCGCAATTGCGGGCGCATCTGTCCTTGCGCTGCTGCTGTCCCAGGACGTCCGAGCGCAAAACGCCTCCAACGGCTATCGCCTGTGGAACTTCACCAGCACGATCAAGGGTACGGCGCTCAGCTGCGTCGGCTGCCACGGGCAGGACCCGTACAACCCGCCCAACGCCATGCTGGTGGGCGTGAACATTGGCACCGCATGCAACATGACTTGGCCGCCAGGTACCGCCCACGCGCTCAAGGGCCTGTGCAACATCCCCACACCAACGCAGGCTGATGCGGTCGGCCGTATGGGGGTGGGGCTGGCGCAGCCGCAAATGGCGCAGTTCACGGTCCTGTCGACGGCCGAGCGGGCCGATCTTGCAGCGTTCCTGTTGGCATCCTTTCAACGTGCAGCCGTGCCCTTTGCACGCCCCGAGTTCCAGCAGGCTGGATCGACGACGCCGATCGGGACGCTGAACTTCGGCAGCGTAGGTGACGGCGTCAGCTCGTCGCTGTTGGTGTACTTCGTCAACAGCGGCAATCTCCCGCTGCAGATCGGTTCGGGGTTCGCCCCCGGTGCCGCGGTGTCCGGCCTCAATCAGACCCGCTACACCGTGACCACTGCCGTCCCCAGCGGCGAAACGGCGTGCTCGGCTTCGCTGCCGCTGGCCGCCGGCGCCCGCTGTGGCCTGACCGTGACTTTCTCGCCTGATCTGAGCGTGGTGCAGGGTGCGCTTCAGACCGCCACGCTGACGATCCCGAGCAACGGCGGCTCGGGGATTGCGCAGTTGAACCTCAATGGCGCCCGTGCGGTGGTCGCCGCGCCGACGTTGACGCTATCGCCTTCGGCCACCGATCTGAATGCCGGCACGACAGCGGCTGGCAGCAGCATCAATTTCGCACCGGTCACGGTCCGCAACAACGGCACGCTTGCGTTGAATATCGCCACCATCAGCGTCGGCGGCACCAACGCCACCGACTTCTCGCGCGCCACGGGCGGAGCCAACTGCGCAACCGGAGTGAGCATCGCCCCGGGCGGGACCTGCCAACTGCAGTTCGCCTTCGCACCGCCTGCCGGTGCAACCGGGACGCGCACGGCCACGGTCGACATCGCATCCAATGCAACCGCCACGCCGGTGCGCCTGAATCTGGTGGGGGCGGTGGCCAGTGCCACGCCCGTGATCTCTTTCGGCACCACCAGCAACAGCACCCAGGCATTCCTGCGCCTTCAAAGCACGGCAGCCGGCGCGCCGGTCAATGGGGTCGTCACGGTACGAAATGTCAGTGCGGCCGGCGGTCCGGCGCTGAGCATCAGTGGCATTGCCTTGTCCGCCGGCGGGCCGACCTTCGCCATCCGTGCCGGCACCACCGACTGCCTCGCTGCGCCGGTGCCAGCGGGTGGCAATTGCACGATTGACGTGACCTACACGCCGCCTGATACCGCGGTTCCGCACAACGGCAACATCGTCATCACGTCGAACGGCCGGACCGCCGCATCGGTCGCCAGCCCACACAACGTCGTACTGGAAGGCACGGTCGTGATCGCGGGTTCAGGCATGACCACCGCCGTGGCCCTCGACTCGCGCAACATGCGTTTCGAGAACACGCCCGTCAGTTCGCTGTCGCGCCAGTCCGAGCGCGTGACGATCCGCAATACCGGCAGCTCGGCGCTGACCGTCCAGGCCCAGCTCGGCAGTGCGCAGAGCGATTTTGCGGTCGTCAACGGCTGTACCAGCGTCGCGGTCACCAGCACCTGCTTTGTCGATGTGCAGTTCCGGCCCCGAGCGGAGGGCGCCCGCAACGACACGCTTACGCTGACCTACAACGGCGGATCGTTGCCCGCAATGGCGTTGAGCGGTACGGGCCAGGCCTCCAGCACCGCCGGTCAGGGCTCGGGTGGAGGAGCACTGCCGCCCCTGTGGCTGTTTACCCTGCTGGTCGGCGGCCTGGCCGTGGGTGCCCACCGCCGACGTGCCAATGACGCCGGGCGATGAACTCGCCCGACATCTGACAACCATCACGCGTACGGGATTCCGCCACGCGCGCCTACTAGTAAACTTGCGGACTGCTGGGCTCGATCTTGCGAGCGCGGTCCGCATGGCCAAGATTCCCGACGACATCACGCTTTCCCAGCTCTGCCAAGAGGCCGCGCAAGCACTTGCGCGGGCCGGTCTGGAGCATCGGATCGACATTTACCGCGAGGTTGAAGTCGATGACCCGGCTGTCCGCATGATGCTGGGTCGTTCGCATCGTGTGCGAATCAGATTGAAGATCACCGCTGCCAGTCTTCTGTTCGATGACAGCGGCACCCAGTCCGAGCCTTCCCTCTCCGTCGACACGGATCCAACTTCGCCGCCTGTGCCGCGCAGCAAGCAGACCCAGCGGGTCTAGCGCGCTGTTTGATCCATCTGAACCCTTCCGCATGACGCCGCGCGAATCTGTCGCGTTCAGGTGCCACATCCGTACGAACCAACACGGCGCCTCTAGGGCGGCTGTGCTACGGTAAGAATCGGTTTTCCCGCAAGTGTTTTCTTTGCTGCGGCAGGAGGAGAAATGGCGATGAGTACAAATCTGGTCTACGTGGTGGAAGACGACGGTGCCGTGCGTGAATCGCTGGCGTTGCTGCTGCAACTGCGTGGGTATACGGTGATCGGTTTTGACACGGCCGAAGCGTTCTTGGCCGCGGGCCGATTGCAGCGCCCGGCTTGTGCGCTGCTCGACGTGCGGCTGCCGGGGATGTCGGGACTCGATCTTCAGCGAACGCTCAAGGAGCAGGGCAATGATCTTCCCGTGGTCGTGATGACTGCGCACGGCGATGTGGGCACGGCCAGGCGGGCATTGCGTGACGGCGCCGTCGATTTCCTCGAGAAGCCCATTGACGAGGCCGATTTGCTGGCTGCCGTGACCGTGGCTCTGCAGCACGACCAGGTCCGTACCGACCACGTCCGCGAGCGCGACGTCATGAAAGCGCGTCTGCAGCGGTTGACCGATCGCGAGACGGAAGTCTTCGAACGTGTCACCAAGGGTATGCACAATCGCGAGATCGCCGAGGAGTTCGGCATCAGCCAGCGTACGGTTGAAGTCCACCGCGCCCGCTTGATGGAAAAACTTCAGGCGCGACGCGTGGCCGACCTGTTTCGCCTGCGCTTTGCCCTCGACGAGGGACGCGATGGCGCCGCAGCGCCTGAGCAGACCGCACGCGCGGCGTAAGTACCCAGCCGGACAGAAAAACGGCGCGATGTATCGCGCCGTTTTCTTTGGCCAAGCTGTCCTGGTAGGGGGAGGTTCCTACGGATACGTGCGCTATCGGATTGCGTCTGTGCTCGCTAGCCTTCGCAGGCAGCAAGTTGGTTGGTTTGACTCCTTCGAGCAGCCGCGAAGAGAGACGCTCCTCTCTTCGCCTTAGGGCCCGCCTTCGTGGCGGGCTTCTTTTTGGTTGCCTGGCGTGGCAATACTCATCAATCGGCGACCATCGCTCGAGGTCGCCATGCCCTAGACCGTGGCTTCCGTGCGCACCGCCAGACGGACCAGATCCGCCACTCGTTGCACATCGAGCTTGTCCATCATCCGCGCCTTATAGACCTCCACCGTGCGCGGGCTGATTCCCAGCTCAACGGCGATCTCACGGTTATGCAGACCTGCCACCACGTGCTGCATCACCTGACGCTCGCGCTGGGTCAGCCTCGCCAGACGCTGGCGCAATCGGGCGGCCTGCAGCGCACCTTCCCAACGGCGCCGGTCATCGGCCACCGCCGCTGCGATCACTTCGGTCAGGCGATCGTTGTCCAGCGGCTTCGGCAGGTAATCGAACGCGCCGCCTTTGAGCGCCGCCCGTGCGCTCGGCACATCGGCCTGGCTGCTGATGAACAACACGGGCAGCCTGATCTCCCTTTCGCGCATGCGTGTCATGACCTCGATTCCATCCGTGCCATCGAGTCTCATGTCGATGATCACGCAGCCGCGGCTGTCGGGCCGTACCGCCGCCAGCAGTTCCTCGCTGCTTGATAGTCCTTGCGTGCGGTAACCGCGCATGCCAAGCAGCAGCATCATCGATTGCCGCAGCCCGGCATCGGCATCGACGATGAAAACCGTTGGTTGCGGCCCGAACGCAGTGGCGGGGGATGTCGATGGCTGAGCCGCGAGACGTGTCGGGCGGGCACCGGTGATTTCTTCAGACAGCATGGATGACTCCGTTGGTCAGTAGACGTGCTCGGCGTTGTGGCTCAAGGCAGCACAGGCACGATTGGTGGTTGTTGATGGCAATGAATCGGCCGATGTCCGACGGTCTGCCTGCAGCATGGGAAACCGTGTGACAAAGGCAGCCGCCGGCAGACGTGTAAGCCGCCTGTACAACGGACACCGATCTCTGGTCATCTGCTGATCCTCGCCGTATACGTCGGCGGCCCGTCCGGCAGCGGGCTACTCACGTTCAGTAAGCAGCTCGCGCAAGCAAAGCCCCACGACTGACCTTACCTAGCAAGTGACGGCCCCGGGGTTTTCGACAGTTACGCGTCAAAATCGGCAAAACTTGCCGCTCGTAGGGTCTAACCGCTAGCGACACGAGCAGATTTGACATTGCCTGCCGCCTGCAATGCTTCACCGATGTGCAGCACCGTGCCCGGCTCCGCATACCGCTCGGTTCGGGCCGCAGGCGTGACGCCGTACAACTGCGCCAATGTTTGGCGAAAGCGAGTCCGTCCGAAGCGCCGCTCGGCAGCCAGACGTGCGGGCGCGCTGATCGCCCGACGTAGAACCGGCTCGCGCAGCAGCAGTTCGACGTGGGCCGCCAACTCGTCCAGGTCGGCCGCGACAAATCCGGTCTCGCCATCGATCACCGCATCACGATTGCCGACGACATCCGTCACCACGCAGGGCAGTCCCACCGCCTGCGCCTGGATGACCGACAGCGGCAGCCCTTCCCAGCGAGAGGTCTGCACATAGACCGTGGCGCGAGCCAGCCACTGACGCAGCTCGGCGGGCGGCAGCCACCCGGTGACGGTCACGTGAGCCGCCTGCAGCAGCGCGGTACCTTCGTCCTCACCGCTGCCGATCCAGACGAACTGCACGCTGGGGTGATCGACGCGCACGCGCACCGCCAGTTCGGCGAATGCTTCCGGCGCCTTCTGCTCGCAGACCCGACCGATTGTCACCACCAGGGGCGTCGCCTGCTCCTTCCGATGGACCTCGAAAAAGTCGGGGTCGACCGGATTTTCCAGCACGCAGGGCGGATGGCGCGTGACGCGTGCGAGCGCCTGCGCCTCGCTTTCGCTGCAGGCAACCGGGTCGAATCGTGTGCGTCCTGCCAACCACTCCAGCAATAAATAGGCGGCGCTGGCCAGTTGCCGGCGTTTGTTGAGAAACGACAGCCCGTGCGGCGAGTACAGGATGCGCACGGGCATCAGGCTGAACAGCAGACCAAGTCGTCCGACGAATCCGGCCTTGGATGAGTGCAGGTGCACGATGTCGACATCGCCACAGCGAGTCAGGCGGCGCAGTTCGTGCGTCATCGCCCGGATGAAAACCAGGTGGTTGCCGCGGGCGCGCGGCGTCTCGATCAGGCGCACGGAAGGAGGAAACAGCGACTCCACATCTTTCGGCGTGTCGTCACGCCGGCTGAACACGAGCGTCTGCTGGACTCCGAGCGATGCGAGTTCGTGCGTGGCAGCGATCAGCAGCGTCAATGTGCCGCCGGCCAGGCACTCGGTCGCGTGCACGACGTGCGGCGAGCGCGTCGTGCGGATCGTCAAGATGGCGGCTTTGCCGCCGTGGGTTGCAGTTCGTGATTCAGTCATGGGGGAGGAGGAAGCGCTGCGGGGTTCAAGCCTGCTCGGGCCAGCCGGGCGACGCCGTGGCCGCGACTTCGCTGTCGAGGACGGCGCCCGCGAGCAATTCGGCGTTGGCATGCCACGAGTGGATCGCGAGTCGCGCCTGCGCACGTGCGTTCAGTTCGTCGCGCAGCTGAGAATTGCTTGCGGCCTCCTGCAGCGCCCTGACCAGCGAATCGACATCGTTCGGATCGAAGTACAGCGCGGCGTCGGCGCACACCTCGGGCAGCGATGCCGCGCGGGCTGCCATCACCGGACAGCCGTTGCCCATCGCCTCCACTGCCGGCAGGCCGAAACCTTCGTACAAGGACGGCAACACGAGCCAGGCGGCGTGTCGGTACAGGTGGCCGAGTTCGACGTCGCTGACGAACCCCAGCAGCCGAACCAGATCGGTCGGCACCTCGGCACCACGGAACACCCGGGCGTCACGCGCACCAGCCACGGCGATCGGCCAGCGATACCCGTCGAGCTTTTTCAGCGCCTCGCCAAGCAGTCGGAAATTCTTGTTGGGCTTCATGCTGCCCACGGCGAGCACGTAGCCGCCCGACAACAGACCGTACTTGGTCAGCGTGGCCCGATCATCGCCGCGCGCCACCGCGTGCTCCCAGCCTTCGCGTCCAACGACGATCGGGCGGTCGATGTGGAAGTGGTGCGCGATCTCTCCGCGCGAGAAATTCGAGACGGTCATCATCACCGCGGCACGATGGCGCAACGCGAAGATCAGCGCCCGGTGCAACGCCCGGTAACCGAACGAGAAGGTCTCCGGCGACACCGCCACCGTCGCGTCGTGCAACGTGATGAGCTGCCGTCGCTTGACGATCGGCCCCGAGTAATTGAAGTTCACCAGGAAGGCGTCGCGCGCGAACCAGGCGAGGGTCAGCTGCTCCCACACATGCCCGCGCAGCGGCGTGAGCGTCCGTGTTTCGATCTGGCGCAGCTGCAGCGGCATGGCGCCGGCCGGCACGGCAAGCTGCGCCTGCACTCGCTCACGCAGCTCTGCGCGTCTGCCCAACAGTGCGTCGAATGCCATCAGGGTTTCGCGCGCGTAGCGCTGCACGCCCGTCTGCACCTGGGTGAGAAAGCGGCCGTTGAAGACGATGCGCAGGGGTGCGGTGTCGCGCATCAGCGAGCGCCTTCGCGCGTGACGACAACCTTGAACGTGCGCACGACGATCATCGCGTCAAGCCACACTGAGCGGTGCTCCACGTAGCGGCGATCGAGTTCGACCCGCCGCTCGTAGGTCGTGTTGTTGCGCCCGCTCACCTGCCACAGGCCGGTCACGCCGGGCTTGACGCTCAGGTAGTGGCGCTTGTAGGCCCCGTAGCGCTGCAGTTCCTGCACCACGATCGGACGCGGTCCGACGAAGTTCATCTCGCCGCGCCAGATGTTCAGCAGTTGAGGCAGTTCGTCCAGGCTCGTGAGGCGCAGCACGCGGCCGATGCGGGTCACGCGCGGGTCGCGAAGCAGCTTCTGGTCGCGTTCCCACTCCAGTCGCAAGCCGGGATCCGCGAGCAACATGCGCCCGAGGACCTGGTCCGCATCGCGCAGCATCGTGCGGAACTTCAGGCACCGGAACAGCCGTCCGTTGCGACCCACACGGTAATGCGCGAACAGGATCGGCTGACCATCCTCACGCCAGATCAGCAGCGCGATGATCAGCAGCACGGGTGCCATCAACACCATCAACATCAACGCGCAGCCGCGATTAAAGAATTCATACAGCGGTGCGCGTTGCACCGGCGCGTAGGTGGCGATCGAAGTCATCGTGTCCTGGGATACGTGGCGAGCGTCATCTCGCGGCGCAAACCTTTGGGCAAGTGCCATGCGATCGATGGCGAGAGCGTGGCCGTGCGCGTCGTCAACCGCTCTGCCGTGTGCGGTCGCGCTCAGAACATCGCGATATCAAAGACTTGCAGGTCCTCGCGCCGGCGCTCGCCGGTCAACTGAAGCGGACCCGCTCGATCGAGCACCTGTCGACGACGTCGTTGAACGCGACCGGTGCGGTCATGTTTGCCGCAGTCGCCGGCAACGTTTCCCATGTGCACGAAGGCGCTGACCTTGACGTGTGTGTGAACGTTGAACTTCGTCATCCGATCGGACCCGCACGCATTCGCCCTCATGCGCGAAGAAAACTTGCGCTGTTTTGCTCACACTGCCGCAAGGTTTTCTGCACAACCCACAACAGCAAGAACAATGTGCAGTCATTCCTGCAAACCAGCCGGCGCGGCGCTTGACATCTGTTGAGTGGTGAACGTCGCCGGCGCAAGCGGTGAGGACATCACATGCGCGGCAAGGCTTCAAACCACCACTCCCTTTTCACCCTATCCACCTTGGCAGTTGCGGTCTCGATCGCGGTCAGTGCGTGCGGCGGCAGCGGCACCGATGACGTGAACGTCGATGCGCCCGTGGCCGTCGGGCTGCCCCCGGCAACCGCGCCGGTCCCGGCACCTGCGCCCGGATCGACGCCGGCGCCAACCCCTGCGCCGACGCCCGGATCCGCGCCTGCCCCCGGGGCAGCACCCGCGCCGGCACCCGCGCCGGCTCCGACCCCGGCACCGGCGCCTGCGCCGGGTACCGACTCGCCGCAGGTGGGCCTCGCAGCGCATGCCTGTTCCGTGCTGCCCGCGATGCCGACCAAGCCGGCGTCCGTACTGAACGTCACGTCCTTCGGTGCGCGCGGTGACGACGGCAACGACGACACGGGCGCGATCCAGGCAGCGATCAACGCGGCCCAGCCTGGGCAGTGGATCGTCTTTCCTGCCGGTCGCTACATCCACAACAAGAGCATCCGCGTGAACAAGGCGGGCGTGGTGCTGTGGAGCGAGGGCGCGACGCTGCACGGAACCAATCCGCTCGACCAGGCGGTCTGGCTCGAAGCCGATGGTGCCAGTGTCTACAACTTCACGATGACCGCGGTCACCGACATCCGTCGCACCGCGCCCTGGGAGTCGCGCATCGCGGTGTTCGGTGGCGCCAATCCGCGCAAGCTTCTGCGCAACAACGTGATCCGCAACAATCGCGTCTTGTGGAGCGGCGAACCCGGAACACCTTTGGCCAATGCCTCGTCGTCGGCAGGGATCTTCATCTACAACGCCACCAACTTCCTGGTGGCGCAGAACACCGTGGCGCGATCACTGGCCGATGCGATCCACATCACCGCTGGCTCGTACAACGGCCGGGTGCTGCGCAATACGGTGAAGGAGCCGGGTGACGACCTGATCGCGATGGTCTCGTACGTGGGCAGCGCCAACCTCAGTGCCAGCCAGGTCAACGCGGAATTCAGCGCGCGTCGTTCACGCGAACTGGTGCGTAACGTTCTGGTCGCCAATAACGACACCTCGGGAAACTATTGGGGCCGCGGCATCACGGTGGTCGGTGGCGAGGCGATCACGATCGAGAACAACAAGATCAACCGCACCAACCATGCCGCCGGCATCTATCTGGCGCGCGAGCTGTCGTACCTGACCTTCGGCGTTCGGAACGTGCTGATCCGCAACAACTTGATCAACGAAGTGCAGACCCTCCCGCCGACATACACGCCTACGGGATTCCGCTTCAACACCACCGGGCACGGCGGCGTGGAGATCTACTCGCACATGTTCAACGACGAGCGCACCTACCCGGCACTGGTCGATGGCTTTGCGGTGGAAAACATCCGCTTCGAGAACAACACGCTTGACCGCGTCAAGCCCGATGGCATCCGGGTCGGTAACGGGACGGGCAGTGCGCTGTCTTACGGCGGTCGTGCCGCCACGGGCGGGCGGGTCGGTGACATCGCCTTCATCAACACGCGGATCAGCAATGTCGGCGGTAACCCGATGAACATCCTGTCGCGACCCACCAGCAGCAGCAATGTGGTGTGTACCGGAACGACGTTCAACGGGACAAGCTATACCAACCCGCAGTGCAGCGGTCCCGTGCCCACCGTCACCGGTGCGGAAGTGACCTGCGGCAGCTAACCCGCGGGGACAGCACGCTGGCGGCGAGGAGAGGGTGAGTGCCCTCTCTTCGCCGCTTTCATTTGGACTTCTCTTCGGGCGGCCAGAATGCGCCGATGTGCAGCGAGTACTCGGCGGGAATGAAGCGCTCGAAGCCCGCGCCCGGGTAATTGGTCAGTTCGCCCACATACAGCCGGCCATCGACGATGTAATAGTCGATGCGCAGGAAGTCGAACGGCCGCGCCAATCGCTCCGCAACGTCGATCATCTGCGCCAGGCAGGCCGGGCGAGGGTCGTCGGTGTGTTTATGCAGCGACCAGCGGGCGGGCAGGGGCTGCCAGTCAGCATCGTAGACATTGCGCGTGTGATGGTTGAAGCGTCCACGATCCACTTGCAGGAACCGCACCTTGCCGCCGATCACATAGGCTTTGTAGTCGGCGGGTAGCGCGCCGCCTTCGCCCTGGAGCAGGGTTTCGGCCATCAGGCGGCGAGGCAGGCCTTGGTAGCACCACTCGCGGTGCAGGAGGCTGTAGTCGCGTCGGATCCAGCGCCGCATGATGGCGCGAAGCTCGTCGGGGTCGGTTGTGTCGTGCTCGCGAACGAAGTGCACCAGCCCGCTGGCGGCCGTTGGCTTGAGCACGTACGGACGCGGCAGCGTGTCCAGTGGCACGTCGTCCGCGCAATCCCAGACGCCCAGCAACGGCACCAGCAGGTGGGCGCCCACGGTTCGCGCGATGTATTCACGTGACTGCGCCTTGTCGGCGGGGATCCGCAGCATCGGGTTGCGGCAGCTGAGCATGTAAACATGGATGTGCTCGTTGAAGCTGCGCGGGCTCCGATAGTCAGGCCAGACACCGAAGAAGGCGCGATAGCCCAGGCGCAGATAGACGCGGTCGGGGAATGGCCGCAGCAGCAGACGCGCAATGCTCGCCGGCACCTGACGCCAGTCGCGCTCGAACAAGCGTCGACGCCAGGCACGCAATGCGCCCCGCAAGGGGCGTCGGTGTGCTCTCTCAGGTGTAGCGTTCGACAGCGCTTGCATGGTGCGACGGTTCTCCGGGCGATGGACGCGGCGCTGGCCGGCGCACGCGCTGCGGCAGCGACATCAGGGCGCCGGCCACGAGCAGGCTGGCGACGATCGGAACGAAGCGCGATGCGGCAAAGTAGTTGAAGCGCAGCAGTTCCAGCATGAACAGGAAGCAGAACGGATAGAAGAACAGGCCGGCCAACCGGTGGTGATACCAAGACTTCCACAGCACGCCCACCAGAGCGCCGACACAGAAGAAGTACAGCGCCGATCCGGTGTAGCCGATGTCGAACACCGTGACGAACATGCCGGTCGGGTTGTTGAATTCCGGGCGGCCGTGCAGTTCGAGGAACTGCTGGTATGCGGTGCGTGGATCGGTGCCGACCATGTCCAGCAGGATGTCTCCGATTCCAGGCATCCGGTAGAGCCACTCGAGTACGTAGCGGCCGGTGTATGCCGGCCAGTCACGCGACTCCTGCAGCAGGCCGATACCGCTGTTGGTTGCCAATGCGTAGTACGCGCTCAGCCGCTCGAAGGCAAAGGTCCAGACCGAGTCGTAGTAGTCCTTGTAGAAAGCCCACGAGCGGAAGTACTCGGTGGTGGTGAAGGCCAGGTACAGCAACACCGGACCCACGAACGGCAGTACCGCCGCCAGGCGCCGCTGATCCACGCTGCGAAATCGCATGAACGCGGCGGCGGTGACGACATAGGCGGTGGCCGCTTCGATGACCGCCAGACGCTCTGACCACAGCACCGCCCGCATCACGGTCAGGCAGAACAGCACGAGCAGGGCGGCGGTCTCCCAGCGCGCCGGTGGGCGTACGCCGGCGTGCCGCTTGATCACGTACAGCACGATGAACGCCACCCCGCATTGCGTGAGGGTGGTGATGCCAGGCTGGGTCTGCGTCGCATCGCGCAGATTGCCTCGTTCGCCAGAGAACATGGCGACGATGCGATCCATGCTGGACAGCATCGGCCCGAACCAGAGCAGGTAGGCAAGCACCGCCGCACCGAAGAGCACGGCCATGTACCAACTTGGAACGTCCACGCGCAGCGGCGTGGGGCGTCGAGGATCGGCAGCCGGCGAGCGGCCGGCGCCGACGCTGGTCAGCAGCGCGCCCAGCGCCAGGACCAGCAGCAGGGTCAGGCCCCAGAAGTAGTCGAGGCTGGGCACATAGCGACGCGGCACCCAGTTCTCGAAGTTGAACACGAGATAGCTGAGGTAGACCGGCACCACCATCACCAGCAGCAGCGGCACGGGCCGCAGCCACCATAGCGTGATGGCCGGAAAGCGCAGCGCCACGCGTCGTGTGAACGCATTGCGAATGGGTGGTGTGGCATGCATCAGCGCGCACCCCCCATCAGACGCTTCACTGCTGCCTTCGCCGTGCCGGACGTGGCGGTGGCCGCGATCGGCTGCAGCAATCGCCGGGGCAGGTGCAGCGCTGCCTTGACCCACGCCGAGATGAGGAACTTCTCGAACGGTAGGTACCCGGGCCATTCGTCCAGTACCTGCCGCGTGAGTTCGCTGATGTGCTGCGCGTTGTCGTCGGCGAAAGGATGCTGCTCGCGGTCCAGGCGCCATGACAGGGCCCGTACCCGCAGCATCCACGGCAGTGGCAGGAACGGACCGGCAAGGTCGATTCCAATATTGGCGCGCAACATGGCAGCCATCGACAGACGCCGGTGCTCGGTAATGAGCAGTGCAGAGCGCAGCGATGAATCGATGTTGCCGAAGACGCCGAGTCGGGGTCGGCGATGCAACCGGTAAGACCCCAGCGGCGTGCACAGCGCCTTCACGCTGCCGGCGAACGGTGCCGCGATGAACGGCACGGTATCGGCCGCGCGGCGCCACTGGCTGGCGTCGAGCGGAAACATCGCGGCAATGGCGTTGCTGCGATACAGATTGCCGCTGGCCGGCGGTCCGGCGTAATGGCCAAAGCGGTGGATCACGGGCCTGACATCGCCGCCGTGCATCAGGTACGGCGTGGAGCCGCCCAGCTCGCGTCCATGTCGATCGATCAGCCGCAAGGTCCAACTGACGGTGGCGACCGGCAACTCGGCGTCCGGCTCGCCGCGCATCTGCGCCACGCCGTGCTCGATCGCCTGCGGATCGAGCAGGTCGTCGGCGTCGAGGAACAATACGAATTCGGCGTCGTTATGGCGCCACCCGGCGTTGTAGGCGGCGCCCTGGCCCGCATTGGCCTGGCGCAACGCAACGATGCGCTTGCCGAAGCTGCGGATCACTTCCCAGGAATCGTCGGTCGAACCGTCATCGACCACGACCACCTTGCAGTCGCGATAGGTCTGCGCCAGGGCGCTTTCAATGGCCCCGCCCACGTATCGACCGTAGTTGAAGTTGTTGATCAGTACGGCGGCCGTCATGCCGATGCCCCTTGAGACAGCGGCGGTCCTCGCCGGCGGCTTTTCAACGCGATGGCGGCGGCAATCCAACTGGCGACCACGCCGACCGACAGACCGGTCGGGCCGGCGAACGCGCCGAGCGCTGGAAACGAGAACCACATCGTCACCAACGCCGCAACGCAGGCCACGCCCCATTTGATCATCAGCGCCAATGGCTGGTTGGTGGCGGCGATCATCATCCCGACCAGTTGATCGACGAACAGCAGAACGCCGAACGCGACCCCCGCGACAAGGAACGGATACGACGCATCGAAGGCGCGACCGAATACCACGCGCAGGGCGACGTCGCCGAAAGCGAGCACCACCAGCAGGCCGGTGATGCCTGCGCCGGCGAGCAGCATGGCGGCCCGCCAATGGCGCCATGGCGAGCCTCCCGCGCTCACTGCCGCGTAAAAGAACGCCGGGCCAACCGCAAAGCCGATCAGGCTGCCCACCTGCAACCAGACGTCCACCAGTTGCATGCCCGCCGCGTACAGGCCGAAGTCGTGCTGCGACAGGTGCTCGGCGAGGAAGATGCGATCCAGCCGCACATACAGGCCGGCCAGCGCGAGGCCGGCGAAGAAGCGAACGCCGAAGCGGAACAAGGTGCTCGTGCGGCGCCGCGTGATGCGCCGGGCGAGCGCCGGCAGGGTGCCAAGATGCGCGATGCTGCGCGTTTGCAGCGTCGCCGACACCACCGCTTCGGCCAGCCACGCGAAGGCGACCACCCACAACGGCATCTGCATGGCGACCGCGATGAAGACGAGCGCTGCACGCGTCAGCAGGCCGGCACCGCGGGTGATCGTCGGCGGCCGGTTGTCGTTGCGCGACTGCCAGTAGGCGACCGCAGTGTAAAAAGGCTCGATCAGCGGCACCGAGGCCAACACGATCAAGGTGATCGCCAGCCGCTGCGGGTCGTTGATGGTGAGTATTGCGAACAGCGCGACGCCGAGCATGGACACCAGCGCGCCACCCATGCGCACGACGAACACGTTGGCGACGACGCCGCCGATCCCTTTGCCCAGACGACACAGGCGTGGCAACAGGGGTACCGCGCTGCACACCAGAGACAGCCCGAGCGCCGTCTGCAACAGCGCCAGTGCATAGGCGAACTGGCCGGAGCCCACCGGACCGTAGGCGCGCGCGATCAGTCCGAACACCAACAGGCCGAACACCAGTGCAAGTGCCTTGTCGGTCAGCAGCCAGGCGAGATTGCGAAGGGCTGCATTACGCCGCCCGTCGCGCGTGGCCAGACTCCCCAGCGCCGCCATCAGCCGCCCCCGTCGCTGCGCGCAGGATCGTGGGCGTCAGCAGTCCGACGGCCGATGGGGTCGGCGCGATCCGGCCGGCTGATGTGCATCACGGAGTGCCGTAGTCGTAATACCCAAGACTGCCGAAGCGGGCACGCTTGACGCCGTTGAACAGCACGCCCTGCACGCGGCCCCCCACGCTGTCGAGACGGCGGGCGGCTTCCCGTATCTCGCGCACCGTGCTTATCTCTGAGCGTGCCACCAGGAAGGTTTGCATGCCCAGGTGCGCAAATGCCAGCGCATCCGCCACCGGCAGGACCGGCGGCGAATCGATGACGATGCAGTCGTAGCGGCTTTCAAGCTGGTCAAGCAGTTCACGCAAGCGCGGCGACTCCAGCAGATCGGCAGGGTTGCGGCGGGCGCGGCCTGCCAGCAGCAGATCGAGGTTGCTCGCCGCGTCCACCCGCACCACGTCCTTGAACTCCATCTCGCCGTTGAGAACCTCGGCCAGGCCCGGTGCGGCCGCAGCACGGAAGTAGCGGTGCAGGCGCGGCCGTCGCAGGTCGGCGTCGATCAGCAGCACGCGCCGGTTGGCGGCAGACAGCAGGGCGGCCAGATTGGCGGCGACGAAAGTCTTGCCCAGACCGGCGGTAGGCGCAGCGATCAACACGGTCTTTTCGATCTGACGCGACGACGGCAACGTCAGGTTGCTGCGGAAGCTGCGCAAACTCTCGATCGCCGGCTCACTCGGCGACGTCAATGCCAGCAACTGCGGCTTGCCCTGGCGGGGCAGCATGTTCCAGCGCATCAACTTGCGTTGGCCCGGGCTTTCCGGGATGTAGGCCAGTGTCAGCAAGCCGGTATTGGCCTCGATGTCGTCGGCGTCCTGCACGGTCGGGCGCAGTTGCCCTCGCACAAACGCGATTGCGATGCCCAGGATCACGCCGAGTACGGCCGATACCGGCAGCACCAGGGACGCTTTCGGACGCACCGCACGTTCGGTGGCCGCCGGCGGATCGACGATGCGGGCCGTGGGGATCATCGACGCACGGGCCAGCTGCAGCTCCTGCGAACTGGCCAACAGCGTCGTGTAGAGCGTTGCATTGGTCTGTACTTCGCGCTGCAGGCGCACGAAGTCGCGTTGGTTGGCAGGCAGCGCGTTGGTGCCACGGTTCAGGCGTTCCAGCTCGCCGTCGACCACGCGGCGCTGCTGGTTGACCGCCTGTAGTTCGGGGTGATTGGGCAGGTAGCGCTGCGACAGCTCCTGCGCACGCATCGCCAGGGTCACCCGATCACGTTCCAGCTGCGCGCTCTTGAACAGCGACGACTGCGTCTCCTGGTCGACGTTGAGCGTGTTGGTGCGAGCGCGAAACTGCGACAGCTGCTGCTCGGAGGCATCGAGCCGCTGCTTCAGTTCCGGCAACTGCTGATCCAGGAACTTGATTGACTGCTCCGACTCGGCCGTCCGCCGCTGCACCGTGCGCTCGATGTAGCCGGTGGCCAGCGCCTGCAGCATGCGCACCGAGCGTTCGCGGTCCGTGCTGTCATAGGTCAGGCGGATCACATTGGACGAGCGGGTCGCCTCATTGATCTGCAGCTTGCGATCCAGATCCTCGAACAACGTGCCGAGGCTGTGCTTGCGCAGCTCGAAGGAGGTGCCGGCGGGGCCGCGCATGTCGGTCACCTGCAGGCGGGCGGGCTGGCCATCGAGCATGAAGTCGCGGCGCTCGCCTACCGTGCCTTCAGCCACGCGCATGCCGTCGTCGCCGAGCAGCTGCCAGCGGCCTCGGGGGCCCGAGCTGATCACGCGAAGTTCGAACGGCTGTTCAATTCGGTTGGCCGGCACCTCGAATGTGGCGAGGCGCAGCCGCTCGCCGCCCCAGGAGAAGTGCGACAGCCCGGCGGGCGCACGGGCGGCGACCGTGCTGCCCGGGTTCTGTGCCTCCCACCAGCGCGCATACAGGCCGCCGAACACCGGCATCCGGCTGGTGACCTCGATGTCGACGTCCATGCCGGCGTCTTGCACCGCCTTCTGCACCAGCTCACGCGAGCGCAGGATCTCGATCTCACCGAGCACCGGATTGGCCGGCTGCAACGCGTTGGCCTGCGCCAGATTGGTCACGTAGGCGGCGGGCGGCTTGCGGTCGTCGACCTGCACCAACCCGTCGATCCGATACACCGGCGGCGCGAACAGCAGGTAGATCAGGCCGAGAGCAATGAGCGTCAGCGCGGTGCCGGCGATCAGCGCGCCATGCTGGAGCAGACCATTGAACAGACCGCGCATGCCGGTGCCGGTTTCCGACGGTGCTTCTCCTTGCGCGGGCCCGTAGTTGTAAGGCAGCGGTGCCGGCTGCGCCGGCGAGTCATAGGCGATCTGGGGCGTCATCGCGGCAACCCTGTGGTTACGTCGTTGAGTGTTTCGCGCAAGACATCGATGGTCGGCAGGATGTTGTTGACCACCCGCGCCCAACGAACCACCTTGACCGGATCGACGAACACGACGTCGCGCGAGCGAAGGTCGAAGCGGTCGGCCAGCACCAGGGCGTCGGCCGCCGATGCGTTGAGGTGGAATATCTGCGGGCGCGCGTCGGCCCGTCCGCGAAGCACGTAGATCTGACCCGAGTTCGCGGTCAGAGGATTGACGCCGCCGACGTCGGACAGAGCTTCGGCCAGAGTCATGCGCCCGCGAGGCATCGGCAGCGAGGCGGGACGAAACACCTCGCCCAGCACGAACACCTTGTTGAAGCGACGCTCGGGGACGTTGACGATGTCGCCGTGCTGAAGTCGCGTGTTGCGGCTGATGTCACCGCCGTAGTACAGGTCGTACAGGTCGACCGTGAAGGAGGTACTGCCGCGCGTCACCGTAACCGCCGACAGGTCGGCCTCGGCACCCAGCCCGCCGGCCGCGGCAATGGCGTCGACCAGACTCACCGGGACATCGGTGATTGCAATGGCGCCGGGGGTGCGCACTTCACCAGCCACGAACACGCGCTGGCTTCGGTACTGCAGCATCGACACATCGACCTGCGGATTCTTCAGGATGCCGCCAAGCCCCTGCGCGAGGGAGTCGCGCACCTGCTGCACGGTGCGCCCGGCGGCCTGCACATGGCCCACGTAAGGGAAGAAGAAGGTGCCGTCTGCGTTCACCACGCGACCCGACAGTTCGTTGGCGGTGCCGGTCGGGTTGGTGATCTCCGGGTGATTCCAGACGATGATCCGCAAGATGTCCTGCGGTCCGATCAGGTAGCGGCTGCCGTTGGCAGGCGCGGCTGGCAGCAAGGAGGCCGCTTTGGCGCGCTCGCGCGAGGCCTGCGCATCGGCGGTCAGGCGGGCCACCACCTCGGGCGTGATCGCGTACAGGTCGGCCCGCTGGCTAAGCGAGCCGCTGGCAGCGCCGCCCGGGTTGCTATTGCCTGGGGCAATCGCGTCCATTTTCATGCCGGGGGCCGCACACCCTGTCGCCACGGCGGCGCAGACCGCAATGGCGGTGAAACGCGACAGGCGGGCCAGGTACGCGGCGAAATCGGGACCGCGCGCGATCGGTAGTGCAAGGGTTGCGGGGTCACTCATGGAGCCTCCGGCGGGCATCGGGAAGTTGTTGTGGATGCGGCGTCATGTATCGACCGCGCAGCCGACCTCGCCATCATCGGGGTCTGAGGTTGCGGCGGAGGGGAAGGGCAGTCCCCATGCCCGGGTGGGGAACCTCGCCAATCGTCCGCTATGGGAGCAATGCACATGCGAGGGGATCCCGGCGAACGCCAAGGCAGGAATGAATTGCGGCAAAGGATTCAATGAAGGCCGGTCCGGGCGATCGCGGTAAACCGGGCCGATCCAGCCAAAACAGGCCGTGCGGGGGGCGCACACCCGCGCCCTACGGGACGCGTGATCTCGGTGACGTGCATCACTCAAGCAGACCGATGGCGCAGTGCGTAATCGAAAAGCGTTGACGACACCAGGGTGGCCGCTGCAGTATCCGCCTCGCTCCAGAATATGCGCATACACGCATATCCTGGACGAGCGGTCAGCGAACCGTTCGACCCGTTCAGCCGGTCAGCACTCGATCTGCAACAGGGACGCAGCACGAAGAACGCAGGGCAATCAACGCCCGCACCAGGAGACATGTAGTGGAACCAGAACTCGAACGATTGTTCGAGCGCGTCTCGGGCTACTTCGCCCTGCTGTCGGAACCGACGCGGCTGAAGATCCTGAACGCAATGTGCGATGGCGAGCGCAGCGTCAGCGATATCGTCGCGCGCAGCGGCGCCTCGCAGACCAACGTCTCGCGCAATTTGAACCTCATGCACGACCGTGGCGTCCTCAAGCGCCGGCGTGAAGGGGCCCTCACTTACTACGCCATTGCCGACGAGACCGTGGTGTCGCTCTGCCGGACGGTCTGCGTGCAGGTGGCCAGCCAGGCCGATGAGCACACCGTCACGTCGCGCACCCTGCGCCGCTTCATGCCAAACCACTGAGGAACCATGTCCGCATCAAGACTTCGTGCCGGGCGCATTCAGCCGGCGCCCGAGAATCACGTCGACCCGGCTGCGTTGGTCCGGGCTCGCGGCGCGCGCCGCAGCTTTCTCGGGTCGGCCGCCGCGGGTGCGGTTGCGCTCGCTGCAGCGGGTCGCACGGCACATGCTGCCGGCGCGCCGGGCAGTTCGTTGCCGCCCACCGGACCGATCACGCTTGGCGCCGGCGTGGGCACGGTCGGCTACGGCGCGCCGTCCAAGCATGAAGCCGCGGTGGTCCGCCGCCTCAGCCCGGGTCTGACCCGAACCCCGCAGTCGGGCATCAGCTTTACGCCGCTGCAGTCGCTGTTCGGCATCATCACGCCGAGCGGCGTGCACTTCGAGCGGCATCACTCCGGCATGCCGGAGATCGATCCTCAGCAGCACCGCCTGATGATCATGGGCCTGGTGTCGCGTCCGCTGCTGCTGACGATGAACGACATCCTGCGTTATCCGTCGGTGACGCGCACGCACTTCATCGAGTGCGGGGCCAATACCGGCATGGAGTGGGGCAATGTGGCGGTGCCGACGGTGCAGTACACGCACGGCATGTTGGGCTGCAGCGAGTTCACCGGCGTGCCGCTGTCGACGCTGCTCGATGAAGCCGGTTTCGACCGTCGCAAGGCGAAGTTCATCCTGGCCGAAGGCGCCGATGGCTCGCACCTGACCCGCACCGTGCCGATCGAGATGGCATTGAATGACGTCATGGTCGTCTATGGCCAGAATGGCGAGATGCTGCGCCCGGAAAACGGCTACCCGCTGCGCCTGCTGGTGCCTGGGGTGCAGGGCGTGTCCAGCGTCAAGTGGCTGCGCCGCATCGAAGTGGGCGACGCGCCGTGGAATACGCGCGAGGAGTCGTTGCACTATGTCGACCTGATGCCCGATGGCATGCATCGACAGTATTCCGGCGTGCAGGAAGTCAAATCGGTGATCACCAGTCCCTCGGCCGGGCAGGTGCTGCTTGACAAGGGCTACTACGAGATCACCGGGCTGGCCTGGTCGGGCCGCGGCAAGATCACGCGCGTGGATGTATCGGCCGATGGGGGGCGCAACTGGCGCACCGCAAAGCTGCAGGATCCGGTGATGAGCAAGTGCCTGACGCGTTTTCGCGCCGACTGGCGCTGGGATGGCAGCGGGGCGTTCCTGCAGAGCCGTGCGGTCGACGAAACCGGGCACGTGCAACCGACGATCTCGCAACTGCGTGCTGTGCGCGGCACGCGTTCGATCTATCACAACAACAAGATCCAGGCGTGGCGCGTGGCCGCGAACGGCGAGGTGACCAATGTCCAACTTGCTTGAGCGCTGCATGAAGTCACTTGCACTGGCTGCCAGCATGGTTCTTGTCTGGGGCCTGCCGACCCTAGGTGCAGCGCAGTCGGCCAAGCCGGCGCAGGCCGATGCCGCCCGCGCGACGACGAGTGCTGTGGCCCCTTCCCGCTTTGGCTTCGGACGCCCGGCCACGAAAGAAGAAATCGCCGCCTGGGACATCGACGTCCGGCCCGACGGGCACGGCCTGAAGCCGGGCCGAGGCTCGGTGGATCGCGGGCAGGTCGTATACGACCAGCAGTGCGCCTCCTGCCACGGCACATTCGGCGAGAGCAACGCCTTTCTCGCGCTGGCCGGTGGCGTCGCCGCGCAAGATCTGAAGACCGGGCGCGCCTCGCGCCTGCGCGATGCGGAAGTGCAACGCACGGTTGGCACCAAGCTGAACCACGCGACCACGTTGTACGACTACATCTACCGGTCGATGCCCTGGACCAACCCGATGTCGCTGTCAGTGGACGACACCTATGCGGTGACGGCGTACGTGCTGCACCTGAACGACATCGTCCCCGCCGACTTTGAACTCACCGACAAGAACATCCTCGGCGTGCCGATGCCCAATCGCTACGGCATGACGACCGCGCACGGCATGGCTTCGGTGCGCGGCAAGCCCGACGTGCAGGGATCGCTGTGCATGAAAGATTGCTTGAAGGAGGTGAAGGTCACGTCTGAACTGCCGACATTTGCGATGAACGCGCACGGCAATCTGGCCGAGCAGTTCCGGCCGCTCGGCCCGAAGGGCGCGGTCGATACCCGGCGCTTCGACCCTTCCGCAGCGGCAGGCACTCCGGCAGCACCCGTTGCTGCCGCAGCGGTGGCTTCGGCAGGCGGTCAGCGAGCCACGCAGCTGCTTGCCAAGAATGGCTGCGTCAACTGCCACCATGTATCGAATCGCGTGGTTGGCCCGTCGTACCAGGAGATTGCGGGCAAGCACGGCAAGCGTGCCGATGGCGAGGCGTATCTGACGAAGAAGATGAAGGAAGGCGGCATGGGTGACTGGGGCCCGAGCATGATGCCGCCGCAACTGACGCTGTCCGACGACGATGCGCGCGAATTGGCGCGCTGGATACTGGCCGGCGCGCAGCCATAGGTGCAGCAGCAGTTTTTGAGTGCCTGCCGAGTGCGCTGACGCGCACATCGAGGGCTAAGATAAAGTTAGCGGTAGCGACGGCATCCGCGCCGCTCGGTGCAACTGTCACAGGAGACCACACATGAACGATCGTCGTGAATTCATCAAGGGTGCCAGCGGCCTGGCCGCATTGGCCATTGGCAGCACGCTCGGCTTGCCCGCTTTCGCTCAGGCGCCTGCCTACAACAAGGCGGCGTTCGAGGCGAAGAACCTGCAGGAAGTACTCAAGTCGCTCGGTGGTGCCGCCGCTGCCGAAAGCGCAGACATCACGATCGTGGCACCCGACATCGCCGAGAACGGGTCGGTCGTGCCGGTCGGCGTGGTGAGCAAGGTGCCAGGGACGCAGGCGGTCTACATCCTGGTCGACAAGAACCCGAGCGCGCTTGCCGCGAGCTTCGGGATTCCGCAAGGTACCGAGGCCAACGTGTCGACCCGCATCAAGATGGGTCAGACGTCCAACGTGCTGGCGCTGGTGAAAGCCAACGACAAGTACTTCGTCGCCACCAA
>LNFM01003897.1_pt1 | contig 28485 bp, 24 predicted proteins | sample 596031 | NCBI WGS metagenome assembly LNFM01 (sample SAMN04254537, study PRJNA301005) | activated carbon metagenome | isolation source: dual media filters at the Ann Arbor, Michigan drinking water treatment plant | place: USA: Ann Arbor
GCTTGAATCCTTTGGTGTGAGAGCCTGGATTCTACCGGTGGCTGGCCCTCTGCCTATCGTTTCAAGCGTTGCACTTATTCTATGAATTCAGGACCCTTAATTCGCACCCCATAGATCTCAAGTTATACGCAGCGATTTTGCCCTACCCTTTATAGGAGCCAACTTGCTGCGGTCCGACGTCTCGGCGATGCTCTTCCTAAGCCTTGATCGCCAGCAAGCTGGCTCCTACAGATGCCTCTTCCACCGCTGCATATCCGCTTGCCTGCAGTACAGCTGTCCCGTCCTGTACGCATCTACGCAGGCACCGTACAATGCGGGCCATTCAAAATCTCTTGCAACCGACAGAACAGCCAATTATGCGTACCAGCCAGTTCCTGCTCTCGACTCTTAAAGAAAACCCTTCCGACGCCGTGGTGATCAGCCATCAACTGATGCTGCGCGCGGGAATGATCCGCAAGCTGGCTTCCGGCCTTTACACCTGGCTGCCTATGGGCCTGCGCGTGCTGCGCAAGGTTGAAAAAGTCGTGCGCGAGGAAATGGACGCCGCTGGCGCACTCGAAGTGCTGATGCCAGGCATTCAGCCAGCCGAGCTGTGGCAGGAGTCCGGCCGCTGGGAGCAATACGGCCCTGAACTGCTGCGTATGAAGGATCGCCATGGCCGCGATTTTTGTGCAGGCCCAACCCACGAAGAAGTGATTACCGATCTGGCGCGCAACGAGCTGAACAGCTACAAGCAGCTGCCGATCAACCTCTACCAAATCCAGACCAAATTCCGTGACGAAATCCGGCCGCGCTTTGGCTTGATGCGCGGCCGCGAGTTCATCATGAAGGATGCTTACTCCTTTCATGCGGACCAAGCGTCCTTGCAACAAACCTACGACCGCATGCACCTGGCTTACTGCAACGTATTCACTCGCCTGGGCCTGAACTTCCGCCCGGTGCAAGCGGATACAGGGTCTATCGGCGGCACGGGTTCGCACGAGTTCCATGTATTGGCTGATTCCGGTGAAGACGACATCGCCTTCAGCAACGCCTCCGACTACGCCGCCAACATCGAGAAAGCTGAAGCTGTGCCGCGTGAAGCCGCCCGCGCAGCCGCCACCGAGGCCATGCGCCTAGTCGAAACACTGGACACCAAAACCATTGATGCGCTGGTGCAAGGCTTTGCCTTGGCCATTGAGAAAACCATCAAAACCTTGATTGTCCACGGAGCCAAAGAAGGCACGCTGGTGGCGCTGATTGTGCGCGGCGATCACGAACTGAACGAAATCAAGGCCGCCAACCTTGAAGAAGTCGCCAGCCCACTGGTGTTTGCATCGGAAGACGAAATCCGTGCGGCCGTCGGTGCCGGTCCTGGCTCGCTTGGCCCGGTCAACCTGCCAATCCCTTGCATCATCGATCGCTCGGTCGCCTTGATGAGCGACTTTGCTTCCGGCGCTAACATCGACGACAAACATTACTTTGGCGTTAACTGGGAGCGTGATCTGCCGCTGCCGAAAGTCTGCGATTTGCGCAATGTGATTGCCGGTGACCCGAGCCCAGACGGCAAAGGCACGCTTGAAATCAAACGCGGCATTGAGGTAGGGCATATCTTCCAACTCGGCACCAAATACAGCCAGGCGCTTAACTGCCAGGTACTGGGCGAGAACGGTAAGCCAGTTATCTTGACGATGGGCTGCTATGGCATTGGTGTGTCCCGTGTCGTTGCTGCCGCGATTGAGCAAAACAACGACGAGCGCGGCATTCTCTGGAACGACACCCTCGCCCCCTTCCAAATTGCCTTGGTGCCGCTGCGCTATGAGACCGAGCAGGTGCGTGAGGCCACCGACAAGCTGTATGCCGAACTGACCGCCGCTGGTTTTGAAGTGTTGCTGGATGACCGTGACAAGAAGACCAGCCCCGGCATCAAGTTCGCTGACATGGAGCTGATCGGCATCCCGCACCGTATCGTGGTAAGCGACCGCGGTCTGGCCGAAGGTAATCTGGAATACAAGAGCCGTCAGGAAACCGAAGCCCAGGCAGTGCCCGTCGCTGACATCCTGAGCTTTATCCAGGCCCGCATCAGCCGTTGATCTCAAGAGCCATCATGTTCAAGCGAAGCACCCTCAGCCTTATCGCCACCCTCACGGGTGGCATGTTGTTCCTCAGCGGTTGTGCCAACCAACTGCCGCAACGTAGCGAGCATGAAGAACGTATCGAGCGTAAATTGCTCGATCACAGCTTGCTGATTGAGGTGGGGGAACCGCGCGTGCTGGAGTTACCTCAGCGCCGCGTTCGCGTCTATGAACAAAAGACGTTCGAGGTCACCGCGTTCGATGTAACGCGCCGTTATGACCGTTACACGCCCTACCAGCCTTGGCGTGAGCTGTATGAAGTACCGCTGGGTGCGCTGGCGGTGGTTGGGGGTATCGGTGCTAACGCGTTGAACGTGGTGTTGCTTGGCAGTCTGCCGGATACGGCCACCAAGGACTGGATTAGCTATGGCTTTGCCGGCCTCAATCCAGCCATGAACGTTGAGTCCAATGGTCGCTCGCAGCAAAGTCTGGCCAACCTTGAAGAGCTCCGCCAGGATGCGCGCATGGAATATTCCAGCCTGCCTTGGGCCGAAAGGCCAGTGCAGGTTAGCTTTGGCAAAGAAAGCCACGAGCTACTGACCGACCGCAACGGCATCTTGCGCCTTAACCTGCTCGACAGCCCGTTTGCCGACAAGGACGTATCACGCATCAGCACGCTGCTGTTAACCGTAGAGGATGAACAAGGTTCGGCCCGTGCCGACGCCTCCTTGCTGGTCAGCCGCACCCTGCGCGGCAAGCTGCAGGAAGCCCACGACCTGATTTATAACGACCTTGAAAGTGATGACGTGGCCCAGTGGGTGCATCGGGTCAAACGTCTTTCCGAGCTAGGTCTTGAAGAAGAAGCCAGCGAGCTTGAGCAAAGCCTGATTGAGCTGACACGCAACGATCCAGAGCTGCAGAAAGCGTTTCTGCAAGCGCTGACCCAAGATGCCGGCAGGCTGGTTGCCGACCCTGGCAACGATTAACCGCGCCATGCTGCAAAGCGTGGCTGGTTTAGCGCTCTCACTGCTGATCAGCAGCGCAGTCGCTGCGCCGGTTCGTCAGGCGCCGGAACCCGAATTGCGACAGTTACTGCAGCACACTGTGGCGCAAGCCGACAGCTTCGACGATCGTTTTGATGCTGAGGTGTGGCTGCTAGATATGTCGACGCGCATGCGTCGTTTCATTCCCGATGCGCAAGAACGCCTGACCTTCTTGCGCTTGGTGCATCGCGAAGCCACACATGCTGGTTTACGTCCAGACTTGGTGATTGCGCTGATCCATGCCGAAAGCCATTTTAATCGCTTTGCCATTTCCTCAGTCGGGGCGCAGGGCATGATGCAGGTCATGCCATTCTGGAAGGCCGAGCTGGGTCGCCCGCAGGACAATCTCACCGATAACGCAACCAACCTGCGCTACGGCTGCACCATTCTCAGCTACTACCTGCGCAAGGAAAATGGCGATCTCAATCGCGCTCTAGCGCGCTACAACGGCAGCCTGGGCAAGCATGCTTACCCGGCCAAAGTGGTCGGCTTCTGGCATGATTTCTGGTACGTGAAGCCCTAATCTCGCCGGCTAACCTTCAGCTTTAAGCGCCGCTAACCGCGCCTTTAAACCCTCAGAGCTCTGCTCACCTAACAACCGCTCACGCATGCGCCCTTGAGGGTCAATCAGATAAGTAACCGGCAACACTTCATTGCGCGGCAGCTGGAAGCGCTCCGCCGGATCTTGCGCGAGCACAGTGAAGGTAATGCCCATTTCTTCTGTGGCCTGGCTAAGCTTTTCACCCTGCAGGGCATCGAAGTTGACGCCTAAGACCCAAACAGACTGATCTCGAAGCTCTACATCCAGCTCATTGAGCTCAGGAATTTCAGTGCGGCAAGGCGCGCACCATTGAGCCCAGTAATTAATCACTAACCACTGGCCTTCAAGGCGCTCAACCGCTACCTTTCGTCCATGCTGATCGACGCCAATGTCTTGCGCACAGCCGGCCAGGATCAAACCCAAGCCGAGTGCCGCGATACCACGAATGATCACCTGGAAACGCATGACCATGCATTTGCCTCCTGAATTCCTAGGGTTGATATGACATTAGATGCCTTGCGCCTGGAAGTGCCAGACATCCTTGACACCGACGTCGCATCACTGGCCGACCTCAATACACAGCTGGCCCAGGCACGCACACTGTCACCCGAAATGGCCTTGCAGCATGTACTCGCCCTGCTGTTTAAGCTAAACCGCAGCGCCATGACCTTACTCGAAAGGCAGCGCGCGCTGCAAAGCTTCAGCGATCAATACTGCCACTTCGGCAAGGCTTATCAGGGCGACACGCCCCCCAGCGCATTATTTGTACACCTGTGCAATGAGTTGGCGGTGGGCTTCAAACGCTTGTTGCTGCAAATTCTGCAAGGTCGCCAGCCATCCAGACCCCATCTGGCGTGGTGTTTGTACATGGCCCAGCATTTTTTAGCGCAAAGCCTGCTGCGTCACTATCAACTCTATCAAGAGCCGCCAGCCAGCCTGTGGCGCGACAGCCACCTGCTGTATTGGGTTGGCGAGCATCAAGATTGCCTGGATGAGCCCGTGGCGGCAGCGTTTTACCCGCAACCGGCCATTACCCTGCGCGGCCTGTACCAGCAGATGTTGCTGCTGGCTTTGAGCAACCCCTTTCACCTTGCCAGTGGCGAATGCGCGCTGTTATTTGGCGCACTCTCGCCGCTGGCCGGCCTGGCCCGTTTGCTGCCATGGGATGAAGACGAAGAGATTGAAGGCCCGATTGTCGACCTGAGCGAGCCGCAACCCTACCTCTCATTTGCCCAGCAGCCACAAGGCAACTCGGATTACTTGCGCCGTTTTGAGTTGGGTGCGCTGCTGGTGGCACTGCATGAACCGGCACCGTTGCAAAGCAGTGCCGAGCGCCACGTATTGGAGCGGGTGCAGCAGCATTGGCTTGGCCGCCAGCAACGACGCCATTCCAGAGCGGACCAAAGCAGCGCCTGTGAATTGGTGATCGGGCTGGTCAACATCCATGCGCAATTGCTTGAGCAACGTCCGCTGCGCAGCCCAGCAGTTACCCTTGATGCCAGCGCGGGCGGCGCGCGCTTACTGTGCAGCGCCGAGCAAGCTTCACAGCTGACGGTCGGCCAACTGGTGTTATTGACCCACAGTGATACCCCCACACTGGCTTTGGTGCGCTGGCGGCACCTTAACAATGAAGGCCTGCATCTAGGGCTGCGTTACCTCAAAGGCTTACCGCGCTCCGTTTGGCTGCGCAGAGCGCCTAGTGCACAAACCCATCCAGGCGTTCTGCAAAGCACGCCGGAGCCCGGCAATGGCTGGCACCATGGTTTGTGGCTGCCTAACGGACAGTTTGTTGAAGGGGAAAACATCTGGCTGCAATTGGCCAGTGCGCATAACCAGGCGATCCTGCCGCTGCCGAACGCCAATCTGGTGACGGCCTCGGTCACGCGCTTTCCGATGCAACTGGCCTAAACGCTGAAACTGCGAGAGCGGTCACGCGCAGTACCGGCCAAGTGCACAGTTTGTCGGGGTGGTCAGTTTTATAATTAATCACACTCACGCATGACGCGATTCGTTATTACCCGGACACTCCCATGAGTAATGCCCACGACACCTTGATTGGCAACGTACCCGCAACCATCATCAGCCTCGCCCGCTTTCAGGTCACCCCTTACGAAGGCCGCGTGGCCGAGTTCAATATTGCTACTTGGTTGCACCTGCCTGGTTTGGCCAACGTGGCGGTGTCTTTGCTCATCAGTTACCAGGACGGCGCAACCCGACGCGAGGTGGTAATTGACCATGGCAAGGTCAATACACACGGCAAGATTTTGCTGTCGAGCGTCGCACGCTTGCCGGTTAAGCAGAAAATCGAGCAGATGCAGGTGCGCTTGCGTTCGGCCACACCGGCTGGCGGTCTGCTGGTTGAAGAGTTGTTTGTTCAAGCGGTTGAATCGGCTCAACTCGACACGCGTCAGGCGCTGGCCTAACGCGTCGTCTTCAGCCCTTCCTGGCCACGCGTTTTGACCATCTAACGTGAGCGCATTTCACCGGCAGGCCCGTGATGGGCGACCTGCAGCGTGTCATCACCCGTCGTGCATTCCGCGAGCGGCTCAAGCGCCGCATCACACCCGACCAAGGATTGCGGCCATTGGCTAAAGGTGAGGCCTGTAATGCGATTGAGTCGCTCAAGCGCAGCACTAGGGTCACGCTGGTGCAGATAAATCACTTTGTTTGGGTTTACCGCCATAACGCCCTTGTACCTCGCGAAGCCATGCCCTGCTGGCAGACTGATTACGTCTGGCATGACATAGCCAGAAGTGTGCCAGCCGCCATTGAACCTTGCTTCGCCGCATCACAGCCTATGCGACGTTAAGTAGGCCGCATTAGCGCGCCGTAAACTGACGTTTTATGTCACTCGCCACCGAGTTAAGAGCTGTGTGGTTGCAGCCATTGCGCCAGGTCTGTCGTAAACAAGCCCACTTGCTCGTTGTGCAAACGCTGCAAACCCGCGCGCAACTGCGGATACCAGGGCTCATCAAGCTGCTCAGGCAAACTTTCTATTGCGGGCAATGGCCAGGGGCTGTGGCTGAGCAGTTGCTGCACCGAGTAATGGCTGAGATCGCGACTGAGCACCCAGCAACCAGCGCCTGTTGAGGCAACCAGATGCTGCTGCTCAAGAAAACTCAGTATTTCTTCCCACTCGTGCTCGGCCAATTGCCAGCCTTCGCGCTGCACATCACTCAAACGGATGCTCAGGCCCATCTGCTGGCGCTCATAAAAAACCCGCAACACCGCAAACACCACCAGCAAGCGGGGCAGCGCGCGTTTACGCCACTGCTGAGAAACGCCTAGGTTGCAGACCAATTGCGCGCCGAACAGCACAATCAACCACGACAGGTAAATCCACAGCAAAAACAGCGGCACGGTGGCAAACGCCCCGTAAATCAACTGATAACCGGGGAAGAGGCGCACATAGAGGCCAAACAACATCTTCGCCACTTCAAACAAGGTGGCTGCAAACAGACCGCCTAACCATGCATGACGCAGAGGCACCCGGGCATTGGGCACCGTTGCATACAACAGGGTAAACGCCGCCACGCTAAACAGCAGCGGCATGAACTTCAGCAACTCCTGCACCCCGAGCAACGCATCTGGCCCTGAAATCAACGACAACGAGGTGAAGTAGGTGCTGATGGCAAAGCCGCCGCCGAGCAACAACGGTCCAAGGCTGAGAATGGCCCAATACAGTAAAAAGCTCGAAACACCCCGGCGCGGCTGGCGCACACGCCAGATACCGTTGAAGGTTTTCTCGATGGTCACCAGCATCCAGAACGCCGTTGCCGCCAAAACCACCACGCCAACCCAGGTTAGTTGGCGAGCCTGCGTAGTAAAACTGCGCAGATACTCCTGCAAGGTTTCACCGGCAGACGGCACGAAATTACGGAAGATAAAACTCTGGATCTGCTCGCCGGTGTCCTGGAATGCCGGAATGGCCGACAACATGGAAAAAGTCACCGTCATCATCGGCACCACCGCAAACAGCGTGGTGTACGTCAGTGCAGCAGCATTATTGGGGCCTTGGTCAGCGATAAACCGCTGCAACAAAAAACGCCAGAACTCCAACAGGTTGATCACGCGTTGCCGCATGCACGCTCCCTAATCATTTGCACGCCCTGCGCGAGCATGACGCAGGCGCTGTAGCGGTAAGCGGGTAGAATAGCGGCCATCAAAGGCAACAGGCGACCCCAAGATGACCGATCTGACCCTTTACCATAACCCGCGCTGCTCAAAATCACGCAGCGCCCTGCAGTTACTGGAAGAACGCGGGCTGACGCCGCACATCGTGCGCTACCTCGAAACACCGTTGGACGCTGAACAACTGCGCGAATTATTAAGCCAGTTAGACATCAGCGCCCGCCAATTGCTGCGCAGCAGTGAAGACGAATACAAAGCCCTTGGCCTGCACGACACGCAATTAAGCGAAGCCCAACTGATTGCCGCCATGGTTAGCCACCCCAAGTTGATCGAGCGCCCCATTCTGGTTGCCGGCGACAAGGCCGTCATCGGTCGTCCACCTGAGAAGATTCTGGAGATCCTGCCGTGAGCGCATCCTACATTCTGGTGCTGTATTACAGCCGCCATGGCGCCACCGCTGAAATGGCCCGGCAAATCGCCCGCGGCGTAGAACTGGGCGGGCTGGAAGCACGCCTGCGCACTGTGCCATCGGTCTCTGCCGAGTGTGAAGCCGTCGCCCCGGAGATCCCAACAGAGGGCGCCCCCTATGCCAGCCAGGATGACCTGAAAAACTGCGCCGGCCTTGCCCTCGGCAGCCCGACGCGCTTCGGCAATATGGCCGCGCCGTTGAAATACTTTCTTGATGGCACCAGCGGTCTTTGGCTGACCGGCGCATTGGTGGGTAAACCGGCGGGCGTTTTCACTTCCACCGCCAGCCTGCATGGCGGCCAGGAGAGCACACTGCTGTCGATGATGCTGCCATTACTGCACCACGGCATGCTCATCACCGGCCTGCCCTATAGCGAGTCCGCGCTGCTGGAAACACGCGGCGGCGGCACACCCTACGGGGCTAGTCACCACGCGGGCAACGACGGCAAACGTGCCCTCGATGAGCATGAAACCGCCCTGTGCCGCGCCCTCGGCCAACGCCTGGCGCAAACCGCTGCAAAACTGGAGAGTTCCCGTGGCTAAAACCGCCAAACCCCTGCCCTCGCTTGAGTGGCTGCAACCACGACTCACACTCAGCCGGGTCGCCAGCCTGGTGAGTTTTTTAGGCCTGGGCGCCCTGCTACTGACGTGGAATCTCGGCTTCGCCAACGTGCCAGACAACCTGCTGTGGGTCATTCTCGGCGTACAGTTCGCCCCGCTGCTGCTGCTGGCCCCCGGTCTGATCCTTGGCAACGCACGCGCCCACGCCTGGGCCTGTTTTGTGGTCAATTTGTACTTTATCCAAGGCGTGCTGGCCGCGTTTGACCCGAGCAAAGCGCTGTACGGCTGGTTGCTAACGCTGACCAGCTTCAGCTTGTTCTGCGCCGCGTTGATGTACACCCGCTGGCGTTTTCAGTACGAGCGCAAGCTGGCAGGAGAGGCCTAAGCCACACGGCCCGCTCAATCGCTTGAACGCGCTTAGGCGGGCATTACCAACCCAGCGTCTCTTTCAGAAAGGGAATTGTCAGCTTGCGCTGCGCTTGCAGCGAGGCTTGATCGAGGCGTTCGAGCAACTCGAACAGCGCGTTCATGCTGCGCTCACCGCGCGTGAGGATAAAACGCCCGACCTCATCACTCAGGTGCAAACCTCGGCGCGAGGCACGCAGTTGTAGAGCGCGCAGTTTGTCTTCATCCGAAAGTGACTGCAGTTGGAACACCAACGCCAGGGTCAGGCGTGAGTGCAAATCGGGCAACTTGATGGGCAATTCACGGGGCGAGGTAGCGGCGGCCAGCAGCAGGCGGCGGCCACTGTCGCGCAGGCGGTTAAACAGATGAAACAACGCCTCTTCCCACTCGCGATTGCCCGCCACCGCGTCCAGATCATCGAGACACACCAGCTCGCACTGCTCGAGATTGTCGAGCAGTGCCGTGCCGTGTTCGACCACCTCGGCCAACGGCAGGTACACCGCCGGTTCGCCGCGTTGTTCAAAGCGTAAACAAGCGGCTTGCAGCAGATGACTGCGGCCCACACCCTCACCGCCCCAGAGATAAATCAGGCTTTCAGTCCAGCCGGCATCGGCTTCGCACAATCGCTCGACATAACCTAGGGCCGCCGCGTTGGCACCGGGGTAGTAATTGGCAAACGTGGCGTCGTCACGCAGACGCACACCTAAAGGCAGTTGTATGGGTGTCATGCTGGATTGGACGGTTCATCGGAACCGTCGACTGGCTCACCGTAAAGGGCCGAAAGTTTATAGAAATCATGCAGATGACGCACCAAAACCATGATCACCGCTGCTACCGGCAAGGCCAGCAGAATGCCAGTGAAGCCGAACAGCTGACCACCGGCCATGATGGCGAAGATCACCGCGACCGGGTGCAGACCGATCCGGTCACCCACCAGCAACGGTGTCAGCAGCATGCCTTCAAGCATCTGCCCGACCACGAAAACGGCGGCAATACCCAACAACGGATAGGGATCGAGACCGAACTGGAACAGGCCAGCGGTCATCGCCGCACCCACCCCGACGACCACGCCCAGATACGGCACGATGCTGGCCAAGCCCGCCAGTACGCCAATCAACAGGCCCAGCTCAAGACCAATGACCATCAGGCCGGTGGCATACATCACACCCAGCGCCAGCATCACCAGCAACTGGCCGCGCAGAAAAGCGCCGAGCACTTCGTGGCATTCGCCAAACAGCTGCACAACCAGACCTTCACGGCCGCGCGGCAACAGGCTACGCAACCTGCTCAGCATCAAGTCCCAGTCGCGCATGAGGTAAAAGCTCACCACTGGAATCAGCAGCAAATTAGCCACCCAAGCCAGCAGCGCCAAGCCAGATGCAGTAGCGGTAGAAAGCAACGAGCCAACGATGTCGGTGGTTTTACCCATCTGCCCGGAAAAAGCCGATTTCAGTTGATCAAAATGCCAGAAGCCGTCGTTCAATCCGAATTGCAATTGAATCCAAGGCAGCGCCTGGGTTTGCAGCCAGTCGAGAACCTGCGGAATCATTTCGTACAAATGCACCAACTGCTTGCCCAGCATGGGCAGCAAGACCAGCAGCATAATCACCAGAATCAAAGTGATCAGCGCAAACACCACCACCACGCCCCACGTTCTCGAAAGTTTGTGCCGCTCAAGCCGATCCACCAACGGATCGCCCATATAGGCCAGCAAAACGCCGATCAGAAAGGGCGAGAGAATCGGGGCCAACAGGTAAAGCAAACCGCACAACAGCACGCCTGCGGCAATCCATATCCAACGCTGTGAATCGATCATGTTCTGCACTCCATAGCTACATGGTCAGGCCAAGCAGCATTGCAAAGTAAAACCGCAGCCTTGCGCTGCGGTTTTAAGCCTGCGGCAATAAAGGCGGCAGTCTACCAGCGAAACTTCAATATATTGTTTACCGTCGCAGGCACAGCAGCCGGGACAGGCGGTTGCGTCACAGGCTGATTAACATCCACCGCCGGCGCATCTGTCGGTGCTGCCACTTCAGCCGGGACTTCCTGCAAACGCGCTAAACCGAGTTGGGCGCGTAGTTGCTCGGCATTGGCCGTGACATTAAAGGTCAAGGTGTCACCTTCAACCTTTAGCAGTTGTGCGGCAAAGGGTTCGAGAATGCGTTGCAACTCGGCGTAACGCGGCAGATCGACGCCTTGTACCTGCACCGTCAACCCGCTTGCAGCGCCAGGCGCTACGACAAAGCGTGGTGCCAGGCGCTGATTCACGGCCAGCAAGATGGCATCGGCCAGCGCCGTTTGATCGGCACCCTGCGCGCTCCCCTGCTCAAGCGTGTCGCCAAGCCACAGACGCCATTGCGCCTGCCATTGACCGTTGGACTCACGCGCCACAACGGCTAATAGCGCATCAGCGGCGTAACGCTCGGACGCTTCACGCAGAGCGCCCGGCTCATCGGCAATAAGATTCTCCGGCACGGCGACCAACTGCTCGGGCAAATCAGCCAAAGGCAACCGCAGCGGCAAACCACGGTGTTGGGCGGCCTGGGTAAATGGTGCCGCCGCATCCTGACCATCGCCAATCAGGCGGGTGCCGTCGCTGGCATCGCTGAACCACCAAAGCAAAATGCTCGGCCTATTCGCACCCCACAGAGCCAAGCCGGCCTGACGCAGACTGCGCTCGGTGCTTAGCGGATCGAAATCAACCAGAAGTCGATCGCCTTCGTAACCGAACTGGCTGACGATTTGTTGCGGGTCCTTGCGCAGGGCCGCCAGCGCCGGGTTTTGCAGGGCCTCGGCGCTGCCGGTCAGGCGCAATACCAGGGTGTCCAGCGCCCGACTAAGGGCGGCCGCACGCTCTTCAGGTTGTTGGCCGGCGACCGCCTCACGCACCTGATACAGGTCGGAAACCGGCGCAGCAAAAGCAGGAAGTGCGACACACGACAAGCAGGCTAGAAGCACACGGGGGATCAAACGCATGGACAAATTCTCGACGGACGGAAAGTAACGTGCCCCGCAGATTAACAAGAGTCAGCCTCAGCAGACAGCCGCAGAGCCGATAACACCCGCATTAATCGGCGAACGGATGCGCTGCGACAGCATTATCCGCGCATGGCTGGCCCATCCACAGGCCAAACAACCCTCGTTGCCTCCGACACCTACGCGGGTGGCCGCTGCCGGGTAAGCCTGATAAAATCGCGCGCCTTCGCAGACCGTCGCCGTTGCGCGATGGTGCCAACCCGAATTTCCCCTAAAGGCCTGGATCTATGAGCAAGCAACCCTCCATCAGCTACAAGGACGCAGGTGTAGACATCGACGCGGGCGAAGCCCTGGTCGAACGCATCAAGAGCGTTGCCAAGCGCACCGCACGTCCGGAAGTCATGGGTGGGCTGGGCGGCTTCGGCGCGCTGTGCGAGATACCGGCTGGCTATAAGCAGCCGGTACTGGTTTCCGGCACCGACGGCGTGGGCACCAAGCTGCGCCTAGCGCTGAACCTGAACAAGCACGACAGCATCGGCCAGGACCTGGTCGCCATGTGCGTTAACGACCTGGTGGTGTGTGGCGCTGAGCCGCTGTTCTTCCTCGATTACTACGCCACCGGCAAGCTCAACGTGGACGTTGCCGCCACCGTGGTCACTGGCATTGGCGCAGGCTGCGAACTGGCGGGCTGCTCCTTGGTTGGCGGTGAAACCGCTGAAATGCCGGGTATGTACGAAGGCGAAGACTACGACCTGGCCGGCTTCTGCGTCGGTGTGGTGGAAAAAGCTGAAATCATCGACGGTTCGAAAGTCGCCGCAGGTGACGCGCTGATCGCCCTGCCGTCTTCCGGCCCGCACTCCAACGGCTACTCGCTGATCCGCAAGATCATCGAAGTCTCCGGTACTGAAATCGAAACCACCCAGGTCGACGGCAAACCGCTGACCGACCTGCTGATGGCACCGACGCGTATTTACGTCAAACCGCTGCTCAAGCTGATCAAGGACACTGGCGCAGTTAAAGCCATGGCCCACATCACCGGCGGTGGCCTGCTCGACAACATCCCGCGCGTACTGCCAAAAGGCGCACAAGCATTGGTCGACGTGGCCAGCTGGACGCGCCCAGCGGTGTTCGACTGGCTGCAGGAAAAAGGCAACGTGGATGAGCATGAAATGCACCGCGTGCTGAACTGCGGCGTCGGCATGGTTATCTGCGTGGCCCAGGATCAGGTCGAGATCACCCTGCAAACCCTGACCGCCGCTGGCGAGCAACCTTGGGTCATTGGCCAGATTGGCGAAGCCGCTGAAGGTGCCGCCCAGGTCGTGCTGAACAACCTGAAACAGCACTAATGTCGGCACAGTGCAATGTGGTGGTGCTGATCTCCGGCTCCGGCAGTAATTTGCAGGCGTTGATTGACAGCATCACCCACGACGCTAATCCGGCACGTATCAGCGCGGTGATTTCCAACCGCGCCGATGCCTTCGGCCTGCAGCGCGCCCAAGACGTCGGTATTGCCACCGCCGTGCTCGACCACAAGCAGTTCGACGGCCGTGAGACCTTTGATGCGGCATTGGTTGAGGCGATTGATGCGTTTGATCCGCAGTTGGTGGTGCTGGCTGGCTTTATGCGCATTCTCACGCCTGCATTCGTTCGCCATTACGCAGGTCGCCTACTGAATATCCACCCTTCCCTGCTGCCCAAATACAAAGGCCTGCACACCCATCAACGGGCGCTGGACGCTGGCGACAGCGAGCATGGGTGCAGCGTGCACTTCGTCAGCGAGGAACTCGATGGCGGACCACTGGTCGTACAGGCAGTGGTACCGATACAGTCGGATGATTCGCCCAGCAGCCTGGCGCAGCGCGTACACATTCAAGAACATGTGATTTACCCGCTGGCGGTGCGCTGGTTTGCCGAAGGCCGTTTGCAGCTAACGGCGCACGGAGCCGAGTTGGACGAACAACTGCTACCCAGTACCGGACACCTTATTCGAACGTAAACGGGAGACATCATGCGTCGCGCCTTATTGTTCGCACTTGCACTGATCAGCCTGCCAGCAGCGGCTGTTGAGCTCACACCTTTCTCCGCCAGCTACACCGCCGACTGGAAACAACTGCCCGTCAGTGGCAGCGCTGAACGCAGCTTAGAAGCGCTGGATAACGGCCTGTGGAAGCTGAACTTCGAAGCTTCCATGCTGGTTGCCAGCGTGACGGAAGAAAGCACCTTGCGCGTGGAAAGCGATGCACTGCAATCGCAGAGCTACCTCTATGAGCGCAATGGCCTGGGTAAAGGCAAGAAGGTTGAACACCGCTTTGATTGGCAAGCCAAACTGGTCACCGGCAATGACCGCGACAAACCGGTCAAGCTACCGCTCAACCGTGGCCTGCTGGACAAGTCGACCTATCAGTTGGCGTTGCAATACGACGTCGCCGCCGGCACCAAGAGCATGAGCTACCAGGTGGTCGATGGCGACGAGGTGGAAACCTACGATTTCCGCGTTTTGGGTGAGGAAGTTGTACGCACCAAGGCCGGTCTGATCGATGCGATCAAGGTCGAGCGCGTGCGCGACCCTACCAAAAGCAGCCGCAAGACCATTCTGTGGTTTGCCAAAGACTGGGATTTCCTCCTCGTGCGCTTGCACCAGGTCGAGACCGACGGCAAGGAGTACCAGATCATGCTCAAAGAGGGCACGGTCAACGGTAAAGCGGTTGCAGGTCGCCAAGACTAAACCCTGTGTTGCGCAAAAAGCCGAGCCCAGCGCTCGGCTTTTTATTGCACGGCGTTCAGTAAACAGCCGCAGCTTTGCTTGAACGTACTGAGTTAAAAAGCCCAATACGCCGAAGTACGGCCATAAAAAAGCCGAGCGAAGTGCCCGGCTTGTTCATACAGGACTTAACCGTTACCACATCAAATCATCCGGCACCTGATAGGCGGCATACGGATCATCGGCATCCGGCGCTTCGGTCGGCGTATTGAGCAGCACCACGCGCTGAGCGTCACGCTCTTGGATTTTCAGCGCGGCCTCACGCGGGATCACTTCGTAACCGCCACCGTGACGCACGATAGCCAGCGAGCCGCTGCTGAGCTTATTGCGCATCAGGGTATTGACCGACAGGCGCTTGACCTTTTTGTCGTCGACGAAGTTGTAGTAATCCTCGGTGGTCAGTTTGGGCAGGCGCGAGACTTCAATCAGCTGTTTGATCTGCGCAGCGCGAGCTTTCTGCTCGACCTTTTCCTGTTGCTGACGGTTGAGTTCCTGGTCACGGGCGGCCTTTTCGGCCATGGCCTGCTGAGCGGCGAGCTTTTGCGAGTCGTCTTTCTCGATGTGGCCTTTTTGCTCCAAACGCTGTTTTTTCTGATTTTCTTTGCTGGCCTGCTTGACCTGCTTTTCATTGACCAGCCCGGCTTTGAGCAACTGATCGCGTAGTGAGAGAGCCATAACCTACCTTTCCAACCATCAATATTAAGTGGGCGTACCCAGCGTAATCGTAACGCGTCATCCACCCTACGGGCTCAGCAACTCGGGGTTTGTTTTTCCAGCTTTTTGGCTTCACCCCAGAGCGCATCTAATTCGTCCAGGGCGCAATCTTCCATGTTGCGACCCGCGTCGCGCAATGCCTGCTCGATAAAACGAAAGCACCGCTCGAACTTGGCGTTGGCCGCACGCAAGGCGCTTTCCGGTTCTACCTTGAGGTGCCGCGCTAGGTTGCTGACGACAAACAGCAGGTCGCCAATTTCTTCGGCGATGGCGTCGGCATCGTTCTCGCTCATGGCTTCGAGCACTTCATCCAGCTCTTCGCGCACCTTGTCTACCACCGGCAAGGCCTCGGGCCAGTCAAAGCCGACCTGGGCGGCGCGCTTTTGTAGCTTGATCGCCCGACTTAGGGACGGCAGCGCCGTGGGTACGTCGTCCAGCAGCGAGAGTTGCTCGGGTGCGGCGGCCTTTTCGGCACGTTCCTCGGCCTTGATCGCTTCCCAGCGCTGTTTGACCGCGGCCTCATCCAGCTTGGGCACATCCACTGCGCCATACAGATCGCCATCGGCAAACACATGGGGATGACGGCGAATCAACTTGCTGGTGATGCCATCGACCACCTCAGCAAAGTCAAAGCGCCCTTCTTCACGGGCCAACTGGCTGTAATACACCACTTGAAACAGCAGATCGCCCAGCTCGCCGGGCAGATGAGCAAAGTCGCCGCGCTCAATGGCATCCGCCACTTCGTAGGCTTCTTCGAGGGTATGCGGCACGATGCTCGCGTAATCCTGCTTGAGATCCCACGGGCAGCCGTGTTGCGGATCGCGCAGGCGGGCCATCAGGTGCAGTAGGTCGTCGAGTTGGTACATAGGCTTCCTTCGTAAACGTCTCCCCCGGCATTCATCCGGGCTACGGCCTGAGCGTCGCGAGCGAAGGTCAGACAAGGCGAAGGGGGCGTGAAAAAGCGGAGTTGGCTTTTGCCAATGAGCATTTTTCACGCCCCCTTCAACGCAGTATCACCGAGTGCAGCAGCTCAGGAAACTCGGTGGCGGCGGGCTTCGATAATATTGGGCAGCTGGCTGATTCGCCCCAACAAGCGCCCGAGCGCATCCAAGCCAGGAATCTCAACGGTGATCGACATGGAAGCGGTGTTGTCGTCCTTGTTGGAACGGGTGTTGACCGCCAACACGTTGAGCCTTTCGTTGAGCAGTACCTGAGTCACATCGCGCAACAGACCGGAGCGGTCGTAGGCCTTGATGATGATGTCCACCGGGTAGGTTTGCACCGGCACCGGCCCCCAGTTGACTTGGATAATCCGCTCTGGCTCACGCCCGCCCAGTTGCAGCACTGAGGCGCAATCCTGACGGTGAATGGTCACGCCACGGCCCTGGGTGATGTAACCGACAATCGGATCGCCCGGCAGCGGTTGGCAACAGCCGGCAATCTGCGTCAACAGATTGCCCACACCCTGAATTTGAATGTCGCCACGCTTGCCCGGTTTGTAACCCAGCGCTTTGCGCGGAATCAGTTCAAGCTGTTCGTTGACCCGATCTGGCTCAATCAGTTGCTGGGCCAGATTGGCCAACTGGGTCAGGCGCAGATCGCCCGCACCCAACGCGGCGAACAAATCTTCGCTGGTTTTCAAGTTGGCTTTTTCGGCCAGCTTGTCGAAATCCACATGGGGCAAGCCCAGGCGGCCCAACTCGCGTTCCAGCTGAACCTTGCCAGCCGCTACGTTCTGATCGCGGTCTTGCAGCTTGAACCAATGCACGATCTTCGCCCGCGCACGGCTGGTGGTGACGTAACCGAGGTTGGAGTTCAGCCAGTCACGGCTTGGTGTGCCGTGCTTGCTGGTGATGATCTCCACCTGCTCGCCGGTTTGCAGGCTGTAGTTGAGCGGCACGATGCGCCCGTTGATTTTGGCACCGCGGCAGTTATGGCCAATTTCAGTGTGCACACGGTAGGCAAAATCCAGCGGTGTTGCGCCCTTGGGCAGGTCGATGGCGTGACCGTCGGGGGTGAACACATAAACCCGGTCCGGCTCGATGTCCACGCGCAACTGTTCGGCCAGGCCGCCGATATCGCCCAGTTCCTCGTGCCACTCCAGCACTTGGCGCAGCCAGGAGATTTTCTCTTCGTAATGATTGGAGCCAGATTTGACGTCAGTGCCCTTGTAGCGCCAGTGCGCGCACACGCCCAATTCAGCTTCTTCATGCATGCCCTGGGTGCGAATCTGCACTTCCAGCACCTTGCCTTCCGGGCCGAGTACTGCTGTGTGCAGCGAGCGGTAGCCGTTCTCCTTGGGGTTGGCGATGTAGTCGTCAAACTCCTTGGGGATGTGCCGCCACAAGGTGTGCACGATGCCAAGCGCGGTGTAGCAGTCACGCACTTGCGGCACCAGCACACGCACGGCGCGCACGTCATAAATCTGGCTGAATTGCAGGCCCTTGCGCTGCATTTTGCGCCAGATCGAATAGATGTGTTTGGCCCGGCCGCTGATGTCGGCTTTGACGCCCATGGCCTCCAACTCGGCGCGCAATTGGCCCATCACTTCATTGATGTAGTGTTCGCGGTCAAGCCGGCGTTCGTGCAGCAACTTGGCGATCTGTTTGTATTGCTCAGGCTCTAGGTAGCGGAAGGACAAATCCTCCAACTCCCATTTGATATGGCCGATGCCCAAGCGATGAGCGAGTGGCGCGTAGATGTCGAAGACTTCGCGGGCCACGCGCTGGCGCTTCTCGTCGTCTGCTTCCTTTACCGCGCGAATGGCACAGGTGCGCTCGGCCAGTTTGATCAGTGCCACGCGCACGTCGTCGACCATGGCCACGAGCATTTTGCGCAGGTTTTCCACCTGTGCTTGCGAACCCAGCACCAGCGAATCACGTGGGTTGAGCGAAGCGCTAATGGCCGCCATGCGCAGCACACCGTCCACCAACTTGCCCACCACCGTGCCAAAACGCTGATGCACCATGGGCAAGGTCACCTTGCCTTCGCGCACGCAGCGGTAGATCACGGCCGCGACCAGAGAATCCTGATCGAGTTTGAGGTCAGCGAGGATTTCTGCAATCTCAAGGCCCGAGCGGAAACTTGAAGCGCCCTCGGTCCACAGATTCTTCGCCGCATTGGCTTGCTGCTCGGCCTCGCGGGCAAACTCGCACGCCTCACGCAAGGCATTGCGGTCCAGTGCCGGGTCGACACTCAGCACGTGATCGAGCCAGGCTTCTAGGTTAATACTGCCGTCATCGTTGATCGGCTGATGTGCTCTGACCTGAACCATCTTGCTACCTTCCCTACGGTGCGCTGCACGCCCACCGAACAAGCGCCAGCTTCTTTGAGCCGGTCGGTTTAACCACTAAAGACGCGATCCCTATACGCCCGTTGCAACCAGATGGGGGTTCCCCCGGCAAAACCAAGTTGCGGTGCCACATTTTACTGCCTGACAAACAGCGCCATCGCTTCAACGTGCGCGGTTTGCGGAAACATATCGAGGATACCGGCGCGCTCAAGCCGATAGCCTTGCGCCAGTAACTCGGCGCTGTCGCGGGCCAGGGTCGTCGGATTACACGACACGTACAGCACTCGACTGACGCCCAGTGCGGCCATTTGCCGAACCGCCTGCAACGCGCCGTCACGCGGCGGGTCCAGCAGTGCCGCGCTAAAACCACCTTGCGCCCAACTGGCTTCGGCCAGCGGGTTGGACAGGTCGGCCTGGAAAAAGTGCACATTGCTCAGACCATTGCTGGCGGCATTCAGCGCCGCACGCTCGACCATCACCTGCACCCCTTCCACCGCCACCACCTCACGCACTCGCTGGGCCAACGGCAGGGCAAAATTGCCCAGCCCGCAGAACAGATCCAGCACCCGCTCATCGGCCTGCGGTGCCAACCATTGCAGCGCCTGCGCCACCATGGCGTCGTTCACCGCCGGGTTGACCTGAACAAAATCGCCCGGCTGATAACCCAACTCAAGGCCATAGGCATCCAGGCGGTAACTCAGCGGCTGTTCAGCTTGAAACGGTTGCGGCTCAGCAATGCCCTGTAACCACAACTGCGCCTGCTGCGCTTCGCAGAAGGCGTGCAGGCGCGCCAAATCAGCCTCGCCCAAGGCGGCGGTGTGCCTTATCAGCACAGCACTGAGCGTACCGCTGAACAACTCGACATGACCAATGGCTTGCGGTTTATCCAACTCACGCAGCACCTGGGGTAACGCGCGCAGAATCGGCTGCAAGGGCTGTACCAGCACCGGGCAAGCGCTGATGGCGATGATGTCTTGGCTGGCCGCCGCACGAAAACCGACATCCAGGCGCTTGGCCTTATTGTCCCAGCGCACGGCAATCCGCGCGCGGCGGCGGTAGGCCAATTCCGGGCCGATCAGCGGTGCGGCCCATTCCTGTGGTTCAAGGTTGGCCAGGCGACTGAGTTGCTCGGCGAGCATGCGCTGTTTCAGGGCGACCTGAGCAGCAGCGGGCATGTGCTGCAGGCTGCAACCGCCACAGACGTTAGCGTGCGCACAGGGTTCAGCACGCCGCTCAGCACTGGCGTTAAGAATGCGCTCAACCCGCGCTTCAACCACCTTGCCATGGGCACCCAACACGCGCGCCTCAATCTGTTCGCCGGCCAATGCACCGCTGACAAACCAGGTTCGCCCCTCGACGAACGCGATGCCACGACCATCATTGGCCAGGCGCTCGATGGAGAGCTTCTGCTTCTTGCCCACCGGCACTTGCGGAGCACGTGAACCACCGCTGGGCTGAAAGCGCAGACCGCCGTCTTTCTTGGCCATCAGTGGCTGGCCGCGTCGTAAACGCCGCTGGACAGGTAGCGATCACCCCGATCACAGATGATCGCCACCATCACCGCGTTCTCCACTTCCTGTGACAGGCGCAGCATCGCCGCCACGGAACCGCCGGAGGAAACGCCGCAGAAGATGCCCTCTTCACGGGCCAGACGACGCATCACGTCTTCAGCTTCCTGCTGGCCCATGTCGATGATGCGATCGACGCGCTCGGCCTGATAAATCTTCGGCAGGTATTCCTGCGGCCAGCGGCGGATACCGGGAATGGCCGCGCCTTCCATCGGCTGCAACCCGACGATCTGCACCTCGGGCTTCTGCTCTTTGAGGAAACGCGACACACCCATGATGGTGCCGGTGGTACCCATGGAGCTGATGAAATGGGTGATCTGCCCGGCCGTTTGCTGCCAGATTTCCGGACCAGTGCTGGTGTAGTGGGCAATCGGGTTGTCGCCGTTGGCGAATTGGTCGAGTACCTTGCCCTTGCCATCGGCCTGCATCTGCAAGGCCAGGTCACGGGCCTCCTCCATGCCGCCCACCAGAATCAGCTGCGCACCATAAGCCGTCATCGCTGCCTTGCGTTCTGCGGTGGAGTTGTCCGGCATGATCAAAATCATTCGGTAACCCTTGATCGCCGAGGCCATGGCCAGGGCAATCCCGGTGTTGCCGCTGGTGGCTTCGATCAATACATCGCCAGGCTGGATATCACCGCGCAACTCGGCGCGGGTGATCATCGACAGCGCAGGTCGATCTTTCACCGAGCCGGCCGGGTTGTTGCCTTCCAATTTCAGCAGCAGCGTATTGGAGGTGTTGCCCGCCAGACGTTGCAGACGCACCAAAGGCGTGTTGCCGACGCAATCGGCGATGGTTGGGTAATGCTGGCTCATGGCGAACGAAGGAATCCAGAAGCAAAGAAGGCCGCCATGATAACGGCAAACAGCGCGCGGCCATATCGGCGAACACATATAGAAACCAGCCGACCAACCCACTAGCAGAAAAAGCAGCCGCAACAACATCTAGTGCAATTCTGGCAACGGCTTGTACGGATGGATCATCGTCAATATGGAGGATGCGCCTAAGCGCTGAGATGGTTACTTACCCTGGGGCTGCATCAGTGCGCCCGGTAAACCCAGTCGCACTGAGCATTAGCCTGAGCACTTCCAGCACGAGGAGCACAGGGAAGATTTAACAAACCGCCTTGAGTACGCTCACTCAGCATCGTTCACACGGTGCAGTGGCAACTCAACCCAAAAGATGCTGCCATTTTGCGCGTCACTGACAAAGCCAATGCTGCCATCCATGCGCTCAATCAACTCCTTGCTGATGGCCAACCCAAGACCCGTGCCACCTTTTTTCCTGCGATCACTCGAATCAACCTGAGAGAACTTCTCGAAAATACGGGCAGAGAACTCTGCTGGTATTCCGGGCCCCTGGTCACTCACCAGAATGCGCACGCGGTCATGCTCAAACTCACTGTAGAGACGGACTGTTCCGTGGACTGGAGAAAATTTCAGGGCGTTTGAAAGCAAGTTACTCAGCACCTGCTGCAGGCGCTGGAGGTCCGCCAATACGAAGAGGTCAGGGCAATCGGTATGCAGCAAGTTAACATCGAGTTGATGAGCGAAGCCTTGGTGGCTGGCGTCGCATTCTGCGAGAAGGTCGTTGAGTTTTATGGGTTGCAGGTTAAACGGCATCTTGCCGGCAATCAGTTTGTCCATATCGAGCAAATCATCGATCAACTGGCGCAGGCGACGGCTATTGCCTTCAGCAATCGCGAGCATCTCTTTAATAGAATCAGGCACCGCCCCCAGTGCGCCGCCATTGATCAAACCAAGAGACCCTGTGATAGAGGTCAGTGGCGTGCGCAGTTCGTGGCTGACCGTGGACACAAACTCATTTTTTACCCGCTCCAGATGCTTGCGCTCAGTGATATCACTGATAAAGCCATGCCACAGGATGCTGCCATCCGAGCGACGTTGCGGGGCGGCACGCCCTTCCACCCAAATGACACCTCTGCTGGGGTGTGAAACACGGTACTCCTGGTGCCATACGTCCAGACTGGCAGCCGATTCGACAATACTCGCGCTTACCGAATTGAAATCTTCCGGATAAATTCTGGCAAAAGCTTCGCTGGCACTTTCATGAACCTCATCGGGTGTGAGGCCGTAGATCATCTCGATGCCTTGGCTTGCATAAGGAAAACAGCTGCGCCCATCCTCGAAAAGCTGGAACTGATAGACCATGCCCGGGAGCTGGGCTGCCAAACGCTGCAAGCGTTGCAGAGCCTCTTCGCGATAGCTCAGGTCATGCACCACACACAGATAGCCAAGATCGCTGCCACCTTCCATGCAGATAGGTGAAAAGTTACACAGCACCGGAATCGATTGCCCCGCGCCATGACGAACCTGCACTTCATGCAGTTGCGATTGGCCATTGGCATGAAAGGTACTGGTTGATGACGTGCGCTTGGTTGGCTGGTGATCATCCTGACAAAGCAGCAAGTCCAGCGGTCGCCCGATCAGATCCGGAGCGTTGTAACCCAGTAAAGCGGTAACACCAGGGCTCACTTGTTGAATCAAACCATCGGGATCAACCACAAGCACCGCTGTGCCAGCACTGCCTAACATGGCCTGTTGCAGAGCGGCTTGTTCACGCTGCTGCCGTGCCTGCAAGCGCAGCTCGAAGAGCTGCACGGTTTGCTGGGCAAGCATTTTCAGGCTCTGACGCTGCTGCTCATTGAGTTGACGCGGCTGACGGTCGATCACACACAAGGTACCGAGGTTATGCCCATGCCCATCACTGAGCGGCATACCGGCATAAAAACGGATATCCGGGGCATTGTTAACCTGTGGGTGCTCACTGAAACGCGGGTCAAACAGCGCGTTTTCAACTTCAAAAAGTTCGTCGCGATTAATCGCGTGGGCACAAAAAGCCAACTCACGCGGCGTCTCACTTGCACCCAAGCCAACTCGGCTCTTAAACCACTGTCGTTCGGCATCGACGAGTGAAATCAGCGCAATGGGGGTGTTGCAGATTTGTGCCGCCAATGCGGTGATGTTGTCGAACATGGCTTCGGCTGGCGTATCCAGCAGCTCGAACGCCAGCAACGCGGCCAATCGACTTGGCTCATTAGGCGGAACTTTGGGCTGACTTGGGTGCTGGCTCATGATGTTGCACTCCTCGTCGAAACTGAGTGAATAGGCTTTTCAAACCAGAAGGTGCAGCCCTGCCCTTCTACTGAAGCGAATCCGATTTTACCGCCCTTATGTCGAGAGTACCACTGGCGTCGACCTGAGAGAACTTGCTGAACATAGACAGACCCGATAACTGCAATGCCACACGCGGTTGTTCAGCGTAGGGCTGATTATAGGTAACCGGCTGCCCCAGCAAGAGCCCGAGCGGTATGGCACTAGCCGCAAACGCCTTCATGAGCGGGCCAAAAGCGGCAACTCAATCCAGAAAGTACTGCCTTGGTTTTCTGACGACTCAAAACCAATATGCCCGCCCATGTTCTCAATTAGCTGCTTGCTGATGGCTAAGCCCAGCCCGGTGCCGCCCTTCTGCCTGGTGTCGGTGGAATCGGCCTGAGAAAACTTGCTGAAAATTCTCGAACGGAATGCCTGTGGAATACCTGCTCCCAAGTCCCGCACACTGATTCGCGCGCGATCGTCCAGGCTGACCACGGCAACGTCAACGTGGCTGCCCTGCGGGGAAAACTTGGCCGCATTGGACAGCAAATTAGCCAACACCTGGCCCAGTCGCTGACTGTCTATCGACACCTGCAGGTCGCTCGCCGCAGTCACTAACTGCAAGTGCACGCGGAACTGTTCGGCGTAAGGTTGGTTCTGTTCAATCGCCGCTTCGAGTAACGCTTGCAAAGCGTGGGGGCGAATATCGAAGGTCATTTTGCCAGCGATGAGCTTGTCCATATCCAACAGGTCATTGATCAAATCACCCAGGCGCAGACTGTTGTTCTGAGCAATCCGCAACATATCCTGCATGGCACCGGGCACCGCACCCAAGGCGCCGCCATTTATAAGCCCCAGTGCGCCTGCAATGGCCGTGAGCGGTGTGCGCAGTTCGTGACTGACGGTGGACACAAACTCACTTTTCATTTGTTCAATGCGTTTGCGCTCACTGATGTCACGGATCACTGCAATAAAACGACGCGCCCCTTGATAAGTGATCTGCGACACGGCCAACTCCATGATGAACGACTCACCATTAAAGCGCTGCGCCGCAAGCTCTACGACATCCCCAAGGTTTGCCGTGACATGGTTATGCACATGGCGCGACAGATATTCGCCTTCCACCGCTGGACTGTCCGCAGGCACCAACAGCTTGATGTGACGACCCAGTACATCCTCAAGCTGACAGCCGAAGATGTGCTCAGCCGCCGGGTTAAAGGTTTCAATCAAGCCTTGTTCGTTGAAGGTGATAATCGCGTCAATCACGTTATCCAGCAGGGTACTCAGGTATTCCTCACGCTCACGAACGGCCTTTTCAGCTTCTACGCGCTCGCTGAAATTCTGAATTTGCGAAACAAAATACAAAGGCTGACCCTGTGCATCACGCACCAATGAGACGCTCAGTAAAATCCAAAGTACCCGCCCCTGCTTATCCAGGTAGCGTTTTTCCAACTGGTAATCGTTGATCTCACCCTTGAGTAAGCGCTGCAGGAGTTGCAGATCAGTCTGTAGGTCATCGGGATGGGTGATGTGCTGAAAATCCAACTGCTGAAGTTCCGCACGGCTATAGCCCAGCATCGAACACAGGGCATCGTTGACCTCCAGCCAGCGACCGTCCAAGCCCACCATGGCCATGCCCTGAGGTGCGGTATTGAAGGCGCCGCTGAACCGCTGCTCACTGACGCGCAAGGCATCTTCGGCCATTTTACGGTCACTGATATCCCAGACGAAACCGGACACCCAGAGCAATGCCCCATTCGAGTCGTATTCGCCTCGCCCTTTTTCTCGCACCCACACGCTGTGGCCAGCTAAGTGCTGGAGCCGATAGGTCAGCTCGAAGGTTTCCTGCCGTTCAATTGCGGGAATGGACTCGTAGGTAATGTGCAGATCATCCGGGTGGATCACGCTGGCATAGGCCCGCACCCGGTTGTTGATAAAGTCGCTGGCCGGGTAGCCGGTCAACTGGAGAACTTCATCGCTCATGTAGCGCATCGTCCAATCAGCATCGTTATCGCAGCGGTAAACCATGCCCGGCAGATTGGCGACCAGCCCACGAAAGCGGCTCTCACTTTTCTGCAACGACCGCGTGGTGGCTTGCAACTCGCTGATATCGCTGGCGATACACAGAAACCCAGTGATCTGCTCGTGCTTATCGAACATGGCACTGACCGTCAGGTTGACTTGGCGCGAACTGCCATCCTTACACTGGTAAGCCCACTGACGGGTTTCGGGTTCGCCGCTGCGGGCCTGATGGAATAGCACTTCAAAACCATGAATCGGCTTTTCGTGCTGCTGGCTTAACTCGCGACCGCGTAACTCGATCTCCTCACTGAAATGAAGCAAAGCAAGGGTTTGCAAGCCGACAATTTCATCCGCCACATAACCCAGTAAACGCTCAGCCCCGTGATTGAACAGTGTGATTTTGCCAAGCGGGTTGGTCGCAATCACGCTCACCCCTGTTGCAGAGTCGAGCACCGTTTGCAGGGAAGCGCGCGCCTGATCCACAGCCGCCTGCTGTGCCCGCATTTCAGTAATATCTGCATGCGTGCCGAACATCATCAACGGCTGGCCGTCAGCACTCCTGCTCACCACGCGACCACGATCATGCACCCAGACCCAATGCCCGTCCCGGTGTCGCATGCGGCACTGACAGTCGTAATAAGGTGCGTCACCGCGAAAATGGGCATGCAGCAACGCAGCCGATTGATCGAGATCGTCGGGATGGGCGTGACTCAGCCACGTATTGATATCGACAGGTGCCAACTCATCAAGGCTGTAGCCAATAATCTCGGCCCAGCGCTCGTTGAAAACGGTCGCACCGGTTTGCACGTTCCATTCCCAAGTACCGATGTGAGTGCCTTCGATAATGCTTTGTAAGCGTTCGCCCTGGCTCTTGAGCGTCGCCTCGGCGCTGGCTTGTTCGGTGACATCCTGAACGGTACCGACCAAGCGTACGAAGTACCCTTCTTCATTGGGTTGCAACCTTGCCAACTCCTGCACCCAACGCACTTCGCCATCCGGGCAGATGATGCGATGGCGCACATTATGTAAGCCCTCTTCGCTTACTCGAGCCTCTGACGCCTCGACTAAAGCCAGATCGTCTGGGTGCACGTAACGTTTGAAGCCTTCGACACTTGGGATGAAGGTTGCCGGATCCAGGCCAAATATTTCATAGACCGGCGCTGACCAGTACAGACTGCCGTCTTCAAGATTGGCCTCCCAATGCCCGAGGCGAGCGATGCGCTGCGACTCATCTAAACGCTGCAGCAAGGCTTGGCGAGCCTGCTCCTGCTGCTGGCTTTCCAATGTGGCGCCGACCCAGCGGGCAAACAAACGCAAGAACTCCAGCTCGGTCTCATCGAAGGGAACTGCACGAGGTTCGGCAGAGCAAAACGCCAGCGTGCCAAAAGGCCGACCGCCCACCTGCACAACAGCGCCAATATAGGTTTCCAGTCGAAATGAGGGATAGCAGGGATGATGCGCATATTCACTGGCACCCATGTGATCGATAGCCAATACATCGCGACCGTTCAACGTCAGGCTGCAGTAGGTCTCGCCCAAATTGAAGTGCTGGCCATCTTGCAGCGTATCGGGCGGAGAAAACTGCGCCAGCACCTGGTAGTCCTCGCCGACAACCCGACTGATTAACCCCAGCGGGGTGCCATAAAACTCAGCACCCAGTTGCAGGGCAGCGCACATTTGCTGCTGACTATCCAAGTGTTTTAGCGTGGCAATTTGGTTGAGTGCGCGCAATGCCTGTTGTTGGCGCTGCAAGTTTTGCTGAGCAGACTCGCGCTGAACATCGCGTCGCAACGCCTCAACCAACTGCCCCAGTGTTGCCAGAAGCGGCTTGAGTTGCTCTGCCACATCATCGGCATAACCATTCGGGCGGTTTGCCATGCCTAACATGCCCACCAATTGACCATTGGCAAACAACGGCAGCCCTGCAAACGTGTCCAAGGGCGGATGCCCAAGTGGTACACCACCGCGCCGAGAGTCCTCTGCAGGGGCGTTGCTAATCACCGGAGCAGCATCGCGAACAACACAACCCAGCAGGGAATCGAGGTTGTGAAACTCCAGGCCCTGGCCTGCGTGCTCTGCATAGAAATCCGCACTGGCCTGATCCCAGGCGATATTGCTGATCGCGTAGGTGCGCAGGTATGGCGCATGATGGCTATCTCGCAGCACTTCGCCAATAAACCCAAATGAGCTGCCCGTATGCGCCAAGATGCGACTTAGCAAGGCGTTGAAACTTGCCCGCTGGTCATCGGTCTCGATAAAAGCCGATTGAGCCCACGCCACTAACTCAAGCAACTCTTTGGCGGGTGCAGGCTCTTGGGTGGGAGCCGCCACGAGCGCATCTGCATGAAGGCCTTGGTGCTTTTGGCCATAGCGGCCGGCAAAAAACATCAACGCCATCAAGACCTGAATGGCCAACCCAATAATGGCCCACTTAACCCAGACACCATGCTGTTCGCGCTGGCTATATTCACGGGTAATAGGTGCTGCGTCTTGCCTGACGATATCGGCATAACCTGACGGGCTACCGGCAGCATCCCCCGGATCAACTAAGGGTGATTGGGGTTGAACGGCATCGATTGAGAGGGGCTTTGCGTCTTGCCGCATGCTGTCTTGGGCATAACCGGCGCCCTGCGATACACCTGCCTGGCGATTCACGTCCTGCCAGGCCAGCACAGCAAACAGCACCGCCAAGCCACAACTGCATAGCAAAGCAGTCAGGGGCACTTGAAACTTGAACGGCTTAGGGAAACTCTGAAGAAGACTTCCAGATTTTGGCAAAATACCCGGATTCCACCCGCTGAGTTTCCCCATGAAGCAGATGACCTTCGCTGAC
>LNFM01009309.1_pt1 | contig 28479 bp, 33 predicted proteins | sample 596031 | NCBI WGS metagenome assembly LNFM01 (sample SAMN04254537, study PRJNA301005) | activated carbon metagenome | isolation source: dual media filters at the Ann Arbor, Michigan drinking water treatment plant | place: USA: Ann Arbor
GGTCCAATTGAACCCCGGGCGTTCGTTCAATTGAACCGATCCCACGAAACGCCTGCGTGCAGTCGGTTCTCGCGGCGCCTCGAGGTGGCCTCAGAGCCTCTGCGCGGGACGGCGTGACCTCAGCGCCTCGGCGCGCTTCGGGGTGGTCTGACCTCGGAGTGATCTCACCTCGGAGTGATCTCACTCCCCTTGCTGGGGACGATCGTCTGGGGCGTCCAGAGACCACCGCCCCCCAGGACGTGCGTCGACGCCCTGATCTCCCACTATCGGGGAGATCAGGGCGACAAAATGGCCCCTCGTCGGGGCCGTTTTGAGTCCGCTCCTCCGGGCTTCGCCCGGGGTACGTCGCGGTCAACCAATCACACTGGTCCGTAGACGAGACCCAGGTTTCAGGCCTCACCCCTCACCAACGCGGCTCCGGGGATCGGCCCGGTAGCGCACCCTGCGAGCCATGAGACCCGACAGGGCGTAGTGGCCCTTCGGATCGTCTGTCTACGCGCAGACCACGTGGTCGAAGGACGGAGGCAGGCGCTGAGGAACGCACCCGTCCGGGCGTAGCGGACGTGATCGTCCCGTGTGGCCGTCCCTGGGAGCGCAGTGCACTCGGTGTTTCGACGGCCATCCCCGGCGCAAGCCGGTGCCGTCGGATGCACATCGGCCCGACCAAGGGCCGATTTACCGCCCTGATCTCCCCGCAAGTGGGAGATCAGTGCGTCGACGCACGTCCTGGACGCGGCGCCCTCTGGACGCACAGGCGATCGTCCCCAGCGAGGGCACCGAGACCACCCCGGATCTCGACACCCGGAGGAGGCGCTCCGTCGGCGCGCCTACCGGAACATGAGCCAGATCGCGACGCCGACTCCGAGGACGATGACGGCCGCGCGGAGGATGTGGTCGGGGAGGCGCCGGGCGAGGCGGGCGCCGATGGCCCCGCCGACGAGCGTGGCGGGGGCGAGCACGGCGACGGCTGCCCAGTCGACGGGGGCGACGAAGATGAGCGCGGGAACCGCGATCGCGTTGGCGAGCAGCACCAGGAAGCGGTTGAGGGCGTTGAGGCGCTGGAGCCGGTCGGAGATCCCGAGGGCGAGGATGGCCAGGAGCAGCACGCCGGCCGCCGCGCCGAAGTAGGAGGCGTACGCCGCCCCCACCGCGACCGCCAGCACCAGGGGCGCCGAGAGCCCGGTGCGCTCCTCGGTGCGGGCGCGCAGACGGGCGGCGAGCCGGGGCTGGATCGCGAGGAGGGCGCACGCCACGAGGATCAGCCACGGCACGACGACCTCGAAGGCCTCGTCCCCTCCGAGCGCCAGCAGGCCGACTCCGGCGAGCGCGCCGATCAGGGTCGGGGCGATGAGGGCGCGGATGCGCGGTCCCTGGCCGCGGAGATCCGGGCGGTAGCCCTCGACGATCGACAGGTAGCCCGGCATCTGGGCCACCGTGTTCGTCACGTTCGCCGTGAGCGGCGGAAGGCCGGTCGCGATCAGCACCGGGAAGCTGAGCAGCGAGCCCCCGCCCGCGACGGCGTTCACCGCGCCCGCGGCGACGCCCGTCAGCAGCAGCAGGAGGAGATCGATCAGGCGTCCCCGACGAGCAGCGGCACCACGATCAGGAGGGCGACGAGCACGACGACAAGCACGATCACCGCGCCCGCCTTGCGGGCTGCATCGGCGGTCTGGCGGCCTCCGTGCGCCTCGCGATCGGCGCGCAGGAAGCGCGCGATGTCCACACCCACCTTCACCAGCACGCCCACGACGGCCACGCCGAGACCGATCAGGATCACCCAGGCCGCCATGCGATCAGTCGGCGGCGGCCGCGTCCGCCTGCGCGAGGCGCTCGGCGACGGCGAGGACGAGCCGGACGCCGAAGCCCGTGCCCTTGCCGCCGACCATACCCGTGCCGGCGATGTCGACGTGCGCCCACGGCACGCCCTCGGTGAACTCGCGCAGGAACTGCGCGGCGTACACCGCGCCCGCCTGACGCTTGTTGGAGGAGTTGGAGAGGTCGGCGACCGGGCTCGTGATCAGGGGCGCGTAGCGCTCGTGCAGGGGCATCGGCCAGACGAGGTCGCCCGACTCCTCGCCGGCGTCGCGGATCAGCGAGACCCACTCCTCGTCCGAACCGAACAGGCCGGCGTAGACCTCGCCGAGAGCGACCACGATCGCGCCGGTGAGGGTCGCCATGTCGATGATCCGGGTGGCGCCCTCGCGCGCGGCGTGGGTGAGGGCGTCGGCCAGGATCAGGCGCCCCTCGGCGTCGGTGTTGATCACCTCGATCGTCTTCCCGTTCATCGCCGTCACGACGTCGCCGGGCTTGAGGGCGGTGCCGCTCGGCATGTTCTCGGTGGACGGGATCACGGTGAGCACCTCCACCGGCAGGCCGAGCGCGGCGATCAGCGCCGTCGCCTCGAGGGCGGCCGCACCCCCGCCCATGTCCATCTTCATCTCCTCCATGCCCGAGGAGGGCTTGATGGAGATGCCCCCGGTGTCGAAGGTGACCGCCTTGCCGACGATGCCGAGCACCTCGCCGGGGCGGGCGACCTCGGCCGGCCGGTAGCGCAGCACGATCATCCGCGGCGGCTCCATCGACCCCTGGGCCACGCCGAGCAGGGCGCCGGCGCCCATCTTCTCGAGGCGGCCCTTGCCGAGCACGGTGCAGCTGAGGCCGGGCGTGGCGTCGGCGAGCGCCTTCGCGTACTCGCCGAGCATGGTGGGGGTGAGGTGGTTGGAGGGGGTGTTGACCAGGTCGCGCGCGCCGCCGACGGCCTCGGCGAGGCGGTCGGCGCGCCGCAGGTCGGCACCGGCGACGGTGGGGGAGTGCACCGTCAGGCGCCCGGCGGCGGCCTTGCGTGCCGGGTCGGGGCCCTTGAAGCGGTCGAACGAGTAGGACGCCGTCGTGAAGCCGTCGATGAAGGCCGACACCTCGGCGGCGGTGGCCTCGGCGGGCGGTACGAGGGCGACCGAGCGGGTCGTCACACGGCCCGCGACGCCGGCGGCCGCGGAGCCGGCCGAGCGCCAGTCGGCGGCCGAGCCCCCGCCGGTCCCGACGATCACGACGCGCGTGGCGGCCAGCGCCGGGCCCGCATGGAAGCGGGTGGCCGAGCCGGGCTTGCCGTCGATCTCGCCGTCCTTGACGGCGCCGGCCACGAGCCCGCCGAGGGCCGCGTCGACGTCGGCGGCGGGGCCCGAGAGCCGCTTGGCGGGGGCGGGGACCGCGACGACGAGCAGATCGGCCTTCGCGGACGCGACGTCGGCGGACTTCCTCACGGTGCTGCGCATCGCATCCTCCACGGGCTCGGGAACGCACGGGACAATACGCGCGCCCGCGCGGACGGACCCCGTCGCTGTGGGATACTCCGCCACGCCCGAGTTGGAGGAGATCGTCCCCGTGGACCGCCCGATCCGTGTCGTCATCGCCAAGCCCGGCCTCGATGGTCACGACCGCGGGGCGAAGATCATCGCCCGCAGCCTGCGCGACGCCGGCATGGAGATCATCTACACCGGCCTCCACCAGACCCCCGAGCAGATCGCCGCGACGGTGGTGCAGGAGGACGCCGACGCCGTCGGCCTCTCGATCCTCTCGGGCGCGCACATGACGCTCGTGCCCCGCGTGGTCGACCTGCTGCGCGCCGAGGGCGCCGGCGACGTGCTCGTGATGGTCGGCGGCACCATCCCGCGCGACGACATCCCCGCGCTCAAGGAGCTGGGCGTCGCCGAGGTGTTCACCCCCGGCGCGCCGATCCAGGGCATGGTCGACTTCATCACCACGTCGGTCCGCGGCCAGGGCTGATGTCGGTCGACCTCGAGCGCCGCGAGCGCATCGCGATCCTCACGCTCAACCGCCCCGACGCGCTGAACGCGCTGTCGGTCGAGATGCTCGACGACCTCGACGGGCACCTCAACAGCCTCGAGAACGACCCCGAGATCCGCGCCCTGGTGCTGACCGGCGCGGGCGAGCGTGCGTTCACCGCCGGCGCCGACATCAACCACATGCGCGAGGCCACCCCGCTCGAGGCCCGCCAGTACGCCCGGCGCGGCCACGCGGTGACCAACCGGCTCGAGAACTTCCCGAAGCCCGTGATCGCCGCCGTCAACGGCTACGCCCTCGGCGGTGGCTGCGAGCTGGCGCTGGCGTGCGACATCCGCCTCGCCTCGGAGAAGGCGCAGTTCGGCCTGCCCGAGGTCAACATCGGCATCCTGCCGGGGTGGGGCGGCACCCAGCGCATGGCCCGCGCGACCTCGCCGGGCTTCGCGAAGGAGCTGATCTTCACCGGCCGCCGGGTGACGGCCGACGAGGCGCGCGCCACCGGCCTCGCCAACCACGTGTACCCGCACGACGAGCTGATGGACCGGGCCGTGGCACTCGCGGAGGAGATCGCGACCAAGCCCCCGTGGGCGATCGCGGCCGCCAAGGAGGTGGTCAACCTCGCGCTCGAGGGCGACCTCCAGGGGCACCTCGCCCGCGAGCTCGACGCCTTCGCCCTCGCCTTCACCACGGAGGACCAGCGCGAGGGCATGGCGGCCTTCTTCGAGAAGCGCACGCCGGAGTTCCGCGGGCGCTGACGGCCGTCACCAGGGGCGTGGATGCCCCGTCGCCGGGTATCTCGACGCGTTAGAGTCACGCGACGACTTCGTGAAAACGGCGGGTAGGGGGGCTGAATTGAAGATCGCGGTCTGTGTCAAAGAGGTGCCGGATCCCGGCCCCAACCGACGGATCGACCCGGGCACGCTCAAGATGGACCGCTCGGGCGACCGCTCGCTGAACGCGTACGACCTCAACGCGATCGAGGAGGCGCTGCGCCTGAAGGAAGCGGCGGGTGACGGCGAGGTCGTGCTCGTCTCCCTCGGCCAGGCGAAGGCGCTCGACTCGATCCGCAAGGGGCTCGCGATGGGCGCCGACCGCGCCGTGCTGGTGAGCGACGAGGCCGCCGCCGGCTCGGACCTGGTGGCGACCAGCCATGTGCTGGCCGAGGCCCTGAAGGCCGAGTCGCCCGACGTCGTGCTGTTCGGGCAGCAGGCCACCGATGGCGACGGCGCCGTGATGTGGGCGGCGGTCGCGGAGCGGCTCAAGATGCCGGTCGTCTCGCAGATATCCGAGCTCGAGGTCTCGGGCGGCACGATCACCGCCAAGCGCCAGACCGAGTTCGGGTACGACCGGATCCAGGCCCCCCTCCCGGCCGTGCTCGCCGTGGCCGACTCGCTCAACGAGCCGCGCTATCCCTCTCTCAAGGGGATCATGGGCGCCAAGAAGAAGCCGCAGGACGTCAAGTCGCTGTCCGATGTCGGCGTCGACGCCTCCCGCGCCGGTGAGGCCGGCTCGCGGACGACGGTCGTCTCGCTCAGCCCGCCCCAGGGCCGCGGCGACAGCCGCAAGATCGAGGACGACGGCTCCGCCGCGCAGCAGATCCTGGACTTCCTCGTGGAAAGGAAGCTCGTATGAGCACCCTCGTCTTCCTGGAGCACCACGGCTCGTCCATCCAGAAGGGCTCCCTCGGCGTGCTGTCGAAGGCCGCGGCGATCGACCCCGACACGTCGGCCGTGCTGGTCGGCTCGGGTGTCGCGGGCCTCGCCGAGCAGGCCGGCAAGTACGGAGCGAAGACCGTGTTCGTGGCCGACGGCGAGGCCGTCGCCGCCCCGCTGCCCCAGCCGCGCGTCGACATCGTGAGCCGCCTCGTGCAGGAGAAGGGGTTCGGCAACGTCCTGTTCGCCGCCTCCGTCCTCGCGTCCGACGTCGCCGGCGGCGTGTCCGCCCGCCTCGACGCGGGGCTGAACTGGGATCTCAACGACCTCGCCATGGACGGCGGCGCGCTGGTCGGCAAGCGCTCCGCGCTCGGCGACACCATCAGCGCCGACGTCGGCTGGACCACCGAGCCCCGCCTCGCCCTGATCCGCGCCGGATCGTTCGAGCCGAAGGAGAACGGCGGCTCGGCGAGCGTCGAGAGCATCGGGACGGACCTCGAGGACTTCTCCTCCAAGGCCGTCATGGTCGAGCAGCTGCAGGAGCAGGCGTCGGGCCCCTCGATCGAGGAGGCCGACATCCTGGTCACCGGCGGCCGCGGCCTCGGCAGCCCGGAGGGCTTCCAGCTCATGGAGGAGCTGGCCTCCGCGATCGGCGGCGCTGTGGCATCCACCCGCGCGGTGGTCGACTCGGGCTGGTACCCGTACGCCACGCAGATCGGTCAGACGGGGAAGGTCGTCTCGCCGAAGCTCTACATCGGCTGCGGCGTGTCGGGCGCGATCCAGCACAAGGTCGGCATGCAGACCTCGCAGGTGATCGTCTCGATCAACAAGGACCCGAACGCGCCGATCTTCGACTTCAGCGACCTCGGCGTCGTCGGCGACCTGCAGGCGATCGTCCCCCAGCTCACCGCGCTGGTGAAGGAGCGCCGGGGCTCCTAGTGGAGCGTCCACCAACGTCGCTGGTGTTCTGGCCGCGAAAATCCCGCGGGGCAAGGACGCAGGGAGATCGCATAGCTGAGGCTATGCGAGCCAGAACCCGGCGAAGGTCGGTTGACGCTCCACTAGTCCCGGAGGCCGGCCGCACCCGGGGCGCCCTGCCCCGGGTGCGGCTCCCGGCCGTGCTTGCACGGTCGTCTAAGCTGGATTCATCTGACGAGGCCGCCCCGGGCGGCCGACGATTCGAGGCGAGGTCTCCATGAAGGCGGACATCCACCCCAGCTACGTCGTTTCGCACGTCCGCTGCTCGTGTGGCAACGAGTTCGAGACGCGCTCCAACAAGCCGGAGATCAAGGTCGAGGTGTGCAGCAACTGCCACCCGTTCTACACCGGCAAGCAGAAGCTCATCGACACCGGTGGCCGGGTCGAGCGCTTCCAGCGCAAGCTGGCCCAGCGCAGCACCGGCTCCTGAGGGCGTAGGTAGCCACCTGCCGCAGGCCCCGCCCACGGGCCGGGCGGTGACCCCGTGAGCGCGGGCGCACGATCGCTGGTCGATCAGATCGTGCGCACGCGCGCCGAGCTCTCGGAGGCGCTGGCCGATCCCGACCTGAGCGCCGACCGGGTGCGCTACGCCGACGTCAACCGCCGGTGGTTCCACCTGTCCGAGGCCTTCACCCTGGCCGACCGCTGGATCGACGCCACCGGCCGGGTGGACGAGGCGCGCGAGATGCTCGCCGAGGGCGACGACGATGACGTGCGCTCGCTCCTCGACGAAGCCGAGCGCGAGCTCGCCGATCTCGAGCCGAGGATCCGCGAGGCCCTCATCGAGCCCGACCCCGACGACGACCGCGACACCCTCGTGGAGATCCGCGCGGCGGCCGGGGGCGAGGAGGCGGCGCTGTTCGCGCGCGACCTGCTCGACGTCTACACGCGGTACGCCGAGTCGCGCGGTCTCAAGGTGGAGCTGATGTCCACCTCCGAGGCCGACGCCGGCGGGCTGCGCGAGGCGACGATCGCGGTCAAGGGCGGCGGCGCCTTCGCCGTCTTCAAGCACGAGGCCGGCGTCCACCGCGTCCAGCGCGTGCCGGCCACCGAGAGCCAGGGGCGCATCCACACGTCCACGGCGACCGTGGCCGTGCTGCCGGAGGTGGAGGACGTGGACGTCACGATCGACCGCGCCGACGTCAAGCGCGACGTCTACCGCTCCAGCGGCCCCGGCGGCCAGAGCGTCAACACCACCGACTCGGCCGTGCGCCTCACCCACCTGCCGACCGGGATCGTGGTGTCGATGCAGGACGAGAAGAGCCAGCTCCAGAACTTCGAGCGCGCCATGCGGGTGCTTCGCGCGCGGCTGTACGAGCGGGCCCGCGAGGAGCGGGCGCGCGAGATGTCGGACGCCCGCAAGTCGTCGATCGGCTCGGGCGACCGGTCCGAGAAGGTGCGCACCTACAACTATCCGCAGAACCGCGTCACCGACCACCGGGTCGGCGTCACCGTCCCGCTCCGCGAGCAGGTGCTCGTGGGGAACCTGACCGCCCTCACCGACGCGCTCTCCGCCCAGGAGCGCCAGCAGCGCCTCGAGGAGCAGTCCGATGGAGGAGCCCCCCAGTGAGCCTCAACCCCGACCTGCTGCGGATCGAGTTCCTCGGCGTGACCCTGCGCCACGACGAGGTCGACCTGCCGCGTGAGGACCTCGCGATCTTCTTCGCCTCGATGGGCGACCGTTACGGGCTGACGCGTCTCGAGTTCCACGCCGACGTGGGCGCCACGTTCTCGGGCCCCGACGGCGCCGAGTGCGCCCTGCGCCCGGCGCAGATCGCCTCCTGCGGCGTCACCTCGATGGGGTACCGCGAGGGGCTCGAGCGCGTGGTGGGCGTGGTGGGGGAGGCCGTCGAGCGCTACGGGATCGGCGACCTCTGGATCGAGGACATCACGCTCGTCGCGGTGTGGGACGCCGAGGACCCCGAGGCGGCGCGCGAGCTGCTGGTCGACAACGTCCTGCAGATGGACGAGGACCGGCTCGATCTGCTCGACGGCGACGACGTCTCGATGGGCCTGCGCATCTGGCGGCGCGCGGGCGAGTCGTCGCTCGAGTGCGCCATCGAGCCGATGCACGCCGAGCCCTCCAAGGTCTACCTGCGCCTGGTGCAGACCCAGGGAGAGGTGATCGCCGACACCGCCGCGCTGCGCGAGGCCTGCGACGGGGTCCGCGACTTCCTCACGGGGCCCCTCACGGCCTTCATGACGGCGCGCGCGCGGCGCTGATCGTGATCCCGGGGCGCATCGGGTGAGCGGGGCCCTCACGATCGGCGAGATCCTGCGCCGCAGCACGACCTACCTCACGGAGAAGGGCTCCTCGTCGCCGCGGCTCGACGCCGACCTGCTGCTGGCGCACGCCCTGGGCGTCGAGCGGTTGCAGCTCTACACCGACTCCGAGCGCCCGCTGACCCCTCCCGAGCTGGAGCGGGCGCGCGAGCTGCTCGGCCGCCGCGCCCGCCGCGAGCCGGTCGCCTACCTCCTCGGCGAGCGCGCGTTCCGGCGCCTGCGCCTGGGGGTCGGGCCCGAGGTGCTGGTGCCGCGTCCCGAGACCGAGGTCCTGGTGGAGTGGGCGCTCGCGGTCGCGCCTCCGGGGGGCACGGTGCTCGACTGGGGCACCGGCAGCGGCGCCGTGGCGCTGGCCCTCGCCGACGAGGGCGACGGGCTGCGCGTGACGGCCGTCGACCGCTCCCCGGAGGCCCTCGGCCGCGCGCGCTCCAACGGGCTCCGCTGCGAGGGCGCCGAGGTGGAGTGGCTGCTCTCCGACGGCTTCGCGGAGCTCGCGGGCCGGCGCTTCGACGTGATCGCCGCCAACCCGCCCTATCTGTCGCCCGGCGACCTGGCGGGTGCTCCGCCGGAGCTCGGCTTCGAGCCGGAGGGTGCCCTGGTGTCGGGGCCGACCGGCCTGGAGGCCATCGCGCAGATCGCGCGCGACGCGCCGGGCCATCTGGAGCCGGGCGGCTGGGTGCTGATCGAGGTCGGCGACGCGCAGTCGGCGGCGGCCGGGGCGCTGCTGCGCGACGCCGGGCTCGGGGAGGTCGGTCACCGCGACGACCTGGCCGGCGTCGCCCGCGTCGTGGGCGGCCGGCGCACGTGAGCGCCCCGCCGGACGGCCTGCGCGCGCACCTGCTCGCGGGCGGCGTCGCGCTGGTGCCGACGGACACGGTCTACGGGCTCGCGGCGGCCCTCGACGTGCCCGCGGGGGTGACGGCCCTCTACGCCCTCAAGGGCCGCCCACGGGCCCAGCCGGTGCAGGTGCTGCTGTTCCATCCGCGCCTGCTCGAGGAGGCACTCGCGGCGCTCGACCCCGTCACCGGCGCCGCGGCCGCCGCGCTGCTCCCCGGGCCGGTGACGTGCCTGGTCCCCGACCCCGCCGGCCGCTACACGGCCGCCGCGGGCGATTCGCCCGGCACCGTCGGCCTGCGCGCGCCGCGGATGGAGGGCGCGATCGCGGCGCTCGACCTCCCGCTCGTCGCCACCAGCGCCAACCACCCCGGGGGAACCGATCCGGCGTCGGTGGGCGACGTCCCATCCGACCTGGCCGCAGCCGTCCTGACCGTCGATGCGGGGGCCCTCCCGGGGACCGCCTCGGCGGTGGTGGACCTGCGCCCCGTGCCGGGCGGCCGAGAGGCGGTGCTCGTGCGCCCGGGCCCCGATCCGGAGGCGCTGCGGGCCACGCTGGCGGCGGTGGGGGTCGGCGTCCGTCCTGGGTGACGGTGTACCCTCGTGGCCGACGAACACCACCCCGGGGGACGAGCCGCGTGAGCTTCATCGACGACGACAGCTACCTGTCGCAGGACATCTCCGAGGCCGACCCGGCGGTCGCCCGCCTGCTCGGTGCGGAGCTCGATCGCCAGAGCGACACGCTCGAGATGATCGCCAGCGAGAACTTCACGAGCCAGGCCGTCCTCCAGGCCGTCGGCTCGGTGCTCACCAACAAGTACGCCGAGGGCCTGCCGGGCAAGCGCTACTACGGCGGCTGCGAGGTGGTCGACGAGGTGGAGCAGCTCGCCATCGACCGCGCCCTCGAGCTCTTCGGCGCCGAGCACGTCAACGTGCAGCCGCACTCGGGCTCGACGGCCAACGAGGCCGCCTACGCGGCGACGCTGGCCCCCGGCGACCGCGTGCTGGCGATGGCCCTCTCGCACGGCGGTCACCTCTCGCACGGTCTCAAGGTGAACTTCTCGGGCAAGCTCTACGAGTTCCACCACTACGGCGTGCGCCGCTCGGACCAGTACATCGACATGGACCAGGTCCGCGAGATGGCGCGCGAGCTGCGCCCCGCGCTGATCGTCGCCGGCGCCTCGGCCTACCCGCGCATCATCGACTTCCCGGCGTTCCGGGAGATCGCCGACGAGGTGGGTGCGCGTTTCATGGTGGACATGGCCCACATCGCCGGCCTCGTCGCCGCCGGGGTTCACCCCACGCCCGTCGGGATCGCAGACATCGTCACCACCACCATCCACAAGACCCTCGGCGGCCCGCGCGCGGGCATGGTGATGTGCAACGCCGACCTGGCCGCCAAGGTCGACAAGGCCGTGTTCCCGGGCCTGCAGGGCGGCCCGCTGATGCACGTGATCGCCGGTAAGGCCGTCGCCTTCGGGCAGGCCCTGACGCCCGAGTTCCGCGCGCGCCAGCAGGCGGTCGTCGACAACTGCGCCGCGCTCGCCGACGAGCTGATGGAGGGCGGCCTCGACCTGGTCAGCGGCGGCACCGACAACCACCTCGTGCTGGTCGACCTGTCGGCCACCCCGCTCACCGGGCAGGAGGGGGAGGACCGCCTCGACCGCGCCGGCATCACCGTCAACAAGAACGGCGTGCCCTTCGACGAGCGCCCGCCCACGGTGACCTCCGGCCTGCGCATCGGCACCGCCGCGCTGACCACCCGCGGCCTGCGTGAGCCGGAGATGCGCGAGATCGCCCAGGTGATCGTGGCCGCCCTGCGTCCCGAGGCGACCGAGGCCGATCTCGAGGCGCTGCGCGCCCGCTCGCGTGCGGTCGGCGACCGCTTCCCGCTCTACCCGCGTCTGCACGCGGGCACCGCCGTCTGACCCAGGCCTTCCTCTACCGGGAGCACGACGCCCCGGCCGCGCTCGCGGCCTGGGTGGAGTGCGCCTGGGAGGTGGAGGCGGTGGACGAGCACGCGCACCGGGTGATGCCCGACGGCTGCATGGACCTGGTCTGGACCCAGGGTGGCGGGCTGCGGGTTGCGGGGCCGGCCACCGTCGCGTTCGTGTCGCGGATGGGAGCCGGCGCCCGCGCTGCCGGCGTCCGCATGCGCCCGGGAGGCGCGCCGGCCCTCCTCGGGCTCCGCGCCGAGGCGCTGCGCGATGACACCCCGCCGGCGTCGCAGGTGCTCGGCGCCGCGGCCGCGCGGTTCGAGGACACGCTCGCCCGGGCCCGGGACGGCCGCGCCGCCGCCGGGCTGATGCTCGGCTGGCTCGCCGCGAACGCGGCGGGGGCGGTCCCGCCCGATCCGCTCGTGTCGGCCGCCGCCGCCCGCCTCCAGGGCGATCCCGGGCTGGCGCTCGGCGGTGTGGCGCGCGAGCTCGGGGTGGGTGAGCGGCACCTGCGTCGCCGGGTCGTCACCGCGGTGGGCTACGGCCCCAAGCGCCTCGCCCGCGTCCTGCGCCTGCAGCGCGCCCTGGCTCTCGCCGCCGCCGAGCCCGGTCTCGGCTGGGCCTCGGTCGCCCACCGCACCGGGTACGCCGACCAGGCCCACCTGACCCGCGACTGCTCCGACCTCGCCGGCGCTCCGCCGTCCCTCCTCGCGGTGGACGTCTGAGCCGTTTCGTCCAAGACCGCCGCCGCCCCGGGTCGCCATGGTGTCGTCAACCGACGATGGAGGTGGGACATGGGTGAGCGTGGACGGCTGGGATGGGTGATCGTGTACGTGGCGGACGTCGAGGCGGCCGTGGACCTCTACGAGCGCGCCTTCGGCCTGGCTCGGGCCTTCATCGACCCGAGCGGGACCTACGGCCAGATGGACACCGGCTCGACAGCGCTGGCCTTCGCCGAGCGGTCGCTCGCGGAGTCGAACCTGCCCGGAGGGTTCCAGTCGCCCGATCCGGCCGAGGCCCCGTTCAACGTCGAGTTGGCACTGGTCTTCGACGACGTCCCGGCGGCCTTCGCCCGGGCCGTCGCCGAGGGCTGCGTTCCGCTGGCCGCGCCCGAGCTCAAGCCCCACGGGCCGGACGGGCAGACCGTCGCGTACGTGCGCGACCCCTTCGGCACCCTGATCGAGGTGGCCTCGCCGCTGGGGTGAGGCTGCGGGTTTCCCCGGGTCCGGTTCCGTGGCCCCCACGCTGTCCCGGGGTGCACGGCACTCCAGACTCGGGGCGATGTCATCCCGGATCGTCATCCTCGGCGCGGGCACCGGCGGCACCCTCATGGCCAACCGGTTGCGGCGGAGCCTGCCCGCGGACCGGGCCTCGATCACGGTCATCGACCGTGACGACCGGCACGTCTACCAGCCCGGCCTGCTGTTCGTCCCGTTCGGCCTGGCCCATGCCGACGACATCGTGCGCCCTCGGAGCCGGCAGCTGCACGACGGCATCGACTGGATCGAGAGCGCCGTCGAGCGCGTCGAGACCGCGCGCGACGCGGTGGTGCTGGCCGACGGCCGCGAGGTGCCCTACGACGTCCTGATCGTCGCCACCGGCGCCGAGCTGGCCCCCGAGGAGACCGAGGGGCTCACCGGCCCGGGCTGGGGCGTCAGCGCCTTCACCTTCTACGACCTCCCCGGCGCGAGCGCCCTGGCGGAGGCACTACCCCTCCTGGACGGCGGCCGCCTGGTGGTGAACATCGTGGACATGCCGATCAAGTGCCCCGTCGCGCCGCTCGAGTTCTGCTTCCTGGCCGACTGGTTCCTGCGCGAGCGCGGGGTGCGCGATGCGGTCGAGCTCACCCTGGTCACCCCGCTCGACGGCGCCTTCACCAAGCCGGTCGCCTCCGCGGCCCTGGGAGGCCTGCTCGAGGAGAAGGGCGTCCGGCTGGTGACCGAGTTCAACACCGGCGAGGTGTCCTACGGCGCCGGCGGGCGCGGCGGCACGATCACCGGCTTCGACGGACGCGAGCAGCCCTTCGACCTGGCGGCCGTGATCCCGGCGCACGGCGGCGCCGGCTACGTGCTGCGCTCGCCCGGTCTCGGGGACGCCCTCGGTTTCGTCCCGGCCGATCCGGCGACGCTCCAGTCGAAGGCCGCCCCCAACGTCTTCGCGATCGGCGACGCCTCCGACCTGCCCGTCTCGAAGGCCGGATCGGTGACGCACTTCGAGGGCGAGGTGCTGACCGGCAACGTCCTCCGCTTCCTCGAGGGGAGCCCGCTGGACGCCTCGTACGACGGGCACGCGAACTGCTTCATCGAGACCGGCTTCTCCAAGGCCCTGCTGATCGACTTCAACTACGACACCGAGCCCCTGCCCGGCCGGTTCCCCGGGCCGGTCGGCATGCCGCTCCTCAAGGAGAGCAGGCTCAACCACCTCGGCAAGCTGATGTTCCAGTGGTTCTACTGGCACACGCTCCTGCCGGGACGCGACATCCCGGGCATCGGCGCCCAGATGCCGATGGCCGGCAAGCACCGCCCCGACGGCCGACCGCAGACGTCCACCCACAAGGAGGACCCGACCGCATGAGCACCGCCACCTACGCCGGCGTGACCGTCGACGTGAACGACGAGGGCTTCCTCGAGCGCCCCGAGCAGTGGACGCGCGACGTCGCCGTCGAGCTCGCGCGCGCCGACGGCATCGCCGAGCTCACCGAGCGCCACTGGCAGGTCATCGAGTTCATGCGCCAGGAGTTCTTCGCGAAGGGCACCGGGCCCACCGTGCGCGCCCTCGGCAAGTCGTCGGGGGTCAGCGTCAAGGAGCTCTACCAGCTCTTCCCGAAGGGCCCGGCCAAGACGGCGGCGCACATCGCCGGCATCCCGAAGCCGAAGGGGTGCATCTGACATGACGACGCAGACGGACGCGAACCCCGGCACGGCACCCGCCGCAGCGGTTCCGATCGCCAAGGTCTCGATCATCGTCTCCAAGGGCTCGCTCGAGGGGATCTACCCGGCCCTGATCCTCGCCAACGGCGCCCGCGCCGAGGGCATCGAGGTGAACCTCTTCTTCACCTTCTTCGGGATGGATGCGGTGCACCGCAAGCGCATGGACCACGTGAAGGTGGCCACGGTGGGCAACCCCGGCCTGCACATCCCGACCCTCCTCGGGGGGCTGCCGGGGATGTCCGCGCTCGCGACGCACTTCATGAGCAAGAAGATGGAGGAGCTCGACATCCCGCCGATCCCCGAGTTCATCGAGATGATCGGCGACACGGGCGCGGGCATGTACGCGTGCCGCGCCTCGGTGGACATGTTCGGCCTCGAGCGCGACGACTTCGTGCCCCAGATCGCCGACATCATCACGGTCGGAGACTTCTACGCGATGGCCGCAGGAGGGCAGATCATCTTCACCTGACGGCGCGGCGGGGGTCTGTGAGCAACCTGTGACGGAACCGTTCAGGTTCCCGAAGGGTGTGCAGTATCGGCGCAGGGCTGCCGATACGTTCGCCACATGAACCCTCCCCAGCGTGCCCGGCTGGCTGTCAGGCCCCGAGCGATCGCCCCGGCGATCTGCTCGCTGATCGGCCTCGCCCTCATCCTCGGCCCCTCGGCCGCCAGCCCCGCCCCCGCCGCCGCGGCGGTGGAGGTCGGCGTCTACCAGGACAACCCGGTCGCCGGCACCTCCGTCGTCCGCGCCCGGGTCGGCAAGCGCGCGATGCGCGTCATCTCGACCTACGTGACCGGCGGTCAGCTGGTCTCGCCCCAGGTCGTGGCACTGGCCCGGCGCAACAACGCCCGGCTCCTGGTCACCTGGATGCCCGACTCCGGCCGCGACGGCGCCAAGCAGAAGCGCTACAACCTCGCCTCGATCCGCCGCGGGCGCCAGGACAAGGGCCTGATCCGCCTCACCGGCCAGCTGCGCAACCTGAAGCCCACCCCGATCCTGCGGCCGATGCCCGAGCCCAACACGCCCTGGTACGCGTGGTCGGGCACGGTCAACGGCAACACGCCGGCCGCATACGTGGAGGCGTGGAAGCGCGTGCGGAAGGTCGTCCGCGCCTCCGGCGGCAAGAGGATCCGGATCCTGTGGGCACCCTACGCCCGCAGCGTCCCGGCCACCGATGCCAACGCGATCCCGGCCTACTTCCCCGGCGCCTCCCAGGTCGATCTGGTGGGCACGAGCGCCTACAACTTCGGCGCCACCGGGGGCCTCGCCTGGACCGAGCCCGCCAACCTGTTCGAGGACGCCTACAGGGAGATCTCCGCGCTCTCGCCCAAGCCCTTCTGGATCGCCGAGACCGGCTCCACGTCGGTCGGCGGCAAGCGCGAGCAGTGGATCACCCAGCTCGGCGGCCTGCGCACCACGATCCCCAATCTCGCGGGCGTCGTCTGGTTCGACGTGCGCGACCGTAACGGAGACTTCCGGATGAGCTCATCGAAGTCGTCGCGTCTCGCATTCTCCAAGTTCCTGCGCCGGGTGAAGGCCGCGTGAGCCCGCGCCTCGCCGCCCCCCCGCGCCGGCGGCGCCTCACACGGCCCGCCGCCGGCGGAGCCCAGGCCGCCCTCACCGAGGCGATGGTCGACCGCCTCACCTGGCGCGCCGGCTTCGGCCCGTCCGAGGCCAGCCGCGCCGCCCTGAAGGGCCTGCCGCTCCACAAGGCGGTCGACCGCCTGATGGCGGCCCCCCAGGGCCCGCCGTCAGGCCCCGAGCCGGTCCGCAACGACGGCACCCCCCTGAAGCCCTTCGAGTCGGACACCGACATGGTGCTGGCGTGGTGCGACCGGATGTTGCGCACCGGCAACCCGCTCGTCGAGCGCCTCACGTTCTTCTGGCACCGGCACTTCGCCACCTCTCGCCAGGAGGTCTCGCCGCCGCAGCTCATGACGAGCCAGAACGACCTGATGCGCCGGTACTCCGACTACGCCGTCAACCCGACGGCCAACTTCCGCCAGCTCGTCTACGAGGTGGGGGAGGGGCCGGCGATGCTGCGCTTCCTGACCGGCGAGAACAGCACCAAGCGCGCGGTCAACGAGAACTACGGCCGTGAGCTGATGGAGCTGTTCTGCCTCGGCGTCACCGACGCCGCCGGGCAGCCCAACTACACCGAGACCGACGTCCGCGAGGCCGCGAGGGCCAGCTCGGGCTGGCAGATCGACGACGAGGACCCGGACGCCGCGCTGGGTTACTTCAACCGCTCGCGCTGGGACGACGGGCAGAAGACGGTGCTCGGCAAGACCGGCGCCTTCAGCCACCGCGAGGTGGTGGACGTCGTCATGTCGCACCCGAGTCACGCGCCGTTCCTGGCCACCAAGCTCTGGCACGAGTTCATCCCGACGGCCCCCAGCCCGGCCACGCTGCGCGACCTGACGCGCGTCTACACCCGCAGCGGGTTCCGCCTGAAGCCGCTCGTGCGCCGCATCCTCACCCACCCGGCCATGCTCGACTCGATCAAGGAGCCGAACATGATCAAGCCGCCGATCGTCCAGGCGGTGGGCGCGATGCGCGCGCTGGGCATGGGGATCACCGACGACACGCTCTACCAGGTGCTCGGCGCGATGGGCCAGGTGCCCTACTTCCCGCCGACGGTCGCCGGCTGGGAGGGCGGCACGGCCTGGCTCAACACCAACACCGCGCTCGCCCGCTTCTCACTGGCGAACCGGCTGCTCGCCAAGCAGTACGCGACCCTGCCGACCAAGGCGCCCGAGGACGTGCCGGGCGAGACCCCGCTGCAGGCCTTCCAGCGGGCGCACGCCGCGGTCGGCCGCCCCTGGCTCGCCAAGGGCACCGTCAGCTCCCTCCGTTACTACTCGGCCAACGCCAAGGCGGTCTCCGCCAACGACCGCATCGCGCGCCAGCGCGTGCTGCGCGCGTTCATGCTCGGTGGCCCCGACGCCCAGGTGATGTGATGAGCGACTCTCCGGATCTGCCCACGATGGACCCGGGCGCCGCCGAGGCGATCCGATGCGCCGACTGCGCGCGCTCGGACAGCCTGGCGCACGACCTCGACCCGGTCGATGTGATGCCGATCTCGCCGGAGGCCCTGCAGGGCTTCCCCGACGGCGTGCCGCGCGCCCGGGGCATGGACCGGCGCTCCTTCCTGCGCACGGGCGCGATCGGGATGGCCTCGGTCTACGCCGCCACCCAGATCGACTGGACGCGCGCCTTCGAGGCGGCCGTCGCCGAGGGCGCCGATCCGGCCAACCAGGTCGTCATGATCTTCCTCAACGGCGGCAACGACGGTCTCAGCACGATCGTGCCGGTCGGCGAGTACGCCACCTACGCGGCGGCGCGCCCCGACCTCGCCCGCATCCAGGGCCCCTCGACCCCCACGCAGGTGGGCTCGACGATCATGCCGGGGACCGGCGACGCCCACGCCTGGGCCAACGTCGGCATCTCGGGCGTCGGCAACAACGGCGACACCAGGGGCTTCGACACGCTCTGGGGCGACGGATCGGGCGGCGCGGGGTCGGACCTGGCCGTCTGGCCGGCGGCCAACTACACGCCGGCGAACCGCTCGCACTTCGACAGCCGCGACTACTGGTTCGCGGGCGCTCTGCAGAAGATGAGCACCGGCTGGCTCGGCCGCTGGCTCGACAAGTACGGCTCACCGGACAACCCCCTGCAGGCCGTCTCGCTCGACTCGAGCATCTCCAAGCAGATCCGCAGCGCCAAGGCGCCGGTCAGCGCCGTGCAGAGCCTCAACGGCGTGGAGTTCCGGGTCGATGGCGTCGGCACGAACCTCGTGAACACCACCGAGCAGATGGCGCCGCTCTCGCTGGTCGGCGCGGGCGCCGGCAACGTCGAGCTGGCCAAGGCGCGCGAGGTCTACGGGCGCACCGTGCAGGTCTCGCGTTCGCTGCGCGGCCTCGCCGGCGCCCCGGCGGCCGGCGGCTACCCCGCCTCGAACCTCTCCCAGCGCCTCCAGCTCGCCGCCACGCTTCTGTCGGCGAACCTCGGCACCAAGATCGTGACGATCGACTGGGGCTCGTTCGACACCCACGGCAACCAGATCCAGAGCCAGGACCCGCAGCTGAACACGCTCTCCCGGGCGCTGGCGGCCTTCAAGGCCGACCTCACGGCCCGCGGCATCGAGGGGCGCGTGCTGACGATCGTGTTCTCGGAGTTCGGCCGCCGGCTGGCATCCAACGAGAGCGGCACCGACCATGGCGCCGGCGGGCTGATGATGGCGATGGGCTCGGCGGTGCGCGGCGGGATGCGCGGTGACTTCCCCGGCCTCACCACGCTCGACCGGGGCGACCTGCGGACCACCACCGACTACCGGTCGGTCTACTCGTCGATCGTGGGCGAGTGGCTCGGAGGCGAGCCGGGCGCCGTCATCCCGGGCGGGCCCTTCCCGCTCGCCGGGGGGGCTCTGATCGGGTGAGGCCGGCGGTGCGCATCGCCGGTGCGCTCATCTGCATCTCGCTCCTCGCGGCCGCCAGCGCCGTCGCGGCCCCGCGCCTGCACCGCACCAAGCTCCCGCCCCCTCCGCCCCTGCCCACCTCGTTCGCGGTGGACGAGGGCGAGTGGGTCGTGCGGCCCAGCAAGCGGGTCGTCGCGGCGGGGGAGGTCAGCATCCGCGTGTACAACCGCGGCATGGACGACCACGACCTGACGCTCGTCGACGCCACCGGCGCCACGCAGCAGATCTTCCTCGCCCCGGGCGAGCAGGGCAGCATCCGCGCCACGCTGACCGCGGGCGTGTGGAAGCTCTACTGCTCGCTCTTCGAGGGCACGCCGTCATCGCACGAGGCCCTCGGCATGGTGGCCCTGGTGAGGGCGAAGAAGGACACCTCGGGGCGGATCATCGGCCGGTAGGCGGTCAGCGGGACTGCAGCGCGTCGAGCGCGATCCCCATCGCGATCAGCAGCCGCCGGTCGATGCGGTGCCCGGGATCGCCGGTGATCTCCAGGCGGTAGCGGTCGCGGATGCCGATCCTGCGCGTGTGGCCGCCGATCACCGCCCCGTCGCGCAGCAGGTCGAAGTGGTACGACACCGGGATCAGATCGAGCACCAGGGCGATCATGAGGCCGATGAGCGGGATGAACTCGAGCAGGTTGCGCACCCGCCGGAAGATCGCGACCGGGATGCTGCGCTCCCGCATCACCGCGAGCTCGTCCCCTGAGGCGTCGAGCAGCGCCCAGGTGGTGCGCAGCAGCGACCGGCGCGCGCGGCGCTCGATGATCCCGATCGGCGCCCCCGAGTCGTCGGTGACGTCGTAACGGCCGCCGATGTCGATCACCCTGCGGGCCGTGATGCGCATCACCTCGCCGGTCATCGCCTCGTCGCGGTGGATGCGCAGGTCCTCCCGCAGCGCGAAGCGCTTCTGCTCGCAGAAGGCCAGCATCGCCCCCGGGGTGTACCCCCCGTCGGCGGGCTCGTGGACGCGGTAGCGGTTCACGAACCAGGTGTAGGGCTGGTCGATGATGAACGCGTCGCCCTCCACGACGAAGCCGGGCGCCGCGTCCGATCCCGGCCCGGTCAGACGGCGGCCCCCACCAGGGCGCCGATGGCCGACGTGAGGGCCATGGCGACGGCTCCCCAGGCGGCGACCCGGAGCGCGGCGCGCTCCATCGGCGCTCCCCCCAGGCGGGCGCCGATGCCGCCGAGGGCGGCGAGGGCCAGCAGCGTCACGGCCACCGTCAGCCCGATGCGCGCCGCCTCGGGCGTCAGCGTGATCGTCAGCAGCGGCACCGCCGCGCCGAGCGAGAAGGCGACCGCCGACGACCACGCCGCCTGGAGCGGGCGGGCCAGGGCGTTCTCGTCGATGCCGAGCTCGTCGCGCGCGTGGACGGCCAGGGCGTCGCCCGCCGTGAGCTCCTGCGCGACCTGGAGCGCGAGGGCCGGGCTGAGCCCGCGCCCGGCGTAGATCGCCGCCAGCTCCGCGAGCTCGCCCTCGGGATCCGACTCCAGCTCGCGCATCTCCAGGCGCAGGTCGGCGAGCTCGGCATCGCGCTGCGAGCTGACCGAGACGTACTCGCCCGCCGCCATCGAGAGCCCTCCGGCCACGAGCCCGGCCACCCCGGCCGTGGCGATCGCGGAGGTGGAGGCGCCGGCGGCGGCGACGCCGAGCACCAGGCCGGCGGTGGACAGGATGCCGTCGTTGGCCCCGAGCACGGCGGCCCGCAACCACCCACCGCGATGGCTGAAGTGCTTCTCGGGCGCGGTCGTCATGTCCTCAGCTTAGTGCCGTGACAGGCAACGCTCGCCCCGTTCTGACTCGCTGCAAACCTCGGCGGATGCGGCGTCCTCGGTCATCCACATGGGCACCACCATGCGGATGACACTGCGTCCTTGCCCCGCCGGGTTTTCGGTCCGCCACCGATAGGGTGGTCGCGTGCCCGCCCGCCCGCCCGTCTCACTCGCCGGCGCCCTCGTCGGGCACCACCTCGCCCGGTTGCGCGATCACGCCACACCCTCGGCCGACTTCCGGCGCTCCTCGAGCGTCCTCGCCTCGCTGGTGGTGGCGGAAGCGCTGCGCGACCTCGAGGTGCGCGGAGCGGTCGTGCAGACGCCGCTGGCCCCCGCCGATGTGCAGTTGCCCGCGCGCCGCGTGACGCTGGTGCCGATCCTGCGCGCCGGCCTGTCGATGCTGCAGCCCGCGCTCGACCTGCTGCCCGACGACACGCGCGTCGGCTTCCTCGGGATGGCGCGCGACGAGCAGACGGCGCGCCCTCTCTCCTACCTGGAGAGCCTGCCCTCGGATCTCGGCGACGACGAGGTGGTGGTGCTCGACCCCATGATCGCCACCGGCGGCTCCAGCGCCGCGGCCCTCGCGTTCCTGCGCGATGCCGGCGCCACCCGCCTCCACCTGCTGGGGCTGATCGCCGCGCCCGAGGGCCTCGCGCGCGTGACGGCCGCCGACCCCGAGGTGCGGGTGACCGTCGCGGTGATCGACCAGGGCCTCAACGAGCGGCACTTCATCGTCCCGGGCCTCGGCGACGCCGGCGACCGGCTCTACTCCCAGTCGGGCTGAGTGACCGGCCCGGCACGGACGCCACGCGGACCGGCCGTCGTGACCGGCGCGTCGTCGGGGCTCGGCCGGGCCTACGCCGAGAGCCTCGCCGCCCGGGGCCACCCGCTGATCGCGGTCGCCCGCCGCGCCGACCGGCTCGAGGAGCTGGCGTCGTGGGCCCGCGACCGCCACGGGGTCGAGACGCGGATCGTCGTGGCCGACCTCGCCACGGAGGAGGGCCTCGCCCTCTGCCGGGCCGAGATCGATCGCGGGGACGTGCCCGAGGTCGTGGTCCTGAACGCCGGCTTCGGCTCGTCCGGCCCGCTCTGGACCCTCGACCGCGCGCGCGAGTCGGAGATGGTGCGCCTCAACTGCGTCGCGGTCGTCGACCTCGCGGCCCACGTGCTGCCCGGGATGGTGGAGCGCGGGCGCGGCGCGCTCGTGGTGATGAGCTCGGCCGCCGCATGGCAGCCGATCCCGTTCATGGCGACCTACGCGGCGACCAAGGCCTTCGAGCTCCACCTCACCGAGGCGCTCGCCGAGGAACTGCGCGGCACGGGCGTGCACGCCATCGCGGTCTGCCCGGGCCCGACGCGCACCGAGTTCTCGCTGTCCGGGGGCGGGCAGGCCTCCACGGGCATCCCGTTCGACGACGTCGAGATGGTCGTGATGGCCACCTGGCGCGCGCTCGCCCGGGGCAGGAGCCGCGTGCCGACGGGGGTCGTCGCCCGTGCCAGCCTGCTCGGGAGCCGCCTGCTGCCCCGCCGCGCGATCGTCCGGATCGCCGCCCTGACGCACCGGCGGCCGCGCGCGTTGAAGGGCTCCGACCCACGTACCTAGAATGACCAGTGGCCCCGCCGGGTCCCATACGCCGTGACCACGACCCTCATCCCCACCCTCTGCGCGATCGTCGCGGCTCTGATCGTGCTGGCGACGACGCCCCTGACGGCCCGCCTCGCCCACCTGGTGGGCGCGGTCGACCAGCCGTCGGACCGCCGGATCCACAGCGCCCCGACGCCCCGCCTGGGCGGCCTCGCGATCCTGCTGGGCTTCCTCGTGCCCGTGCTCTACTACCTGCCCGACGACCCGGCGACCCGGGCCGTGGTGACCGGTGCGATCCTCATCTGCTGCCTCGGCATGGTCGACGACATCTGGGGACTCAGCCCGGCGGTCAAGCTGGTGGGGCAGGTGGCCTGCGCCGCCATCCCCGTGTCGGCGGGGCTGACCATCGACCACATCACGCTGCCCGTCCTCGGCGTCGCCGAGCTCGGTCCGGCGCAGTACCCCCTGACGGTGCTCTGGTTCGTCGCGATCGTGAACATGATCAACTTCAGCGACGGCATGGACGGCCTGGCCGCCGGCATCACCGGGATCGGTGCGACGACCTTCGCCGTCCTCGCCGCCTCGCTCGGCCGGGCCGACCCCGCGATCATGGCCGCCGCCCTCGCCGGCGCCTGCATCGCCTTCCTGGCGTTCAACTTCCATCCGGCCAAGGTCTTCATGGGCGACGGCGGCTCGATGCTGCTGGGCTTCGTCATCGCGGGGGTCGCCATCAACGGGGTCATGAAGACCACCGCGGCGATCGCGGTCGTGGCGCCGCTGTTCGTCCTCGCGATCCCGATCCTCGACACCTCGTTCGTGATCATGAAGCGCATCAAGCACGGCCTGCCGGTCTACTCGGCCGACCGCAGCCACTTCCACCACCGGTTCTTCACGATCGGATGGGGGCAGCGCAAGACGGTGCTCGCGCTCTACGCGTGGTGCGCGCTGATGGGCCTGGTCGCGGTCGCGCTCCGCTTCGTGCCCTACCGCGACCCGGACGGCGGCGTGCGGTTGCTGGGCACGCTCACCCTCGCCGGCGCGGGGCTCGTGGCGATCGTCGCCTCGGTCTACATGGTCTACGTGCTCGAGATCCTGAAGTGGCGCAGCACGCCGGTGGTGACCATCGTGCGCCAGAGCCGCTTCGGGCGGTCCCGCCGCGGCGAGTTCATCGAGCGCTGACGCGGCCCGCGGCCGGGGCCGCGGGGCGATCAGGTGGGGAGGGGGACGATCTCCAGCACCGGGTCCCCGGGCGTTCCGCCCGGTTGCACCAGGGGGATCTGCAGCGTCCAGCCCGACGGGTCGGCGACCACGCGGCGCACGAGCGCCGGATCGACGCCGGCCGCCCGTAGAGGCGCGACCACCTCGGGCTCCGCGCCGAGGGCCCGCGACAGCGTCCCCTGGTCGATCACGAGGCGCATCGTGACCGGACCGGGGGCGGTGGGGGTGAACTCGATCCGGGCGGAGCCGTCCCCCTCCACCGTGACGTCGGTCGCGCTGCCGGGCGCGCGAACCTCGAGCCGGGCGCGCGCGGCGGTCCAGAACTGCTCGGGGGACACCCCCAGCGCAACCGCGAGCCCGAGGGGATCGGGGCCCAGCTGGAGTGTGAGCTGCGCCGGCTCCCCGGCGGGCAGCGGGGGCGTCATCAGCCCGCCCTCGGGGATGGGCAGGCCGGTCAGCTCGCTCCCGGCCGCGCTGGCGAGGCCCCGGGCGCCGGCGGCGGAGAGGGCCGGCGCCCCCGTGCAGCCGACGACCGGGTCCTTCGAGACCGCCTTGATCGGGAGCGTGCTCCGGAACTCGGCGACGAACTCGTCGACGTCCGCGCCGAGGCGGTACCCGCCCGGGCCGTTGCCGAGCGTCGCGCAGGCGCTCCCGGTGCGGCCGAGGGTCCAGGCCGCCGTCTGGCGGAAGCCCCCCGCGAAGACGACGTGCACGCGGGTGCGGGAGGCGCCGGCGGCGCTGAACTGGGCAGAGGCCTCCGCGGGCCAGGCGAGCCACTGCGCCGGGTCCCACTCGGTCTCGCCGGAGAAGGTCTTCATCCAGAGGCCGCCGCTGCGCACCGTCGCGAGCCGCGCTCCGGCCCAGGACGGGCTGCTCAGCAGGGCGCCCGCGTCCGAGACGTAGAAGTGGACCCTCCGGGACACCCCGCTGGGCGCATAGGAGGGGCGCTCGCGCGCGAGGGTGCCGAGCGCGGCGGCCAGGTCCTCGCCCTCCTTGCCGGCGAACGCCGGCCCGAGCTCGTCGACGAGGACCTGGCGGGCACCGGAGCGGCGCACGCGGTCGCGCAGCAGCGCGGCCATGCCGGTGGCGCCGCGGCCCACGAGGGCCGACGACGACGTGGTGGACGCGGTGCCGGCGACGCGGCCGATCTGGCGGGAGGAGGGGAGGACGCCCGGGGCGCTGGGAAGCTGGAAGAGGCCGTCGTCGAGCCGGAGCCCGGAGCCGCCGCCCGGGCGGGCGGCGATGGCCCGTGAGATCGTCGCGGCGTCGTCGTCGAGCACCGTCATGCGCGCGTCGGCGTCACCCGGGGATCCCGCGACCGCCAGGCCCGCGACGACCAGCGCTCCGAGACCGGAGTGGAGGGGCAGGGCGCGGCTCATCGGCGCGATCCTGCTCGCCGGAGGCCCAGGCGGCAACTGGCCGAAAGGCGGGGTCGGGGGGGATGGCGGCCAGGACGACATCGAGTCGGTGATTTCGCCGGATTCGGCCGGATCCCTCGTGGCGCGGCCGATCTGGCGGGACGATCGTCACACGCGGGCGCCCGTCCGCCCCACCGTCGCGCTCGCGCCGGTATATTGACCCCGCTCCGCAGACGACGCCGTGCGCCGTCGGTGGGCTGTGGCCCGGATCCACTCGGAGGACCCTGAATCACACCGCACCCCCCTCTGCCTGAGACCGCTCAGGCTGCGACCGTCGTCGAGTCCGTCTACGAGCCCACCCCGGTTCGCAAGGCGCTCCTCTCCGGCATCGGGTTGATCGTGGGCGTGCTCACGCTCCCGGTCGTGCTGCTCGCGGGCGGCGAATGGAGCGGCTGGCTCATCGGCTTCATCCTCTGGTGCATCAACTGGGGCATCTCGAACGCGACCGCGCGCTGGTCGTTCGGGCTCTCGGCGACGGCGGCGGTCGGCATGTCGGGCGTGTCCTTCATCGCCCGGGCCTGGCTGACCGCCCTCGTCCTCTTCGTCATCGCTCTCCGCTACTCGGAGGAGGCAGGTCTGATCGCCGCAGGTGTGTTCATCACGTGCTTCACCTTCGACCTGCTCGGCCGCACGGCGCTCTACGCCTCGCGCACGCGCACGCCCCTCAAGGGCACCGGGCAGTGAGGGCCGCCATGAGGCTCCGCCTCGCGGCCGTCGCCGCGCTCGCGTCCCTGCTCCTGATCCCCGGCGCCGCCCTCGGCGCCGGCAGCGAGTTCGACCCCTCCGAGGAGTTCGCGCTCGACCCCTGGATCCCGATCGAGCTGGGCCCGATCGACCTGTCGATCAACAAGGCCGTCTTCTATCTGGTCCTGGCCTCGGTCATCTGCCTCGCGATGGGGCTGGTGATCCGGGGGGGCCTCACGATGCGCCCCACCAAGGCGCAGAACGTGGTGGAGATGGCCTACGAGTTCGCCGAGAACCAGATCGCGCGCCCCACGCTCACCGACAAGGTCTACGCCCGGTACTTCCCGTACGTGGCCACGCTCTTCCTCTTCATCCTGGTGAGCAACCTGGTCAGCTTCATCCCCCTGCCGGTGGCGCCGCACTCGGGCACGTTCCCGTTCGGCATCCCGGATCTCGGGCTCTACGCGGCGACGGCGAACATCAACGTCACGCTCGCACTGACCTTCGTGACCTTCGCCGTCTACAACTACGAGGGCGTCAAGGCCCACGGCGTGGGCGGCTACTTCAAGACCATGATCCCCGAGGCGCCGCGGGCCATCCAGCCCGTGATCTTCGTGATCGAGATCCTCTCCCAGATCCTGCGGCTGGTCAGCCTCTCGGTCCGGCTCTTCGCCAACCTGCTGGCGGGCCACCTGCTGATCATCATGGCCGCCGGCTTCATGGTGCTCCTCGGCAACTTCGCCGGACTGCTGGCCATCCCGGTCGGGGTGTTCTTCTGGGTCTTCGAGTGGCTTCTGGTCGCCGGGCTCCAGGCGTTCATCTTCGCGATGCTCAGCGGCATCTACATCGGCTTCGCCGTCGAGTCCTCGCACTAACAACCAAAAGGAGCAAGACAGATGGAAGGCAACATCGAGGACGCAGCAAAGGTCCTGGCGCTCGGCCTGGCCACGGCGTTCGGCGCGATCGGCCCGGGTATCGGCGTGGGTTACCTGATGGGCAAGACGGTCGAGGCCGTCGGCCGTCAGCCCGAGCTGCGCGGCGAGCTCACCTCGCTGATGTTCCTCGGCCTGGCCCTCACCGAGGCCATCGTGTTCTACGCGCTGCTGATGGGCTTCGTCGCCTTCTTCATCGGCTAGATCGGACGTCTGATGGTCTCATTGCTCGCGTACGCGCAACAGCTTCCGCTCCAGGCCGCGGCCGAGACCGAGGAGAGCGACAACCCGCTCCTCGCGATCAGCCCCGGGCTGATGATCTGGACGCTCGTGATGTTCGGCATCACGCTGTTCATCATGAAGAGGTACGTGTTCGGCCCGCTGGGCGAGGCGATCGAGAAGCGTCGCACCCACATCGCGCAGAGCCTCGAGGAGGCCGAGCGCAGCCGGGACGAGGCGACCTCGATGCTGGAGGACTACAAGGCCCGCCTCGTGGACGCCCGCAAGGAGGCGGACTCCCTGCGCGAGCAGGGGCGCAAGGAGGGCGAGCGCCAGCGCGCCGAGCTTCTGGCCGACGGCCAGAGCCAGCGTGAGCGGGTGATCGCCGACGCCGAGGTGCAGATCCAGGCGGAGGTCCGGCAGGCCGCCGGCGGCCTGCGCGATGAGGTCGTGACGCTCGCCCTGGCCGCCGCCGAGAAGGTCTCGCGCAGCGCCCTGACCGAGGCCGACCACCGCAAGCTGATCGAGGACGCCATCACCGAGGCCGATCTCTCGGCGCTCGCCCTCAACGGGGGTGCGAGCACCTCGTGAGCGTCGCGGCCACTTACGCCGAGGCGGTCTTCGAGGCCGCCACCGACCTCAAGGCGGTCGACGACGTCGGCCGTGACCTGAGGGCGTTCGCGGACGCCGTCGCCGGCTCGGAGGACCTCCGGGCCGTCCTCGACGATCCCAACATCGACACCCCGGCGAAGAAGGCCGTCGTCGCACGCCTCACCGAGGGCTCGGCGCCCGTGGTGGGGAACGTCCTCCAGGTGCTGCTCGACCGGGGCCGGATGGCGGACTTCCCGGACATCCTCGACGCGTTCGAGAGCCGGGTCGCCGCAGCCGAGGGGCGGCTCGAGGTGCGGGCCATCACGGCCGTGCCCCTGCCCGACGACCTGCGCGCGCGCATCGTGGCGCAGATCAAGGAGAAGACCGGGGCCGACATCGACCTCACCGAGTCGGTCGATCCCGACATCGTCGGCGGCCTCGTGCTGCAGGTGGGCGAGTCGGTGGTGGACGCCTCCGTGCGCCACCGCATCGAGGAACTCCGCGAGACCCTTCGGTCGAGCCGGATCGACTCCGCCGTGACCAGTTGATGCGCGCGCCATACGCAATCCGACCTGAGCTGAGAAAGGTGACCACCCCCGTATGAAGCTGCGACCCGATGAGATCACCAAGGTCCTCCGGGACCAGATCGAGCAGTACTCGGGGACCGTGGAGGTCGAGGAGGTCGGCACCGTCCCTCCGGTCCTGCGTGTCCCTCGAGATGCTCGACTTCCCCCACGGGGTCACCGGCCTCGCGCTGAACCTGGAGGAGGACAACGTCGGCGTCGTGCTCCTCGGTGATGACACCCTCATCAAGGAGGGTGACACCGTCCGGCGCACCGGGAAGGTCATCCAGGTGCCGGTCGGCGAGGCGCTGCTCGGCCGCGTGGTCGACCCGCTCGGCAACCCGCTCGACGACCGCGGCCCGATCGTCACCGAGCACTACCGCCCCGTGGAGTTCAAGGCTCCGGGCGTGGTGCAGCGGCAGCCGGTGAAGGAGCCGCTCCAGACCGGCATCAAGGCCATCGACGCCCTGATCCCGATCGGCCGCGGCCAGCGCGAGCTGATCATCGGCGACCGCCAGACCGGCAAGACGACCATCGCCGTGGACACGATCATCAACCAGGCCGGCCAGGGCGTGATGTGCTTCTACGTCGCCATCGGCCAGAAGGC
>LNFM01018823.1_pt1 | contig 28471 bp, 22 predicted proteins | sample 596031 | NCBI WGS metagenome assembly LNFM01 (sample SAMN04254537, study PRJNA301005) | activated carbon metagenome | isolation source: dual media filters at the Ann Arbor, Michigan drinking water treatment plant | place: USA: Ann Arbor
CGCCGAAGGCGGCCGCGTAGGCATCGCTTGCGCGGGCCGGGGTTTCGGTGTGGGTGATCAGGCCGTCCAGGCACAGGCGCCCGGTCTGCACCAGCTGCGTCACGGCCACGAGATCGGCCCGCTTCCATTCGGCGGCGGCGCGGATCTGCGCTTCGCGCATGAAGGCCGGTGCGAAGGCAAACGAGATGTCGTTCTTGTAGAAGCCGGCGAGCACCACCTCGCCGCCTTTGGCCAGGCGCGGAATCACCTTGTTCAGGATCTCGGAATCCCCGCTCACGTCGTAGATCGCGCGGTAGTCCTTGCGGGTGTCTTGCTCGGGGCTGATGACGCTGTAGCCTTCGGCGCCCACGCGGCGGGCGGCCTGCGTTTCCCACACCACCGGGGCGGGGGCGCCGGCGGCCACCGTGAGGCGGGCCAGCAGGCGGCCCATGACGCCGTGACCAATGATCAGTTCGGGTGGCGTGCCCGGCGCACGGCTGCCGCCAAAGGTGACCGAGTGGTAGGCGGTGGCTGCCAGTGCCAGCAGCACCATCTGCGAGCCCAGGTCGTTGTGCAGCTTGACAACGCGGTCGTGCGACACCACCAGGCGCGAGCCGGCGCCGCCGAAGAGGTTGTGCACGCCCTCGAAGCTGTAAGAACCGGGAACGAAGACCTGGTCGCCCACCTGGATGCTGTTTTGACCATGGCCGCAGTCACCTTGCGTGCGGACCACGCGGCCCACCGTTTCGTAGCCGGGGACCAGCGGGTAGCCCATGCCGGGGAAGGGCGGCATGCTGCCGTCCCACAGAAGGCGCTCGGTGCCGGTGCTGATCCCGCTGTACTCGACTTCGACTTCGAGGTCGCCGTCGTTGAGGCTGCGAAGTTCCAGAGACCGCACCGACAGGTTGCATGGGCTCTGGAAAACGATGGCTTGGGCTTGCATGATGTGTATTAAATGGTTGACATCAAAAAGTGTCAAGTCAAAGTGACACTATTATTCGAGCTCGCGGGTAAACCCCTAGCGTCATCCCGGGACTTGCGGCCGAGCAGCAGCTGCGCATGCAGCGGCATGGGGTTCGGCACGCGCTCGATGTGGGTGAATCCGGCGTCTGCCATCAGGGCGGTCAGCTCGGCCGGCGTGCGCAGGCGCCCCGAGCCCATGGCCATCAGGTAGAAGTGGAAATACGGGTCGCTGGGGGCCATCGGCTCGGCCAGCAACAACGTGCCGCCCAGCGGCAGGGCATCAAAGATGGCGCGCAGCACAGTGCGAACGTCGCTGTCCGGGTGGTCGTGGGCCACGCGCACCAGCGTCACCAGGTCGGCGCCGCGCGGCAGCACGTCTTTGGTGAAGCTGCCGCCATGGGTGCTGATGCGATCGCTCAAGCCGTGGCGCTGCACGTTTGCGGCGGCCAGCGCGGCCACGGGGGGCAGGTCGAAAAGCTGGAGCTGCAGGTGGGTGTGGCGCTGCGCCAGCGCGCTCACCCAGCCACCCATGCCGCCGCCCACGTCGAGCACCACACGGTGTTCGGCAAACGGGTAGGAGGCCAGCAACTCTTCGATCACGAAGCGCTGCGAGGTGGACATCAGGGATGAATAACGGGCGAACTGATCCACCGGTGCCGGCGCCTGCGGGTTGCCCGCCGGATCTTCGGTGTAGGGCCAGTACGCATGCATGCGCGCTGCGTTCGGGTCGCGCAGCAGGGCCAGCGGGTCGCGCATGTCTTCATAGAGCACGGCGTTGTGTTCGATCATGTCGCGGATGCCGGCATGCGCCACCACGGGTGCACCCATGGTGCCCAGGCCGTAGCGGCCCGCACCGCGTTGCTCCAGCAGGTGCAGGGCCACGGCCGAATCGAGCAGGCGGGCCAGCTGGGCTGTGGGCAGTCTGCACAGGGTGGCCAACTCGTCGGCGGTGCGCGGGGCTTGCAGGACGTGTTCAAACAGCTTGAGGCGCACACAGGCCAGCAGCACCTGCGAGTGCACAAAGCCGGCCATCAGATCGAACAATTGCGCCGAGCGGCGGCGCACCAGCCAGCGGGTGAGCGCACTGCTGCTGGCCCAGCGGTTGAGCGCGGGGCTGGTCATCCACCGGTCGATGCGGCTGGCCATGCGGTCGCGCCAGGACGGTGGTGGCCCGTCCGACAGGGGTTTGAGTACGTCGAGGGTGGCCATGGCGGTTGTCTTCAGGCGGCCAGGCGCACGGCGGGGTGGTCGGCAGTGCGCTGCAGTTCGATCCGGTCGCAGGTGCTTTGCGGGATCAGCCGGCTCGCTTCGTGCAGCACCAGTTGGCGCATGGCGTGGCGGCTCTGGCAGGGGGGCACCGAGTCGATCGCAGCCTGCATGAGGCCGTGGAAATGGTCGATGGCGCCCACAAGGCCGAGGTTGGCCGCGGCGCTGGGGCGCCCATGGTGGGCGTCCTGGCCGGCGGGCTTGCCCAGTTCGTCGGCCTGCATCAGCACGTCGCGGATGTCGTCGGCGATCTGGTAGGCCTCGCCCAGGCACTCGCCCAATGCCCGCCAGGCTTGAGGATCTGCCCCGGCCGCCTGCGCGCCAGCGCAGGTGGAGGCGACAAACAGCGCGCCGGTCTTGGCGCGCTGGTACTGGCTGAGGTCGACGCGGTTTTCACACTCCCAGGCCTGCCCGGCCACGATGCCGTCGGGTGCGCCGGTGCCGATGCACACGGTCTCGATCAAGCCCGCCAACCGGCTGGGGTGCAGGGCGCCTGCGCGGGCCAGGATCTGGTAGGCCATGACGATCAGCGCGTCGCCAGTGAGCAGGGCCAGCGGTTCGCCGTACACCTTGTGCACCGTCGGCTGGCCCCGGCGCATGTCGGCATCGTCAAAGCAGGGCATGTCGTCGTGCACCAGCGAGGCGCAGTGCAGCAACTCGATGGCCATGGCGGCCGCGTTGGTGAGGGCGGGGGCGTCTTCGCCGCAGGCAGCGGCCACCGCCAGGCACAGCTGCGGGCGGATGCGGGCGCCGCCAGGGAACACTGCGTGGCGCATCGCGGCCATCAAGCGGGGTGGGGCGCTGGGGCTGCTCGCTTGGGTCAGCTCGTGATCCAGCGCGGCTTGAATGCGAGTCATCATGTCCATGAGAGCCCCTTGACTGTGGTCGGGATGTCATCAATGTGTGACATCAATGGATGTCAATCTAACATGACACTTGAGATTGTCAAAGGGTCTTTTCTTGTGCAGCGCACACATGAAAGGCGATCGCCAACGATCCGGAAATACCGTTGCCAGCCATCCGAAGTCCATACGTGCCATGGGTTTTTCCGGTTTGTTCGTCAAAACGTCTGGTGCTATAAGTGTCACGTCAAGTTGACAGATGATTGTTGAGACACACAGGTGAAGCCCCCGACGTTCCGCGCGAAAGTGCGCTCATGACCGCCACCCTGGCCCTGGATCAGGTGAGCTGCCTTCGTGGCGGACGCACCTTGTTCAGTGGGCTGAATCTGCAGTTGCCCGGTGGCCAGTTGCTGCGGGTGGCCGGGGCCAACGGCGCCGGCAAAACCAGCCTGCTTCGCCTGATGTGCGGCCTGCTGAGCCCCACCGAGGGCCGGGTGCTGTGGCGTGGTCAGCCACTGGCGGCGCAGCGGGAGCAGTGGGGCCGGGATCTGGTGTACCTGGGTCACGCCGCTGCGCTCAAGGACGATCTCTCCCCTCTGGACAACCTGCTGACCGCCTGCACCCTGGGTGGCCAGGCCGTGGAGCGCGTGGCCGCGCTGCACGCGCTGGCTGAAGCTGGCTTGCGCGGCTTCGAGCGCACGCCGGCCCGCCGACTCTCGCAAGGTCAGCGCCGGCGGTGTGGCCTGGCCCGCCTGGTGCTCGCGCGATCGTCTCCGATGTGGGTGCTCGACGAACCCTTCAACGCCCTCGACACCGCCGCCACCGCCTGGCTCGAAGCGCTCATCCGCGCCCAGCTGCTGCGCGGCGGCTCGGTGGTGCTCACCAGCCACCAGGGCGTGGCGCTCGACGACACGCCGCACCAGGTGCTCAGCCTGTCCCATGCACCCGACTCCGCCGCGCCGCAGGGCTGGCTGGAGGGCTTTGCCTGCATCTTTCAGCGCGACCTGCGCATCGCCCTGCGCCGGCGCACCGACTCGCTCGCGGCAGTGGTGTTCTTCGTGATGGTGGTGAGCCTGTTTCCGCTCGGTGTGGGGCCGGAACCTGCACTGCTGCGCACCATGGCGCCGGGCGTGGTGTGGGTGGCAGCATTGCTGGCCTGCACGCTGCCATTGGCGCGCCTGTTCGCCGACGACCTGCAGGACGGCACGCTCGAACAACTGCTGCTCTCGGCCCACCCGCTGCCCCTGCTGGTGCTGGGCAAGATCTGCGCGCACTGGTGTGGCTCGGTGCTGCTGTTGGTGCTGGTGTCGCCGTTGCTGGCGCTGCAGTTCGACCTCTCGGCCTCGGCCACCGGTGTGCTTCTGCTCACGTTGCTGGTGGGCTCGCCCGTGCTCAGCCTGGTGGGCGCCATTGGCGCGGCGCTCACGCTGGGCCTGCGAGGTGGCGGGGTGCTGATGTCGCTGCTCACGCTGCCGCTGGTGATCCCGGTGCTGATCTTCGGCGCTGGCGCGGTGGAAGCACACAGCGCCGGCCTGGGAGTGGGCGGGCATTTTTCGCTGCTTGGCGCCTTGCTGCTGTTGAGCCTGTTTGCCGCGCCCCTGGTGACCAGCGCCGCGTTGCGCATTTCAATGGAGTGACCGATGGGTTCGATCAACTGGTTTCACTACGCCGCACCGCAGCGCTTCTACCCGCTGGCGGGCAAGCTGGTGCCGTGGTTCGGCGCGCTGGCCGTGGTGCTCACCGCGGTGGGTCTCTACATCGGCCTGTGGGTGGCGCCCACCGATGCGCAGCAAGGCGAGGCCTACCGCATCATCTTCGTGCACGTGCCGACGGCCTGGATGTCGATGGTCGTGTACCTAGCCATGGCCACCTGGGCGGCCATCGGGCTGGTGTTCAACTCGCGCCTCTCGTCCATGATGGCCACGGCACTGGCGCCCACCGGAGCGCTCATGACCTTTCTCGCGCTGTGGACCGGCGCGCTCTGGGGCAAACCGACCTGGGGCACCTGGTGGGTGTGGGACGCGCGGCTCACCTCCGAACTGGTGCTGCTCTTCCTCTACATCGGCTTCATGGCACTGCACAGCGCCATCGACGACACGCGCCGCGCCGACCGCGCGGCCGGCCTGCTGGCCATCGTGGGCGTGGTCAACCTGCCCATCATCTATTTCTCGGTGCAGTGGTGGAACACGCTGCACCAAGGAGCGTCGGTCAGCATCACCAAGGCGCCCAGCATGGCCACGCCCATGCTGATGGGCATGTTGGTGATGGCGCTCGCCTGCTGGATGTATTGCATCGCTGTGGCTCTGGCCCGGGTGCGCTTGATCATGCTGGAGCGCGAACGCCATGCGCCCTGGGCCAGGCTGGCACTGGAGGGACTTACATGAACAGCCTCGGTGAACTGTTGGCCATGGGTGGGTATGGCCTGTATGTGTGGGGGTCGCTCGGCATGTGCGCAGCCGTGGTGGTGGCCGAACTGATGGTGATCCGCCTGCGCCGCCGCCTTCTCGCGCAAGAGGTGGGCGACGAGCGCGCAACAGAGGAGCACGTGGCATGAAACCCCGCAACCGCCGTTTCGTGGCCCTCGCGGTGGGCCTGGCCACACTGGCTGCAGCCACCGCGCTGGTGCTGAACGCCTTCAACAGCAACCTGGTGTTCTTCTTCAGCCCCACGCAGGTGATGGCCAACGAGGCGCCGCGTGAGCGGGCGTTTCGGGTAGGGGGTCTGGTGGAGCAGGGCAGTGTGGTGCGCGAACCCCAGGGGTTGACCATCCGCTTCATGGTGACCGACACAGCCAAGAGCATTCCGGTGACCTACACCGGCCTGCTGCCCGACCTGTTCCAGGAGGGCAAGGGCGTGGTGGCGCAGGGCAAGCTGGGCGCCGACGGTGTGTTCCGCGCCGATCAGGTGCTGGCCAAACACGACGAAAACTACATGGCACCCGAAGCTGCCGACGCGCTGGCCAAAGCCCGCGCCGGGCAGAGCTCGCTGGTGTTGCCCGAAGGAGCCAAACCATGATCCCCGAACTCGGTCACTTCGCCGCCCTGCTGGCCCTGGTCGTGGCGCTGGTGCAAAGCGTGTTTCCACTGGTTGGCGCGCACCAGGGCCGCACCGAATGGATGGCACTCGCCCGCCCGGCGGCGTTCGCGCAGTTCGTGCTGCTGCTGGTGTCCTTTGGCTGCCTCATGCATGCCTTTGTCACCAGCGACTTCTCGGTGCTGCTGGCCGCCGAAAACTCGCACACCAGTTCCCCGCTGATCTACCGCATCACCGCGGTCTGGGGCAACCACGAAGGTTCCATCCTGCTGTGGAGCCTGATCCTGGCGGGCTGGACGCTGGCCGTGGCCGTGTTCTCCGACCAGCTCGACGAAGCCATGCGAGCCCGCGTGCTGGGCATCATGGGACTGATCAGCGTGGGCTTCCTGCTGTTCACCTTGTTCACCTCCAACCCGTTCGAGCGGCTGTACCCGGTTCCGCTGGACGGACGTGACCTCAACCCCTTGCTGCAAGACTTGGGCATGGCGATCCACCCGCCCATGCTCTACATGGGTTATGTGGGATTTGTGGTGGCGTTCGCTTTTGCGGTGTCGGCCCTGCTGGCGGGCCGCGTGGATGCGGCCTGGGCGCACTGGTCGCGCCCTTGGACCACCATGGCCTGGTGTTTCCTCACGGTGGGCATTGCGCTGGGCAGCTTCTGGGCTTACTACGAGCTCGGCTGGGGCGGCTGGTGGTTCTGGGACCCGGTGGAAAACGCATCCTTCATGCCCTGGCTGGTCGGTACGGCGCTGATCCACTCGCTTTCGGTCACTGAAAAGCGGGGCGGCTTCAAGCTCTGGACGGCGCTGCTGGCCATCCTCGCGTTTTCGCTCTCGCTGCTGGGCACCTTCATCGTGCGCTCGGGCGTGCTGAGTTCGGTGCATGCATTTGCCACTGACCCGGCGCGCGGCCTGTTCATCCTCGTCTTCTTCACCATCGTGGTGGGCGGCTCGCTCACGCTGTTTGCCTGGCGTGGCCCCAAGGTGGGCGGTGGCGGCGCGTTTGAAATGCTCTCGCGCGAAAGCTTGCTGCTGGCCAACAACGTGCTGCTGGTGGTGGCCGCTGCCGCGGTGCTGCTGGGCACGCTGTACCCCTTGCTGATCGACGCGCTGGGCATGGGCAAGCTCTCGGTCGGCCCGCCTTACTTCAACGCGGTGTTTGTGCCTCTCATTGCACCGGCCCTGTTCCTCATGGGTGTGGGGCCGCTGGCGCGCTGGCGGCAGGCCTCGCTGGGCGATCTGGCGCACCAGCTGCGTTGGGCCGCCGGTGTGAGCGTGGCCAGCGCGGTGATCGCGCCGCTGGTGCTGCAGCGCTGGACGCCGCTGACCGGCCTGGGGCTGCTGCTGGCGGTCTGGGTGGCGAGCACGGCGGTGCTGAATCTTGTTCAACGCTTGCGCGCGCACCCGGCTTCCGCCTGGGTCGCGTTTCGGGCCCAGCCGGGCAGTTACTTCGGCATGTTGCTGGCGCACTTCGGTGTGGCGGTGTTCATTGCCGGGGTCACGGTGGTCAGCAGTTTCCAGACCGAAAACGACGTGCGCATGGAAGTGGGCCAGACCGCCGAGGTGGGTGGCCACAGCATCCGGCTCGACAAGATGGAGATGGTGCAGGGTCCCAACTTCACATCGGCCCGCGCCACGCTCACCGTGAGTCAGGACGGTGCGCTGGTCGCCGTGCTCCACCCCGAACGGCGCATCTACACCGTGAGCCGCACCGCCATGACCGAAGTGGCGATTGACCGCGGCGTGATGCGCGACGTGTACGTTGCGCTGGGCGAGCCGGTGAGCGAGACCGCGTGGAGCGTGCGCCTGCACCACAAGCCCATGGTCAACTGGATCTGGGGCGGCTGTTTGCTGATGGCCCTGGGTGGCCTCATGGCCGTGATGGACCGGCGCTATCGCGTGCGCAAGACCGCAGCATTGGCACCTGCTGCGCCCGCTGCGGGCGGCGGTGTCGCGGGCAGGCCGGTGATGACCGCGCGGAGCGCGCGCCCATGAAGCGTTACCTGTGGCCGCTGGCCATCTTTGTGGTGATGCTGGGTTTCCTGGGCATGGGTCTGCAACTCAACCCGCGCGACGTGCCGTCGCCCCTGATCAACAAGCCGGTTCCCACGTTTCGCCTGCCCACACTCGCCGCGCCTGACACGTTGGTGGCGCCCGACGACCTGCGCGGCCAGGTGTGGCTGCTCAACGTGTGGGCTTCGTGGTGCGTGGCCTGCCAGCAGGAACATCCGGTGCTGATGGACCTGGCCAAGACCAGCGCTGTGCCCTTGATCGGGTTGAACTACAAGGACCAGCGCCACCTGGCGCTCACCTGGCTCGGCAAACACGGCAATCCGTACAGAACGACGTTGTTTGACAAGGATGGCCGTGTGGGCCTGGACTTTGGCGTGTACGGCGTGCCCGAGACCTATGTGATCGACAAACAAGGTGTGATCCGGCTGAAGTTCACCGGCCCGGTCACGCCCGAGGCGGTGCGCGACACGCTGCTGCCGCTGATGAACCAACTCGGTGCCTGACGTGATGCGAACCCTGATGTCCTTGCTGGTGCTCGCCGGCTCCCTGGCCGCCGGCCCCGGCGTTGCGCAGGTGCCGCCACAGAGCTCCATGGCCACACCGCTGGCCGCCGACCCGGCGCTGGAAGCGCGTGTGCTCAAGATCGCCGAAGAACTGCGCTGCCTGGTGTGCCAGAACGAAACCATCGCCGCATCGCAGGCCGATCTCGCCAAGGACCTGCGCCAGCAGATCCGCGAGCAGCTCACACAGGGCCGCACGCAGGCGCAAATCCTCGATTTCATGGCGCAACGCTACGGTGACTTCGTGCTCTACCGCCCGCCCCTGCAATTCAGCACCGTGCTGTTGTGGGCGGGGCCGTTCGTGTTATTGCTGGTGGCCGCCGTGGTGCTGTTGATGAACATCCGCCAGCGCGATCCGCAAACCGGGGCTGCGCCGTTGAGCCCCGCCGAACTGCAGCGCGCCCAGCGCCTGCTCGATGAAGCCGGAGGCGCACCATGACCGTCTTCATGGCATTCGCGCTGGCGCTGGTGGCACTGGCCTTGTGGCCGCTGCTGGCCGTGCTGTGGCGCTCGCGTGCGGCGGCGTCCCGGCGGCCAAGCCCGCAGCAGGCCAACCTCACCTTGCTGCGCGAACAGCGCGCCCAGCTCGACGCCGAGCAGGCCGAGGGCAAGCTCTCGGCAGCGGAGTACGAACAGGCCCGAGCCGAGTTGGCGCGGCGTGTGCTCGAAGAATCCGCGCCCGATGAACAGCGTGCACAGACCCACCACCGCACCGCCACCGCCACCAGCCTGCTGCTGGCCGTGCCCGCCCTGGCCATCGGTCTGTACGCGTGGTTGGGTGAGCCCGACGCAGTGCGCTATGAAGCCGAACTCGCGCGGCAAGGTGGGGACGTGTCCGATGCAGACATCGACACCATGGTCCGCCAGATGACCCAGCAACTGGAGAGCCGCCCACCCGGGCAGAAGGCCGATGCCTCGGCCTGGGAAATGCTGGCCCGCGCACACGCCAGCCGCCAGCGTTTTGCCGATGCCGACAAAGCCTACCAGCGCGCGCTCGAACTCACCCCCGACAACGCCGATCTGCTCGCCGACCGCGCCGATCTGTTGTCTCTGTTGCAGGGTCAGAGCGCCGACGTTGAGCCGATGCGTCTGGTGAACCGCGCGCTGGAGATCGACCCCGGCCATCCCAAGGCGCTCGCGCTGGCTGGCAGTGCGGCCTATGGACGGCAGGACTTTGTGGCCGCCGAAGCGCTCTGGCAGCGCGCCCGGGAGCGCGCTGCGCCGGGGAGTCCGTTTGACCAGGGCCTGCAAAGCAGCCTGGAAGCGGCGCGCGCCGGCATCGCCTCGCAGCCTGGCGGTGCAGCGCGCCTGGCCGCGCAAGCTCCGCCGCCAGCCGACCTGGCCAAGGCACCCTCCAGCCACCCGGGTGTGCGTGGGCAGATCACGATCGCGCCCGAGCTGCAGTCGCGGCTGGCAGCGGGCGACACCTTGTTCGTGTTCGCGCGCCCCGTTCAGGGCCCGCGCATGCCGCTGGCCGTGATGCGGGTGGCGGCCGGCGCCGGGCCGCTGCCATTCGCGCTCGACGACAGCCTGGCCATGGCACCGGAGATGCGGCTCTCGATGCACGAGCAGGTGGTGGTGGAGGCGCGAATCAGCCGCACGGGTCAGGCGCTGCCGCAAAGCGGTGACCTGCAAGGCACCAGTGGCCCGGTAGCGAGCAACAGCGCACAGCTGCAGATCAGGATCGACAGCGTCGTGCCCTGAGGGCCCTCGTTTGAACGCTGTCAGGCCCGGGCGTCGAAGCGCTCGAAGATCAGCCGTGACACGGTGTCGGGCTGCTCCTCGTGGGCGAGATGGCCGAGCCCATCCAGCTGAACGTATTTCGCATTCAGCCCGGGCGACAGCCGGGCCATCGCGCGAGTGGCTTGTTCGGGCGGCACGGTTCGGTCGCGCTCACCCACCACCAAATCCAGTGGCACCGCCAGCGCCGGCAGATCGCGCCAAAGTGCGGGCAGGTCCCAGTTGGCCATCATGCCCAGTGCGCCGGCGGCGTGCCCCGGGTTGGCCACCAGCCGCTGGTACAGCGCGGTGCCTTCGGCATCCAGCGTGGAGCCGGTGCTCTGAAGCAGCCGCTGAAGCACGGCCGGCTCCCGCGCGTGCCAGGCAAACAGCCGCGGTACGAAAGGCGTCGAGGCCATGAGTTTGGCCACTGGCGAAAAAACCTGACCCGCCAGGCCTCCCAAGGGCATGAGCGCGGCGTTGAGCCCGACCACCGAACGCGGGGTGGTTAGGCCGTCCAGGCACATGCGCACCGCCACCGCAGCACCCGCCGAGTGGCCCACCAGCATGGTCGGGTTGAGCGCGAGTTTCTGCAGCAGGCCGTGCACCGCCCGCGCCATGCCGGGCAGCGAGAGTTGGGGTGAACCCACACCGCCCGGTGGCATGCCGGTGAAGGCGTGGCCGGGCAGGTCCATGGCCACCACATCAAAGCGTTGCGCCAGCAGCGGCGCGAGCTCGCGCCATGAGTGGGTGGAGGCGCCAGTGCCGTGCAGCAGCACGAGGCCAGGGGCATCGGGCGGGCCTGCAAAGCGTTGCACGTGCCATTGCAGGCCGGCCGCCCAGACAAAGCTGCTGAGATCGCGGTGCGGCCATTGAGCCCCGTCGCGTGTCCAGTCGAGGCCTTGACTCATGGAGCGACGCTCAGCGGATGCCCGGCAGCGTGGCCAGGCGAACGGCTTGGGACAGGCCGGCCGCGCCCGCATGCGGCAGCGGCACGCAAGCGGCACCCATGCGCTCGGCCATCACCCGGGACGCTTCTCCCGGTTGGGACGAGGTGTCGATGAGCAAGGCCGACAGACCGGCCAGGCGAAAGGCGTCGGCCGCTTCCAGCGCATCTTCGGTGGCCCGTGCCCGGCCGTGCCGACCATCGCGGGCGACGTTGGCCCGGCCATCGGTGAGTTTCGCCGGCGCGTCCGATCTGCGCTGCCAGCTCACGCGCGGCTTCAATGCCCGCCGCCAGCGGTGTGCCGCCGCCGCCGGGCAGTGCGGCCAGACTGCGCTTGGCGCGTGCCAGCGAGCGTGTGGGCGGCAGCAGCAGCTCGCAGCCGTTGCCACGAAACGCCAGCACCGCCACCTTGTCGCGCCGCACGTAACACTCGGCCAGCAGCAGCTCGACAGCACCCTTGGCTTCGGCCAGGCGGTGCAACGCCGCCGAGCCCGAGGCGTCCACCACAAACAGCGTGGTGGTGGGGCGTCGCTGGCGGAAACGCACCACGTGAAAGTCTTCGCGCCGCACCTGGATACGGCTCGGGCCCGCCGCCGATTGCTGGCGCAGGCGCTGCCACGGTGCTGCTGCGCGCAGCGTCTCCAGGATGTGCAGCCGTGCGCCCGAGCGCGGCTCGGCGCGCCGCGTGCCCACCGGGCGGCCGCGGTTCTGATTTTTCATGAGCTCGCCCGAGCGGCCGGCGGCAGCCGCGCGCGCTTGCCGTGCCTGGCCGAGTTGCAGGGCCGCCAGCAGGCCCGGCGGAATGGCTGCGCGCACCGCCTCGATCAGTCGGTCGTCCAGCGCACCGGGGGCTTCCTCTTCGTCGGGCGTGTGGTCCGGTTCGTCCTGCGGCGCATCGGGCGGTGGTGTGTGCTGCGCGTCGTCTTCGTCGGGGGTCGGTTCTTGAGCGTCCGTCGGCGGGGGGGTGTCGTCGGTTTCGTCAGCGGGTGGCGCAGGCACTCGCGTGGCACGCGGTGCCAGCACCAGCCGCGCGGCGAGCGCGGCGTGCACCTCTTCGGCCTCGTCCATGCCTGAGAGCGCCGCCGCGGCGCGCGCCACGCGCACCGCCAGCAGTGGCGCGCGCATGGAGTTCACGCCCCACACCAGCGAAGCTGCACACAAAGCCGTCACCACCTCTTCGGGCACCACCACTTGCGACAGGCGAGCGCGTGCCTCGGCGATCTCGGCTGGCGTCCAGTCCACCGGCGCGTCGTCGTCGGACTCGGCCGCCTGCAATGGCAGGTGAAACGCCAGCCGGTCCAGCAGCGTGGCGGGCATCTGCTCTTCTTCACCGTCGCCTTCGTCCAGCGCCACCAGCGCCACGCGGGCTGGTGTGCGCTGGGTCAGGCCGTCGCGTTCCAGCGCCACCACCTGCGTGTCGAGCACGGCCGCCAGTTGTGAGGCCACACCGGCGCCCACGCGTTCGGCCATGGCCAGCAGCAGTACGCCGCCGTCGCAGCGTGCAAGAAGGCCCTGCTGGGCCACCGGGCGACCGGCGTGCAGGGTGGCGGCCAGATCGAGACCGCCGAGCAGGGCGGCGTCGGTGGCGTGCAGGGGCACGCGGTGCATGGGTGTGTCGCGCGGCAGCGCCGCGCGCAGCAGCGCCAGCCAGGCTTCGCGCAAGGGGCCGGCGTGGGCACGCAGGGCCACACCACCGAGCCCGGGCGGGTCAACCGCCAACAGCGCGGCCACCAATGCGGCGTCGGCGTTCAGGGTGGGTTGTTGCCAGGCTTCGAGCATCGGGGAGGCTGAGGGCCTGCGGCCAGGCTCACGCGCCCATCAATTCGGCCACGGCGCGGTCGACCCGTGCGGTCGAACCTGCGTTGTCGAGCGGGTTGCGGCGCAGGCGGTGGCGCAGCGCCGGACCCGCCACGCGTTTGAAGTGCGTGTCGGTGACGGCGGCATCGCCCTGCAGCGCGGCCATGGCACGCGCGGCGCGGATGAGTGTGAGGTCGCCGCGCAGACCGTCCGTGCCCAAAGCCATGCACAGGGCGGCGGCCCGCTGGCGTGCAGCGTCTGTGATCTCGACCTGGTGCAGGCGCTTGCGCGCTGCCACGATCTTGCGGCGGATGCGTTCGTCTTCCTTCTGCCAGCTCGCGATGAAAGCCTCGCGGTCCTGCTCGAAAGCGTCGCGCCGGCGCACCACCTCCACGCGCTCTTGCAGCAGCTCGGGTGTTTTCACTTCCACCGACAAACCAAAGCGGTCGAGCAGCTGCGGACGCAGCTCACCCTCTTCGGGGTTGCCACTGCCCACCAGCACAAACCGGGCAGGGTGGCGCACCGACAGGCCTTCGCGCTCCACCACGTTTTCGCCCGAGGCAGCCACGTCGATCAGCAGATCGACCAGGTGGTCTTCGAGCAGGTTGACTTCGTCGATGTAGAGAAAGCCGCGGTTGGCCTGGGCGAGCAGGCCGGGCTCGAAGGCCTTGACACCTTGCGAGAGCGCGCGCTCCAGATCAAGCGCGCCCACCACGCGGTCTTCGGTGGCACCCAGCGGCAGATCGACCACGGGCACGGGAATGAGATGGGTTTTGGGGGGCGGCTGGTCGGGTGCGCGCAAGGTGGCGCAATCGGCGCAGCGGCTGGCGGGATCCGCCGGGTCGCAGCTGTAGCGGCACCCATTGACGGCCCGCATTTTCGGCAGCAGGGCGGCGAGCGCCCTCACCGCAGTGGACTTGCCGGTGCCCCGGTCACCGAGGACCAGCACACCTCCGATGGAGGGATCGATGGCGGCGATCAGGATCGCCGTTTTCATCTCGTCTTGACCAACTATCGCGGAGAAAGGGAATGCCTGTGCCATAGGGAAATCAGTATGGCACAGGGCATGTGGGCCTCACCCCGGAGCTTGTACTGACGTGGCCGCTTTCAGTGGCTTTTAGGCGACTGCGCCGAGACCTTGTCACCTGCGCGATTCGAGGCGCACTGCTCTTCACATCCACAGCGCGCGCCAGGCCATTCGTGGCAGATCGGCTCGCTCCAGTGTTACGCGGGTCTGCCAGCTGCGATGGCCCTGTTCTGCGATGGCGTCCAGGATGCGCAGGCCGCCTTGCACCACCAGGCGCAGTTCCCAGCCCGCGCGCCCGGGCACCCGGCGCGCCAGCGGTGCGCCCAGTTGCATCAGGCCGCGGGCATAGGCGCAGAGCTCGGCAATGACGGCCTGGCGGTCGGGGGTGGCTTCGAGCTCGGCCCGTTCGAAATCGGCCACTTGCAGACCATGACGCTGCAAGGTGTCGGCCGGCAGATAACAGCGCCCCTGGGGCAGGTCTCGGCTGATGTCCTGCCAGAAATTGATGAGTTGCAGTGCGCTGCAGATCTGGTCGCTCTGCTGGAGAGAGCGTGCGTCTTTCACACCGTACAGATGCAGCAGCAGGCGCCCCACCGGGTTGGCAGACAACCGGCAGTAGCCCAGCAGCTCGTCGGTGTTCGCGTAGCGGTGCTGCTGCTCTGTGTAGCGCACGTCTTGCTCAAAGGCACTCAGGAGGTCGTGCAGCAGATCGCCAGGCAGATCGTGGCGCGCAATGGCCAGGCCGAGTGGCCCGAACACCCCGGGCCAGCGCTCTTGCGTTGGCACGGCTGCGCCGCCAGCGGCCTTTTCAAGACAACGCGTCAGCTCGTCGCGGTAGTTCGCCAGATCGGTCAGCCTTTGCACGGCACCGGCCTGGCCCTCATCGGCGATGTCGTCAGCAGTCCGTGCAAAACGGTAGATGGCAGCGACAGCGGGGCGCAGCCTGGGGGGGCAAAGCCACGAGGCCACGGGAAAATTTTCGTAGTGCTGCACGCCGGCGCCCAGCGCACCCAGTGCGCCGGCTGCAGCCACTGGCGCTGCCAGCACCGGGCGGTCGTGGCCTGGCGGTGTGGACGGGTTGTCTGGCGGGTTTGGGCTCATGAATCAGGGCGTATTTCGTCGGATATTTTGATTACTAACCGGTCAGTCAGTAATATACGGGCATTGACGATGCGTTCCTGTGCCGCGTCACATTCATTTTCACAAAGCCCGAACCGCCATGAAAACGCCGCATTTTGTCCTCATCATGACCGCCCTGGCCGCTTTGGTGGCTTGCTCACCCGCGCCCACCCCGATGGAACCGATCCGTTCGGTCAAATTGATGACGGTGGGTCCCAGTGCCGTGGGTGCTCAGGCCGAATTCGCCGGCGAGGTGCGAGCGCGAACCGAATCGCGTCTGGGATTTCGGGTGGGAGGCAAACTGGTGCAGCGCCCTGCCCAGGTGGGACAGCGTGTGAACGCCGGCGCCTTGTTGGCCCAGCTCGATGCGCAAGACCTCGCACTCTCCAGTCAGGCCGCCCAGGCCCAGGTGAGTGCGGCGCAGACCCAGCGCGATCTGGCGGCAGCCGACCTCAAGCGATACCAGGACCTGCTCGCACAGGGTTTCGTGAGCGGCGCCGAGATTGAACGCCGTCAGGCCACGCTGCAGTCGGCCGAAGCGACCCTGCGCCAGGCGCGTGCCCAGGGCGCGGTGCAGGGCAACCAGGCCGGCTACGCGCGCCTGCTGGCCGATGGCGCCGGTGTGGTGCTGGCGGTGGAGGCCGAGGTGGGGCAGGTCGTGGCGGCGGGCGCGCCGGTGGTACGGCTGGCGCTGGACGGGCCGCGCGACGTGGTGTTTGCAGTGCCCGAAGACCGGGTGGCCGCGCTGGCAGCGGGTCAGAACGCGCAAGTGCGGTTGTGGGCGGGCGCGGCGGCGGGCGAGGCTGCGCCACTGGACGGGGTGGTGCGCGAAGTCGCGGCCAGCGCCGACCCGGTGACGCGCACCTACCAGGTAAAGCTGGCGTTGCCAGCGGGTGCCGCCGCCCCGCTGGGCGCCACGGCCTACGTGACCCTGGCACCCCGCGCCGGCGCGCCCACGGCTGCCATCAAGTTGCCCACCTCGGCGCTGATCCGCTCGGAAGCGGGTGACCGCAGCGGCAGCGCGGTCTGGGTGTTTGATGCGGCCAGCGGCACGGTGCAACCGCGCGAGGTGGTGGTGGCGGGTGCCGATGGCAACGACCTGCTGATTGCCTCGGGCCTGAAGCCGGGAGACGAGGTGGTGGCCACGGGCGTGCATGTGCTATCTCCAGGCCAGAAGGTCACGCGCTTTGCCAGCGCGGCCACGAAGTGAGGCCCGCATGAGCTCGTCCGACTATTCATCTGCCGACCAGGCCGCGACCTGGGTTTCCCGTTTCAACCTCTCGCAGTGGGCGCTGGACCACCAGGCCTTCACCCGCTATTTGATGATTGTGCTGATGCTGCTGGGGGTGGCGGCGTACTTTCAGCTTGGTCAGGATGAAGACCCGCCGTTCACCTTTCGTGCCATGGTGGTGCGGGCCTACTGGCCCGGAGCCACCGCCGAACAGGTGGCCGAGCAGGTGACCGACCGCATCGAAAAGACGCTGCAGGAGGTGCCCTACGCGGACAAGATCCGCAGCTATTCCAAGCCCGGCGAAACGCTGGTGATCTTCCAGCTCAAGGATTCGTCCCCGCCCCAGGAGGTGCCGCAGATCTGGTACACGGCGCGCAAGAAGATTGGCGACATGCAGGCCACTCTGCCGCAGGGTGTGGTGGGGCCTTTTTTCAACGACGAGTTCGGCGACGTGTTCGGCGTCATCTACGCGCTGCAGGGCGATGGCTTTTCGTACGCTGACAAGAAGCAGGTGGCCGACAACGTGCGCCAGCAGTTGCTGCGTGTGACCGACGTGAGCAAGGTTGAGCTCTTTGGTGTGCAGGACGAAAAGCTGTTCATCGAAATCTCGCAAAAGCGCCTGGCGGTGCTGGGGCTGAACCTGCAGCAGGTGTTTGATGCTCTCGGGCAACAAAACGCGGTGGCCTCGGCCGGCGCGGTCCAGTCTCCGCAGGATGTGGTGCAGGTGCGCGTGGGTGGTGCCTTCAATTCGGTGGAGCAGTTGAGCGCCATGCCGATCCGCGCGGCCAACGGCACACAGATCCGCCTGGGCGATATCGCCGACATCCGCCTGGGCTATGTGGACCCGCCGCAGGTGCTGGTGCGCCACAACGGACGCGACAGCATCGGCCTGGGCATTTCCATGGCCAAGGGCGGCGACATCATTGCCTTGGGCAAAGCGCTCAAGACCACGGTGGCCGGTATCGAGGCCACGCTGCCTGCGGGCATGGTGCTGGCGCAGGTGCAGGACCAGCCGAGCGCAGTGACCAAAAGCGTGAACGAGTTCGTGACGGTGTTGATCGAGGCAGTGGTGATCGTTCTGGCGGTGAGCTTTCTGGCGCTGGGCCTGCACAAGCGTGCGGGCAGCAAGGGCCTGCGTGGCTACACGCTGGACATGCGCCCGGGTCTGGTGGTGCTGATCACGATCCCGCTGGTGCTGGCGATGACTTTCCTGGCCATGAACTACTGGGGCATCGGCCTGCACAAGATATCGCTGGGCTCGCTCATCATTGCGCTGGGCCTGCTGGTGGACGACGCCATCATTGCGGTGGAGATGATGGTGCGCAAGCTCGAAGAGGGCTACAGCATGGTGCGCGCGGCCACCTTCACCTGGGAGGCCACGGCCATGCCCATCACGGCGGCCGGTTTTCTACCCATTGGCCTGGCGAACTCCACCACCGGTGAATACACCTTCGCGATTTTTGCAGTGACCGTGATTGCGCTGCTGCTGTCGTGGATCGTGGCGGTGTTTTTTGTGCCTTACCTGGGCGTGCGCCTGCTCAAGGTCAAGCCGCACGTGGGCGAGGTTCATGAAGTGTTCGATGGTCCGTTCTACGTGCGTTTTCGTGCGCTGGTGGACTGGTGTGTGCACCACCGCTGGATCACCATTGGTGCCACCGTGCTCACTTTTGTGCTGGGCATCGTGGGCATGGGACAGGTGCAGCAGCAGTTCTTTCCGGATTCGAGCCGGCCCGAGATCCTGGTGGATGTGTGGCTGCCCGAGGGCAGCAGCATTCGGGCCATGGACGAGGTGACCCAGCGGCTGGAAGCCCGCATGAGCGCCGAAGAGGGCGTGACGAGCGTGAGCACTTGGGTGGGTTCGGGCGTGCCGCGCTTTTACTTGCCGCTGGACCAGATCTTTCCGCAGACCAACGTGTCGCAGCTCATCGTGTTGCCGAAAGACCTGAAGACGCGCGAACGTTTGCGCAAGGCGCTGCCGGCCTTGCTGGCAACCGAGTTCCCCGAAGTGCGGGGCCGGGTGAAGTTGCTGCCCAATGGCCCGCCGGTGCCGTATCCGGTGCAGTTCCGCGTGGTGGGCACCGACCCCGCGCAACTGCGCACGCTGGCCGACGAGGTGAAGGTGGCGATGCGTGCCAACGCCAACATGCGCGGTGTGAACGACAACTGGAACGAGTCGGTCAAGCGCCTGCGGCTGGAGGTGGACCAGGCCAAGGCCCGCGCGCTTGGCGTGTCCAGCCAATCGATCGCGCAGGCGGCCCGCACCCTGCTCAGCGGCAGCACGGTCGGCCAGTACCGCGATGGCGACAAGCTGATCGACATCGTGCTGCGTCAGCCGCTCGACGAGCGCGACGCGATCAGCGATCTGGCCAACGCCTACCTGCCGACCAGCAGCGGGCAGAGCATTCCACTGCTGCAGATCGCGCGACCGGTGCTGGACTGGGAGGCCGGTGTGCTCTGGCGCGAGAACCGCGACTATGCGATCACGGTGCAGGGCGATGTGGTGGAGGGTCTGCAGGGCGCCACGGTCACGGCCGAGCTGCAGCCGGTGCTCAAGAAGATAAGCGATGGCTGGGCGACGCGCGGACTGTCGGACTACCGCATTGAAGTGGCCGGTGCGGTGGAAGAAAGCAGCAAGGGGTCGGCATCAATCGCGGTAGGCATTCCGCTGATGTTGTTCATCGTGTTCACGCTGCTGATGCTGCAGCTGCAGAGTTTCAGCCGCTCGGTGCTGGTGTTCCTGACGGGCCCGATGGGCCTGGCGGGCGTGGCGGGTGCGCTGCTGTTGCTGAACCGGCCGTTCGGCTTCGTGGCGTTGCTGGGCGTGATTGCGCTCATGGGCATGATCCAGCGCAACTCGGTGATCCTGATCGACCAGATCGAACAGGACCGTGCGCGCGGTGTGCCGGCCTGGGATGCGGTGGTGGAGTCCGCCGTGCGGCGGATGCGGCCCATTGTGTTGACAGCGGCGGCGGCAGTGCTGGCAATGATTCCGCTCTCGCGCAGTGTGTTCTGGGGGCCTATGGCGGTGGCGATCATGGGCGGGCTTGTTGTTGCCACGGTGCTGACCTTGCTGGCATTGCCTGCGATGTATGCGGCCTGGTTCCGGGTGAAGAGGGAGCCTGAGTCAGCCTAGGCGATGGACCTCGCGGGCCCCGTGGTCGCCGATGACCGGGCGCGCCGGAGAAAAACAAAGCCTGGGCAACAATCGAAAGATGCGCCTAAGACACATCGAGGTTTTCAACGCGGTTATGCAGACCGGCAGCGTTAGTGCCGCCGCCCGCATGATCAATGTGACGCAGCCGGCGGTGAGCCGCACCTTGCAGCATGCCGAGTTGCAGTTGGGCTTCCAGCTTTTTCAGCGGGTTGGGGGACGACTCAAACCCACGGTCGAAGCGCAGACCCTCTACCCACATATTGAGCGCCTGTTTGCCCAGCTCGACGAGGTGCAACGCCTGTCGGCCAGCCTCAAGGCCGGGCGCGGAAAGGGCGAATTGCGGGTGCTCACCGTGCTGGCGCTGAGCTACGAAGTGTTTCCGCTGGCCATGCGCCTGTTCCGTGAAAAACATCCCGCCGTGGTGGTGCACCACGAGGCCTTGCACTCACCGCAGATCGTCTCCAGCCTGGTGCTGCAGGAGGCCGATGTGGGCTATGTGTTCAACGCCGTCTCACACCCGACACTGGCGCAGGAGCGTCTGGCTGAACGGCGCGTGGAGTGTGTGGTGCCCAAAGGACTGCTGAGCGCAAAACAGGTGAAGGCCGGCACGATCACTCTGGCGCAACTCTCAAAATTGCCGGTGATCGCGCTCGACGGACAAGACCCGCTGGGCATGCTGCTGGCCCACACTGTGCGCGAGGCGGGCGCGGGGCTCAACGAAGTGATGACGGTGCAGACCTACCACGTGGCGCTGGCACTGGCGCATCACGGGGTGGGCGTGGCCATGGTGGAAGGCTGCACGGCGGCTTCCGCCGATCGGGAGCGGGTCGATGTGCTCACGCTGGAGCCGGCCATCGCCACTGCGGTGCACATGCTGCGGCCCACAGCGCGGCCCAATTCGCTCATCACGCGCGCCTTCACGCGCTGCATGCAACAGGCCTTGCAGCAACTGGGCTGAACGAAGCCGAGAGTTCGCGCGCCACCCGCTCGGCGCTGCCGAAGGCCAGCGTGAAGCCCAGGGCGCCGTGGCCGGTGTTGAAGAACAGATTGGACGGCGATCCGCGCAGTCGACCCAGCACCGGCAGGCCGGTGGGGGTGGCGGGGCGCAGGCCGGCCCAGGGGCTCACCTCGGTGGCGGGCTCCATCTGCGGAAAGACTTCGCGCACGCTCGCCAGCAGCGAATGGATCCGTCCAGGCTCAATGGACCGGTCATGTCCCACCAGCTCGGCCATGCCGGCCACGCGAAGGCGCTTGCCGATGCGGGCGAACACCACCTTGCGCGAGACGTCCGTCACGTTGACGCGGGGCGAAGCCGCCGTGGCGGGCAGCGTGATGCTGTAGCCCTTGAGCGGGTACACGGGTACGTTGAGTCCCAGCGGGCGGGCGAGCTGCTGTGAGGCCGAACCCAGCGCCACGACGAAGGCGTCGGCCTCGATCGGGCCGTTCGGGGTTTCTGCCGAGTGAATGCGTCCCTTGCTGCGCACCAGCCGGGTGACCGGGGTGTTGAAGATGGCAGCAAACGCTGCAGCTCCAGGCACACCTTGAAGCAATCGGCTGCGCATTCGCCCGGCGTGTGAATGGCGCCTGCAAAGCGCGCCGCGTAGCCACCCAGAGCGGGTTCGACAGCAACCGCTTCCATGGGCGACAGGGCGTGCTGCACGGTGCCCAACGCGCGCTGCAGATCCATCTGCCGCCGTGCAGCGGAAAAGCCGGCCTCATCGGCATGAAGCACGAGTTTTCCGGTGGTGGAGAAGTCGCAGTCGATGTTTTCCAGCGAGAGCAATCGCTCGAAGCCAGCCCGGCTTTCTGCCGCCAGGGCCAGCAAGGACGCGGTGGTGTTTTCCGAGACGCTGGCACGGCACGCGGCGAGGAACTGCAGTCCCCAGGCCCATTGCTGCGGGTCCATCTGCAGCCGCAGTTTCAGGGGGGAGTCGCTGCTCAGCAGGAGCTTGGGCAACTGGCGCCAGATGCCCGGGTCGGCCAGTGGCTGCACGTAGGCGTAGCTGAGCTGCGCGCCATTGGCCGCGCTCGCACCGGAGCCGGCCTGCGCGCTGTCGACCACGGTGACGGTGTGCCCGTCGCGCAGCAGTCGCCAGGCGGTGGCCAGGCCGACGATGCCGGCGCCGAGAACGCACACATGCAGGGAGGGTTGAGAGCGGTTGTGCATGGAGGGCCACTGTAGGCAGACGCACGACTTTTGAAAAATGCCGGCTGCGAACTCACCCATGCCGCAAAGTCATGGATCGCCGCCATAAAGGCATTTTTCCAGGAGGCCAGCGCTGCCTACACTGGCAGCTTTTCAACCCCGCCTGTTTGATCCATGCCCGTATCCAGCTTGTCAGGTTCCCGTGTTTTTCACCGCCAGCTCAGTCACCAGCTCCCCACCGCGGTGAGCGGTCGGGGCATCACGATCACCGATGCAGGTGGCAAGACTTACCTTGATGCGTCGGGTGGCGCGGCCGTCTCCTGCCTGGGCCACGGCCATCCCGATGTGATCGCCGCGATGCACGCACAGATCGACAAGCTCGCCTACGCGCACACCAGCTTTTTCACAACCGAGGTGGCCGAGGAATTGGCTGACCTGCTGATCGAGACAGCCCCGCCCGGCATGAGCCATGTGTATTTCGTCAGCGGTGGATCGGAGGCCATGGAGGCGGCGTTGAAGATGGCACGCCAGTATTTCGTGGAGATCGGTCAGCCGCAGCGGCGTCACTTCATCGCACGGCAACAGAGCTATCACGGCAACACCCTCGGGGCACTGGCCGTGGGCGGCAACGCCTGGCGGCGCGAGCAGTTCAAGCCGCTGCTGATCGACGTGACACACGTGGCGCCGTGCTACGAGTACCGCCACCGGCGTGACGATGAAAGCGCGGAACAGTATGGCCAGCGTCTGGTGACCGAGCTGTCCTATGCCATCGACCACCTGGGTGGTGAGAACGTCATGGCCTTTGTGGCCGAGACCGTGGGCGGCGCCACGGCGGGGGTGCTCACGCCGGTGCCCGGTTACTTCAAGGCGGTGCGCGAGCTGTGCGACCGCCACGGCATCCTGCTGATCCTTGACGAGGTCATGTGCGGCATGGGCCGCACCGGCTCCCTGCATGCCTGTGAACAGGAGGGCGTGGTGCCCGACCTGCTGGCCATTGCCAAAGGGCTGGGCGGTGGTTATCAGCCCATTGGCGCGGTGCTTGCGCAGGGCAGGGTGGTGCAGGCATTCCAGAAGGGCAGCGGCTTGTTCCAGCACGGCCACACCTACCTGGGCCATGCCATTGCCTGTGCGGCGGCGCTGGCCGTGCAGCGGGTGATCCAGCGCGATGGATTGCTGGCGCAGGTGCGTGAGCGCGGACAGCTGCTGCAGGCCTTGTTGCATCAGGCTTTTGACGACCATCCCCATGTGGGAGACATCCGTGGACGCGGCCTGTTCTGGGGCGTCGAGCTGGTGGCCCGTCGGCAGGACAAGGCGTGGTTCGACCCCGCGCAGAAGCTGCATGCCCGCATCAAGCGCGAAGCGATGGCGCTCGGGCTGATGGTCTATCCCATGGGTGGCACCGTGGACGGACGCTGCGGTGACCATGTGTTGCTCGCGCCGCCGTTCATTGCCACCGAGGCTGAGCTTGAGCGCATCGTGGCGCTGCTTTGCGCAGCCATTGACCAGTCGGTGGAGGGTATGAACGCCTTATAAGCATTCCTACTTGTCCTTTAGTGTTCGGAAAACCATGGGCAAACCCGGTGAGCAGCGATACCCAGCCGGGGTAGCATCACCGTCTTTCCCGCATACCCGGACCGGTACCCAGCCGGTCTTTTTCACCATCCCAGGAGTCAGCATGAAAACCTCTCTGAAAGCTTCCGCATCCCGCCTATCCTTCGTGGCAGCCGCCCTGGTGCTGTCCGCACCGCTTTCGTCTGTGCAGGCGCAGCAGAAGTTCATGACCATCGGCACGGGTGGCGTGACGGGTGTGTATTACGCGGCAGGCGGCGCCATTTGCCGCCTGGTCAACAAGGACCGGGCCAAGCATGGCATCCGTTGTTCGGTCGAATCCACCGGCGGTTCGGTGTTCAACGTGAACACCATCAAGGCTGGCGAATTGGACTTGGGTTTCAGCCAGTCCGACGTGCAGTTCAACTCTTTCAAAGGCGTCGGTCAGTTCAAGGACGCTGGTGCATACCCCGACCTGCGCGCCGTGTTTGCCGTGCACCCTGAGCCGTTCACTGTGTTGGCCCGCAAGGAAGCCGGCGTCTCCAAATTCGAAGACTTCAAGGGCAAGCGTTTCAACGTCGGCAACCCAGGCTCGGGCACACGTTCTTCCATGGAAGAACTGCTCGGTGGCATGGGTTGGAAGATGGGTGATTTCTCGCTGGCTTCCGAACTCAAGGCCGACGAGCATGGCCCCGCCCTGTGCGACGGCAAGATTGACGGCTTCTTTTATGCAGTCGGTCACCCCAGCGCGAACATTCAGGATCCCACCACATCCTGCGGTGCCAAGCTGGTCTCACTGACCGGACCCGCTGTTGACAAGCTGGTGGCCGAAAAGCCCTATTACGCCAAGGTGACCCTGCCTGGCGGTCTGTACCCCAACAACCCGCAGCCCACAAGCACCTACGGCGTGACCGCCACGGTGGTGGCCTCTTCGAAGACCCCCGTGGACACGGTCTACAACGTGGTGAAGTCGGTGTTCGAGAACTTCGACGAGTTCAAGAAGCTGCACCCCGCGCTGGCCAACCTGAACCCTGAAAACATGATCAAGGACGGACTGAGTGCTCCTCTGCACGAAGGTGCGGTGAAGTACTACAAGGAAAAAGGCTGGATGAAGTGATGCTGGCGGGCTCGCGCGCGGGCCCGCACGACTCCACATGGCGAAGGGAACTTCGCCATTTTTTTTAGCAGCAACTCACCCGGATTCAACGCCATGACCACAGATCTAGAAAAAGCGCCGGAAGCCCTTCAGCAACTCGTCGCCGACAGCGACACCGGTGGTCGCAAGCCAACCGGCATCACCGCAGGCATCGTGTTTGCTGTCGCGATGCTGTGGGCCTTGTTTCAGTACTGGTACGCATCTCCACTGCCGTTCGAGCTCGGTTTCGGCATCCTCAATGACACCGAGGCACGGGCAATACACCTGGCGTTTGCGCTGTTCCTTGCCTTCGTTGCGTGGCCCGCATTCAAACGATCGCCCCGAGATCGAGTCCCCGCAGTTGACTGGCTGCTGGCGCTGACGGCCGCCTTCTGCGGCGCTTACCTCATGGTGTTCTACGCTGAACTCGCAACGCGGCCTGGCCAGCCAACCACGATGGACATCGTGGTTGGCTCTGCAGGCGTCTTGTTGCTGCTGGAGGCCACGCGTCGCGCGGTGGGTTGGCCCATGGCGGCCCTGGCAGTCATCTTCCTTGCCTACTGCCTGCTCGGACCCCACTTGCCGGAGGTGCTTTCGCACAAGGGCGCTTCAGTCAACCGTCTGATTTCCCACATGTGGCTCACCACGGAAGGCGTTTACGGCATCGCCCTGGGTGTGTCGGCTGGCACCATCTTTGTTTATGTTTTGTTCGGCGCACTGTTGGACCGCGCGGGCGGTGGCAACTACATGATGCAGGTGAGCTTTGCCGCACTGGGCCACTTGCGCGGCGGGCCTGCCAAGGTGGCGGTCGTGTCCTCTGCGCTCAACGGCATGATTTCCGGCTCCTCGGTGTCCAACGTGGTCTCCGGGGGCATCTTCACCATTCCGCTGATGAAGAAGGCTGGGTATGGTGGTGTCAAGGCCGGTGCCATCGAGACCATGGCTTCGGTGAACGGACAGATCATGCCGCCTGTGATGGGGGCTGCTGCATTTCTGATGGTGGAGTACGTCGGTATTCCCTATGCCGATATCGTCAAACATGCGTTCCTGCCGGCAACGCTGTCCTACATCGGCTTGTTGTACATCGTGCACCTTGAGGCGCTCAAGATGGGTATGCAGGCCATCCTGAAGACCACGCCGAAACCTTGGCGCATCCGCGTGTTGCGCAATGCCGTCGGTGTTGCCGGCACCATCGCGGTCATCGGCGCTGTGTACTACGTGTTGCAGGGCATCAAGGCGGTCATGGGGCCGGTGGCGCCATACGCAGTCTCTGCAGTCGTGCTCGCGCTGTACTTGTTCGCGGTGTACCAGGCTGCTGGTTGCCCGGACCTGCCCGAAGACATCGATATCGAAAATCCAAAGGCCCTGCAGACCTGGCCGACAGTGCGCGCCGGGCTGCACTACCTCATGCCCATCGCCATGTTGATCTGGTGTCTGATGGTCGAGGAGATGTCCCCGGCACTCTCGGCCTTCTGGGCCGTCACAACGCTGATCGTGCTCATGCTCACACAGCGTCCGTTGATCGCCATGTTCCGCCGCACCAGCGGTGAAGGCACCTGGTTGCAGGGTTGGCAGTCGGTGGTGGGCGGGTTCAACGATGGTTCGCGCAACATGATTGGTATCGGCGTGGCCACCGCCACAGCTGGCGTGATCGTCGGCGCCATCACGCTCACGGGCCTGGGACTTCGCATGACGGAGTTCGTCGAATTCGTGGCGCAGGGCAACGTGATGGTGATGCTCCTGTTCATCGCTTTCGTGTGTCTGGTGCTGGGCCTGGGTGTGCCCACTACCGCCAACTACGTTCTGGTCGCCACATTGATGGCGCCAGTGGTCGTGGAGTTGGGGGCTCAGTCGGGCCTGATCATTCCGCTGATTGCAGTCCACCTGTTTGTCTTCTATTACGGGATCATGGGCGACATCACACCGCCCGTGGGCTTGGCCACCTTTGCGGCGGCGGCCATTTCCGGCGAGGACGCCATCGAGACCGGAGTCCAAGGCGCTGTGTATGCCCTGCGCACGGTGATCCTGCCCTTCATCTGGATATTCAATCCGCAGTTGTTGCTGATCAATGTGCATGGTTGGGGAGAGCTCATCCGCCTGGTGCTCGCCTGCACGTTGGCTACGCTCGTATTCGCGGCCGTGACCATGAACTGGTTCCGCGTCAAAAGCCGCTGGTGGGAAACAGCGTTGCTGACCGTGGCTGTGGTGTTGCTGTTCCGTCCCGACTTTTTCATGGATCGCATCGCGCCCGAGTACCGACAGGTTCCTGCTGCCCAGGTTTATGACGTGGCGCGCGACACGCCCACCGATGACCGCGTCGTGATGATCATTAAAGGACTGACGATCGAGGGCGACGAAGTGGAAAAAACGGTGGCGGTGCAGCTGGGTGAACAAGGCGCCGACGGGCGCAAGCGGTTGGCCGAAGCCGGCCTGCAACTGGTCCCTCTGGGTGACGCCGTGCAGATCGGGCAGGTCAAGTTCGGAACGCGGGCGGCCAAGTCCGGCTTTGAGCAGGGTTGGGACGTGACCGGCATCCAGGTTCCCAACGACCGACCCACACCACACTGGTTCTACCTTCCGGCCCTCTTGCTGGTCATGTTGGTGTGGTGGAGCCAAGGGCGTCGTCTGCCGCCTGCCCGCGCACGAGTCGAGGTATGAGGTGAGAGTCGCTCTGATCCACGCATTGGCCCATTCGGTGGCGCCCATCAACGAAGAGCTGCAGCGCGCTTGGCCCGAAGCCGTGCGCATGAACCTCCTCGACGACAGCCTCTCGGCCGACCTGGCGCGAAGCGGAAAAGGTCTAGACGAAGCCATGCATCAGCGCTTCGAAAACCTGTCCGCCTACGCGGAGGGCACGGGTGCGCAAGCCATCCTGTTCACCTGCTCGGCGTTCGGGCCCTGCATTGAAGCGGCAGCGGCCAGACGGCCCCACATGCCCGTGCTCAAACCCAACGAAGCCATGGTGGCCGATGCTGTGGCGCTGGGCGGGCGCGTGGGCCTGATTGCGTCGTTCGGACCCACGCTCGAATCCATGCCGCGCGAATTTCCGCAAGGTACCAACCTGGTGACGCGACTGGCTTCAGGCGCTCTGGAGGCTCTCAACGACGGCGATGTGCAGACCCACGATTCGAATGTGGTGGAGGCGGCGCGTTGGTTGGCTGATCAGGGGTGTGACGTGATCGCGTTGGCGCAATTCAGCATGGCCCGGGCTCAGATGGCGGTGCACCGCGCAGTGGATCTGCCGGTGTTGACCACGCCGGGCAGCGCCGTGCGCATGCTGCGCCTTCGCCTTGGTGCCTGACCTGCGGCGTCGTCACACAGCCAGCAGCTACAATCAAAGGTTGCCGTGAAAAGGACAGGGCAGGCTGCAGCACAACATCTGCAGCCAGCCTGAAATCCATCCAAGGCGCGCGGGTGGCGAAATTGGTAGACGCACCAGGTTTAGGTCCTGACGCCAGCAATGGTGTGGGGGTTCGAGTCCCCCCCCGCGCCAATCGTTTGCAAGGATTTTTTATCTGACGTTCTTCATCAAAATTCATCAAACTTCATGGGATTTCATCTGTTCTCATGGAGTGAGTTTGGGAATAATTTGGGGAACTCGAGGGCTCCGATTGCGCATGTGGCCATTTGATCACTGAACAAATGTCAACTTCAAGCCATCTGCCGCTGTTGCGCGAAATGTTCCCTGGGAAAATTTTCCTTGATGTCAAGGACATAGCTCGCTGCTACAACGTAAGTCCAGGGCACATCTACAACCTCAGCAGCGCAAAGAAGCTTCCATTCAAGATTGAAAAGTCGAAGACTGTCGGCGTATGCGTGTCCATACTGGCTATGGCGAAGTACCTCGATACGTTGTTGGAAGGGGAGGGGGCTCCGGACCATGTACAGGCTGAAGCGATACCTAAGGATGGTGTTCAAAACTCCGTGCCGTCCCCAATGGCGTGAAGGCTGGTGAAGCAGAACAATCAGGTCATGAAGAAACAAGCCGAACTGG